>WBZO01000502.1_pt1 | contig 81850 bp, 77 predicted proteins | sample 5204261 | NCBI WGS metagenome assembly WBZO01 (sample SAMN12412400, study PRJNA552823) | activated sludge metagenome | isolation source: activated sludge from anammox sidestream of wastewater treatment plant... | place: USA: North Carolina | collected 2017-09 | reverse complement strand
GGACATGCTTGTCTCCTGGTCGGTTCGGTGATCTCGTGGGTCGGGATTGGCAAGTTTGACGAGTTTGACACAAACGAGCATCGTTTCAAATCATGCGTTTAATTTTCATATCATGAATTGCGAGATTCCGGTTTTCGGGATTCCGGTCCCCTCGGGATAATTCCCCCATGCCATCGTCACCTCCGCATCGCGCCCCCGCCGCCGCGGTCCTCCCCGCGGCGCGCCGGTTCTTCGGCCTGTGGTGGAGGCGCCAGTCGCCTGCGCGCCAGGACCGCTTCGCGACGCTGGCGCCCTTGATCTCGGTACTCCTCTTCCTGGCCGCGATCATTTCCGCCTTTTGGTACCTGCGCAACGAGGAATTCGAGCGCGAGACCGATCTGGTGCGCAGCGACACCGAGATCACGCAGCAGCAGATCAACCTGCGCCTGATGCAGAACGTGGAGCAACTCACCCGCATGGCACGCGAACTGCTGACGCGCGAGGTGAACGCCGCCGGCTTCGCCGCCCTCGCGGACGAATTCGCGCGCGATCGGCCGGAGGTGCGCCACCTGAGCTGGCTCGACGCGAGGCGCCGTGTCAAGGCCAGCCACTACCCGCGCCTCTACCTGCCCGAGTCCAACGTGGCCGAGTCGCTCGGCGAACCGGCCTCGCCGGTGACCAGCCTGCCGCGCGCCGGTGAAGACAGCGCCGCCGAGCGCGCGTTTCGCGAGGCCTTGCGCAGCCGCCAGCCGGCGTACTCGCGCGCCTTCGACACGCCCGCGGGCGAACCCGTCTTCCAGCTCTACCTTCCACTGCAGGACCGGCAGGGATTCCTCGGCACGCTGCTCGTCGAGTACGCCGTGCCCACGCTGCTGCGCCAGTACGTCCCGCCCGACGTCGCCAAGCGGCGCACGATCGCCGTCGTCGATGCCGGCCAGCACGTGCTGGCGAGCATCGCCGGCGACGGCCCGGCCGTGTCCGGCAGCGGCGCGCCCATCCTGGCCACGGCGCCGCTGGGCCCGCCTGTGCTGGGGCTGACGCTGCGTGCGCAGGGCTGGCGCACGTCGATCGGCCTCATCGGCAACACCCTGTTCTGGATGGTGGTCGCGTTGTCGGTGCTCACCGTCTGGATGTTGCTGGGCGCCTGGCGCCACATGCGCCGGCGCACGCAGATCCAGGAGACCCTGGTGCAGGAGACCAACTTCCGCCGCGCGATGGAGAACTCCATGCCCACCGGCATGCGCGCGCTCGACCTCGAGGGACGCATCACCTACGTCAACGCCGCGTTCTGCCAGATGACCGGCTTCGGCGAGTCCGAACTCGTCGGCTGCCTGCCGCCCTACCCCTACTGGCCACCCGAGCGCGCGGAGGAGAACACGCGGCTGCTGCACCAGGAACTGCTCGGGCGCAGCCCGGCCGGAGGCATCGAAGTGAAGCTGCAGCGCAAGGACGGCAGCCGCTTCGATGCGCGCATGTACGTCAGCCCGCTGATCGATCCGCGCGGCCAGCAGACCGGCTGGATGACGAGCATGACCAACATCACCGAGGCCAAGCGCATCCGCGACCAGCTCTCGGCGAGTCACGAGCGCTTCACCACCGTGCTCGAAGGGCTGGATGCCTCGGTCTCCGTGCTCTCGGTGCAGCAGGGCGAACTCCTCTTCACCAACCGCAGCTACCGCCTCTGGTTCGGCGGCAGTGCCGAGGGCCACTCGCTGCTGGCGGGAAACGAAACACAGGACTACGGCGCGCGCAACGAGGACAGCGTCGACCACCTCTCGGGGCTGCCGGCGCAGGCGCTGACCGAGGTCGGGACGCACCCGCGCGAAGTCTTCGTCGAAGGCACGAACAAGTGGTTCGACGTGCGCGCGCGCTACCTGCAGTGGACGGACGGCCGCCTGGCGCAGATGCTGATCGCCACCGACATCAGCGCACGCCGCCGCGCCGAGGCGCAGGCCGCGGCGCAGGCCGAGAAGGCGCAGGTGACGAGCCGCCTGGTGACGATGGGGGAGATGGCCAGTTCCGTCGCCCACGAGCTCAACCAGCCGCTGACGGCCATCACCAACTACTGCAACGGCATGGTCTCGCGCGTGCAGGGCGACACCATCGAGCGCGAGGACCTCGTCGCGGCGCTGCGCAAGACGGCGCACCAGGCCGAGCGCGCCGGCCAGATCATCAAGCGCGTGCGCGCCTTCGTGAAGCGCAGCGAGCCCCAGCGCCAGCCCGCGCATGCGGGGCAGATCGTCGAAGACGCGGTCGACCTGGCGGGAATCGAGCTGCGTCGGCGCAACGTGCGCATCCAGACCTACGTCGCGCAGCACCTGCCGGAACTGATGGTGGACCCCATCCTCATCGAGCAGGTCGTGCTCAACCTGCTGAAGAACGCCGCCGAGGCCATCGACGACGCCGGCCTGCCCAGCGTGCGGCGCCAGATCGAGCTGCGCGTGGTGCCGCGCCACACCGCCGACGAAGGCGGCGTGATCGAGTTCAGCGTCACCGACTCGGGCCCGGGGCTGAAGGAGGAAGTCATCGGCCGGCTCTACGAGGCCTTCTTCTCGACCAAGGCCGAAGGGCTGGGAATCGGGCTCTCGCTGTGCCGCTCGATCGTCGAGTCGCACCGCGGCCGGATGCGCGCACGGAACCTCTACAATTCGGACATCATCGTCGGCTGCTGCTTCACCTTCACCTTGCCGGTGGAGCGCGCGGCCCGGCCCGAGGCACACATGCCGCCCGTCGGCGCTGCCGCAAACCCAGCCCTCACTCCGGAATGAGCCTGATCCCCAAGAAAGGCACCGTCTACGTGGTCGACGACGACGAGGCGGTACGCGACTCCCTGCAATGGCTGCTGGAAGGCAAGGACTACCGCGTCAAGTGCTTCGATTCCTCGGAATCCTTCCTCGCTCGCTTCGATCCGCGCGAGGTCGCCTGCCTGATCGCCGACATCCGCATGGAAGGCATGAGCGGACTCGAGCTCCAGGACCGTCTGGTCGAGCGCAAGAGCCCGCTGCCGATCGTCTTCATCACCGGCCACGGCGACGTGCCGATGGCCGTGACGACGATGAAGAAGGGCGCCATGGACTTCATCGAGAAGCCGTTCAAGGAGACGGAGCTTCTGGGTCTGGTCGAGCGCATGCTGGAGCAGGCGCGCAACGCCTTCAGCCAGCACCAGGAGCAGGCCAGCCGCGACGCGCTGCTCTCGCGCCTGACGACGCGCGAGGCGCAGGTGCTCGAGCGCATCGTCGCCGGCCGCCTGAACAAGCAGATCGCCGACGACCTGGGCATCAGCATCAAGACGGTCGAGGCGCATCGCGCCAACATCATGGAGAAGCTGAATGCCAACACCGTGGCCGACCTGCTGAAGATCGCGCTCGGCGCCCCGGCCAGGACCTGAGGCTGGGGGCGCTGCGCGCGGGCGCGGCGAGGCTTCTCCGGTCGTCACCGGGGACCGCATGCGCGGTGGCCGGTGCGATCATCGCACCGACGCTTCGGAACAAGACCATGACGGCTCGACTCATCGACGGCAACGCGCTCGCGCGGCAGACGCGCGCCGAACTGGCGACGCGCGTGGCGGACCTCGCCGCGAGCGGCCTGCGGCCGGCTCTGGCGGTCATCCTCGTCGGCGACGACGCGGCCTCGCAGGTCTACGTCAGGCACAAGGTCGCCGACTGCGAGGGCGTGGGCATGCGCTCCATCCTCGACCGCCTGCCGGCGCAGACCACGGAGGCGGCGCTGCTGGCGCGAATCCAGGCGCTGAACGCCGACGCCACGGTGCACGGCATTCTCGTGCAGCTGCCGCTGCCGGCGCACATCGACACCCACAAGGTCATCGCGACGATCGCGCCCTCCAAGGACGTCGACGGCTTCCACCTCGCCAACGCCGGCGCGCTGATGGTCGGGCAGCATGGCTTTCGCCCCTGCACCCCCTACGGCTGCATGCGCATGCTGCAGTCCGCGGGAATCGAGGCGCGCGGTCGCCACGCCGTGGTCGTGGGGCGCAGCAACATCGTCGGCAAGCCCATGGCCATGCTGCTGCTGCAGGCCAACGCCACCGTCACCATCTGCCACAGCGCCACCCCCGACCTGGGCGCCTTCACGCGCCAGGCCGACATCCTCGTGGCGGCCGTCGGCCGCCGCGACACGATCCGCGCCGACATGGTCAAGCCCGGCGCCGTCGTCATCGACGTCGGCATGAACCGCAACGAGGAGGGCAAGCTCTGCGGTGACGTCGACTTCGACGCCGTGCGCGAGGTTGCCGGCTGGATCACGCCGGTCCCCGGCGGCGTGGGGCCGATGACGCGCGCGATGCTGCTCGTGAACACGCTCGAGGCCGCAGAGGACGCGGCGCGGGCGCGCGCCCGATAATCGGCCCCTCTCACGTCGAAGGAGCGTCTCATGCCCCCGGCAAAGCTGCTCGTCGCCGCGCTGGCCGCCACGCTGGTCGCTCCGGTGCTGGCCCAGTACAAGGTCATCGACGCCAATGGGCGCGTGACCTACACCGACCGGCCGCCCAGTGCGGAGGGCGCCAAGGTCGTTCCCATGAGCCGCGGCGGCGTCACGGCCGAGGCCGACTCCAGCGCCGCTGCCCTCCCCTACGACCTGCGGCAGATCGTCGCGCGCTACCCCGTGACGCTCTACACCGGCCCCAACTGCACGCCCTGCGAGGCCGGGCGCCAGCTGCTGCAGCAACGCGGCATACCCTACAGCGAGCGCCTGGTCCTGAACGAGGACGACAGTGACGCGCTCGAGCGCCTAAGCGGCGGCCGCGTCCTGCCTTCGCTCGGCGTGGGTTCGCAGGCGCTGCGCGGGTTCGGTGCGTCCGACTGGTCGAGCTATCTCGATGCGGCGGGCTACCCGCGCGAATCGCGCCTGCCGCGGACCTGGCAGCCCGCGGCGGCAAGTCCGCTGGTGGCGCGGACGAGCCCGGCGGCACAGGCGCCGGCGCCGGCGGCCCCGGCCGCGCGCGCACCGCGCCCCGCGCCCGACGAGGGGGAGGGGCAACCCGGGCCCGCATCGACGATCAGGTTCTGACGCGCGCGATCCGCCGCGTGAGCCAGGCGCCGCCGCCGACGAGGCCGCCGACACCCCAGAACAGTACGGCGGCGCCCGCGGCGCTGCCCAGTGCACCGAAGATCAGGGGCATCAGCGTGCTCGAGGTGTTGATCGCCATCGAGCGGAAGGCCAGCGACTCGCCGTGGCGCCCGTCGGGCGTGACGTGGTGCAGCGTCGTCATGATGATGGGCTGCGCAACGCCCAGCGTCACCCCCAGCAGCGCCGCGCAGACGCCCATCACCCAGGGCTGCGTCGCCAACGGATAGGCGGCGAATACGAGGGCGGAGCCGAGCATCGCAGCGCCCAGCACCTCGGCGCCTTCGATGCTTTCGGCGATCAGCGGCACGAGCAGGCGGATCACCGTCACCGAGAGCGTGAAGGTGCCGAGGATGAAGCCGATGGTGCTCGCGCTGAAGCCACGCTCGTGCCCGAGGACGGGGACGGCGAAGGCGTGCACGTCCCAGCACATGGAGAACAGCCAGTTCACCGCCAGCAGACGCTTCATGCCCGGCGCGGCGAGCAAGCCCCAGGCGGTGCGCGACCCGTGCCCGGCCGCTGGCGCATGCGGCAGCACCGGCACGCGGCGCGCGGTGGCCAGCGTCGCCAGCGGCAGCAGCAGCAGCAGCAGGTAGGCACCCGTAAAGCCGGTGGCATCGATCATGATGCCCGTGAGCACCGGCCCGACGACGTTGCTGAACGCCGGCGCCACGCCCAGCCAGCTGAAGATGCGCATGCGCTCGGTGGCGTCGCGAGCCCCAAGCCCCGCCGTGCGCTGGATCGTCAGCATGCCGACGTTGGCGGCGCTGCCGCTCAGGCTCGCCGCCGCACACAAGGCCGCGATCGCCCAGGCCCCGGGCAGCCGCGTCGAGGCAACCGCCGCGGCCATTCCCGCCAGCGCCAGGCCTGCGGCCAGGCGTACCGGCCTGTGGTAGCCGAGCCGGTCGGCCAGGCGTCCGGCGTGGAGCGCCAGCACGACCGGGGCGGCGGCGAACAGCGCCAGCAGCACGCCCACGGTCCAGGCGCTGGTCCCCATGCGCAGCGCCTGCAGCGGCGTCGCCATGCGCAAGCCCGCCATCGCCGCATGCAGCCCGAGCTGGCCAACGATGAGAGCCGCCAGCACGCGGTTGTCGATGGTGGCGCCGGTTTGCGCGGGCGCCGGCGCGCTGCCGGGTTCAGCCATGATCGAGCGCTTGCGAGGGATCCGGCAGCGCCTGCACGCGTTCGAGCTCTCGCGCCATCGCGCGCGTGCGCACCTGCGCGGCGTCGATCGAGGCGCCGGCCTCGTCGAGCTTGCGCCGCGTGCGCAGCAGCACTTCGCCGAAGCGCGTGAACTCGGTCTTCACCGCACCCAGCACCTCCCACACCTCGGTCGAACGCTGCTCGAGCGCGAGCGTGCGAAAACCCATCTGCAGGCTGTTGAGGATCGCCAGCAGCGTCGTCGGCCCGGCAACCACGACGCGCGTGTCGCGCTGCAGCGCTTCCACCAGCCCGGGTCGGCGCAGCACTTCGGCGTACAAGCCTTCGGTGGGCAGGAAGAGCAGCGCGAAGTCGGTGGTGTGCGGCGGCGCCACGTACTTGTCGCGGATCAGGCGCGCCTGCTGGCGCAGCCAGGCCTCGATCGCCTTCGCCGACGCCTCCGCCGCGGGCGCATCCGCGCGTTCCTGTGCGTCCAGCAGGCGCTCGTAGTCCTCGCGCGGGAACTTGGCGTCGATCGGCAGCCACAGCGGCGCGCCGTCGGCGCGCGGGCCGGGCAGGCGCAGCGCGAACTCCACGCGCTCCGCGCGGCCGGGAACCGGAGCCACGTTGGTCGCGTACTGCGCCGGGGTGAAGACCTGCTCGATCAGCGCCGCCAGCTGCACCTCGCCGAAGACGCCGCGCGCCTTCACGTTGCCGAGCACGCGCGAGAGCGAACCGACGTCGCGCGCCAGGCCCTGCATCTCGCCCAGGCCCTGGTGCACCTGCTCGAGGCGCTCGGCGACGAGGCGAAAGCTCTCGCCCAGGCGCTGCTCGAGCGTGGCGTGCAGCTTCTCGTCGACGGTGGCGCGCATCTGCTCGAGCTTGCGCTCGTTGCCCTCGTGCAGGGCCGTCAGCCGTGCCTCCACCGTCGTGCGCAGCTCGCCCGCGCGCCGCTCGTGCTCGTGTGCGAGCTGGCGCAACTGCTCGAACTGGCTGCGCGCATGCTCGCCCGACTGCGCCAGCAGCACCGACTGCAGCGCCGCCAGGTCCTGCCGCTGCGCCCGCGCCAGGCGCGCCAGTTCCTCGCGAAGCTCACGCTCGAGCGTGCGCACGTCGGCCTGCAAGGCGAGCCGCAGCGCCGCCAGCGGTTCGTCGGATCGATGCGTCTCCCGCCCGCGCAGCAACAGCCAGGCCAGCATCAGCAGGTTCAGCGCCGCCAGCGCGAGCAGCGCTCCCAGCGTCCAATCGGGCATGCGGCGATTGTCTCAGGGCCCGCATTCCCTTGCCCGCGCGGGCCGTGCCGGCACGCGAGGTCAGCCGAGCACTTCGGGGTTGAGCAGCGACGGCGGGCGCCCGGCCTGTGGGCCGAAGCCGAGCGCCGCGATGAGGTTGTCGGCGGCCAGATCGGCCATCGCACGGCGCGTGGCCAGGCTGGCGCTGCCGATGTGCGGCGTCAGCGCGACGTTGTCGAGCGCGAGGAGCGCGGGGTTGACCTTCGGCTCGCCCTCGAAGACGTCGAGCCCGGCAGCGGCCAGGCTCCCGCTGCGCAGCGCCCGGGCGAGCGCCTCCTCGTCGACGAGACCGCCGCGGGCGATGTTGGTGAGCGTGGCGCCGCGCTTCATCAGCGCGAGTTCCGCCGCGCCGATCGTATGGTGCGTCTCGCCGCTGTAGGGAAGCACGAGGACCAAGTGGTCGGACTCGCGCAGCAAGGTGCCCTTGTCGACCCAGCGCGCACCCAGCGGCGCCTCGAGCGCGGGCTCGAGGCGGCTGCGGTTGTGATAGAGCACCTTCATGCCGAAACCCAGCGCCCCGCGCCGCGCGATCGCCTGGCCGATGCGCCCCATGCCGAGGATTCCGAGCGTGCTGCCGTGCACGTCCGGGGCGACGAACATGTCGTAGCTCCAGCGGTCCCAGCGCCCCGCGCGCAGGTAGCGCTCGCCCTCGGTGATGCGCCTCGCCGCGGCCATCATCAGCGCGAAGCCGAGGTCGGCGGTGGTCTCGGTGAGAACACCGGGCGTGTTCGTCGCCATCACCTTGCGCGCGCTGCAGGCGGCAACGTCGATGTTGTTGTAGCCCACTGCCATGTTGCACACCGCCCGCAACTGCGGGCAGGCGTCCAGCAGCGCGGCGTCGATGCGCTCGCTGCCGGTGATGAGGGCGCCGGACTTGCCCTGCAGCCGCGCCAGGAGCTGTTCGCGCGGGTGGATCGTGTCGTCCGCGTTGTCCTCGACCTCGAAGTGCGCGCGCAGGCGCTCGACGACCTCCGGGAACACCTTGCGCGCGACGAGCACCCTGGGCTTGGTCATCGCGGTTCCTCCTGCATCCACGGTTCAGCGGAAGAAGACGACGGTCATCAAGAGCAGCAGCGGCAACAACACCGCCGCGCTCCAGGCCATGTAGCCGAAGAAGCTGGGCATGCGCACCCCACGGTCCTCGGCGATGGCCTTGACCATGAAGTTGGGCGCATTGCCGATGTAGGTGTTGGCGCCCATGAAGACCGAGCCCGCGGAAATCGCTGCCAGTGTCGAGGCGAGCGGGCCCATGAGCTGCTGCGGGTCGCCGCCGGCGAGGTTGAAGAAGACGAGGTAGGTGGGCGCGTTGTCGAGGAAGGACGACAGGCCGCCCGTGAACCAGAAGTAGGCCCAGGGCAGCGGCTGCCCGTCGGCGCCGGTGACCGCGCGCGCAACCGCGGCAAACGCACCCTGCTCGCCCGCGCGCAGCATCGCCAGCACCGGAATCATCGTGAGGAAGATGCCGACGAAGAGCTTGGCAACCTCGGCCATCGGCGCCCAGGAGAACTGGTTCGCCTGCCGCACGGACTTGGGCGTGATGGCCAGCGAGACCAGCGTCACCACCACCAGCAGCCCGTCACGAACGATCTGCTGCAGTTCCACCCGCGTGCCGTAGACCTCGAAGCCGATTCCCGGGTTCCAGATGCCGCTCATCAGCACCAGCGCGACCACGGCCAGCAGCGGCAGGAAGTTGATCGCGCCGTCGAGCCCGAGGCGCTGGGTGTCCGGCGTCGGATCGACGGCCAGCACGCCTTCCTTGCGGTAGTACCAGCTGTCGAGGACGTAGAAGATGACGAGCAGCGCCGCGATCAGCGACAGCGTCTCCGGGAAGATGTGGCGTATCGTCCAGAAGAAGTCGACACCGCGCAGGAAGCCGAGGAAGAGCGGCGGATCCCCCAGCGGCGTGAGCGAGCCGCCGGCGTTGCTGACGGTGAAGATGAAGAAGACGACGACGTGCGCGACGTGCTTGCGGTTGTCGTTGGCGCGGATGAGCGGGCGGATCATCAGCATCGAAGCGCCGGTGGTCCCCATCACGCTGGCCAGCGCCGATCCCACTGCCATGATGCCCACGTTCACCATCGGGCTGCCGCGCAGGTTGCCGCGGACGTAGATGCCGCCCGCGGCGGTGAAGAGCGCGCACAGCAGCACGATGAAGGGGATGTACTCGGCCAGCAGCGCATGCACGACCGCCTGCCCCGCCGCGGCCGCGCCGAAGACCAGCGCGAAGGGAAGCAGGAAGGCGAGCGACCAGCCAAGGACGATCTTGCCGAAGTGGTGGTGCCACAAGCCCGGCGTGAGCAGCGGCAGCAATGCGATCGAGAGCAACACGCCGGCAAAGGGCAGGCCCCACCAGCCCACGAGGCTGGCGCCGTCGACCTCCGCGGCGCGCGCCAGCAAGGGCATGGTGAACAGGGTCGCGCCGAGCACGGCGCGAAGGGTCCGTCGGGCGCGGTCCGTCCCTGGCGCGGCTTCGACGCCGACCGGCGGCGCGGCGTTCTCTGTGGCAGCACTCATGCGCGCCATTGTTCCATCAACGCGAAGGCCTCATGCCGTGGCGCTCGCGGCCCAGGTCCGCGCGTGCGCCTGCGCGAGTTCGAGCGTGCGGCGATGGATGGCCACCGTCGTTGCCGGCTCGCGGTTGTAGCCGCCGGCCATGCACACCGCCACCGGGACGCGGTACCGCTGCAACAGCGCGAACACGCGGCGGTCGCGCTCGGCCAGGCCCGCAAGCGTCAATGCCAGGCGCCCCAGCCGGTCGTCGACGTGCGGGTCCGCGCCCGCCAGGTAGAAGGCCAGCCCCGGCGGCACCGCGGCCTGTCGTTCCCAGGCCTCGTCGAGCGCGGTCTCCAGGGCCTGCAGGTACTGCGCATCATCGCAGCCGTCGGCAAGCGCGACGTCCAGGTCGCTCGCCTCCTTGCGGAAGGGAAAATTGTTCGCCCCGTGCAGCGAGAGCGTGAACACGCTTTCGTCGCCGGCAAAGATCGCCGCGGTGCCGTTGCCCTGGTGCACGTCGAGGTCGATCACCCACACGCGCAGCCGCTGCCGTCGGCGGCGATGCACCTCGCCTTGAAGCACCCGCGCGGCCACCGCGACATCGTTGAAGACGCAGTACCCGGAACCCTTGTGGGCGTAGGCGTGGTGCGTGCCCCCGGCGAGGTTCGCGGCCACCCCCTCGCCTTCCAGGAAAGCCGCGCGCGCCGCCGCGATGGTCGCGCCGACGGAGCGCCGCGAGCGCTCCACCATGGCCGGCGACCACGGGAAGCCGATCTCGCGCTGCTGCGCCTTCGTGAGCGTTCCGTGCACGACGGCGTCGATCCAGGCGGGATCGTGGGCCAGCGCCAGTTCGGCGTCGGCGGCCGGCTGCGCGGGCTGCACGCGCAGCGTCGGCAAGTGCGCCTGGACGGCTTCGCGCAGGAGGCGGTACTTGCCCATCGGGAACGGATGCCCCGGCGGCAGGGCCAGCGCGAAGCTGTCGGCGTGAAAGGCCTGCATCGAAGGAAATTCTAGGAGGTGGACTCCAGAATGTTGCGCCGCAGCAAATTGTTCTTGCATTCCTCCGGGAAGACCCTATACTTCGATCCATGTTGCACCGCAGCAATGAACGCAGGACCGGCTTCCAACCGATCTTCCCCTTTGTCCCCCGTCTCACATCCACCGACCGTAAGGAGAGCACCATGAACTTCAACCAGGACCAACTGATGGCGACGCAAAAGGCCAACGTCGAGACCCTCTTCGGCCTGAGCCAGAAGGCGTTCGAAGGCGTCGAGAAGCTCGTCGAGCTGAACATGCAAGTCGCCAAGACCGCGATGGCCGAGGCCGCCGAGGCCACCAAGGCCGCGCTCTCCGCCAAGGACGCGCAGGAACTGCTCGCGCTGCAGGCCAGCCTGCTGCAGCCCAACGCCGAGAAGCTTGCCGCCTACAGCCGTCATGTGTACGACATCTTCGCCGCGACCAACGCCGAGCTGACCGCCGCTGCCGAGAGCCAGGCTGCCGACGTGCAGCAGAAGGTTCTGGCCAGTGTCGACACCGCGGTGAAGAACGCGCCCGCGGGCACCGAGAGCGCCGTCGCGCTCGTCAAGTCGGCCGTTGCCGCCGCCAACAACGCCTTCGAAACCGTGCAGAAGGCCGCCAAGCAGGCTGCCGAAGTCGCCGAGTCGAACTTCCAGGCGATGACCGCCACCGCCGCGAAGGCGACGCAAGCGGCGACGAAGTCCAAGCGCGCCGCCTGACCGTCAGGCGTGAGGAGCCGGGCCGCGCATCGCGGCGCGGCGGCCTCGGGAAACTCCGCGGCCCGGTGGTGACACCGGGCCTCTTCTTTCATGGCCCGAGCGACGACGCGCTCCTGACCGTCGCCGGCCGTGCGACCTCGCCGACCCCTTTCCGACCGCCGGTCTGGCGCCCGAGCCGGCGCGGCGGGGAGCTCCATCGTCCGGCCTCCTTGCGAACAGGATCAAGAGACAGCGGCCAGGGGTGCCACGGCCGCGTCGCGCTGGCCATGCCGTGCCAGCGCCGCGGCCACGAAGCCGGTCCGCTTGGCGTCCTCCACGAACGCGCGCAGGTACGAAAGGCCCGCCTCGCGCCCTCTCGCCGTGCCCATGGCCTGTTCGATCGCCGTAAAGCGCCCGTCGATGACCCGAAAGCCGGGATGCGCTGCGGCGTAGGCCAGCAGGGGTTGGCGAACGCCCGCTGCGGCGCCCAAGCCCCCCCGTGCAAAGAGGTCGACAGCGCCGGCCGAGGTATCTGCACGGACGAGTTCTGCATTCGTCAGGGTGCGGGTCAGGAAGAGGTCGTATGCTGCACCCCGCCCCACGGCGATGCGCACCCCGGGCCGGTCCACATCGGCAATCGTCCGCAGGGGAGAGTCTTCACGGACGATGTAGCTGCCCTCGATGACAACATAGGGCGCGGTGAACGCGATCTGTTCCGCGCGCACCGGGTCGATGGCCAGGAACGCCACGTCCCAGGCTGCCGCCCGCAGCGCGTCGAACACCTTGCCGGCAGCATCGAATGTCACGTGCTCGACCGGCGCGCCGAGCCTGGCGCCAAGCGCATGGGCCAGGTCCACCGAGACCCCTTTGGGTTCGCCCGTTTCGGGATCGGGATGTGCCAGCACCGGATTGCCGTAGTTGATGGCGACCCGGATGTGGCCATGTGGCGCAAGGTCGGCGAGGACGGCGGATCGGTCGCTCATCTCACAGATCCTCGGGCACGAGAACCCAGCCCTCCATGAGCCGGCGCGCGGACCGGCTCATGATCACCTTCTTGACGGCCCACTGGCCATCGACCTCGGCCGCTTCGGCACCGACGACCAGCGAACCGGACGGATGTCCGAATCGCACCCGGCCATCGGGCCCCGCGGGCGCCAAGCGGTGGACCAGCGTGCCGGGGATCGCCGCTGCGGCGGCAATCGCCACGGCGCCGGTGCCGGTCATCGCGTGGTGCAGCGGGCCCATCGAGAAGATGCGAGCCAGCAGGTCGATCGACGAGGCGGCAACCGCCTTGCCATCCGAAGCGGTGTACGCGGCAGGTGCGGCGACGTACGCGAGCTTGGGCGTGTGCGGCCGCTTGGCAGTGGCTTCCTCCGCGCTCAGCGCCAGCCCCATGGCCACCGCCCCATGCGCGCGCACGGCCTCGGCCAGCGCCAGGAGTTCCTTCTTGCCGTTGACATCGCCCTGCAACTCGGTGCCTTTGAGCCCGAGCGCCTTGGCCTCGACGAAGATCGTCGGGTTGCCGGCATTGATGAGCGTGACCTCGACCCTGCCGACACCGGGAACGTCGAGGGTGTCCACTTTGTTCCCGCTGGGGAACATCGCACCGCCTGTACCGCCGTCGGCGCCTGCCTCGTCCGCCGCCGGGTCAAGGAACTCGAGCTTCACCTCGGCCGCCGGGAAGGCGACGCCATCGAGTTCGAAGTCGCCAAGCTCGACCACCTCGCCGCCGCGCATGGGAACGTGCGAGACGATCTTCTTGGCGATGTTCGCCTGCCAGATGCGAACCACGGCGGTACCGTCGGCCGGTGCTGCGACGAGGCCGGAGGTGATGGCGAACGGGCCGACGGCGGCGCTGAGGTTGCCGCAGTTGCCCGACCAGTCGATCACGGGCGCGTCGATCGCGACCGCACCGAACAGGTAGTCCACGTCGCAGTCGGGTCGCGTGGACTTGGACAGGACCACGACTTTGCTGGTGCTGGATGTTGCTCCACCCATTCCGTCCGTGTGCTTTCCGTAGCGGTCCGGGCTGCCGATCACGCGCAGGAGGATGCGGTCACGGGCCTGCGCGTCGGCCGGCAGATCGCCGGCGACGAAGAAGACGCCCTTGCTGGTGCCGCCACGCATGTAGACGGCGGGTATGCGATGTTGACTCATCGACACTTCCTTCAGTGGGTGGCTGATGACGGCATGCAGGCGATGCAGACCGGACTGCCCGTCTCGGCCACGACGTCGGCCTCGCCCGGTGTCCCGTCGTCGCGCACGCGATCCGAGACAAAGACCAGCATGGAGGGTGCCCCGCTGTCGGTGCGAACCTCACGCGCCCTGCCGCAATTCGTTGCCGATCCGCGGCAGCAGGCCGCCGGCCTCGAACACCTGACCTTCTTCGGTGGTGTCGATGCGACAGGTGACAGGCGTGCGCACCACGCTGCCGTCGCGCCGCCGGATCGCCAGCGTCAGCCTGCTGCGCGGCGCCGGAGGCCTTTGCAGTCCCTCGATCGTGAACGTCTCGCTGCCATCGATGCCGAGCGACTTGCGTGTCATGCCGTCGGCGAATTGCAGCGGCAGCACCCCCATGCCGACCAGGTTGGTGCGGTGGATGCGCTCGAAGCTCTCGCAGATGACGGCGCGCACGCCGAGCAGGCGCACGCCCTTGGCCGCCCAGTCGCGCGATGAGCCGCAGCCGTAGTTCTTGCCCGCAATCACCACCAGTTCCTGGCCGCGGTCCAGGTAGCGTTGCGCCGCGTCGAAGAGCGGCATGACCTCTCCCTCGGGTTCGAGCCGCGTGAACGAGCCTTCGATGCCCGGCGTCATCTCGTTCTTCAGCCGGTTGTTCGCAAACGTCGCCCGTACGGCGACGACATGGTCACCGCGCCGCGTGCCGTAGGAGTTGAACTCTTCGGGCTCCACGCCATGCGCGATCAGGTACTGGCCGGACGCGCTCTCCGGCAGGATGGCGCCCGACGGCGAAAGGTCGTCGGTGGTGATGTTGTCGCCGAGCACGGCGATGGCGCGCATGTCCTGGCCCGAAGGCAGTGTCGTCAGTGACCTTTGCCAGTACGGCGGCCGGCGGATGTAGGTGCTGTCCTCCCGCCAGGCGAACCGCGAGCCCACGCCCCGGCCGGCGTCGGTGCCGCTGCCGTCCTTGACGAACATGGCGTCGTAGACGGCCGTGAACTGCTCGCCCCGCACATGCTCCTTCAGGACGGCGTCGATCTCGTCGTCGGCAGGCCACAGGTCGTCCAGTCGCACGTCGCGCCCCTGCGCATCCTTCGCGATGGGCTCGTTCTCGACGTCGATCCGGATCGAACCCGCGATCGCGTAGACCACGGTCAACGCCGGCGACGCGAGGAAGGCCTCCTTGACCCGAGGGTGGATGCGCCCGTTGAAGTTGCGGTTGCCCGACAGCACGGCGACGGTGTGCAGATTGCGGCCGACGACCTCGTCCTCGATCTCCTTGGGCAGAGGTCCGGACATGCCGTTGCACGACGTGCAGCCGAAGCCGACGATGCCAAAGCCGAGTGCGCGCAGCGGCTCCATGAGCCCGGCGGATATCAGGTACTGCTCGACGGCCTTGGAGCCCGGCGCGAACGAAGTCTTGACCCACGGCTTGCGCTGCAGGCCGAGCGCAACGGCCTTGCGCGCCGCCAGTCCTGCTGCTATCAGGTTGCGCGGATTGGAGGTGTTGGTGCAACTCGTGATCGCCGCGATGACGACGGCACCCTCCGGCAGCGGGTCGCCCGCGTTCACGGCAGCCGGTTCGTCGCGCTGGCCCGCGGGCTTGGCGACGCCTGCGGATGCGAGTTGATGCAACGGGATGCGCTGGTGCGGGTTCGCCGGCCCGGCAAGCGCGCGCCCGACGGAACTCAGGTCGAAGCGCAGCACCCGCTGGTACTTGGCGCCCTTCAGCGTGTCGGACCAAAGGCCCTGCTCGCGCGCATAGGCCCCGACCAGGCGGATCAGCGAGGGATGCCGCCCGGTGAGTCGAAGGAAGTCGAGCGTCTTCTCGTCGATGGAGAACATCGCTGCCGTGGCCCCGAACTCGGGCGCCATGTTGGAGATCGTCGCCCGGTCGGCCAAAGCCAGCGCCGCGGCGCCGGCGCCGTGGAACTCGAGGACGGTCCCGACGACGCCCTGGCCGCGCAGGTACTCCGTGAGCGCCAGCACCAGGTCGGTGGCCTGCACACCGGGCTGACGCAAACCGGACAACTCGACGCCGACGATCTCCGGCATGCGCATCCAGATCGGGCGGCCGAGCATCACCGACTCGGCCTCGATGCCGCCGACCCCCCAGCCGACGACGCCCAGCGCGTTGATCATGGTCGTGTGGCTGTCGGTGCCGACCAGCGTGTCCGGAAACGCGATCCCGTCCCGCACCTGCACCACCGGCGACATGCGCTCCAGGTTGATCTGGTGAAGGATGCCGTTGCCGGGCATCACGACATCGACGTTCTCGAACGCGCGACGCGCCCAGGCGAGGAACTCGAAGCGCTCGGCGTTCTTTCGCTGCTCGATCGCCATGTTCTGCGCCATCGCATCGGCGTGCATCCCGCCCACCTCGACGTTGAGCGAATGGTCCACGACGAGCTGCGTCGGGACGACGGGGTTCACCCGAGTCGGATCACCGCCGGCTTCGGCCACGGCGTCACGCAGGCCGGCCAGATCAACGAGGGCGGGGGTGCCGAGCAAGTCCTGCAGCACGACACGCGCCGGGTAGAACGGGAAGTCCATGTCGGAACGCCCCTCGACGATCTGGCGCAGGGCGTCGGGCCATGCCGCCGGGTCGCTCTTGCGCACGACGTTCTCGGCGAAGACGCGTGCGGTGTAGGGCATGCGATCGAACGAATGCGGGAACAGCTTCTCCACGGCAGCACGAACGCGGACGGCGCCGACCGCTTGGTCGGGCAACAGGGTGGTTTCCGGGCGATTCATCAGGGTTTCTCCTGGTTTTCGACTTTTGCGCTTGCGCTGGCTTTTTTTGCATTCTATGATCATTAAACGCACAACGCAACATGCTTCCCTTCCCACTCGAGAGTCGCTCATGAATGCCTTCGATCGACGCCGCGCGCTGAAGGCCAGGGTCGCTGCCGCCAGCCTCGCCCCGGCTCCAGGCTTGGTGCGTGGGCAGGGCCGCCACCCGAGCAAGCCTGTGACGCTGCTGGTACCCCAGCCGCCGGGCCGCGCTGCGGACGCGTCCTGCCGCAGCCTGCAAGTTCGGATGCAGGCGCTCCTGGGCCGGCCGGAGAGTGTTCAGCGGGGCAAGCCGATCAAGCAGGTCGGCATCAAGCCGGACTGAGGACAAGGGCGCCCATGAAGTCCAGCCAAGGCAACGGCATCGCGATGCGCTCGGACGGCCATGGGTCCGGCACGCTCGCCTCGCCGCACTCGAAGCGCGGCGGCTACCATGCCGGGATCCGGTCGACTTCGAAGGGCGATGTGGACTTGACGCCGCTACAGACCCGCGTGGTACGCGAGATCGTCGCCTACGCTCGGCGCGAGAACCTCAAGGCGGGGGAGCACCTGGCCGAGAGCCTGCTGGCCGAGCAGATCGGTACGTCCCGCTCCCCGGTGAACGTCGCGCTGCGCCACCTTGCCGCGCTCGGAATGCTCAGCCACGACCGCAACCGTGGCTACTTCCTGGACAAGGACGCGCTGAGCTTCGCACAGCTGGCCGAACGCTTTTCCGCCACGCCTGACGATCCGCTCTACCTTCGCATCGCGGAGGACCGGCTGGCGAGTCGCGTGCCCGATCTGGTCAACGAAGCCGACCTGATGCGCCTCTATCGTGTCTCGCGCAGCACCCTGCGCAAGGTGCTTTCGCGCATTCAGCAGGAAGGGTGGGTAGAGAAGTCGGTCGGCCACGGGTGGACGTTCCAGCCCATGATCGACTCGGCCGAGGCCTATGAGGAGAGCTACGTCTTTCGCGCCGCGCTCGAGCCGACCGGCCTGCTGGCGAGCGGTTTCAAGGTTGACCCCGTCGAGTTCGCCGCGCTTCGACGGCAGCAGGAACTCATCGCTGGCACGGGCTGGAAGACGATGACCGCCATCGAACTGTTCGAGTCGAACAGTCAGTTCCACGAGACGCTCGCGAAGTGGTCGGGCAATCGTTTCATCCTGCAGGCGGTGCGGCGTATCGATCAGCTGCGTCGGCTGGTCGAGTACCGGCAGGCGAGATCCCGAGAGCCGAGGCAGACGCAGGCCAGGGAGCACCTCGAGATTCTGGACGCCATCGCGGCACACGACGCCCTGAAGGCCGCGACGCTGATGCGCACGCACCTCGAGGGGGCGCGCCGCGGCAAGGTGTACGGCGGGAACGCCTTCGCCACTTCCCCGCGCTGACACCCAGGAGCGAACGGCGCGCCCACCACCCTCGCATCCGGCCTTGCGTGCGTTTTCTATCCACATAACGCGTTCTCAGCGTTCAACCCAGGAGACTTCGAATGTCGTTGCCTCAAACTTCTTCCAGAACCCTTCGCCTGGCTGCCGCGACTGGCGCGCTGGTACTGCTCTCGGTCAAAGCGTGGGCCTTCGAGCCCGGCAGTACCGAGTGCATTGCGCCTTCTGGCGCGGGCGGTGGCTGGGACATGACGTGCCGCCTGGTCGGCAAAGCGCTGCAGGATCAGAAACTCATCCCCGGCAGCATGCTGGTGACCAACAAGGCCGGTGCCGGCGGTGGCGCCGCGTTTGCCGAAGTGGTCAACAAGCGCGGTGCGGACAACAACCTGATCGTGGCGGCGTCGTCGTCGACCGCCACCCGACTGGCGCAGGGCGCGTACTCCGGTTCGGACTACACGATGGTGCGCTGGCTGGGCTCCATCGGCACCGACTACGGTGTCATCGGCGTGCCGCCCGACTCGCCGTTCAAGACGCTGCCCGAGCTGATCGCGAAGGTGAAAGCCGACCCCACGTCGGTAACCTTCGCCGGCGGTTCGGCGGTCGGCGGCTGGGACCACCTGAAGGTGCTGATCGCGGCCAAGAAAGGCGGCGTCACCAGCCTGCGCTCGGTCAAGTACGTCGCCTTCGACGGAGGGGCGGAAGCCATCACGCAACTCATGGCCGGCAAGGTCAACGCCTTCACCGGGGACGCTTCCGAAGCGAAGGGATTCGTCGATGCAGGGAAGCTGAAGGTCTTGGCCGTGCTCGCGCCCGAGCGCCTGAGCGGCGAGTTCGGCAAGTTTCCGACCGCCAAGGAGCAAGGCCTGGATGTCGTCGGCGCCAACTGGCGCGGCTTCTACGTGCCGGGAAGGATGAGCGACGACGCCTACAACTTCTGGGTGAGGCAGCTCAACACGGTGACCGCGTCGAAGGAGTGGAAGGCTGCAGCGGCCAGGAACGGCATGGAGCCGTTGAACCTGTCGGGCGAAAAGTTCGCGGACTTCGTGAAGGCCGACATCGACCAGATCCAGTCGATCTCGCGCGAGATCGGAATCATCAAGTAGGCCCTGGCGACACCATCGCCGCTATCGTGAGAACGTCATGAGCGATCGCATCTTCGGCGTCTTCGGGTTGCTGTTCGCCGGCCTGGTGGTTTGGGCCGCTGGTCGCATCGAGGAGAGCTTCATCCAAGACCCGTTGGGGCCGAAAGCCTTCCCGCTGGTCATTGCGGCGCTCACGGCGCTCTCGAGCGTCGTGATGCTGGTCAAGCCGGAACCCGATCCGGCCTGGCCGTCATTGAAGAAGTGGTTCGAGATGGCGGTGACGGTGGGAATCCTGGTGGCCTACGCCCTCGTCCTGCCCGAGCTCGGCTTCGTGCTGTCGTCGGCCGCCCTGGCAGCCTTCTTGGTCTGGCGCCTGGGTGGGTCTGCGATCCAGTCCATCGCCGGCGGATCGCTGATGTCGGCCGGCTTCTTTCTGGTGTTCAGCTATGGGTTGAACCTCTCGCTCGCCCGCGGCCCCTGGGGCTTCTGAAGGTCCGATCCAACACACCCGAGAACATCATGGAGACTCTGCAGAGCCTGGCCAGCGGGTTCAGCGTTGCGCTGACCTGGGTCAACCTGGCGCTGGCCCTGGTGGGCTGCGTGCTTGGCACCATCATCGGCGCGTTGCCCGGCCTGGGCCCGGCCAACGGCATCGCCATTCTGATCCCCATCGTCTTTGCGCTGGGGCTGGGTCCGACCGAGGCGCTGATCCTCCTGGTCAGCGTGTACTACGGCTGCATGTACGGCGGCCGCATCTCGTCGATCCTGCTCAACATCCCGGGCGACGAACCGGCGCTGATGACGACGCTGGACGGCTACCCGATGGCGCGCAAGGGCCAGGTTTCCGAGGCCTTGGCCCTGTCCGGTGTGGCGTCGTTCGTCGGTTCGTTCGTCGCGCTGTGGGGGCTGGTCTTCTTGGCGCCGCAGCTCATCAAGGTGGCCTTGCTGTTCGGCCCGGCCGAGTACTTCGCGATGTTCACGCTTGCCTTCGCGACCCTGGGGGGCGTGGTCGGCTCCAGCATGGCCAAGGCAGGGCTGGCCACGGGCATTGGCCTGGCCATCGCCCTCATCGGGGTCGACTCGCAGACCGGCGTGCCGCGCTTCACCTTCGGCCTGATGCACCTCAACGACGGCATCGACTTCCTGATTTCCATCGTCGGATTCTTCGCACTGTCCGAGGTGCTTCTGTTCATCGAATCGCACGGCACCCCGCAAGCCCAGCACAGCAAGCCGGTGAAGTTCGAGAAGGGCGGCTCCAAGCTGCCTTGGAGCATGCTCAAGTCAACCATTCCGACCATGGGTCGCGGCACCGTGCTCGGCTTCCTTGCTGGCATCCTCCCCGGTGCCGGTGCCTCGTTCGGTGCGTTCATCGCCTACGTGGCCGAGAAGAAGTGGCTCGGCAAGAAGGGGCACTTCGGACAGGGCGATCCACGAGGGGTGGCGGCACCCGAGGCCGGCAACAACGCGGCGGCCGGCGGCACGCTGGTGCCGATGCTGGCGCTCGGCGTGCCGGGCTCTGCAACCACGGCGGTGCTGCTGGGCGTACTGATGTCGCTCGACATCACTCCGGGACCGCTGCTCTTCACCAAGAACCCGGACGTGGTCTGGGGCCTGATCGCCGCGCTGTTCATCGGCAACATCATGCTGCTGGCGATGAACCTGCCGATGGTGGGCCTGTTCGCACGGGTGCTCAACATTCCGGTCAAGTACCTGATGCCCGGGGTGGTGCTGGTCTCCTTCGTCGGCGTCTATGGCATTTCGGGTTCGATCTTCGACCTGTACGTCATGCTGGGCTTCGGCGTGGTCGGCTGGGTGTTCCGCAAGGCCGGCATTCCATTGGTGCCGGTGGTGATGGGGCTGGTGCTGGGCGAGCAGATGGAGAAGAACCTGCGCCGTGCCTTGACCATCTCGGACGGCAAGCTCGACATCCTTTGGGACTCGCCGCTGGCGATGGGCCTGCTCATCCTGTCGGCCATCGTCCTCGTGGCGCCGTTCGTATGGTCGAGATTGTTCCCCGGCGTGGGGCACCTCGAGAAGCCGCAGCTGGAGGAGACGGGGCGGTGACTGCGCGTGCTCTCGCGGTCCGATCGATCGGTTGAAACGCGGCGCAGTCTGGCCTCGAACCCGACGCATCCGTGCGTCGCTCGCAACGAACCAGGTTGGCCGCGACGACGTGGTCGGGTCGAAGAGTCTCCTCCCCCATTTTTGAGCCAAGGTTTCCGAGTCGGCCGGTCACACGAGGCATGCCGCGCGTCACCAAGCGCGTCGACGAATCGGTTCGCATATTCTGCATTGGAATATTCAACTCACTAACGAATCGTTCACAGCGATAAGTCGTTTGCCTAGAGTCGCGCCGACCTCGACCAAGGCCCGCGATGTATCGCTACACCGACTTCGACCGCCAGTTCGTGCGTGCCCGCGCCGCGCAGTTCCGCGACCAGTTGCGCCGGCATCGCGACGGTGAGTTGAGCGACGACGAACTGCGCCCGCTGCGGGTGCAGAACGGCTGGTACATCCAGCGCCATGCGCCGATGCTGCGCATCGCCGTGCCCTACGGCGAGATCGCCTCGCGGCAGTTGCGCATGCTGGCGCGCATCGCGCGCGAACACGACCTGCGCGACGCCGGCACGCCGCAGGAGCGCGGCGGCTACGGCCATTTCACGACGCGCCACAACCTGCAGTTCAACTGGATTCCACTCGCCGAAGCCGCGGATGTGATGGACAAGCTCGCCGAGGTCGACATGCACGGCATCCAGACCAGCGGCAACTGCATCCGCAACATCACCACCGATGCCTTTGCCGGCTTCGCGCCCGACGAGGAGGTCGATCCCCGGCCCTATGCCGAGATCCTGCGCCAGTGGAGCACGCTGCACCCCGAGTTCGCCTTCCTGCCGCGCAAGTTCAAGATCGCCATCTTCGGCGCCGCCGAGGACCGTGCCGCCAGCGGCTGGCACGACATCGGGCTGCAGCTTCATCGCAACGAGGCCGGTGAGGTCGGCTTTCGCGTGTGGGCCGGCGGCGGCATGGGCCGCACGCCCATCGTCGCCACCCTCATGGCCGACTTCGTGCCCTGGGCGCAGGTCCTCGTCTACATCGAGGCCATCGTGCGCGTCTACAACCTGCACGGCCGGCGCGACAACGCCTTCAAGGCGCGCATCAAGATTCTCGTCAAGGCCGAGGGCCAGCGCTTCGTCGACCGGGTCAACGCCGAGTTCGCCGCACTGCTCGAAAGCGACCTCATGGCCGGCGCGCACATCATTCCCCAGGCCGAGCTCGACCGCGTCGCCGCCTGCTTCCCGAACGCCCCGCCGCTGCCGGCGCTGCCGCCCGAGCCGCTGCCGGCCGACACGCCGCTGGCCTACCGCCGCTGGCTCGAGCGCAACGTGCATGCGCACCGCTTTCCCGGCTACCGCGCGGTGACGCTCTCGCTCAAGCGCGTCGGCCAGGCGCCGGGCGACGCCACGGCAGCGCAGATGGAGGCCGCCGCCGACCTCGCCGACCGCTTCAGCCTGGGCGAGTTGCGCGTCTCGCACGACCAGAACCTGCTCCTGCCCTGGGTGCCGCAGACGGCGCTGCGCGCCCTCTGGGAGCAGGCGCGTGCGCACGGCTTCGCCACGCCCAACATCGGCCTGCTCACCGACATGATCACCTGCCCCGGCGGCGACGTCTGCGCGCTCGCCAACGCGCGCTCGCTGCCGGTGGCCGCGGCGATCACCGAGCGCTTCGACGACCTCGACCGCCTCTACGACATCGGCGACATCGACCTGCACATCAGCGGCTGCATCAACAGCTGCGGCCACCACCACAGCGGCCACATCGGCATCCTCGGCGTCGACAAGGACGGCAGCGAGTGGTACCAGGTCACGGTGGGCGGCGCCGACGGCTCGGTGCTCAGCGGTCCGGCGGCGACCGGCCGCATCGTCGGCCCGGCGTTCGCCGCCGACGAGGTCCCCGAGGTGGTGGAGGCGCTGATCGAGCTCTATCGGCGCGAACGCGCCCCGGGCGAGCACTTCGTCGACCTCGTGCGCCGCCTGGATGCGCGCACGCTGCGCCAGGCCACCGACGCCGCGCGCCAGCACACCGCGCACCCGCAGCCGGCCTGATCCCCACCCGGACCCGCCCGCCGACTTCCAGAGAACCAAGCATGCAGTTCGTTCCCGCCCAGGATCCTCTCCTGCGCTCCCCGACCGGAGGAGAGGCCGCGCCGTCGCCCCATGCCAACGCCCTGCTCACGCTCGCGCAATGGCAGGCGGCGTGCGACGGCTGGCCTCGGGGCGTGCCGGTCGCCGTCGCGCTCGAGAACACGGTCGACGTGACCGCGCTCGGCACGCTGCTCGAGCGCGTGGACCTCCTCGTGCTGCAGTTCCCGAAGTGGACCGACGGCCGCGCCTATTCGCAGGCGCGGCTGCTGCGCAGCCGCGTCGGCTATCGCGGCCGGCTGCGCGCGGCCGGTGACGTCATCGTCGACATGCTGCCGCTGCTGCAGCGCAACGGCTTCGACGAAGTGCAGCTGCGCGCGGACCAGTCCGAGGCGCAGGCGCGCAAGGCGCTGCACTACTTCGCAGGCCACTACCAGGACGACGTCACGCGCACGCCCGTCAAGGACGACGCCGTGCGCGCGCACAGGACGCCGGGGTTCGAGCAGCGCGTGGCGCAGTCGTTGCAACTGCTGCACCAGGCGGCGCAGGCGCACCCGGGCCGCATCGTCCAGGCGACGAGCCTGGGTGTCGAAGGCATGGTGATCACCGACCTGATCGCGCGTCACGGTCTGCCCGTGGCGGTGGCGACGCTGGACACCGGCGCGTTGCACGCCGAGACGCTGGCCTTGATCCCGGCGATCGCGCAGCGCTACGGCATCCGCGTCGAGCGCTTCGCGCCGCGACCGCTGGACGTACAGCGCTTCGTGCAGGAGCACGGGCCCCTGGCGATGCGCCGCAGCGTCGAACTGCGTCATGCCTGCTGCGCGCTGCGAAAGCTCGAGCCGATGCGGCGCCTGCTGCAGGGGCGCGACGCCTGGATCACCGGGCTGCGGCGCGACCAGTCCGAGCACCGTGCCCAGGTACCGCTGCACGAGACCGACCACGACGGCCGCGCCAAGTACTACCCGCTGGCGCACTGGAGCGACGCCGACGTCTGGCACTACGTGCGCGTGCACGAGGTGCCCTACAACCCGCTGCACGACCAGGGCTTCCCGAGCATCGGCTGCCAGCCCTGCACGCGCGCCGTCGCCCCGGGCGAGGACTTCCGCGCCGGACGCTGGTGGTGGGAACAGGACGGCAGGCGCGAGTGCGGGCTGCACAGCCGCCCGCAGCCGCTGGCCGCATGAGACGCCGCGCGATGGGACGCGTGATCTTCATCGGCGCCGGACCGGGCGCCGCCGACCTCATCACACTGCGCGGCGCGCAGCGCCTGGCGAGCGCACAGGTGGTGCTCTTCGACGCCCTCACCGACCCTGCGCTGCGCGACTGGGCGCCCGCCGCGCGCTGGATCGACGTCGGCAAGCGCGGCTACGCGCACGCCACCGCGCAGCCCGCGATCGACGCCCTGCTCGTGGCCATGGCCAAGGCGCACGACATCGTGGTGCGCCTGAAGGGGGGCGATCCCGGCGTCTTCGGCCGCCTCGAGGAGGAACTGCTGGCGCTGCGGGAAGCGGGTATCGATTGCGAGGTGGTGCCGGGGATCACGGCCGCGCTGGCGGCAGCCGCCGGCATCCAGCGCCCGCTCACGCGTCGCGGCCAGGGCCGCAGCGTGAGCCTGGCCACGGCAGTCACCCACGATGGCGCGGACGACCTGCGCTGCGCCGCGCCTCCTCCCGCCGGGTACCACGGTCGGGCCGATACCGAGGTCTACTACATGGCCGGGCGCCGGCTCGCCCGGCTCGGCCGCCGCCTGCGGGCGCGCGGCTGGCCGGCCGACGCGCCGGTGAGCGTCGTCTCGCGCGCGGGCTGGCCCGATGAGCTGCACAGCGACCACGCGCTGCACGCCCTGGGCTGTGCGGCGCTGCTGCATGCCGGACGGCCCACGGTGGTGACGGTCGGCGTGGGTGCCACGCCCTTGACACGAACGAGCCGGGCCGGCAAGACCCTGATGCCGGAGCCCGCACGCTGATCGGTAGAAACCCCCTCACCCTAGAATTCACCGAGCGCGCCGTGCCTCTGGTCGGCACAGCGTGCCGGTGCCGCGATTTCGCAGGTCGTGGCCGGTTCATCCCGTCCAAGCTCTCGAATTCCGCACCATGACCCACGTCGTTCTCGATTCCTGCATCCGCTGCAAGTACACCGATTGCGTCGATGTCTGCCCCGTCGACGCCTTTCGCGAAGGGCCCAACTTCCTCGCCATCGACCCCGACGAGTGCATCGACTGCGCCGTCTGCATCCCCGAGTGCCCGGTGAACGCCATCGTTCCCGAGGAAGACGTGCCGGGCGACCAGCTCGGCTACATCGACCTCAATGCCGAGCTCGCCAAGAAGTGGCCGACGATCACCAAGCGCAAACCCGCCCTGGCCGACGCCGATGACTGGAAAGACCGGAAGAACAAGCTCCCCTACCTGATTCGCTGAGCCCGCGAGTCCATGCCGACGAGGATCATGAAGCCCACTCCGAACCCTGCCGTGACCGACGCCGCCCGCAGCCACGACGGCCCCATCGAGACCGACGCCGTGATCATCGGCGCCGGCCCCGTCGGGCTCTTCCAGGTCTTCGAACTGGGCCTTCTCGAGATCAAGGCCCACGTCGTCGACTCGCTGGGCTACCCGGGCGGCCAGTGCATCGAGCTCTACCCGGACAAGCCCATCTACGACATCCCCGCGGTGCCGGTGTGCACCGGCAAGGAACTGACGGACAACCTGCTCAAGCAGATCGAGCCCTTCGGCGCGAGCTTCCATTTCGGGCAGGAGGTCGGCGTCGTGCGCAAGGAGGCTGACGGCCGCTTTTTCGTCGAAACGAGCAAGGGCACGCGCTTCCTGACGAAGACGGTCTTCATCGCCGGCGGCGTCGGCTCCTTCCAGCCGCGCACGCTCAAGGTCGACGGCATCGAGAAGTTCGACGGCACGCAGCTCTTCTACCGCGTGCGCAACCCGGCGCAGTTCGCGGGGAGGAACCTCGTCATCGTCGGCGGCGGCGACTCGGCGCTGGACTGGACGCTGAACTTCGTGCAGGACGGCCCGAACAAGGCCGAGAGCGTGATCCTGCTGCACCGGCGCGATGGCTTTCGTGCCGCGCCCGCCAGCGTGGCACGCATGCGCGAACTCTGCGACGCGCTCGAGATGCAGTTCATGGTCGGCCAGGTCAGCGGCTTCGAGGAGCAGGACGGACGCCTCGCGTCGATCAAGGTCACCGGCGGCGACGGCGTCACGCGCGTCGTGCCGCTGGACATGCTGCTCGTCTTCTTCGGCCTCAGCCCCAAGCTCGGCCCGATCGCGCAGTGGGGCCTGGAGATCGAGCGCAAGCAGATCGTCGTCGACACCGCGAAGTTCGAGACCAGCATCCCGGGGATCTTCGCCGTCGGCGACATCAACACCTACCCGGGCAAGAAGAAGCTCATCCTCTCGGGCTTCCACGAAGCCGCGCTCGCCGCGTTCGCCGCCTCGCCCTACGTCTTCCCGGACAAGCGCGTGATGCTGCAGTACACCACCACCAGTCCCAAGCTGCACAAGGTGCTGGGGGTCGAGTCGCCGGTGTTCGACTGACGCGCCAGGCCCGGCGAAGAAGGCCCGGCGAAGAAGGCCCGCCTCGCGCGGGCCTTTTTGCATGGCGCGCCCTCGCACGCGGCTATCATCGCCGCCGGCCGTGTCCGCTGGCACGGCCATCCTCGCTGGGGGTGCTGCCCCGGTCCTCGCGGCCGGAGCGGCTGAGAAAGTCCCTTTGAACCTGATTGAGGTAATCCTCGCGCAGGGAAGCAGCCGGATCCGGGCGCCGCGTTTTCTCCCTCGTCGCCCACCCGTTCGCGTTGCCCACCTGCCATCGACCGAGAAGGCTCACGATGGCATCGTCCACACATTCATCCGTCCGCATCGCGCCGCACCCGCGGCGCACTCCGCCCGCACTCGCGGCCCTGCTCTTCGTCTGCGCCGCGCTGCCGCTGCCGGCGGCCGCCGACGACCCGCCGACGCAGACCGTCACCATCACCGGACGCAGCAGCAGCAACAGCGCGTCGATCTCCGGCTTCGGCGACGTGCCGCTTGCGCGCGCGCCGTTCGCGGCCACCGTCATCACGACCAGCCAGCTCGCGGACGCCGGCATCACGGGCCTGGGCGAACTCACGCGGCTGGACGCCGGCACCACCGACGCCTACAACGCCCCGGGCTACTGGGGCCTGATGGCGGTACGCGGCTTCACGCTCGACCCCAGCGCCAACGTGCGCCGCGACGGCTTGCCGATCAACGCCGAGACGGCGCTGCCGCTGGCCAACAAGCGCGCGCTCGAACTGCTCAAGGGCACGAGCGGGCTGCAGGCCGGAACCAGCGCACCGGGCGGCCTCGTGAACCTCAGCGTCAAGCGCCCCGCGGGCCACCTGCGCCAGGCGAGCCTGGCGTGGCAGCAGGACGAGAACCTGATCGCCGCCGTCGACCTCGGTGACGGCGACACCGCCTTCGGCTGGCGCGTCAACGCCGAGATCGGCCACCTGCAGCCGCGCCTGCACGACAGCCGCGGCAACCGCCGACTGCTGGCACTCGCCGTCGATGCCGAGCCCGTGGCCGGCACGCTGCTGGAGGCCGAGATCGAATACAGCCGCCAGAGCCAGCCCAGCACGCCCGGCTTCAGCCTGCTGGGCGACCGCCTGCCAAGCGCGCGCGACATCGACCCGCGCACCAACCTCAACAACCAGCCCTGGTCGCTGCCGATGGTGATGGCCGGACGCACCGGCTCGCTGCGGCTGACGCAGGCGCTGGCGGGCGAATGGCGCTTCGTCGCGCACGCGATGCGCCAGCGCCTCTCCAGCGACGACCGCATCGCCTTCCCCTTCGGCTGCAGCAGCGAGGACGACTACACGCGCTACTGCAGCGACGGCAGCTTCGACCTCTACGACTTCCGCAGCGAGAACGAGCGCCGAACCAGCGACGCGTTCGAGCTCTCGCTGCAGGGGCGCGCGCGGCTCGCCGGCATCGAGCACGCGCTGCGCCTGGGCGTGCTGCAGTCGCGCCAGCGTGCGCGCTTCGATCGCCAGGCCTACAACTGGGTCGGCATCGGCCGCATCGACGGCAGCGTCGTGCTGCCCGCGGACCCCACACTCACCGACGAGAACACCGACCGTGACGAGCGCAGCACCGAGCTGCAGTTGCAGGACCACGCCGCGATCAGCTCCGAACTCGGCCTCTGGTTCGGCGTGCGCCATACGCGGCTGGACCGGCGCAGCGTGCGCACCGACGGCTCCCGCGCCACGTCCTACGAGCAGTCCTTCACCACGCCGTGGCTGGCTGCAAGCTGGGCCCTCACCGCCGACACCCTCGCCTACGCGAGCTGGGGCCAGGGCATCGAGAGCACCGTGGCGCCCAATCGCAGCCGCTACACCAACGCCGGACAAGCGCTCTCGGCGCTGCGCAGCCGCGGCGTCGAACTCGGGCTCAAGCAGCGCAGCGCCGTGCTCGACTGGAGTCTTGCGGCCTTCGACATCCGCCGCCCCGAGTGGGCCGACATCGGCAGCTGCAGCGACGACGCCAGCTGCACCCGCCAGGCCGACGGCGATTCGCGCCATCGCGGCCTGGAGGCGGAGGCCGAATGGCGCGCCGGTGCCTGGAGCCTGCGCGGCAGCGCACTCTGGCTGCGCGCACGCCGCGAAGGCTCGGCGCAGGCGGGGCTCAACGGCATGCAACCGACCAACGTGCCCGCACGCAGCCTGAAGGCGCAGGCCGCCTACAACGTCAGCGCCGTTCCCGGTCTGGCGCTGCTGGCCTTCCTCACCCACGAGGGCCGGCGCATGGTGTTGCCCGACAACCGCATCGCCACACCGGGCTGGACGCGCATGGACCTCGCGCTGCGCTACGCGCACCGGCTCGGACAACACAGGCTCGTCTGGCGCGCGGGCGTCGACAACCTCGCCGACGCGCGCGCCTGGAAGGAGTCACCCTACCAGTACGGCCACGCCTACCTCTACCCGCTCGCCCCCCGCACCTGGTCGCTGAGCGTTCAGGCCACGCTCTGATCGCGAAGCCGCCGCCGAAAAGCACGCTATACTGCGAGGCTATTCCCCGATAGCTCAGTCGGTAGAGCGCCGGACTGTTAATCCGTAGGTCCCTGGTTCGAGCCCAGGTCGGGGAGCCAAGAAAATCAAGGGGTTGGCGATGTAAGTCGCCAACCCCTTCTCCTTTTCGAGCTCCGTCGGCAGCCCCTCAGTCCGTGGCGGAGACCAAATCGAAGTCCCAGTCTGCCAGCACTGCGCCAAGCAAGGTGTCCCGTCACGAGAGCACGTTGAAGGCGTCGGGCGTCCTCCAGTAGCGACCAACAACCGTGCCGGACCCAGCCAAGCCCGGCATGTCTGCGTGGACTCTACGCAGCCTCGAAGGCTCGCTCAAGCAGCCCCCGCGCCGGTGCCGCATCATCAAGTGCGCTGAGAAACCTCTTTCGTTGCGCTCCCAGCACTTTTCTCATGGACCTTGGCAACTCGGCAGCCGCCTCGACCACCAGGTCCTCGTCTTGGTCTGCCAGGACGACCGCAAGCATTGCACCCTGGCGAATGTCCTTGGCCGCCTTCTCGGCGAAGCTGGTCCGTGCGAGTCCTGAATAGAACTTGTGCCACATGAACCGCTCCGGCGCGGGCACACGGACCGGCACGCAGTGTGTTCCGGCGAGCAGAGCCGCCTCTCTGGCGTCTTCGAGCAGGTAGTCGTAGTGAGCGACAGTCTGCGCATGCCAAGCCAGTGCAGGGATGGCGACCAGCCCGCCGGTTTCGTTTCCGTGCGTCAGCAGATCCACCCGCAAGCCTTCTGCGCCCGGCAGTTTCAGTGAGCTCGACGCACCATCAGGTGCAACAGCGGGTACCGGATGAAAGCCCATCCTGGTCTTTTCCATCACCTCCTGCAACGACCTCGGCGCAGCCAAGTGCAGCTGCTGGCCCGCCGCCAGGTCGATGTCCTGCGTGCGCGAGGTCACGGCACAAACGCCGAGTTCATTGAGCAGAGCCATGTAGCCCAGCGTCCCGACCAGGCAAAGCCCCGCCTGCAGCAGGCCGGCGTTGTGCAGCTCGACGAGGACATGACCCACGGCCTTGTCGGCCACCTGAAACTCGAGCTTGCGCAGCGTGCGCACCTGCGTGGCGACCCAACGGCTGAACTCGATGTCTGACCGGGCCCGCTCGAAGGTTTCGTCGTCACCATCGCGGCAGACAAGGTCCTCGACCTGCCGGCCGGCGGCGCTCTGGTAGGCACGGTACCAGTACGACCGCCCAGTCGCACTGCGCTTCACCAGCGTTCCGGCGCTTCCGGGAAGCAGCGGACCTGCGACGCGCACCCGCTCCTTCAGCTCGGCATACTGAGTTCGGAAGGCCAGCTCGTGAGACTGGAACAAGGGCCTACTGTGCGTCGCCATGTCATACCCAGGACGTGCCTATTTTTTTTGTATGATGCCATACGTACCCAGCAAAATTAGACTTTCCTGGGTACGCCACTCATCTTGTCTCGCAATCGACATGCTTGCGCGTACGCTTGCTCGTCATTTGCTCGCTATGCGCGGCTGGGCCTCCCGCCTGCAACGCGTCGCTTCAGCGGACGGACTCACGCCCTTCAGCACCCTGGCATCGCGTATCAGTCCAGCGCACCAGGCAGCGCAGCACCTTGCGCTCGGCGCCCGAGCCGGACCGGCTGCTCGAACGCCTGGCCACCGACGGCCAGATCCAGACCGCGGAAGCCTCGCGAGACGCCTGGCAACGCGGCGCCGTGCAACTCTGACGACCCAACCCTGCTCATGCACGCCTGGACATTCCGAACCCGGTTCCGCCGCGCCGCCTTCGGCTGGAACGGATCGAAGCTGGCCATCGAGCGCATCCACGGCGCCCTGGCCGAGATCCGCGCAGCACTGAAGCGGGACCCTGCGCAAGCCGCGGAGGGTGCCGTCCTGTTCCTCGAGAAGCTCTCGCCGGCACTGTGCCAGGTCGCCAGCTCCTCTGGCGCGCTGGGCAACGCCACCTATGCGGCAGTACGGGAACTGGCGCCCATCATCAGCAAGGCACCAGTGGACAGCGCCACACGCAAGAAGTGGCTCGACCGCCTCTTCGAAGCCATCCAGAACGACGACCCGCCCTACATCGAGCACCTGGGCGACCACTGGGGCGAACTGTGCGCCACGCCCGAGCTGGCCTCGGCATGGGCCGACCAGCTGCTGCCCACCCTGCGACCCGAAGACCCTGACCCGCGCCGCACGCGACCACCTGCAGAAGCAACCGGCGTTCGCCATGCAATGCGCCCTGGCCGCACTGCACTGGATGTCGATGGGCCATGGCTACGAACTCACCGGTCTGGATGCGCACGAAGCGCACCGCCTGGCTCTCGACGGGGCCGAGGCTTGCCACCAGCCCGAACTGGCGCTGGTGACGATCGAGCAGGCCCTCGGCCCCGATCGACCCATGTCCGCATGGCTGCGCCGAGTGCTTGGCCTGCCGAGCGCCGCCGCGGACAAGAAGGGCCCCTGAGCAGCACACCCGCCGCCACACCGCCGGCCCGGAAGCCATGCGGCCCCAGCGCCAACCGGCAAACCACGCCGGCAGTTGGCCGTCGATGGCACGAGGGGTGACCCGCCAGCCTCGCCATCGACACAATGCGTTCATGGGAACGCGGGAGGATCACCCCATGCGCCTGGCCGTCTACAACGTGGAGAACCTCTTCGACCGGCCGAAGGCCATGAACCTCCGAAGCTGGAGCGAAGGCAAGGCCATCCTGCAGGACTTTGCGCCGCTCAGCCAGTTGCTGGGCGAAGTGAACTGCACCGCCGCCCGCAAGAAGCGCATGGCCGAACCGATGATCCGCCTGGAGTTCGAGAAGGGCGACGACGCCCCGTTCGTCATCCCGCGCCGCAACCGCGGCCAGCGGACTTCGGCGGACGTCCTCGAACCCATCACTGGCGGAGTCGGAGGGATTCGAACCCTCGATGCAGGTTTTGCCCACATACTCCCTTAGCAGGGGAGCACCTTCGGCCACTCGGTCACGACTCCAGCGCGAAGAAGCCGCGCATTCTAGCCTCGAAAAGGGCTGCGATCACTCCGCGGCCACGCTGCCGGCGTCGAGTTCGAAGGCCTTGTGCAGCGCGCGCACGGCGAGCTCCATGTACTTCTCGTCGATGACCACGCTGGTCTTGATCTCGCTCGTGCTGATCATCTGGATGTTGATGCCCTCCTCGGAGAGCGTGCGGAACATCCGGCTGGCCACGCCGACGTGGCTGCGCATGCCGATGCCGACGATCGAGACCTTGCAGATCTTCGGGTCCCCGATCACCTGCTGCGCGCCGGTGGCGGGGACGACGTTGTTCATCAGCAGATCGATCGTGCGCGCGTAGTCCCCGCGGTTGACGGTGAAGGAGAAGTCGGTGCGCCCGTCGTGCGAGACGTTCTGGATGATGACGTCGACGTCGATGTTGGCTTCGGCCACGGGGCCGAGAATCTGGAACGCCACGCCCGGCCGGTCGGGTACGCCCATGACGGTGATCTTGGCTTCGTCGCGGTTGAACGCGATTCCCGACACCACGGCTTTTTCCATCTTCTCGTCTTCCTCGAAAGTGATCAGCGTGCCCGAGCGGGATTCCTCCTCGAGCGGGATGTCCGGCGGCGTGAAGCTCGAGAGCACGCGCACCGGCACCTTGTACTTGCCGGCGAACTCCACCGAGCGGATCTGCAGCACCTTGGAGCCCAGGCTCGCCATCTCGAGCATCTCCTCGAAGCTCACGCTGGCCAGGCGCCGCGCCTCGGGGACGATGCGCGGGTCGGTGGTGTAGACGCCGTCGACGTCGGTGTAGATGAGGCACTCGTCGGCGCCGAGTGCCGCCGCCACCGCGACGGCCGAAGTGTCGCTGCCGCCGCGGCCGAGCGTGGTCACGTCGCCTGCCTCGTTCAGGCCCTGGAAGCCGGTGATGATGACCACCTTGCCGGCGTCGAGTTCGGCGCGCACGCGCGCGTCCGCGATGTGCTGGATGCGTGCCTTGGTGAAGGCGTCGTCGGTGACGATGGGCACCTGCCAGCCCGCGAAGCTGACCGCCGGCTGCCCTTGCGCCTGCAGGGCAAGCGCCAGCAGCCCGACCGAGACCTGCTCGCCGGTGGCGGCGATGGCGTCCTGCTCGCGCAGGCTCTGCGGGGTGGACGTTGCCGGCGCCAGTTCCTTGGCCAGCGCGAGCAGGCGATTGGTCTCGCCGCTCATCGCCGAGGGCACGACCACGATGCGGTGCCCGGCGCGGGCCCACTTGGCCACGCGCAGGGCGACGTTGCGGATGCGCTCCGTCGAACCCATCGACGTGCCACCGTACTTATGAACGATCAATGCCATGAAAGTCTGCCGACGCGACGCAAGCCACAGGGCGCAGCGAGCCAGCTCGGCGCTGCGCAAAAGCTTGGAATTGTAGTGGCTGGTACGTGCGCGGCGATCAGGGCAGCCAGTGCAGGCGCACGCGCGGCGCACCCGGCAGCGCCTGCGCGCGTGCGTCCAGGCCCAGGCCGGGAACGAAGACGAGTTGCCCTTGCGCCCAGAGCAGTGGCGCGTTGCGCTCCCAGGGGGGAACGCCGAGCTCCTGGAACTGCTTCTTCAGCCGCCGTGGCGGGCCCTGCGGATGACGCTGAAACTGCTCGCCGCCCCGGCGCGGGCGCAGCTCGCAGTCACGCAGTCGCGCAGCGGGAACTCCGCCTTCGTGCACGTGCTCGACGCGCCAGCGGCCCACCCAGGGCGGCACTTCGTAGTCGCCGGGTTGCGAGAGGTCGATGCTGCGCATCCGATCCGACGGCGCGACGATGGTGTGCGTGCTCGCGCTCGCGTTCGCGCTCGGCCTCACCGCAATCAGCCGCCCGCGATACACGCGCAGCTCGGCATCGCCCGCCGGCCATCGCGCCTGAGTTGCCCCCGGCAGCTCCTGCAGCAGCCGGTGCAACAGGGACATCGGCCAACCGGGGGCGAGCGCGCGCGCAAGCCACGCGTGCAATGCCGCGGCGCGCCGCGCCGGGCTCAGCTCGAGCCACGCTGGGATCCGCAGCGCGTCACCGTCGCACAGCGCCCGCAGATCCTGCGTGGCGACCTCATGCTCCAGCGCGCGCGCCAGCACCGCACGGCGTGCCACGGCCGCCAGCGCCACCTCGGCTTCCGGGAAGGCCGCCTGCAGCGCCGGCCAGACCTGCGTGCGCAGGCGGCTGCGCGCGAAGCGGGGGTCGGCATTGGACGGATCGAGCACCGCGCGCAGGCGCCAGCGCCGCGCGTAAGCCTCGATCGCCGCGCGCGGCTGCTCCAGCCAGGGACGCAGCCACACGATGCCGTCGCGTTCGCGCCGCGCCGGCATCGCCGCCAGGCCCGCCGAGCCCGCCCCACGCAGCGCCTGCAGCAGCACCGTCTCCGCCTGGTCGCGGCGATGCTGCGCCAGCAGCACGACGCTGCAGCCGGCCGCATGCGCCATCGCGGCCAGGGCACGGTAGCGTTCGCGCCGCGCCCAGGCCTCGATGCTTTCGCCGCGCGCGGGGCCGCCCCGCAGACGCTGCTCGTGGAACTCGATCGCCAAGCCGCGGCGGGCCCAGCGCCGGCACTGCGCCGCCACGCCTGCCAGCCAGGAATCGGCCTCGGGCTGCAGGCCATGGTGCACGTGCAGTGCATGCACCTGCACGCCAAGCGGTGTGGCCAGGCGGGCACAGGCGTGCAGCAGTGCGGTCGAGTCGATGCCGCCGCTCACGGCCACCGCCAGGTGCAGCCCGCCCGTCGGCGCCCCGGCGTCCATGGGCCGCGCCGAAGCTCGCCCTCAGCGCTCCTTCGTGTCGGTGAAGCGCCCGTAGGCCTGCAGCCGCTCGTAGCGCCGCTGCAGCAGCTCCTTGGGCTTCAAGTCGACCACCTGGCGCAGCGCGTCGTTGAGCGCGCGCTTGAGCTGCGCGGCCATCCACTTGGGGTCGCGGTGCGCGCCGCCCACGGGCTCGTTGACGATCTTGTCGACGACGCCCAGCGCCTTCAGGCGGTGCGCGGTGATTCCCAGCGCCTCGGCGGCATCGCTGGCGCGCTCCGCGGTCTTCCAGAGGATGGATGCACAGCCCTCGGGCGAGATCACCGAATAGACGCTGAACTGCAGCATCAGCACCTGGTCGCCGACGCTGATGGCCAGCGCGCCGCCGGAGCCGCCCTCGCCGATGATGGTGCAGACGATGGGCACCTGCAGCTGCGCCATCTCGAAGATGTTGCGACCGATGGCTTCGGACTGGCCCCGCTCCTCGGCGCCGATCCCCGGATAGGCGCCGGGCGTGTCGACGAAGGTGAACACCGGCAGGCCGAACTTCTCGGCCAGCTTCATCATGCGCAGCGCCTTGCGGTAGCCCTCGGGGCGGGACATGCCGAAGTTGCGCGCCGTGCGCTCCTTGGTGTCGCGACCCTTCTGATGGCCGATGACCATGCAGGGCTGGCCGTTGAAGCGCGCCAGGCCGCCGACGATGGAGAGGTCGTCGGCGAAGTGCCGGTCGCCGTGCAGCTCCTGGAAGTCGGTGAAGATCTCGGCGACGTAGTCCAGCGTGTAGGGCCGCTGCGCGTGACGCGCGATCTGCGTCACCTGCCAGGGCGAGAGGCTGGAATAGATGTCCTTGGTGAGCTGCTGGCTCTTCTTGGACAGGCGATCGATCTCGTCGGAGATGTCGACCGCCGACTCGTTCTGCACGAAGCGCAGTTCGTCGATCTTGGACTCGAGTTCGGCGATGGGCTGCTCGAAATCCAGAAAGTGACGTTTGCTCATCAATACTCCACCGGCAGCGGGTCGAGGCTGCGCCAAATATACCAAGTCGCCACCGACCGAAACGGCGCCCAGGCCTCGCCGAGCTCGCGCGCCTCGGCGCGCGAGACGGGCTCGCCGCTGAAGTAGTTCAGGCTCACGCCGCGCAGCAGGCCGATGTCGTCCAGCGGCAGCACGTTCGGGCGCATGAGGTGGAAGATGAGGAACATCTCCGCCGTCCAGCGGCCGATGCCGCGGATGGCCACGAGCTCGGCGATGATGGCCTCGTCGTCCATGCCCTGCCACTGCGGCACGTGCACGCTGCCGGCCTCGAAGTGGCGCGCCAGATCGAGCAGGTACTCGGCCTTGCGCAGCGACAGCCCGGCCTCGCGCAGCCGCGCCGTCGGCTGCGCAAGCACGCTCTCGGGCGTGACCGCCTCGCCCTCCTGCGCCTCCTGCGCGACCAGCCGCACGAAACGCTCCCACACCGACTGCGCCGCCTTCACCGAGATCTGCTGCCCGACGATGGAGCGCGCAAGCGTGCCGAAGGCATCGCCTCGGCTTTGCAGGCAAGCGCTGCCATAGCGCGGGATGAGGCGCTTCATGACGCGGTCGCGCCGCGCCAGGTGCCGGCAGGCCTCTTCCCAGTACAGAGGCGCCGAGGCGCCCGCCTGCGGCGGCGGCGCCGCGGCGGCCGTCTTGCTCGCGATGGGGCGCTTGGGCAAGGCTTCAGGCCCTCACCCAGCTCGTGCCCTGCGCGCCGTCCTCGAGCTTCACGCCCTGCTGCGCGAGCTCCTGGCGGATGCGGTCGGCGGTGGCGAAATCGCGCGCCGCCTCGGCCGCCGCGCGTGCCGCGATGGCGGCGCGGATCGCCTCCTCGTCCAGCTCGGCGCCGGCCTGCAGGAAGGCGCGCGGGGACTGCTGCAGGATGCCCAGGCAACGCCCCAGCCGGCGCAGCAGGGCCGCGCGTGCGGCGTCGCGCGTGCGGTTGACCTCGCTCGCGAGCTCGAAGAGCACGGCCATCGCGCCGGGGGTGTTGAAGTCGTCGTCCATCGCCGCGCGAAACGCGGCCGCGCGCGCGTCGCTCCAGTCGATGGCTTCGTCGGCGGGCGCAGCCGCGTCGCCGAGCGCCGCGTGCAGCGCGGTGTAGAGCCGGCGCAGCGCCTGGCGCGCGTCCTCGAGGTTGGCGTCGCCGAAGTTGAACGGGCTGCGGTAGTGCGTGCGCAGCATGAAGAAGCGCAGCGTCTCGCCGTCGAAGTGCCGCAGCACGTCGCGGATGGTGAAGAAGTTGCCCAGCGACTTCGACATCTTCTCGTTGTCGACGTTGAGGAAGCCGTTGTGCATCCACACCCTGACGAATTCGCCGCCGCTGGCGCCCTCGCTCTGCGCGATCTCGTTCTCGTGGTGCGGGAACTGCAGGTCCATGCCGCCGCCGTGGATGTCGAAGGGCTCGCCCAGCAGCGCGCAGCTCATCGCCGAGCACTCGATGTGCCAGCCCGGGCGACCGCTGCCGAAGGGGCTCGCCCAGCGCGCGTCGTCGGGCTCCTCGGGCTTGGCGGCCTTCCAGAGCACGAAGTCCAGCGGGTCGTCCTTGCCGTCGGCCACCTCCACGCGCTCGCCCGCACGCAGCTCGTCGATCGACTTGCCCGAGAGCTTGCCGTAGCCGGGGAAGCGGCGCACCGCGAAGTTCACGTCGCCGTTGCCGGCGCGATAGGCCAGGCCCTTGTCCTCGAGGCGGCCGATCAGCGCCAGCATCTGCGGCACGTACTCGGTGGCGCGGGGCTCGTGCGTGGGCGCGAGGATGCCGATGGCGGCGATGTCCTCGCGCATGGCGGCGATCATCTCGTCGGTGAGCGCGCGGATCGCGATGCCGCGCTCGAGCGCGCGCTTGATGATCTTGTCGTCGATGTCGGTGATGTTGCGCACGTAGGTGACGCGAAATCCGCTCTCCAGCAGCCAGCGGTAGACGACGTCGAAGGCCATCATCATGCGCGCGTGGCCCATGTGGCAGAGGTCGTAGATCGTCATGCCGCACACGTACATGCGCACGTGGCCGGGCTCGATCGGCTGGAAGTCCTCGACGCGGCGCGTCAGCGTGTTGTGGATGCGAAGGCTCATGCGTCGGCAGCGCGGGCACAAGGCGCGGCCCTGCGCCTGGCAAGGCGTCGAAGGCGCCCGATAGAATCGTCCAGTATAGCGAGCGGCGCTGGGTGCGGATCCCCCGTGCGCGGGCCTGCCGCCAGGGAGAATCCATGCAAGACAAGAAGCCGCGCCGCTTCGGCGCGACGCGATCGATCCCGGCCGTCGCCATGGCGCTGGTTCTCGGGCTCGCCGCCGTTCCCGCCGCCTGGGCGCAGAAGGTGCGCCTGTCCACCAGCCAGGGCGACATCGTGCTCGAGCTCGACGCGGCCAAGGCACCCAAGTCGGTGGAGAACTTCGTCCAGTACGTGAAGGCCGGCCACTACGACGGCACCATCTTCCACCGCGTCATCGACGGCTTCATGATCCAGGGCGGCGGCTTCACCGCCGACCGCGTGCAGAAGCCCACGCGCGCGCCGATCCCGCTCGAGGCCGGCAACGGGCTCTCCAACGTGCGCGGCACGCTGGCGATGGCGCGCACCGCCGCGCCCAACAGCGCCACCGCGCAGTTCTTCATCAACGTCGTCGACAACCTGCCGCTGGACAGCTACGGCGGCGGCTACGCCGTCTTCGGCAAGGTGGTGCAGGGCATGGACGTGGTCGACCGCATCAAGGCCGTTCCCACCGCCGACCGCGGCCCGGCGTTCGCCAACCTGCCGGTCACCGACGTCGTCATCCGCAAGGCCATCCTGGAGGAATAAGCCATGAGCAAGACCGTGAAGATGCAGACCAGCCTCGGGACGCTGGACATCGAGCTCGACGACGAGAAGGCACCCGAGAGCGTGCGCAACTTCCTCGCCTACGTCGAGAAGGGCCACTTCGACGGCACCGTGTTCCACCGCGTGATCAAGGGCTTCATGATCCAGGGCGGCGGCTTCGAGCCCGGCATGAAGCAAAAGGCCACCGACAAGCCCATCGCCAACGAAGCGAAGAACGGCCTGAAGAACCTGAAGTACACGCTGGCGATGGCGCGCACCTCGGACCCGCACTCGGCGACGGCGCAGTTCTTCATCAACACCAGCGACAACGGCTTCCTCGACAACGATCGCGCGCAGGACGGCTGGGGCTACGCCGTCTTCGGCAAGGTCGTCGCCGGCACCGAGGCGGTGGACGCGATCGAGAAGGTGCGCACCGGCCGCAAGGGCTTTCACGACGACGTGCCGCTCGACGACGTGGTGATCCAGAGCGTGCTGGTCGTGGGCTGAACGCCCGCGACGTCGCGCGTTCGAAGTGGGCCCTGCCCAGGTGAGCGAAGCGGCGGCCCTGCCCGTCTGGGCGCCCAGGGCAGGCTGGCGCGCCATCGACTTCGTCGCCGACCTGCATCTGGCACCCGACCATCCGCGCACGCTGCAGGCCTTCGAGACCTACCTGCAGGAGGGCGCGGCCGACCACGTGCTGCTGCTGGGCGACGTGTTCGAAGTCTGGGTCGGCGACGACGCGCGCGCGTTCCCCTTCGAGCGCGCGCTGCTGGACCTGCTGCAGCGCGCGGCGCGCCGGCGCACGCTGGCCTTCATGCCCGGCAACCGGGACTTCCTCTTCGGCACACGCTTGCTCGCCGAACTGGGCATGAGCGCCCTGCCCGACCCCTGCTGCCTGCACGCCGCAGGCCAGCGCTGGCTGCTCGCCCACGGCGACGCCCAGTGCCTGGCCGACCACGGCTACCAGGCCTACCGCGCGCAGGTGCGAAGCCGCGGCTGGCAGGATGCCTTCCTGGCGCGGCCCCTGGCGCAACGCGTCGAACTGGCGCGTGCCATGCGCGAAGAGAGCATGCGCGTGCAGCGCGAGCCCGCGCGCGCCGCGGCCGACCTGGACGCACCGGCCTGCCGTGCATTGCTGGCAAGCTGCGGCGCGCGCGAGATGATCCACGGCCACACGCATCGGCCCGGGGTGCACGACCTCGGCGGCGGTCTGCGCCGGCACGTGCTCAGCGACTGGGACCTCGACGACGCGCACGCGCCGCGTGCCGAAGTCCTGCGCCTGGTGCCCGATGGCCGCCTGCGCCGCATCGCGCCCGAGGCGGCCGGCGCGGACTGAACTGCCGATGTTCGGCGCCCTCTCGCGCTGGTGGCACGGCCGCCGCGACGCCGCGGCGCTGCACCGCCGTGCCATCCCCGACGATCTCTGGAAGCGCACGCTGATTCGCTACCCATTCCTGCGCACCACGGCCGATCCGCAAGGCACGGCCTTGCGCCGCATGACGAGCCTCTTCCTCGACCGCAAGGAGTTCAGCGCCGTGGCGCCGCTGCGTCTGACCAACGACGTCGTCGTCGCGGTCGCGGCGCAGGCCTGCCTGCCGGTGCTGCAGCTGGGGCTCTCGCATTACGACGGCTTCGTCGGCATCGTGCTGCAGCCGGATCAGGTGATCGCGCATCGACATCGGCTGGACGAGGACGGCGTGCTGCACGAATACGACGAAGTCCTCTCCGGCGAGGCGGTGCAGGGGGGGCCGGTGATGCTCTCCTGGCGCGACGTGCGCGGCAGCGGGCGCAGTGCTGCCGAGGGCTACAACGTCGTCATCCACGAGTTCGCGCACGTGCTGGACATGGAGGACGGCGCCGCCGACGGCGTTCCCGTGCTGCCGCCCGAGATCGCGCGCGCGGATTGGCAGCGCACGCTGTCGGCCGAGTACGAAGCCTTCGTCAGGCGTGTCGAAGCGGGCGAGGACACCGCGCTCGACCCCTACGGTGCGCAGGCGCCCGAGGAGTTCTTCGCGGTCGCCAGCGAAGCGCTCTTCGTCGCCCCCGACGGACTGCGGGCCGAGCATCCGTCGCTATACCGGATGCTGGTCCGCTTCTATCGCCTGGACATCGCGGCCTGAGGCGGATGCCGACCGCTTCAGGCCGGCGCCGTCTCGGCCTTGGGCTTGTCGCTCTTCCTGGGCGGCTGGATGTCGAGCAGGACCTCGCCCTTGTCGTCGATGTCCACGCTCAGGCGGCCGCCGTCGACGAGGCGGCCGAAGAGCAGCTCGTCGGCCAGCGCGCGGCGGATCACGTCCTGGATCAGGCGCTGCATGGGCCGCGCGCCCATGAGCGGATCGAAGCCCTTCTTCGCCAGATGCTTGCGCAGCGCGTCGCTGAAGCTGGCCTCGACCTTCTTCTCGGCGAGCTGGTTCTCCAGCTGCAGCAGGAACTTGTCGACCACGCGCAGGATGATGTCCTCGTCGAGCGCGCGGAAGCTGACGATGGCGTCGAGCCGGTTGCGGAACTCGGGCGTGAACAGGCGCTTGATGTCGCCCATCTCGTCGCCCTGCTCGCGCCGCGTCGTGAAGCCGATCGTCGCCTTGTTCATGGTCTCGGCGCCCGCGTTCGTCGTCATGATGATGATGACGTTGCGGAAGTCGGCCTTGCGCCCGTTGTTGTCGGTCAGCGTGCCGTGGTCCATGACCTGCAGCAGCACGTTGAAGACGTCCGGGTGCGCCTTCTCGATCTCGTCGAGCAGCAGCACGGCGTGCGGCTTCTTGGTGATGGCCTCGGTGAGCAGGCCGCCCTGGTCGAAGCCGACGTAGCCCGGCGGCGCGCCGATGAGGCGGCTCACCGCATGCCGCTCCATGTACTCCGACATGTCGAAGCGGATGAGGTCGATGCCCATGATGTAGGCGAGCTGCTTGGCGACCTCGGTCTTGCCCACGCCGGTGGGGCCGCTGAAGAGGAAGCTGCCGATCGGCTTCTCGGGCTTGCCCAGGCCCGAGCGCGCCATCTTGATCGCCGCCGAGAGCGCCTCGATCGCCGGCTCCTGGCCGAAGACCACGCTCTTGAGGTCGCGCTCGAGGTTCTTCAGCTTGCCGCGGTCGTCGCTCGAGACCGAGGCCGGCGGGATGCGCGCGATCTTGGCCACGATCTCCTCGACCTCGGCGCGCGTGATCGTCTTCTTCTGCTTGCTCTTGGGCAGGATGCGCTGCGCGGCGCCGGCCTCGTCGATGACGTCGATGGCCTTGTCGGGCAGGTGGCGGTCGTTGATGTACTTGGCCGAGAGCTCGGCCGCGGCCTGCAGCGCGCCGAGCGCGTACTTGACGTTGTGATGGTCCTCGAAGCGCGACTTCAGGCCCTTGAGGATCTCGATCGTCTGCTCGACCGAAGGCTCGACCACGTCGACCTTCTGGAAGCGCCTCGAGAGCGCCGCGTCCTTCTCGAAGATGCCGCGGTACTCGGTGAAGGTGGTGGCGCCGATGCACTTCATGGCGCCGGTGGACAGCGCCGGCTTGAGCAGGTTGCTCGCGTCCAGCGTGCCGCCCGAAGCGGCACCTGCGCCGATGAGGGTGTGGATCTCGTCGATGAAGAGGATGGCGCCGGGCTGGTCCTTGAGCTGCTTGAGCACGCCCTTCAGGCGCTGCTCGAAGTCGCCGCGGTACTTGGTGCCCGCCAGCAGCGCGCCCATGTCGAGCGCGTAGACCGTCGCCTGGGCCAGCACCTCGGGCACGTCCTTCTCGGTGATGCGCCAGGCCAGGCCCTCGGCGATCGCCGTCTTGCCCACGCCCGCCTCGCCGACCAGCAGCGGGTTGTTCTTGCGCCGGCGGCACAGCACCTGGATGACGCGCTCGACCTCGTGCTCGCGCCCGATGAGCGGGTCGATCTTGCCGTCGCGCGCGAGCTGGTTGAGGTTCTGCGTGAACTGGTCCAGCGGCGAGCTCTTGCCGTCGCCGGCGGCGCCGTCTTCCTTCTCGGGCTCGCTGCCGGAGCTCTCGTTGCCTTTGACGGGCTCGGGCGGGTCCGACTTCTTGATGCCGTGGGCGATGAAGTTGACGACGTCCAGCCGCGTCACGCCCTGCTGGTGCAGGTAGTAGACGGCGTGCGAATCCTTCTCGCCGAAGATGGCCACCAGCACGTTGGCGCCGGTGACCTCCTTCTTGCCGCTGCCGGTGGACTGCACGTGCATGATGGCGCGCTGGATGACGCGCTGGAAGCCGAGCGTGGGCTGCGTGTCGACCTCCTCCGAACCGGAGACCGTGGGCGTGTTCTCCTTGATGAAGGTCGCGAGGCTCTTGCGCAGGTCGTCGAGGTTGGCGGCGCAGGCGCGCAGCACCTCGGCGGCACTCGGGTTGTCGAGCAGCGCCATCAGCAGGTGCTCGACGGTGATGAACTCATGCCGCTGCTGGCGCGCCTCGACGAACGCCATGTGCAGGCTGACTTCCAGTTCCTGGGCGATCATGCGGCCTCCATAATGCACTGCAGCGGGTGCCCGTCGCGGCGCGCCGCGGCCAGGACCAGTTCGACCTTGGTGGCCGCGATGTCCTTGGGGTAGACCCCGCAGACGCCACGGCCTTCGTGATGGATCTTGAGCATGATGTGGGTGGCGGTCTCGAGGTCACGCTGGAAGTACTGCTGCAGCACCATCACGACGAACTCCATGGGCGTGTAGTCGTCGTTGAGCAGCACCACCTGGTAGAGCGAAGGGGGCTTGGTGCGGGCCGCCTTGCGCTCGGCGACGACAGCGCCCTGCCCGCCCTCGCGGCGGGGCCGGGTGGCAGTCTTCGGAGGCTGGCGGGAACCATCGTCGGGCATGGCTCATTCTAGCGAGCGTGGCTTGGCGGCGTGGTGCGCGCGCGGCGCGAACGCACCATCCCCATGTTGTCGCGGAAAGCGCATCCTCAAGGGCCGAGTTGACGGGAACTTGGGCCTCAGTCCCGGCGCATCGATCGCGGCCGCCGTCTGCCTTGACACCTGTCGAGGGCGCTTACCATAATTTCCGCGCCACGCGAGGGGGAGAGGCACGCCATGGCGGTCGGTGTCGTCAAATGGTTCAATGACGCCAAGGGCTTCGGTTTCATCCAGCCGGATGGCGGTGGCGCCGATGTCTTCGCACACTTTTCCGCCGTGCAGATGGAGGGCTTTCGCACCCTCAAGCAGGGCAGCCGCGTCACCTTCGAGCTCGTGCAAGGACCCAAGGGCCAGTGGGCGCAGAACATCCGGCCCACTTGGCCGGTCATCGACACCGGCGAGGTGGCTCGCGGCAGCTGAAGACCCAACGCAGAAAGCCGGCATACAGCCGGCTTCCGTGCTTCAGCCCCGGGCCCGGATCAGGCCCTTGGCTAGCGCAAGATTCAGGCGCGCGCCTTGCGACCGCGTGCCGCGCCGATGCCCAGCAGTGCCAAGCCGACCAGCGCAATGCTGGCGGGTTCGGGGATCTGGCCCGTCACGACCTTGATCTTATGCTCGATGGCGGCAACGTAGTCGTTCGCGTTCCTGAGCGCATAGTAGAAGCCCTGATTCGGGAAGTTCACGGTCGCCGGCGCATCCGTGCACGGCGTCGGGTAGCAGATGCTGCTCTTCAGGAAATTCGCGTCCAGCGAACTGCCAATCGCCTCGATGCTGATGTTGTCAACATAGCCACCGGTCGCCGTGCTGATCATGCTGTTGCGCACGGCAACGCCATCCGCGTTGCTAGGGACGGGATAACCATCGGTTGCGAAGTTGACGTAAGTGGCGTCAATCGTGTTGAAATCCGAGCTTCCACGCAAGGCGTTGTCCATCGCGGTGAAGGCTGCGGTGTAGTTCGTCGTGCTATTCAGGAACGGCATGGCGCTCACGGCAGACACAACACTGGCCAAGTCGGCTGCCGAGTTGATCATCTGGGCACTGACGATCGTGCTCGCCGTATTCGAGAACGACACCACCGAGATCTCGTAGGTATCGGGTCCGCCGACAGGAATCCATGTATTCAGCGCATTGGCCAGGCCGGTTTTGATCGTGTTCCAGTTTGCACTGCCGATACTTCCCGAACTGTCGAGAATGAAGCCAAGCTGGATGACATCAGCACTTGCCGACGTGGCCCCCAGCATTCCCAGGCTGACCACACAGGACGCGACCGCGCTTCGCGCGAAACCTTGCAGCTTGCTCATCTTTGGATCCCCCGGCTAAGAAAAGTGCCCTGGCTCATGACATGACCGGCTGTCGAGCCGACCTGCATCAGCATATGCACGTTGCGTGCCAGTTACATGTTTTCCTTATGACTCAATGACTTGGATATGGCCTGTCGCCGGCCCTCGTCAAAGATGTAAAAGGATTCGACACTCCTTGACTTGTCCCGAAGGCCAGCGCACGCAGCCAGACGAGCCCTCGCCCGACGCGAGAAGGCGCGACGGAATTGGCGTGAAGCCGCGCCTCCCGCCGTTCACCCGCACTTGAAGCTCGGCACAAGCGAGTGCGGCGCGCTATGGTGCGGGGTCCTGTCCCTCTACCTGGGTCCGTGATGCCTTGTCCACCCCCCCCTGCACGCCTGCTGGCTCTTGTGCTCGCCGCAAGCCTGCTGGCGGGCTGCACCGGCGAAGCGCCGGAAGACATGCTCGCCTCGGCCCGCAGCTATCAGGCGGCGGGTGACTCCGCAGCAGCCGAGATCGAGCTCAAGCGTCTGCTCGAGCGCGACGCCGAATCCGCCGAAGCCCGCCTGATGCTGGGCAAGCTGCTGCTGTCTCGGGAAGATGCCGCCGGCGCCGAGGTGGAATTCCAGCGCGCACTCTCGAGCGGCGCACCGGAATCGGAGGTCTTGCCGCCGCTGGCCAAGGCGATGCTGATGACCGGCAAGCCGCGGCAGGTGATCGAGTCCTACGGCGCCAAGACGCTCAACGAGCCGGCCGCGCATGCCGAACTGCAGACCGCGGTCGCCGCCGCGCATTGGGGCCTGGGCCAGTACGAGAAGGCGGCGCTGACCATCGATGCCGCGCTGCGCGCCGCCCCCGACTCCGCCGTGGCCGCGATCGAGAAGGCGCGGATGAAGGCGCTCGGCGGCGATACCGAGGACGCCCTCCGTCTGCTGGAAGGGGTGCTCTCGCGTGACCCGGGCAACGCCGACGCCAGCGTCGCGAAGGCACACCTGCTGTGGCTCGCCAAGGGCGACAGCGCGGGCGCGCTGGCAGTCCTGCGCGAAGCGCTGGCCACACACCCGCGGCATGTGCAGGCGCTGGCGGAGACCGTCTCGATCCTGTTCCGGCAAGGTGAGGTCAAGCCGGCGCGCGAGGCTTTCGAGACGCTCAAGAAGGCAGCACCGACGGATTCGGGGACCATTTTCTTCGAGGCGCAGTTCGCTTACATCGACGGCGACCTGCCGCGCTCGCGAGAGTTCCTGGATTTGTTGCTGAAGCATTTTCCGGAGCACACGAGTGCACTGGAACTCGCGGCGGCCACCGAATACCGCCTGGGCCAGGACATCTCGGCCCAGGCCTATGCGGCACGTGCGCTCAAACTGCGGCCTGGGCTGGTGCTGGCCCGGCAGATCATGGCGCGAAGCCAGCTCCGCATGGGCAACCCCGAGCAGGCTTTGCAGGCGATATCGCCGCTGCTGCAGGGCTCGGCGCTGGACGCGAAGAGCCTGGCCCTGGCGGGCGAGATCCACTTCCAGATGGGCGATGCGCGCCGCGCGGACGAGGCCTTCAAGCGCGCGGTGGCGCTCGCGCCGAAGGACGCAGGACTGCAGGCACGGGCGGCGATGGCGAAGTTGCGGGGTGGACAGCCCGACGTCGCGATTCGGGAGCTGGAGGCGCTGGCCGCCGGCGACCCGAGTGCACAGGCCGATCAGGCGTTGGTCAGCGCGCGGATTGCCGCTCGCGACTGGATTGGCGCCAGGAAGGCGATCGACGCGATGGCCGCGAAGATTCCTGGGCAGCCGCTGCCCGACCTGCTGCGGGGGCAGATCCTGGTCGCGCAGCGCGATGCCGCCGGTGCCCGCCGCAGCTTCGAGGCAGCGCTTGCCAAGGAGGCGAAGTTCTTTCCCGCGGTGGCGGCGCTGGCCTCGCTCGATGTTGCGACCGGGAAGGCCCAGGACGCCCGCCAGCGCGTCAAGGCCTACCTCGCGGCCCGGCCCAAGCACGAGCAGGCCACGCTGCTGCTTGCGAGCATTCCCGCGGATGACGGTACCCCGGCGCCCGACGCGCTGCAGATCCTGACCGACGCCGTTCGCGCCGACCCGAGGAGCGTGGCGCTGCGGTTGGCGCTGATCGATGCTCACCTCCGCAACGCCGATCTGGCCTCGGCACTCAATGCGGCCCAGGCAGCGGCCACCGCGCTGCCGAACGAAGCCGCGATCCTGCGGGCACTGGCCCGGGCCCAGCTGGGCGCAGGCCAGAAGCGGCAGGCGAGCACGACGATCTACCAGCTCACCGCCCTGTTGCCGGGTGACGCCTCACTGCAGCTGGAGTTGGCCCAGGCGCTGCTGGCCGACAAGGATCGCGACGGAGCCCAGGCGGCTCTGAAGAAGGCGCTCGAGATCGAACCGGAACTCGGCGAAGCGCACCGTGCGTTGGCGATGATGGCCTTGCAGGAAGACAAGGCCGATCAGGCACTGGCGATCGCGCGTGAAATGCAGAAGAACAAGACCGAGAGCGCGCTTGGCCACGCGACCGAGGGCGACATCCAGGCCACGCGGCGCAACTGGGCCGCCGCGGCACCGGCCTATCGCAAGGCGCTGGACCAGAGCGGTGCCAGCGAAGCGGCGATCAAGCTGCACACTGCTTACCGGGCGCTCGGACGCACCGCCGACGCGGCGAGTCTGGTTTCCGAGTGGGAGAAGAAGCGGCCCGGGGACCCGGCGTTCCGGTTCTATCGCGGCGATCTCGCGACGAACAAGGGCGATTTCGCGGAGGCCGAGGCGCACTACCGGGCCGTCCTCGCCTCGCAGCCGGGCAACGCGATGGCGATGAACAACATCGCCTGGCTGCTGCAGAAACAGGGCAAACCCGGCGCGCTCGCGATGGCCGAGCGCGCGAACACGACGATGCCCAACCGCGCACCGATTCTGGACACGCTCGCAGGCATCCAGGCTGCGGCCGGCGACATCGGCAAGGCGGTCCAGTCGCAGCGCGCCGCGGCGAGTGCCGACCCCGCGAATCCCGACCTGAAACTGCGCCTGGCACGCTACCAGCTCGAGGCCGGCCAGCGCGACGATGCGCGCCAGACGCTCGAGCTCCTCACCGAGCTCGGCTCCGGCTACCCGAAGCAGGCCGAGGTGCGCGCGCTGTTGAAGTCGCTGTAGATCAGCGGCCGCGCCGAGAAGCACTCCCGGCCGCGGGCCGGGGTCCCGTCGGTGCAGCGACGGCGACGGACGCCCGCCAGCCTCGGTCGGGGCCACGGCGCCCGGTCGGACACAGCGCGTCGACCGGAAGCCCGCCGCGCAGGTACGGCTCCTCCTCGTCGGGCGTCGCCGGACGAACCGCGACGAGGCGGGCTCGGCCATCGTCAGTGGCCCTCTCCCCGCGCCATGACCCATCCGTTGCACCATGCCCACCTGCGCTCAGCCGCGCGGATGATGGCGCGCGTGCAACTGGCGCAGGCGCTCGCGCGCCACGTGGGTGTAGATCGTCGTCGTGCCGATGTCGGCGTGGCCCAGCAGGAGCTGCACCGCGCGCAGGTCGGCGCCGTGGTTGAGCAGGTGCGTGGCGAAGGCATGGCGCAGGGTGTGCGGTGACAGCGGGGCGTCGATTCCCGCCTGGCGCGCGTAGCGCCTGACGAGGTTCCAGAACATCTGCCGCGTCATGCCCGCGCCGCGCACGGTGACGAAGAGCGCATCGGCACTGCGTCCAGCCAGCAGCTGCGGCCGCCCCCCCGCCAGCCAGCGCCGCAGCCACGCGTGCGCCTCCTCGCCGAAGGGCACGAGACGCTCCTTGGCGCCCTTGCCGAGCACGCGCAGGACGCCCTCGTTCAGGCCCAGGTGCACGGTCTTCAGGTGCACGAGTTCGCTCACGCGCAGGCCGCTGGCGTACATCACTTCGAGCATCGTGCGGTCGCGCTCGCCCAGCGCCGTGTCGACCGCGGGAGCGGCGAGCAGCGCCTCGACCTGCGCTTCCGAGAGGCTGCGCGGCACGCGCAGCGGCTGGCGCGCGGCCTGCAGGCGCAGCGTGGGGTCGGCAGCGATGCGCCGCTCGCGCAGCGCCCAGCGGAAATAGCGCCGGAACACCGCCAGGCGCCGGTTGGCGGTGCTGGCGCGCGTGGCCGCGTGGCGCGCGCCGATGTAGCCGAGCAGGTCGCTCTCGCGGCTTTCGTCGAGCGCCTTGTCGGCCTGCTGCTGCAGCCAGCATGCGTAGAGCGTCAGGTCGCGCCGATAGGCCGTGAGCGTCAGGGCCGCCAGGCCCTCCTCGATCCAGAGGGCATCGATGAAGCGGTCGATCGCGACCTGGCTGTCCGGGTGCATGACAGGGATTGTCTGCGTCCGGCGGGGCGCCCACCACCGCCGCCGCCGCGCGGGGGCGGCAAGGCCAGTGGCACACTCGCGGCGCATGGCCGACCTGCTCACGCTGCTGCTGCCCGACTTCCTGCTCATCGTCCTGGGCTGGTTCGTCTGCCGCCGCACCGCGCTGGACCGGCCGATCTGGGACGGCGCGGAGCGGCTCGTCTACTACCTGTTGTTCCCGGTGCTGCTGTTCACCTCGATCGTGCGCAACCCGCAAGGTCCGGGCGAGTTGCTGCCGCTGGCGGCCTGCGGCGTCGGCGTCGTGCTGGTGGGGATCGGCCTCGCCTACACCTTGCGGCATTTCCCCGGTGTCGATCCGGTCCTGCACGCGTCGGGCGCGCAGGCGGCGTTCCGCTTCAACAGCTACGTCGCGCTGGCGCTCGCCCAGCGCCTGGCGGGCGGCCAGGGCCTGGCGTGGATCGGGCTCATCATGTCGCTGTGCGTGCCGATCGTGAATGTCGCCGCGGTGTGGCCGCTGGCGCGCCACGGCGGCCAGGGCCTGGCGCGCGAGCTGGCGCGCAACCCGTTGATCCTGGCCACGGTGGGCGGGCTGGTCTTCAACACGCTGGGGCTGCGCCTGCCCGAACTGGTGATGAACACGGCCACGCGCGTGGGTTCGGCGGCGCTGCCGCTGGGCTTGATGGCGGTCGGCGCCGGCCTGCGTCTGGGCGCGCTGCGCGAAGGGCCGGGGCTGGCGGCGGCCCTGCTGGCGATCCGCCACCTGCTGCTGCCGCTCGCCGGCATCGCGCTCGCGATGGGGCTGCGCCTGCCGCTGCCGCAGCAGCTCGTCGTCGTCGCCTTCGCCGCCATGCCGACCGCCTCCAGCGCCTATGTGCTGGCGGTGCGCATGGGCGGGCACGGCAGTTACGTCGCCGGGCTGATCACGGTGTCGACGCTGATCGGGATGGCCGGCCTGCCTTTGGCACTGGCCGCGCTGCAGGCGCTCAGCACGCCTTGAGCGGATCGCGGCCCGAAGAGGCGACGAGGCGCGCGGCCGCAGGGCTGGCGGCAGCACCCTGCGCCAGCGCCCAGTCGATGTGATCGCACAGCATCTCGTCGACCGGGTCGCGCGCGTCGGCAAGCGCCTGCACGATCGCCGCATCGCCGCTGGCGCGCAAGGCGTTGCCCAGGCCCACCGCCAGGTTGCGCCGCCAGCGCCGCCAGCCGATGCGCCGGATCGGGCTGCCTTCGGTGCGGCGCAGGAACTCGTCTTCGCCCCAGGCCCAGAGCTCCAGCAGCGTGGCCTCGGACAGCCAGGGCCGCGGCTCGAAGTCCGGCAGCAGCGCGCGCCGCGCGTACTTGTTCCAGGGGCAGGCCAGCTGGCAGTCGTCGCAGCCGTAGATGCGGTTACCGACGGCGGCGCGCAGTTCCAGCGGAATCGGGCCGTCGTTCTCGATCGTCAGGTAGGAGATGCAGCGCCGCGCGTCGACGCGGTAGGGCGCGACGATGGCCTGCGTCGGGCAGGCGTCGATGCAGGCGCGGCACTGCCCGCAGTGAGCGGAGACCGGGTCGGTCGGCGGCAGTGCGAGGTCGACGAAGAGCTCGCCAAGGAAGAACATCGAACCCGCGTCGCGGTGCAGTGCCAGCGTGTGCCGCCCACGCCAGCCGTTGCCGCTGCGCGACGCCAGCTCGACTTCGAGGACCGGCGCCGAATCGCTGAACGCGCGGTGGCCGATCGGCCCGACCTCGGCCTGCAGCCGGTCGGCCAGTTGCTGCAGGCGTGGTCGCACGACCTTGTGATAGTCGCGCCCGCGCGCATAGAGCGAGACCTGCGCACGCGCGGGCTGCTGCAGGCGCTGCCATTCCGCGGCCTGCCAGGCCGGCGCGGTGTCGGCGGGCAGATAGTCCATGCGCGCGCTGATCACGCTCACCGTGCCCGGCACCAGTTCCGCCGGCCGCGCGCGCTTGAGCCCATGCGCGGCCATGTAGCCCATGCGGCCGTGAAATCCCGCTTCCAGCCAGGCCAGCAGCCCGGGCTCGGCGCTGGTGAGATCGATGCCGGCGACTCCGATCTGGGAGAATCCGAGCTCATGCCCCCACGCCCGCAGCTGCTGCACGAGCCGCGGACCGTCGAAGTCCCGCGAATCAGACATGCGCCGATTCTAGGAACGCGCATCGTCGCCTGGCCCGACGAGACCGCCTGCGCCACGTTCGCGAAAGGGCTGGCGTCGCGCCCTGCGCTGCGCGACGCCTACCTCGAGCTGCACGGCGGACTGGGGGCCGGCAAGACGACCTTCGTGCGCCACCTCTTGCGCGCACTCGGCGTGACGGGGCGCATCAAGAGCCCGACCTATGCCGTCGTCGAGCCTTACGAGGTCGACGGCCTGGCGATCTCGCACTTCGACTTCTACCGCTTCGACGACGCCCGCGAGTGGGAGGACGCCGGCTTGCGCGAGCTCTTCGCCGCCCCGGGGCTGAAGCTCGCCGAGTGGCCGCAGCAGGCCGCGGCCATGCTGCCGCTACCGGACCTGCGCCTGCTGATCGAGGTCGACGACGGCGAGGGGCGCCGCGTCGAGCTGCAGGCGTGCACGCCGCGCGGGCTGGAGCTGCTGCGGTGAGCGGTCGCCGCGGCGCGCTGCGCGGTCTGGGCGGCGTCGTGCTGCTGCTGGGAACGGCGCAGCTCGCGCGCGGCGCGGGGATCGTCGCCGTGCGCGTGTGGCCCGCCACCGACTACACGCGGGTGACGATCGAGAGCGATCGCGCACTGGATGCGAAGCACTTTCTCGCCGAGGGGCCTTACCGCGTCGTGCTCGACATCGAGGGGCTCGGGCTCGACCCGGCGCTCAAGGAACTGGTCGCGTCGATCCGCCCCGACGACCCCTACATCGCGGGCGTGCGTGTCGGCCAGTTCCAGCCGCATGTCGTGCGCCTGGTGCTGGACCTCAAGCAGCCAGTGGCGCCGCAGCAGTTCGCGCTGCCGCCGGTTGCCGCCTACCGGCACCGCCTCGTGCTCGACCTCTATCCGCTGCACGAGCCCGACCCGCTGCTGGCGCTGATCCGCGACAAGGAAGACGCCGAGGCGCAGGCCGCGCAGGCGGTGCAGGACGCGCTCGGCGAGCTGATCGCGCGCATCGACCGCGGCGCCGGTGCGCCCGCGGCGCCGGCGGCGCCGGCGGCGTCGGCACCGGCCCAGATGACGCCGGCACCACCGCTCGAGGCGCCGCCCACCGAGGACGAGCGCCGAAGCGTCGGGCGGCTGATCATCGTCGCCGTCGACCCCGGCCACGGCGGCGAGGATCCGGGCGCCATCGGCCCGACCGGCCTGCGCGAGAAGGACGCGGTGCTGGCCATCGCGCGCGCGCTGCGCGACGAACTGAACAAGGACCGCAACCTGCGCGTCATGCTCACGCGCAACGGCGATTACTTCGTGCCGCTGCACGAGCGCGTGCGCAAGGCGCGGCGCGTGCAGGCGGACCTCTTCGTCTCCATCCACGCCGACGCCTTCATCCGCCCGGAGGCCCGCGGCGCGAGCGTGTTCGCCCTCAGCGCGCGCGGCGCCACCAGCGCCGCAGCGCGCTGGATGGCCGAACGCGAGAACCGCGCCGACGTCGTCGGCGGCATGAACCTCGACGTGGCCGACGCGCAGGTGATGCGCGCGATGCTGGACATGAGCACGACGGCGCAGATCAAGGACAGCCTGAAGCTCGCGCGCGAGGTGCTCTTCCGCATCGGCCGCGTGGGCACGCTGCACAAGCGCGAGGTCGAGCAGGCGGGTTTCGCGGTGCTGAAGGCGCCCGACATCCCGAGCATCCTCATCGAGACCGCCTTCATCTCCAACCCCCAGGAGGAGAAGAAGCTGCGCGACGCCGCCTTCCGCGGCGAACTGGTGCAGGCCATCGCCACCGGAATCCGGCGCTACTTCGCGCGCAATCCGCCCCTGGCGCGCGAGCGCCAGCTCTAGGGCATCGCGCGCGAGCGCCGGCTCTAGGGCATCGCGCGCCAGCGCGTCCACGCGATCAGCAGCCCGAAGAAGACGGGCTGATGCAGCATGTAGAAGCTCAACGACCAGCGTCCGAGCGCGGCCAGCGGCTGGAGCGCGCGCGGCAGCGGTCCGGCGAGCGCTTGCCGCCGACCGGCGAGCACCCATTGCCCTGCCGCCACGCCCGCGAGCAGCACGCCCAGCCAGGGCAGCAGCGGCACGTAGTCCTCGGTCACGGGCTTGCGCGTGACGAGGCCGACCCAGCTCAGCCAGGGCGAATCGAAGATCGGGTGCCGCCACAGCAGGGGCAAGGCGATCGCCAGTGCCGCCAGCGGCCACAACCACCCGCGCCACGGCACCAGCAGCCGCCCGAGGGGAAGCATGACGCACAGCGCATGCAGCACGCCGAAGGCGATCCAGCTGCGCGGAAACACCAGCCACGAGCCCACGCTCACCAGCAGCGCACAACCCGCCACCTGCGCCCAGCGGCGCCGGAAGCGCGGCCAGCCCTGCCCCGACTCGATGGCGACGGCCTGCCCGAGCCCGGCGCAGAAGAGGAAGAGGCCGAGGATCAGCGTACGGTTCACGATCCAGACCGGATCGCCGTTGGGGTCCTGGCGCGGCTGCAGCAGGCCGAAGTGGTTGAGGTCGAAGGCGAAGTGGTAGAGCGCCATCCAGACGATGGCCAGACCACGCAGCGCGTCGAGCCGGTCGAAGCGCTTCACGGCAGCTTCTCGTAGACGTCGCTGAAGCTCTTCCCGTCCCAGGCGTACAGCAGGTAGGCCGCATGCAGGCAAGCATGCGCGCCCAGCGGGTTGAAGAGCCCCGCGCACTGTCCACCCGGATGCCTCACGCTGCGATAGACCACGCCGTCCGACCCAGCCGCACGAAGCTGCCGCGCGAGCGCCCGCGAAGCGACGTAGCTGTCGGGGTCGTGGCAGGCCTCGAAATCGGCCGTACGCGGGCGCAGGTCATGCAGTCTGGCGTCGATGGCGACGTGGTAGAGCCTCATCGGCAGATGCATCGGCGGCTGCGCCGTCGCCTGCAGGAAGCGCGCGTGGTGATGCCGCGTCTCGGCGATCGCGGTTTCGCGTTCGCGTGCCGCGTAGAAGACGCCCCAGCCGCCGTCCGAGAAGCGGCTGCCCTCGAGGTTGACATGCGTGAACGCCGCCATGATGGGGCCGCTGCCCGCGCCGTAGCGGCGCTGCTCGGGCGGCACGCGCTGCACCTGGCCGAGTTCGTCGCGAACGCGCTCGTTGGTCATCGCCTCGAGCGCGTAGAGCGCCTCGAAATCCGCCGCGTCGGCGACGCGGTCGAAGAGCGTCACCGCCGGGTAGCGCGTCGGCACGATGCGGCAGGCCTGCGGCCAGCGCACGCGGCGGCGTTCCGGCGCGATCATGGGCCGCAACCGGCCTCGACTAGGCCCAGCCGCCGCTGCGCACGCCGTCCAGGTAGCGGCGCACGAGGTTCAGGTCGCTGACGTTGCCGCCCAGCATGGTCTGGAGCGCGCTGCGGCCGCCGAAGAGCGGCGCGCGGTTGGGCTGGCGCACCCAGGCATCGGCCGCGCCGGCGTCGGGCAGCAGGATCTGCAGGCTCTTGTAGATGCCCAGCAGGTTGGAGATCCGCTCCAGCGTGTCGCGCGGGAGCACGGCGCGATCGGGATTCCTGCGCCAGGCGAAGAAGGTCGAACGCGCCGGAGCCCCCAGCAGCGTGAGCTGCTCGTCGACCGAAAGGCCCCAGGCCTGCGCGATGCGCACGAAGGCGCGCAGCCCGGCGGCGGCCATCCGCGCCGGGCTTGCCGCGAAGGCCGGTGACGCTTCGCGGGCGATCAATGCCATCTTCGCTTCCAACAAAAGCTCGTTCAAGACTCGGGATGGATCTTAGTCTTGCATTGGACTTCCGACAAGCGCACCAGTCTCGGCGCAGCGCACGGCTCCGGCGGCCGGCTCGAAGCGCGCGCCGTGTCGGCCCGCGAGTTCGCGAGCGCGCTCGACGAAGACCTTGGCCCCCATCGCGTTCACGAACTGCAAGGCGCCGCCGTGGAAGGGCGCGAAGCCCCAGCCGAAGATCGAGCCGATGTTGCCGTCGGCCACCGAGCGCAGCACGCCTTCGTCGAGGCAACGCAGCGCCTCGTTGGCCTGCGCGAACATCAGCCGGTCGATCAGCTCCTGCTGCGGCGGCTGCACGTTCGCGAGCGGGAACAGTCCGGACAAGCCGCCCCAGAGCGCCTTGCCGCGCCCGTCCTCACCCAGCCCCCAGTCGTAGAAGCCCTTGCCGCTCTTCTTGCCGACACGGCCGAGCGCGCAGAGCGTACGCACCACGGCCATTCCCGGGTGCTCCTCGCAGGCCCTGCCTTCGGCGGCGAGATCCTTCTTCGTCTGCTCGGCGACGTGCAGGGCGAGCGAAAGACTGACCTCGTCCTGCAGTGCCAGCGGCGGCATCGGCATTCCGGCCTGCAGGCCGGCGACCTCGATGCTGCGCGGGTGCACGCCCTCGGCGAGCATCGCGATGCCCTCCATCACGTAGGTCGCGAAGACCCGGCTGGTGTAGAAGCCGCGGCTGTCGTTGACGACGATGGGTGTCTTGCCGATCTGCAGCACGAAGTCGAAGGCGCGCGCCAGTGTGCGCTCGCTCGTCTGTTCGCCGACGATGATCTCGACCAGCGGCATCCTGTCGGCCGGGCTGAAGAAGTGCAGGCCGATGAACGACGACGGCCGGCGGCTGGCCCGCGCCAGGCCGGTGATCGGCAGCGTGCTGGTATTCGAAGCAAGGACAGCGTCGCCGCCGATCACCGCTTCGGCGCGCTGCGTCACCCCGGCCTTCACCGCGCGGTCCTCGAACACCGCTTCGATGACGAGATCGCAGCCCTCGAGGAGCGCGAAGTCGGTGCCGGCCGTGATTCGCGCCAGCAGCGCGTCAGGCTTCTGCGGCGTACCGCGTCCCTTCGCCGCCGCCTTGTCGAGCAGGCCTTGCGAACAGGCCTTGCCCCGGTCGGCAAGCTCCTGCGTGGTGTCCAGCAGCACGACCTCGATGCCGGCCCTGGCCGCGACGAACGCGATGGCCGCGCCCATCATGCCCGCGCCGAGCACGCCGAGCTTGTCGACCTTGGAGCGTTCGATGCCGACCGGCCGCGAGGCGCCCTTCCTGATCGCGTTCAGCTGGAACCACAGCGAGCCGATCATGTTCTTCGATTCCTGCGACATCACGCAGGCGGCGAAGTAGCGGCTCTCGACCATGCAGCCGGCGTCGAAGCCGAGCAGGCAGCCCTCGAAGATGCTGCTCATGATGTGCGTCACCGCGGGGATGTTGCCCCAAGTCCTGGCTGAGGCCACGGAAGGCGCGATGGCCAGCATCTGCACCACCGCGGGGCTGCGCGAGTCGCCACCGGGAATGCGAAAACGCGGCTGATCCCAGGGCTGCACCGCCTTCGGGTGCTCGGCGATCCAGGCCCGCGCCCTGGCCATCAGCTCGTCCCGATCCCGGGCCAGCGCGGTGACGAGACCCATCGCCAGCGCCTTCGCCGGCGCGATGTCCTCGCCCTCGGCACAGAGCTGCAAGGCCAGCTGCAGGCCCAGCAGCCTCGGCAGGCGCTGCGTGCCGCCGCCGCCGGGCAGGAGGCCGAGCTTGACCTCCGGCTGGCCGAGCTTCAGGCCGGCGTCGTCGATCACGATGCGCGCGTGGCAGGCGAGCGCGATCTCGAGGCCGCCGCCCAGGGCGTGGCCGTTGATCGCCGCCACCACCGGCTTGCCCTGCGTCTCGAGCGCGCGCAGCACCTTCTTCATCGCCATCGAGGCCTCGAACGGCTCCTCGGGCGTGCTCCAGCGGCTCATGCGGTCGAGGTCGCCGCCGGCGCAGAAGTCGGACTTGGCGCTGGTGAGGATCAAGCCCTTCACCGCCGTGTCGGCGAGCTTCTCGCAGGCAAGGGCGATGCCTCGCAGCAAGGCGTCGCCGACGACGTTCATCGGCCGCCCCGGCAGGTTCATCGTCGCCACGAGGATGCCGTCCTCCCCGTGTTGCAGATCGACTGCGCTTTCCATGCCGGCTCCCGCGTTCTGGCCCATGCTCACACCCGCTCGATGAGGGTTGCGATGCCCATGCCACCGCCCACGCACAGCGTGGCGATGCCGGTGGCGAGGTTCCTGCGCTCGAGTTCGTCGAGCAGCGTGCCGAGGATGACGCAGCCGGTGGCCCCGAGGGGATGCCCCATCGCGATCGCGCCGCCGTTGACGTTGACGCGTTCGAGGTCGATGCCGAGGTCGCGCGCGGTCTTCATCGGCACCGCAGCGAAGGCCTCGTTGACCTCCCAGAGGTCGATGTCCGACGCCGCCATTCCCGCGCGGACCAGCAGCTTCTCGCAGGCCGGAGTCGGCCCGGTGAGCATGATCGTCGGCTCCGAGCCGATCACCGCGGCCGTGCGGATGCGCGCGCGCGCCTTCAGTCCTGCCTTGCGTCCGCCTTCGGCGTTGCCCACCAGCATCAGCGCCGCGCCGTCGACGATGCCGCTGCTGTTGCCCGCGTGGTGCACGTGCTCGATGCGCTCCACGGTGGTGTAGCGGCGCAGCGCGGTGGCGTCGAAGCCCATCTGCCCGATCGCCGCGAAGCTCGGTTGCAGCTTCGCCATCGCCTCCGGCGTGGCATCGACGCGGATGGTCTCGTCCTGCGCGAGCATCGTCATTCCGGCGATGTCCTGCACCGGGACGACGGAGCGCTCGAAATGGCCGGCCGCACGCGCCGCCGCGGCGCGCCGGTGCGAGCGCAGCGCAAAGGCATCGACATCCGCGCGCGTGAAGCCTTCGATCGTGGCGATGAGGTCGGCGCCGACGCCCTGCGGCACGAAACCGGTCTTCTGGTTCACGCGCGGGTCCATCACCCAGGCGCCGCCGTCGCTGCCCATCGGCCAGCGGCTCATGCTCTCGACGCCGCCGGCCACGACCAGGTCCTCCCAGCCGCTCTTCACCTTGGCCGCGGCGAGGTTCACCGACTCCAGGCCGCTGGCACAGAAGCGGCTCTGCGTCACGCCGGCGACGGTCTGCGCCCATTCCGCGTCGAGCACCGCGGACCGCGCGATGTCGGCGCCCTGCTCGCCCACCGGCGTGACGCAGCCGAGCACGACATCATCGACGAGCGCGGTATCGAGCCCCGAGCGCTGCTGCAGCGCCTGCAGCAACGTGCGCAGCAGCCAGATCGGTGCCGCCTGGTGCAGCCCGCCGTCCTTCTTGCCGCGTCCGCGCGGCGTGCGCACGTGGTCGAAGATGAATGCATCCGACATCGCCTCGTCCTCCTGCGGCGCGAGCGCCGTTGACGCGAGGATAGCGGGCCGTGACGACATCGACGCCCGCGCGCCACGGACCCGGACGCGCCCTGCTGCACGCGCGGCGCACAATGCGGCCCGTCCGCCCGATCACCTCCAAGACATGAGTTCAGCCCACCCTCCGGTCCACCCGCCACCGCCGCGACGCAGCGACGCCGAGCAGACGCGCATCGACGCGGCGCTGCACGACCTGTTCCAGAACCGCATTCTGTTCAACCGGGTCCTCGGCCTGACGTTGCTGTCGGTGCGTCACGGCGACGTGCACGGCCGCTTCGACATGAAGCCCGATCTCATCGGTCATCCGGCTTCCGGCAGGCTGCACGGCGGGGTCACGGCCGCGGTGCTCGATGCCATCGGCGGGCTCGCCGGCATGGCGGCAATCGCCGAGCATCACGCGCACGAGGGCCTCGAGCAGGTGATGCAGCGTTTCGCCCGCTTCGGCACCATCGACCTGCGCGTCGACTACCTGCGCCCGGGGATCGGGCGGCACTTCGTCGCCACCACCGAGGTCACGCGCCTGGGGGGGCGCGTCGCCAGCACACTCATGCGCCTGCACAACGACGCCGGCGTCCTCATCGCCACCGCAGCGGCGGCCTACAGCGTGAGCTGAGGAGGCGGGTCAGAACCCCAGGCTGGCGAGCAGGTCGTCGACCTCGCCCTGGTTGGCGACGACGTCGGTGCGGCCCTCCGGATTGACCACGGGGCCGTTGAGCACGTTGGGATCGACCTTCTCGCGATGATCGTCCGGGACCACCTGCACCAGCAGTTTGACGAGGCTGTCCTCGAGGTCGCTGGCGAGCTTGACGACCTTGGCCACCACCTGGCCGGTGAGGTCGTGGAAGTCCTGCGCCAGCATGATGTCGGTGAGGTGTTGGTCGATGCGTTCGGTGCGCGACTCGACGTCGGCGACGAAGTTGAACACCGCGCCCGAGGCCACGGCGCGCACCGGGTCGGCCGACAGTGCCTGCGCCAGCGCACGCGTCTGCTCGCTGATCGCCTGGTGCTCGAGCTTGGCCTGGTCGACGGTGTTGAGCACCTTGTCGGCCGCAGCCGCCGTCTTCTCGGCGATGTAGTTGAGGCGGCTGCGCGCATCGGGCAGGCCGTCCGCAGCCACCTGCAGGCGCGGCATCACGCCCAGCTGCTGCATGGTGTCGTGCAGCAGCCGCGTCATGGTTCCGATCTGCTGGAAGATCTCCTGCTGCGTGGCGCTGTTGGCCAGCAGGCTCGGATCGGCCCGCTCGAGCAGCACTTGTGCGCTTTCCATCTTCATGTTCCGTTTCTCGGGTCGCGGCTCAGGCGGTGGCGGCAAGCTTCTGCAGGATCTTCTGCACCTTCTCCTCCAGCGTCGCCTTGGTGAAGGGCTTGACGATGTAGCCGGCGGCACCGCTCTGCGCGGCGAGCACGATGTCCTCCTTGCGCGCCTCGGCCGTGACCATGAGCACGGGCAAGTGCCGGAGACCCTCGTCGGCCTTGATCGACTTCAGCAGTTCGAAGCCGTTCATGTTGGGCATGTTGATGTCGGAGACAACGAAGTCGAACTTGCCGCTCTTGAGCATGTTCAGAGCCACCACGCCGTCCTCGGCCTCCTCGGCGTTGTTGCAGCCCATCTCCTTGAGCAGGCCGCGCACGATGCGGCGCATGGTGGAGAAGTCGTCGACGATCAGGAACTTCAGGTCGGTCGGGTTGCTCATGGCTCGGGCCTTGGACAAGGGAATGGAGTCGCGGAGATCGCCTGCGGCTGGCTGCTGATGGGATATCGGTCGGCCGCGCGCCGGACTTGAATCAATACGCCAGCGGCCCGATCGGCGGCACGATGGGCGGCGGCGTCGCACGCGCGCGACCGACCGGCTGGCCGGACTGGTCCGGCTCCGCGGCTTCGACGCGGTCGGGCGCGTCGCGGAAGAAGCGCAACTCGGCCTCGCGGTTCATGACGATGATGCTGATGCGCCGGTTTCCCGGAGCCAGTGGATCGCCCGGGTCGAAGAGCGTGCTGGCGGCCAGGCCTTGCACGCGCAGCGGCCGGTCCTCGGGCATGCCGCCGGCCATCAGCTCGCGGCGCGAGGCATTGGCACGGTCGGCGGAAAGCTCCCAGTTGCTGTAGCCGCGGTCGCCGCCGCCGAAGGGGGCGGCATCGGTGTGGCCTTCGAGCGTGAGCCGGTTGGGCACCTCGCCGAGAACGCCACCGATGGCCTGCAGCAGCTCGCGCATGTAGGGCTTCACGACCGACGAGCCGCTGTCGAACATCGGGCGGTTGCCGGCGTCGACGATCTGGATGCGCAGGCCGTCGCGCGTCATCTCGAGCCGGATCTGCCCCCCGAGCGAGGCGAGTACCGGGCTGGACGCGATCTTCTGCCGGATGCGATCCTGCAAGGCCTCGAGCGCGGCGTACTCGGCCCGTACCTGCTCGGCCTTCAGCGCCTGCAGGTTGATCGTCTTGCGCTCGGCCTGGATGTCGCCGCGCCTGACCTGCCCGGTGCTGCGCGTGAGGTCCTGCCCCCCGCCCTTGATGATGTGCGACGAATCGCCCGAGCCCGCGCCGCCGCCCAGCAGCGCCACCTTCAGCGGGCTCGAGAAGTAGTCGGCGATGCCTTTCCTGTCCCCCTCGGTGGTGCTGCCGAGCAGCCACATCAGCAGGAAGAAGGCCATCATCGCCGTGACGAAGTCGGCGTAGGCGATCTTCCAGGCGCCGCCGTGGGCGGCGTGGCCGCCCTTCCTGATGCGCTTGACGATGATCGGCTGCAGCTTCTTGGCGTCACCGGCCATGCTCGGCTCCCGTCACTTGCGCTTCACGTGCAACTCGAGCTCGGTGAAGGTCGGGCGCGTCGTCGAGGTCAGCACCTTGCGGCCGAACTCGATCGCCACCTGCGGCGCGTAGCCCTGCATGCTGGCAAGCAGCGTGGTCTTGATGCACTGCAACTCCTTGCTGCCCTCCTCCACCTTCTGCTCGAGCAGGCCCGCCAGCGGCTCGGCAAAGGCGTAGGCCAGCAGGATGCCGAGGAAGGTGCCCACCAGCGCCGAGCCGATCATCGCGCCGAGCACGGCCGGCGGCTGTCCCACCGAACCCATGGTGTTGACGACGCCAAGCACCGCGGCGACGATGCCGAAGGCCGGCAGGGCGCCGGCCACGCGCTGGATCGCCGCCACCGGCGCGTGTGCCTCGTTGTGGTGGGTCTCGATCTCGCTGTCCATCAGCGACTCGATCTCGTGCGCGTTCAGGTTGCCCGACACCATCATGCGCAGGTAGTCGGTGATGAATTCGGTGACGTGGTGATCCTTTCCGACCGCCGGGTACTTCTGGAACAGCGGACTCGACTGCGGCTCCTCCACGTCCTTCTCGATCGACATCAGGCCTTCCTTGCGCGCCTTCTGCAGGATGTCGTAGAGCAGCGCCAGCAGCTCCATGTAGCGCGCCTTGGTGTGGCGGCTGCCCTTGAAGCAGCTGATGGCCCCGCGGATCGTGGCCTTGATGACGGGCATCTGGTTGTTGACCAGGAAGGCCCCGAGCGTGGCGCCGCCGATCGTCGCCATCTCCGCGGGCAGCGCGCGCAGGATCACGCCCAGGTTGCCGCCGTGGGCGACGAACACCCCGAATACGCAACCGATGACGACGACCCAACCGATGATGACGAACATGAGGGTGGCTCTAGGTCTGGCGCTCCGCCCGGCCGACGCGACCTTGCGGGTGCAGTCCCTCTATCGGCATCCGGGCGCCGACGTTGAGCGCCGCGTGCGTACGTGCAGGCATCCGGTAGCCGTGAAGCGCGCCGCGCGGCCCGGCGGGCAGGCACAGGTCCGGCGGCACGCCGGGCACGTCGAACTCCAGGCTCAGCAGCCAGGCGCCCGGGGCCATCTCCGCGCGCGCCTTGACGTAGGCGCGTGCCATGCTCTCCGGGCGCTGGAAGAGATAGACGGCGTCGAAGCCGGCCCAGGACTGCGCCCACATGTCGCCGCGCTCGACGCGCGCGAAGCGGCAACGCAGCCGGCACAGCCAGGCCATCGGCAGGCTCCATTCGATGCCATGCATCTGCGCCTGCGGCCAGATCCCCCGCAAGGCGCGCATGCCGTGACCGATGCCGCAGCCGGCGTCGAGCACGCGCGCCCCGGGCACCAGCGGCAAGGCCGCGGCCAGCGGCCGCAGCGCGGCGACGGGCGTGGGGAAGAAGGGTGCGTCGCCCCAGGCGCGCAGCGGGTAGGCCAGCAACAGCACGCCCGCAGCCAGGGCCCACAGCCAGGGCGAAGCCTGCACCCCCAGCGCCAGCGCCGAGAGCGGAAAGCCCCCCGCCACCAGCAGCAGCCGCCAGCGCGTGGGCGCAAGGACCGCCAGCGCCGCGCCCAGCAGACTGGCCGCCAGCCAGGCCAGGGGCAGGCCCAGCCCCATGCTGCGGCCCGCGGCGAAGGCCAGCCAGGCGAGCAGCCAGGCGAGCACGGCGGGAAGCGGCCAGGGCAGCCGCATGCGCAGGCGCGCAGCGCCAGGGCTGCGCCCGCGCGCGGTCGGAAACGGAATGGGGCCATGCTTCACGGGCACCCAGTCTCGCGGCCTGCGGTCCGCGGCAAGCGCCGATGAAGAGCCGCTTGACCCGGCAGTTGCACGTCAGCGCCACGCAGCCCCAAAAAAATGGGGCGGATCCCTTGCAGAGGATCCGCCCGAAAGCACAGGGGACTGTGCCAGGAGGAGACAAGTCGCGTCAAGACGTCCGCGATGCCTGCATCTTCGGCCGCGCGCGCCTGTGGCTGCAGCGAGGATGCGTGATGGATCTCACGCGTGCACCGGGTGCGCCGCGGCGCGGGGCTGCGCCGGAAGCTGCAGCGACCCGGCGGCCTTGCCCTTGCCCGCGCGCGCCGGCGGCTCGCACAGGCCGCAGACGTAGTTGCGCGCGATCTCGTGCGGGTGCGTGACGAAGTGGCCGCCGCACTTGCGGCAGCAGGTCATGGTCAGCATGCCGTTGTCGACGAACTTCACCAGCCGCCACGCGCGCGTGACGCTGAGAAGGGGCTCCAGGCCCTGCGAGCCGATCTGCTCGAGGTAGAGCTGGTAGGCCTTGATGATGGTGTCGATCTCGTCGAGCTCGGCGACCTTGTTCAGGTATTCGTGCGTGTTCAGGAACAGGCTGGCATGGATGTTGGGCTGCCAGGTCATGAACCAGTCGGTGGAGAACGGCAGCTGCCCCTTGCTCGGGCTGTGGCCGGCCACTTCCTTGTACAACCGCAGCAGGCGCTCGTAGCTGAGGTCGGTCTCGCTCTCCAGCACCTGCAGGCGCGCACCCAGCTTGATCAGGGTGATCGCGCATTCGATCTGCCGGGCCTCCGTGAGAATGCTCTTGCAGCGGGCCATCGGTCTGCCTCCTTCGTCGGGGTTCTCGGTGAGCGTGCGCCTTGCGGGCCTTCGGCGGCGCGGCGGTTCAGGCCGCTTCCTGATGGCGCCCTGCCATGAGGATGGAGGCATGCAGGCGCGCGACGCTGTCGTTGGCTGCGCCCTTGCCGTGGCTGGTCAGCAGGTTCCACACCAGGTCGTCATCCATGCGCAGGCGGCACAGCAGGGTGTTGCCGGTGGCGATCTTCATCATCTGCGCCGGCGTCAGCGTGCCGATCAGCATCGCCGTGTCCTCGCTGATGCCCAGGCGGAACAGAGCCTGGTCGCGGTCGCTGCGGATCAGGCTCTGCGCCAGCATCAGGTACGACAGGTTGGCTTCGCGGATCTCGGCAAGGATCTGTTCGGAGGTCATGGTGTCGTGCGTCCTCGGTGGGGTTGCGGTTCGGCGTGAAACGAACTGTAGGGATCCGAACTGGGCGGCGGGATCAGTCCATTTCCCTTGCTGCAGTCCCGGTTCTTCCATCGTGCCTGTAGGAGGAATTCCTACAGGGAATCCGGGTCCGCCGCACCGTATCGGCCGCGCCCGCGGGACAACTCCGCTGGCGAAACTCCGCCGGGCACGGCGGTCGGGTTCGGGGCATTGCGGACTCCTCCTCTTCTCACGGCAAGGTGTCCGTGAAAGCGGGGCAGCTTCAGCGGGGCAACTTCATTTGCGCTTCGCTTGCCTCGCTGCGGCCATCTCGGCCGGGGACTCGCACCCCGAAGATCGCGCCCATGCCGGGCGCGCCAACGAGAACGGGGCGCCGCAGCGCCCCGTCTTCATCGCGGGCGGGTGCGTCGTCGCGCAGCCGCCCGTCGCGTCGATCAACGCACGATCGCGATCTGCGAGCGCTGGCCGCCCTTGAAGGTGTAGAGCGTCAGCGCGCCGTTCTTGATGTCACCCTTGCTGTCGAAGGCGATCTTGCCCGTGACGCCGTCGTAGTCGATCTTGTGCAGTTCGGGCAGGTACTTGGCCGGGTCGGCGGAGCCTGCCTTGACCATCGCGGCAACCATCACGTTGACGGCATCGAACACGTAGGGCGCGTAGAGCTTGACGTTGGTGCCGAACTTCTTCTCGTAGCGGGCATCGAAGTCGGCCACGGCCTTCTTGAAGTCGCCTTCGACACCGCCGGCCTCGGCGCACACGACCTGGTCGTCGCTGATGCCGTCCTGCGCCAGCTTGGGCAGTTCGGCGGTGCAGATGCCGTCCCCGCCCATGAACTTGAGCCCGGCCAGGCCGAGTTGCTTCATCTGGCGCAGCATGGGGCCGCCGACAGCGTCCATGCCACCGTAGAAGACGACGTCGGGCTTCTTGGCCTTGATGCTGGTGAGGATGGCGGTGAAGTCGGTCGCCTTGTCGTTGGTGAACTCACGCCCCACGACCTTGCCGCCGGCGGCCTTCACCGCCTTGTCGAACTCGTCGGCGAGACCCTGGCCGTAGGCGGTGCGGTCGTCGATCACCGCGATGTTCTTGGCCTTGAGCGTGTTGACGGCGTAGCGGCCCAGCGTGCCGCCCAGGTGGACGTCGTCGGCGACCACGCGGAAGGCGGTCTTGTAACCCTGGCGCGTGTACTTCGGATTGGTCGACGAGGGGCTGATCTGCGGGATGCCGGCGTCCGAGTAGATCTTCGAGGCCGGGATCGTCGTTCCCGAGTTCAGGTGCCCGACGACGCCGTTGACCTTGGAGTCGACCAGCTTCTGCGCCGCGGCGGTGCCCTGCTTCGGGTCGGCGGCGTCGTCCTCCGCCAGCAGTTCGAACCTGGCCTTCTTCCCGCCGATGGTGACACCCTTGGCATTGAGTTCGTCGATCGCGATGCGCGCGCCGTTCTCGTTGTCCTTGCCCAGGTGGGCGATCGGGCCGCTGGTCGGACCGACGTGGCCGATCTTCACGACCAGATCCTGCGCGTAGGCCGACCCGGCCATCAGGATGACCGCCGCGCCGACGATCGCATTGAACTTGATTTGCATGAACGAACCTCCGATACAGGTGTTGTCGATCCGACAAACGGGAAAGGTTGAAAGGCGGCGGACGATACCGCAACCCGCGGTGAGGCCCAATCGGGATTTGCAGCGGGTCCGTCGCCACCCCACAACGCCGCGCGGCGCGCCGCCGCCGACAGGATCGACGCGTGCATCAGCGCAGCCGCCGGCGCGCGAGCTCCTGGCTGACGGCGCGCGCGGCGATGTCGCGCAGCGTGTGCGCGAGTTCCGCGCGCGCCTCCTGGAGGATGGCGTCGGTCGCACGCGCGAGCAGTGGCGCCAGCGCCTCGCGCAGCCGGTACTCGAGCATCAGATCGATGCGCTGCTGCAGGCCGCTCATCACCGCCTCGACGATGCGTGTCTCGTCCAGCGCCGCCGGCGCTGCACCACCGGTGGCCGCGTCGGCCACCGCGACGCCCGAGGGACGGCTCCGTGCCGGTTCCGGCACTGCGTGGCCTTCCTGCATCACCTCGGTCAGGGTCGGCAGCCGTGCCGCCGCGGGGCGGGCGCGCGTATCAGCCATGCGCGCCCGCCGCGGCCGCGTGATGAACCGGCCGCAGTCCCGCCGCCTCGTAGGCGCGCCAGCGCTCGCGGCCATGGCGCACCGCGTCGGCATCCGATCCGACGATCTCGATGATGCGCGTGAAGGCCTGTGGGTTGCCCGGCAGCGTCGTGTCCAGGTTCAGCAGCACGGGGGGGTGCGCGCACGGTGGATCGCCGTCGACGAGCCAGATCGGCGTGCGCAAGGCCTGCGCCGAGGCTTCGGCCTGCGCCGACACGCGCAGATGCGGGATGAACTCGCGCTCGAACCGCGTCCACAGCTCGCGGTCCAGCCGCTGCAGTCGCTGCGACGGCGCACGCACCGCGACGCGCGCGCCCACGCGGTAGGCCTTGCGCAGCAGGCGGCAGGCAAAGTCCAGTTCGTCGGTCACGCCGGTGTGGAACTCGACCTTGGGCATCGTGCGCGGCGCAGCGGCAGCGGCCTCAGCCGGCGCGCTCGATCAGGAAGTGGGTGAGCAGTGGCACCGGACGCCCGGTGGCCCCCTTTTCCTTGCCCGATTTCCAGGCCGTTCCGGCGATGTCCAGATGCGCCCAGCCGTACCTGGACGCGAAGCGCTGCAGGAACTTGGCGGCGGTGATGGCCCCGCCCGGGCGGCCGCCGACGTTGCCCATGTCCGCGAAGTTGCTCTTCAGCGCCTCGTCGTAGGCCTCGTCCAGCGGCAGGCGCCAGGCGAGATCGCCGCCGCGCTCGCCCGCCGCCAGCAGCGACGAGGCGAGGGCCTCGTCGCTGCTGAAGAGGCCGCTTCGATGGTGGCCGAGCGCGATCACGCAGGCCCCGGTGAGGGTGGCGATGTCGATCACCGCCGCGGGTTTGAAGCGCTCGGCATAGGTCAGCGCATCGCAGAGGACGAGCCGTCCCTCGGCATCGGTGTTGAGGATCTCGATCGTCTGGCCGGAGAGGCTGCGGACGACGTCGCCGGGCTTGACGGCACCGCCGCCGGGCATGTTCTCGCACGCCGGCACGAGGCCGACGAGGTTGATCGCCAGTCCCAGCTCCGCCACCGCGGCGAAGGTGCCGAGGACGCTCGCCGCGCCGCCCATGTCGAACTTCATCTCGTCCATCTCGGGCGCGGGCTTGAGCGAGATGCCGCCGGTGTCGAAGGTGATGCCCTTGCCGACGAGAACCACCGGTGCCTTCGTCTTCGCCGCCCCCTGCCAGCGCAACACGATGAACTTGGGCGCCTGGTGCGAGGCCTGCGCCACCGCGAGGAAGGCGCCCATGCCGAGCTTCTCGACGTCCCTGCGCTCGAGCACCTGCACCGCCAGCCGTGCATGGCGGCGCGCCAGCAGCCTCGCCTCGGCCGCCAGGTGGGTCGGCGTGCAGTGGTTGGCCGGGCGGTTGGCGAGTTCGCGCGCCAGCGCCACGCCGGCGGCGATCGCACGCCCGCGCGCCAGTCCGGCCTCGAGCGCCCGCGCCTGCGCCTTCTCGCACACCAGGCTGAGGCGCTCGAGGCGCGAGGCCGCAGGCGCGCTGGGCTTGGTGTGACGGTAGACGTAGGTCGCCTCGTGGGCCAGCGCCACCAGGGCTTCGGCGTGCGCCGCGTCGCACTCGGCGCCGATCAGCGCCACGGCGACATGACGCGCGCCGCCTTCCTTGATCTGCGCCAGGCCCGCGGCCAGCGCCTTGCGCCAGGCCGCGGGCGGCGCGCCATCGGCACACACGGCGACCACCAGCCGCGGCGCCTTCACTCCCTGCACCCGATGCAGGTAGAGCGCACGCCCGGACTCGAGCCTGAGGTCACCGGCTTCGACGGCGACGTTCACCACGCCCGCCAGCGCTGCTTCGAGCGCAGCCGGGACCGCGCTCGCCGCAAGCACCAGCAGCAGGGCGTCGGCGGAAATCGCGCACAGCCCGTCCTTGGGGGCCTGCAGGGTCTTGAAGTCCATAATTCCTCGTTCGATGCGGCTTGCGTGCGGGCTGCCCGGGCGTGGTCTCGCGGTCTCACCGGCTCGGTGCCGCCCGCGCGCAGGTCCGGCGGCAGCACGTGCCGCCACAGGGGAAGCGCGGAGGATGTTAGTCGATTCAACGGTGCGTCGTGAGCTCTCGCGCAGCTTCGGCGCGACCCTGGTGGTCGTCCTCACCATCGTGCTGACGATGTTCCTGCTGCGTACCGTGGGGCTCGCCGCCAAAGGCACGGTGTCGCCGCAGGACGTGGTGCTGGTACTGGGCTTCACGGCGCTCGGGCACCTGCCGACGATGCTCTGCCTGTCGATGTTCGTGGCGATCGTGTTGACGCTGGGCCGCATGTACCGCGACAGCGAGATGGTGATCTGGTTCGGCGGCGGCATCGGCATCGCCCGCTTCCTGCGGCCGGTGCTGCAGACGGCATGGCCGGTGCTGCTCGTCACCGCCGTGCTGCTGCTGCTCGTGTGGCCCTGGGGGAACCGCAACACCTACGACCTGCGCGACCGCTATGCGCAGCGCTCGGACCTCTCGCGCGTGGCGCCGGGCGTGTTCCAGAGTTCGGCCGACGGGCGGCGCGTGTTCTTCATCGATCGCGAGCGCGCCGACAGCCTGCAGGCCCGCAACGTCTTCGTGCTCGCGCAGCAGGAGCACGGCGAGAGCCTGACCTCGGCGCACGCCGGCCGCCTGGACAACGTGGGCGACGAGCGCTGGCTGGTGCTCGAGCAGGGCCAGCGCAACGACACCGACAAGGCCAGCGGCGACCGTACCTTGGCGCGCTTCGAAAGCTATCGCCTGCTCGTGCAGGAGAAGGCGGCGCGGCAGGCACAGGCGCGTCCGCCGCGCGCGCTGCCCACGCTGCAGCTGCTGCGCGAGCCGACGCCGCGAAACCAGGGCGAGCTGGCGTGGCGCCTGGGCATGCTGCTGGCAAGCGCCAACCTGCTGTTGCTGGGCGTGGGCCTGGCCGCCACCAACCCGCGGCGGCCGAACAACTGGAGCCTGCTGCTGGCGCTGTTGACCTTCGTCGTCTACTTCAACCTCGTCAACCTCACGCAGGCCTGGGTCGGCAGCGGGCGCGCCGGCCTGGGGACGGCGCTGGCGGTCGTGCACGGCGGATGCCTCGCGCTGGCACTGGCGCTGCTGTGGTGGCGCGAGCACGCCGCGACGCTGCGCCTGACCGGGCGCGCGCAGTCCGCGGCGGCGGCGTGAAGGGGCACTGCGGCATGCGCACCGACACGAGGCCAGGCACGTGAAGACGGTGCGCCGGCTCTTCTACCGCGACATCGGCGCCTCGGTGGGTTTCGTCGCCGTCGCCTTCCTCGCGCTCTTCTTCTTCATCGACTTCGTCGACGACCTCGACCAGGTCGGACGCCAGGGGCGGGCACCCTGGCACGTGGCGCTGGCGGTACTCTACGCCGTTCCCGGCCACCTCTACGACCTGCTGCCGATCGCGGTGCTGATCGGCTGCATCTACTCGCTCGCGCGCATGGCGCAGGCCTCCGAGTACACCATCCTGCGCACCGGCGGCCTGGGTCCCGGGCGCGCGCTGAAGCTGCTCGCGCTCATCGGCATGGCCTTCGGGGCGCTGAACTTCGTCGTCGGGGACTTCATCGCGCCCGCGTCCGAACAGGCAGCGCTGCGGCTGGCTGCGCGCTTCGACGGCGAGCACCGCATCTCCGGCGCCGGCGCCTGGTTGAAGGGTCACCGCCTCACCCCCGAGGGCCCGCGCAGCCTCTCGATCAACGTCGCCAGCATCAGCCGCGATGGCGTGCTGCAGGGCGTGCGCGCGTTCGAGTTCGACGCCAGCGGCGGCCTGCGTGCGCATGCCAGTGCGCAGCAAGCGCGTGTCGACCGCGACGGCCGCTGGCTGCTGCGCGACGTTCAGGTGACGCAGTGGCCGGAGGCCCGGGATGCGGATCCGGCGCCAGCAGCCGCGCCTGCATCGGCGCCGGACGCGCGCCTCGAGCGCCGCATCACCGATGTCCATCTGCCCGAGCTCGCGTTCGCGACCGACCTCGACGCCACCGTCGTCGCCGCGGCGGTGCTGCCGCTGAGCTCGATGACGACGATCGAACTCTGGCGCTACGGGCGCCACCTCGACGAACAGGCGCAGGCCTCTCAGCAGGTGGCCGTCCGCTTCTGGAAGAAGGCGCTCTACCCACTGTCCTGCCTGGTGATGGTGGCACTCGCGCTGCCGTTTGCCTACCTGCACGCGCGCGCCGCGGGCGTGAGCCTGAAGGTCTTCGGCGGCATCATGCTGGGCATCGGTTTCGTCCTGCTCAACAACCTCGCCGGACACCTCGGTATGCTCGGCGGCTGGACGCCCTGGGTCGTGGCCGCCGCGCCGAGCCTGCTCTTCCTGCTGCTTTCGCTGGCCGCGTTCGCGTGGCTGGTGCGCTATCGATGACAACCGTTTCCATCGCCCGCCGGTGCGGCCTGCCATGCACGGCCTGATCCTCTTCGCCCATGGCGCGCGCGACCCGCGCTGGGCCGTGCCGCTGCAGCAGATCGCAGCGCGCATCCAGGCGCGCCGCCCCGGGCTCGCGCTGCGCCTGGCGTTCCTCGAGCTGCAGGCGCCCGACCTGGCCGCGGCCGCCGCGGAGCTGGTGCAGATGGGCTGCCGCCGCGTCGAGCTGCTGCCGGCCTTCCTCGGCGTCGGCAGCCATCTGCGGCAGGAACTGCCGCGCCTGCTGCAGGCACTGCGCCAGCAGCACCCCGGCGTGCAGCTGCGCGCGCACGCGGCGCTCGGCGAGGTCGGGGCCGTGCAGCAAGCGATCGCCGAGCACGCGCTCGCGCTGCTCGACGCCGGGGAGTCGCGATGAACCTGCATCAGTTCCGCTTCGTGCAGGAGGCGGTGCGCCGCAACCTCAACCTCACAGAGACGGCCAAGGCGCTCTACACCTCGCAGCCGGGCATCAGCAAGGCGATCCTCGAGCTCGAGGAGGAACTGGGCGTCGACATCTTCGCGCGCCACGGCAAGCGCTTGCGCCGCATCACCGAGCCCGGGCAGCTGGTGCTGAAATCGGTGGAGATCATCATGCGCGAGATCGCCAACCTCAAGCGCATCGGCGAGGACTATTCGAAGCAGGACGCCGGCACGCTCTCCATCGCCACCACGCACACGCAGGCGCGCTACTTCCTGCCGCAGCGCGTGACGGAACTGCGGCGGCGATTCCCCAAGGTGCAGGTGGTGCTGCACCAGGGCATGCCCGAGCAGGTCGCGCGCATGCTGCTGGACGACGTCGCCGAGGTCGGCATCGCCACCGAGGCCCTGGCCGCGCACGACGAGCTGCTGAGCCTGCCCTGCTACGAATGGCAGCACGTGATGGTGGTGCCCGCGGACCACGCGCTCGCGGCGGTCGAGCGCCCGACGATCGAGCAATTGGCGACGGTGCCGCTGGTGCTCTACCACCCGACGATGACCGGACGCACGCGCATCGATCACGCCTTCGCGCGCGCACGGCTGAAGCCGCAGGTGGCGCTGGAGGGCATCGACTCGGACGTCATCATGACCTACGTGCGCGCCGGCATGGGCGTGGGCATCGTCACCGAACTCGCCGCGCAGGACGAATCGCTGGGCCCGGCCCTCGTGGCGCGACCCCTGGGCCATCTCTTCGGGCCCAATACCACGCGCGTCGCCTTCAAGCGTGGCGCCTACCTGCGCCACTTCGTCTTCGCCTTCGCCGAGCTGCTCTCCGAGCGCCTGTCGGCCCCGCTGATCCAGCGCGCGATGAGCGGCGAGGCGGCTGCCGCCGGCGACTACGACCTCTGACCACGCCCTGCCCCCATCGCGCCCCGACCCTGCCTGCGTTCGCCTGCCCGCGCCGGAGGACGCTTCACTGCCATGAACCAGACCCCTGCCCGCACGCCCGTGTTCCCCTCCCGCCTGCCGCAGGTGGGCACCACCATCTTCAGCGTCATGTCGGCCCTGGCGAGCGAACATGGCGCCGTCAACCTGGGCCAGGGGTTTCCCGATTTCGACTGCGATCCGCGCCTCATTGAGCATGTCACGGCGGCGATGCGGGCGGGCCACAACCAGTACCCCCCGATGCCCGGCGTGCCGGCGCTGCGCCAGGCGGTGGCGCGGAAGATCGAGGCGCTCTACGGCCGGCGCTACGACGCCGACGCCGAGATCACCGTCACCGCCGGCGCGACGCAGGCCCTCCTCACCGCCGTGCTGTGCTGCGTCCACCCGGGCGACGAGGTGATCGTGCTCGAACCGTGCTACGACAGCTACGCGCCGGGAATCGAGCTCAGCGGCGGGCGCGTGGTGCGCGTGCCCCTGGTGCCGGGCAGTTTCCGCCCCGACTTCGCCCGCATCGCCGCGGCCATCACGCCGCGCACGCGCGCGCTCATGCTGAACTCGCCGCACAACCCCACCGCGACGGTGTGGACACAGGCGGAGATGCAGGCGCTGGAGGCGCTGCTGGCGCCGACCGAGATCGTGCTCATCAGCGACGAGGTCTACGAGCACATGGTCTTCGACGGGCAGCCGCACGTCAGCGCCTGCAGCCTTCCGGGCCTCGCTGCCCGCGCCTTCGTCATCTCCAGCTTCGGCAAGACCTTTCACGTCACCGGCTGGAAGGTCGGCACCGTGGCGGCGCCCGCGCCGCTCATGGCCGAGTTCCGCAAGGTGCACCAGTTCAACGTCTTCACCGTCAACACGCCGATGCAGCACGGCCTGGCGCGCTACCTGGCCGATCCCGAGCCCTACCGCTCCTTGCCGGCGTTCTACCAGCGCAAGCGTGACCTCTTCCGCGAGGGCCTGGGACGCACGCGGCTGCTTGCGCTGCACACCCAGGGCAGCTACTTCCAGTGCGTGGACTATCGCGCCGTCAGTGCGCTCGGCGAAGCCGATTTCTGCCGCTGGCTCACGCGCGAGGCCGGCGTCGCTGCCATTCCGCTCTCGGCCTTCTACGACGGCGGCTTCGAGCAGGGCATCGTGCGCCTGTGTTTCGCCAAGAAGGACGAGACCTTGCTTCAGGCGCTCGAGCGCCTGGCGCGCATCTGACCACGCGCCGCCCCGGGGGCGCCGCGCCGGCCCTATCCGCTGCGTCGCCGACGCCCGTTGCCGCCGGCCGCGGGGCCGCTCTCGCCGAAGAGGCTCTCGGGGCTCATCGGCTGCGTCACGTCCAGGTCCACCGGCACCGTCGGCTGGTCCAGCGCCATCAGCCCCGAATCCTCCGCCGGAGGCAGGTCGTCGAGCGACATCGGCTGAGTGCGGTCACCGCCTTCGCTGATCGGCAGCAGCACGTCGACGCTGCCCGATTCCAGCGCCTCCCGGTCCAGCAGATCGCGCGCGAGCGAATACAGGAAGATCAGGTCGCGATAGGCCGCCAGGTCGAACAGCTCGCCGCGCGCCTTGCGAAAGAGCAGCGCCTCGAGCTCGGCCATCGCATCCAGCGGCACACGCCACACCTGCTGCAGGCGGGCGATGATCGCAGGGTACTCGTCCAGCGCGCGCCCCTCGCTCGGGTCGGCATCCCACTGCGGGGCATAGGCGTTGAAGCGGTGGTTGAAGCGCGCGCGCGTGCGCTCATAGGCCTCGTGATCGCCGCGCCGGCGGTAGATCTCGAGCAGCTTCAGGTAGGGCATCGGGCTGCCGCCGCCGGTCTTGCGCAGGTGGTCGACGAGCAGGTCGATGGCCGCCTCCTCCTGCCCGAGGACGACGAAGAACTCGGCCTGCTGCTCGAGGTCGATGAGTTCCTCGATCGACACGTCGCGCGGCTCGTCGTCGTCTGCGCGCCAACCCACCGGCAGGACCTCGGTGCGCTCGGCCGCGCCCGGCGCACCTTGCAAGCCTTCGGCCCCGTTGGCCGGCTCGCGCGCCGGGAGCAGCAGACCCGGACTCGTGCTCGAATCGCTGCCGGTCGCGGGCGAGGTCGAGGTCGAGGATGCAGTGGCGCGCAAAGGCGTTTCACCCGCGGCCACGGCCGACGGCCCCAGCCCTCCCGCGGCGATGCGCGCCCAGGCCTGCGCGCTCTGCCGCTGCAGGCGGCGCAGCTTCATCAGCAGCCAGGCGCACAGCAGCGTCAGCAGGCCCGTGAGCGCGAGCAGCCACGATGCCCACTGCCCGCGTGACTCGGCCTCGGCGGCGCTCTGCCGCAATTGCAGCAGCCCCTGGCGATCGGCGGCGGCGTCGGCGCGCATGCGTTCGATCGCCTGCTCCAGCGCCGCGATGCGTGCCGCCGCGGCGGACGCCGCCTCGGCGGCTGCACGGGCGCCCTCCTCTTCGAGCGCGCGTGCCTGCGCCTGGGCGCGGACGCTGGCCTCGGCGGCCGCCAGCTTCGCGGCATCGCCGCCGCCCGAGCCCGTCGGCGGCTCGTCATCCAGCCGCAGGCGTGGCCGCGCCCGCACGCGCGCCGCTGCGGATGGCGCCGCCGGCTGCGCCGCCGCCGCGCGGGGGCCTGCACGTCGACGCGGTGCCGCGCGCATGGCACCTCCCGACGCGCGTGCGGCCTCGGCCGCGGGTTCGGTGGCGGCGGGCGTGCGTACGTGCTCGCGCGCTGGCGGCTGCCCGGCGGCATCGGCCTGGGCCACCGTCGCGACGTCTTCCGCCGGTGCCAGCATGAGCGGCGCGCTCGGCGTGCTCCCGCCCACCGGATCGGCAAGGACGACGAAACGCCGCTGCAATCTGACCGGGCAACCCAACCCCAGCGTCATCGCCACCAGCGGTTCGTCAACCGGCACGCGTGTTCGCACGCGCAGCACCTGGGATTCGCCGCTGCGCTCGAGCCGTGCCGTCACCAGGTCGGGCGCCAGGCGCGTCTCGCCGACGACGACGTCCGCGGCGACGCATTCGGGACTCAGGGACTCCCCGGCCTCCAGGTGCAACCCGATCACATGGTTCAGGGGCTGGCCCAGAGGGGTCGACGGCTCCACCGGCGCAAAGCCCAGCGCAGCCGCATCGACTGCGATCAGGGCCGCCAAGCAAGGAACGATGAGGGTCTGGAGCCGCTTCTTCTGCATGCGAAATCGCGTGGGGCAGCGCGCGGCGACTCTAGCATGCCGGCATCGGGCGCTCACACCCGGATCCGGGTGTCGCCTGGGGCTAGTCGGCGGCGTCGTTGGGGACACCGCGCGCCTCGCGCAGCGCGATCTCGAACACGCGAAGATAGGGTTCGAACGCCGCGGCCGAGGCCTCGTCGAGCTCGGCGCGCAGCGTCATCCGGCCGCGGTTGACCATCAGCACGAAGGCCGACGCGGGGTCGCTGCGCAAGGCCAGCAGCGCCGGCCCCAATGTGCCCCCCAGCCACTGCTGCAGCCACGGCGCGGCGCTGGCTGCCGCCGCATAGCGTTCCTGCAGCGCGCCGAGTTCGGCGCGGCCGAGCTTGGGATACATCACCACCCAGCGCATCTCCGCGGGTGTGTCGGTGTCCAGTCGCGTCTGCACGCCCTCGACGTACTGCTCGAACATCGTCTTCTCGATCGCCTCCTGCAACGGGCGGTTGAGGACGACCGCCTGCAGGTCCTGCGGCAGCGGGAGTGCCGCGCGAATGCGCAGTTCCTGCCCGAGGACGTAAGGCCGTTGCGACGCCCCCCATTCGAGACGCCAGGGAACGTCGCCCGACTTGCCATCGACGATCACGCCGTGCCCGTCGCGCGGCGTGCGGATCTGCACCTGCGCACGCCGCGACCAGTCGTTGAACGACCCCGGCTCGGCCGACGCCCCGGACTGCCTGTCCCGTGGCGGCTTGCGGGTCAGCCAGCGCTTGAAGCCTTCGAGCATGGTTTAGAGTGCGCCGACGCGGACGCGCGGCGCTGCAAGGGAAAGGGTCCTGCGATGATCGAAGTGTATTCGTGGCCCACGCCCAACGGGCACAAGGTGCACATCATGCTCGAGGAGTGCGGGCTGCCCTACCGCGCCACGGCCGTCGACATCGGCCGCGGCGAGCAGTTCGAGCCCGCCTTCCTGGCGATCAGCCCGAACAACAAGATTCCCGCGATCGTCGATCCCGACGGTCCCGACGGCAGGCCCATCGGCGTCTTCGAGTCGGGCGCGATCCTGCTCTATCTCGCGGGCAAGAGCGGGCGCCTGCTGCCCGAGAGCACGCGCGGCAAGTACGAGGTGCTGCAATGGCTGATGTTCCAGATGGGCAGCGTCGGGCCGATGCTCGGTCAGGCACACCACTTCCGCGTCTACGCGCCCGAAAGGATCCCCTACGCCATCGAGCGCTACACGAACGAAGCGCGGCGACTCTACGGCGTCATGAACCGCCGCCTGGCCGGCAGCCGCTACCTCGGCGGCGCCCATTATTCGATCGCCGACATCGCCGTCTTCCCTTGGCTGCGCAGTTGGAAGAGCCAGGGCATCGACTGGAACGAGTACCCGCACCTCAAGGGCTGGTTCGACGAGATCGCCGCGCGGCCGGCCGTCGTGCGCGGGCTCGAGGTGCTCTCCGACCGTCGCCGGCCGGTGCAGGACGAGCGCGCCCGCGAAGTGCTGTTCGGCCCGGAGCAGTACAAGCCGCGCTGATCGCCGACCCGAGTCGAGGCACCTGCGCACCCCCCTAGAATCGGCCGCCCGCAGCGTGGCTGTCGGTGCATGCGCCGAAGGTGCCGACGGCGCGTTCGTCGTTTCCCGCGGTGATCCCGGGCTGCCGGTCGGCCCCCGGCCAGCCATCCCATTCCGCCCGTAGCTCAACCGGATAGAGCACCGGCCTTCTAAGCCGGGGGTTGCGTGTTCGAGTCACGCCGGGCGGGCCAAGCGCCACGGCTTGGCACCGCAGACGCGGCGCCGACCTCAGGGCCGTCCGTGGCGCGCGACCTTCTGCAGAAGCTCGATCAGGATCCCACGCTCGCCGCGGCTCAGATGGCTCAGCGCCTCGTGCTCCATGGTCTGCGACACCTCGAGCGCCTTGCGGGCGAGCGCGGCGCCGGTGCCCGTGAGGCGGATCACCTGCGAGCGCCGGTCGCTCTGGCTGCGCAGGCGAGTCAGCAGCCCACGTTGCTCCAGGCGGTCGAGCAGCGCGGTGATGTTGGGTGCCGAAACCGACAGCGTCCGCGAGAGCTGCTTCTGGGTGACGTCGCGGTTGTTCGCCACCAGCGACAGCACGGTGAACTCGACCGGGCCCAGCTGAAACGACGCGCCGATGTTCTTCAGGAAGATCCTGCGGATCGGCACGTTCGCCTGCGCAAGCTGGTAGCCCAGCAGGTGCTGCAGGCACGACGGATCGAGTTCGGGTTTGGCATCGTCGCTCACGGACGGGGCGGGATCGGCGTCGTTCATCTGCGGCTCTCGGACCCCGCGATGCCGGGACGAGGGCAACACCCGGCGGGGCTAGGGCTGGACCTCCCAGTCGCCGTTGACGACCTTGAGCACCACCGCACTGTCGTTGGTGAAACCCCAGTGGTCGCTCTTGGTGAAATTCAGGACGCCCTGCGAGACCGGCAGCGGCCCCATGTTTTCCATGGCGTCGCGCAACGCGGCGCGGAACTCCCGGGTTCCGGGCTCGGCCTTGCGCAAGGCCATCGGCACCACCTTCTCCAGCACCATCAGCGTGTCGTAGGCGTGCGCGGCGAACTGGTTGCGCATGCCCGCGCCGTATGCCTTGTCGTACTTCTGCACATAGTCGAGCGCCGCCTTCTTGGACGGGTTGGCGTCGGGGAGTTGTTCGGCCACCGTCGCCGGTCCCGAAACGACATAACTCCCTTCGACGTCCTTGCCGCCCACCCGCATCAGATCGCGCGAGGCTGCGGCATGCGTCTGGTAGATCCTGCCCTTGAAGCCGCGCTCGACCAGCGCCCGGTGCGGCATCGCGGCACCCGAGCCCGAAGCCACGACGAGGATGGCATCGGGATTCGCCGACACCAGCTTCAGCGCCTGCGCCGTCACGCCGGTGTCGGTTCGCTGGAAGCGCTCGATCGCCGTCATCTTCAGGCCCGCCTGCTCCGCGACGGCACCGAATTCCTTGAGCCAGCTCTCGCCGTAGGCGTCGGTGTACCCCAGAAAGCCGACGTTCTTCACGCCGTGCTTCTTCATGTGGGCGACCATCGGGTGTGCGATCACCGTCGCCGAGTGCGCCATGCGAAAGGTCCAGGTGTCCTTGCCCGGCGGCAGCGGCGGCGGCGAGATCGCGATCTGCAAGGTCCCCGATTGCGCGGCTTCCTCGGCCATCGCCACCGAGATCGGCGTCGTCGTCGAGCGGAGGATCACGTCCACCTTGTCGTCGGTGACCAGGCGCCGGACGTTCTTCACGCCGGTCGCGGGATCGGTCGCGTCGTCGAGCACGATCATCTTCAGCTTCTGCCCGGCGATGCTGTCGGGCCAGAGCTTGAAGCCGTTGTGGGTCGGGATGCCCAGGCCCGACGCGGGGCCGGAGAGCGACAGGACGACGCCGACCGTGAGCTCGGCGCGCGCGCTCAGCGCGACGCCGACGATCAGGCCGGCGGCAATCAGCTTCCTTGCGGTTCTCATACCTCGTCTACCCCCAGGTTGCGGGCCTGCCGGCCCTTCGTGGATCATTCGACGCGCGGCAGCAGGACCGGATCCTGGCCCGCCGCGGCGTCGCCATGCAGCCGCTCGACCAGTTCGGCGCGGTTGCGCAGCACGGCGCGCTGATTGATCGAGCCCTTGTCGGTCAATTCGTCGCGGTCGATCGACGGCGCATCGCTCATCAGCAGCGCACGCGCAATGCGGCTGGCGCTGCCGCTGCCGTCGCGCCACATGCGGTCGACCAGCGCCTGGAAGAACGCGAGCACCGCTGGATGCCGCAGCACCTCGGCGGCGTCGATGTCGTCGCCCGCACCGGCCAGGCCGCGGCACGCGTCCAGCCGCGGAAACACGAGCATGCCGACCTCGTCCCGGTCGATCCCGGTGATCACGACGTCCTGCACGCACGGCGCACCGGCGGCAATGACGCGCGCCCGCAGCGGGCCCACGCTCACGAACGTCCCCGTCGACAGCTTGAAGTCCTCGGCGATGCGCCCGTCGAAGAGCAGCCCCTTGCGCGGATCCCCGGGGTCGAGCCACTTCGCCGCGTCCCCGGTGCGGTAGAAGCCCTCCTCGTCGAACGCCTGCGCGCTGGCTTCGGGCAGCCGCCAGTATCCGGGCATCACGTTCGGGCCGCGGAAACGGATCTCGTTCTTGCCGTCGGTCGGCACCAGCTTCACCTCGACGCCCGGGCAGGGCAGGCCGATGTGCCCCGAACGCACCTCGCCGGCACGCAACGCGAGCGTGCACGTGGGCGCCGTCTCGGTCATCCCCAGGCCGGTGATCATCGGGATGCGCTCGCCCAGCGTCGCCTCGGCGAGGCGGTCGAGTTCGTCCCAGACCGGCTGCGCGAGACCGGCACCGGCGAACATGAAAGCGCGCACGCGCCGCAGCAGCGACCGGCGCAGCTGCTCGTCGCCGCGCATCGCCGCAACGATCTCCTCGAAGCCCTTGGGCACGTTGAAGTAGACCGTCGGCGAGATCTCGCGCAGGTTGCGCAGCGTCTCGCCGATCCCCTGAGGGGTCGGCTTGCCGTCGTCGATGTACAGGCTGCCGCCGTTGTAGATCACGATGCCGACGTTGTGATTGCCACCGAAGGTGTGATTCCACGGCAGCCAGTCGACCAGCACCGGGGCTTCGTCGGCGAGGAATGCCATGCCCTGACGGAGCATCTGCTGGTTCGCGCACAGCATGCGGTGCGTGTTGACGACGCCCTTGGGCACCCGCGTCGAGCCCGAGGTGAAAAGGAACTTCACGATCGTGTCCGGCCCGACCCGCGCGTGCGCATCATCGACACCGGTCCCCGGCGCCGTGCCGGCCAGCGCATCGAAGGGCGTGTGCGCGCGGCCGCGGATGCGGCCTTCGGTCAGTACCAGTTCGACCGCGGGGTCGACCACCGCATCGATCGCCCGCGCGTACTCGGGGCCCGAGGCGAACACCAGCCCAGGCGTGAGCGTGTCGAGGATGTGGCGCAGCCTGCCGAAATCCTGCGAGATCAGCGAATAGGCGGTCGAGATCGGCGCGTAGGGAATTCCGGCCCACATGGCGCCGAGCGCAAGCGTCAGGTGCTCGAGGTCGTTGCCGGAGAGGATCGCCACCGGCCGCTCGGCCGACAGGCCGCGATCGACCAAAGCCTGGCCGACCGCACGCGCCCGGTTCAGCATCTCCAGGTAGCCGATGTGCCGCCAGTCGCCGCCGCGCTCGCGCCGAGCCGCGAGCGTACGCGCCGGGGCCTCGCGCGCAAACTGCTCCAGACGATCGGTGAGCCGCTCGGGGTAGGGCAACAGCGCCTCCGTGGAACGCAGCCGCTCGACGCCGTCGGCATCGCGCTCGAATGCTGCGCTCAGGCAGCCGCCGACCCTGCTGTCCCGATACCGGATCATGCCGGGTCCACCGCGCGTGTCAGGCCCCGCGGGGGCGGGGGCGCACAGCGGCCGACGGGGGCCGAGGGTTCGCGCGGCGCGAGCGCAGCGCCGCAATCGCCCATCGTCGGGCCGTGTCGATGCGAAGGCAGGCGATGGGGCGCTCGGGCTGCGTGCATGGTCGGAAGCGCCGCGATGCGGCTGGGGCGGCTGAACCGGGATCGCCGGGCGACGATCGGCGGGATTCAGTTATGAGTATTAAGTATCTTGCCGCCCCCTGGGCCACGGGTTTGCCCTTGGCTCGTGCGAACGCAACGCGACGCCTCCACCGATGGAGTACGCGCCCACGCATCCCCCGCGGCATCCGCTGCGAGTGCGTCGCCGCGCCGCCGAATCGTTCCTGGGAGTAATCATCGGCCAATGCCGGGGAATCGATGCTCCGGCCGCCGTGGACGCCTCGACGGCAAGGCCGGGCCAGCCCTGGAGACCTGCATGCCGTGACGACACCCGCCAGGGCGGGCGCCAGGCCGACGAGCCCGCGCTGTCGCCTCAGTCGTTCCTGATCGGCTTGGGCCTCACCGTTTCCACCGGCGCGGGCTTCTTCGGCTCGTCCGAACCCCCGATGCCGACCTTGGCCGCGGCGGCACTGGCGCCGCGCTGTGCCGCCTTGGCGCCCTTCTCGATGCCGCCGGCAGCCCACGACGCGCCGCGCTCGACGCCGCTGGCCGCCGCCTTGGCGCCGCGTTTGACGGCGCTCGCGCCGGCCTTGACACCACGCACCGCGCCGCTGGCGGCGGCCTGAGCGCCGTGCTCGATGGCCGCGCCGGTGCGTGCCGCGACCGATGACGCCGCCTCAACCGCCGAGTCGATCTTCTCGCCCACGGTGCTCGCCAGCGCAGCCGTCCCGAAAAGGACGCAGGCCGCCAGCAGACCCGATCGAAGCCCAGTACCCATCCGCCTTCTCCGGTTGGCCCGCCGGGATCCGCCCGGCAGCAGGGCGAAGATCATAGCCGGACACGCCCCGGACCGCTTCGCCACGCCGGGGGTAGCGGTCGCCGCAGCAACTGGCTGCCTATACAGTACCCGATGTGACGACCCTGGACACGCTCGATCCCGAACAGTGCGCCGCCGTCGAGCACGGCGACAGCCCGCTGCTCGTCGTGGCCGGCGCCGGCTCGGGCAAGACCACCATGCTGGCGGCCCGGCTGGCCCGACTGGTGCTGCAAGGCGCGGACCCGCAGCGCATCCTCATGCTCAGCTTTTC
>WBZO01000501.1_pt1 | contig 82139 bp, 65 predicted proteins | sample 5204261 | NCBI WGS metagenome assembly WBZO01 (sample SAMN12412400, study PRJNA552823) | activated sludge metagenome | isolation source: activated sludge from anammox sidestream of wastewater treatment plant... | place: USA: North Carolina | collected 2017-09 | reverse complement strand
GCTGTAATAATTTTGCCATAGTCAGTCCAACGGGTCCACCACCAATTATTGCAACGTTCTTATCACTAAGTAAATTCATTTGTTTGTCTGTATCTATTCGCATTGTCATTCAAAAATGGCACATAACATTTGTATATACGACATATGGCGTATATTTTCCGTGTAAATCTAATCTCTTTTTTCAAATATCCAAACTATCCAACGGGCTTTTTATACTTATTCTCCACTTATCTGTAATGTGCGTATATATTTCTCTTGCCTTTAGTGCGTTATGACCTAAAAGTTCTTGTACGATACGGATATCTGTCCCATCTAGTATTAGATGTTTCTTCTTTTATTTTCACAGAGTGTACACCCGGCTTACTCTTCAAAATTCATCCATTTTTAGGCTGTAACCGAATAGCTTAAAGACCACTTATTGACTCTTCTATTTTTACCGGGCAACAATAATTAAAAATAAGACGGTGACTGAATAACCTTTGCGTGCCCATTTTCATCAGTGACAGCATAGCTAAATCCTGGTTGGACGGCATAAGCTCCATGTTCTCCGTATTTATTGAGCGCAAGAAACCCTACTTGAAATTCGCGCGCTTTCTGAGGATTAATATTCACTAAACGGTCAATCGTTTTTCTACAAGCTTTTTGTGGGCTGAATCCCTGTCTCATGTATTCCACAACAAGATGTGAGCCTACAATACGGATAGTCTCTTCTCCTTGTCCTGAAGACGTAGCGCCACCAACTTCATTGTCAATATACAAACCTGCTCCTATGATAGGCGAATCTCCAACTCTACCATGCATTTTAAATCCTTGGCCGCTTGTAGTGCAGGCACCGGATAAATTACCACTCATGTCCAATGCTACTAAGCCCATCGTGTCGTGGTTAAATGAACCATCTTCAAGTTTTTTAGGTGGTAGTGGATGTGTATGTTTCTTAGATTGATTTTGTTCTATATTTATGATGGGTTTGTATTCTGATTTCTCAAGCCATTTTTTGTATTCCTCAGCAGCAGTAGGGGATAACGCTCCTGACTCCAATTTAAAACCATGCTCTAAAGCAAATTGCAACGCCCCATCTCCAACAAGCATAACATGTGGTGTCAGTTCCATCACTTTACGCGCCACAGAGATAGGGTTACGTATCTTTTGCAAGAAGGCCACACTGCCACAATTATAATTATCATCCATAATGCAGGCATCAAGGGTCACAAACCCATCACGGTCGGGATTGCCTCCGAGCCCTACACAACAATTTATGGTATTCTCGATAGAATTAGCACCTTTTTCTACAGCATCAATGGCTTTACCACCGGATTCTAAAATTGCATAGGCTACTTTATTTACCTCCATACCTGAATCCCAAGTAGAAACTACAATAGGTTTTTTAGTTTTTTTGCTTCCTGTCCAACCATCTTTTAAAATCGAAATGCCCGGTAAAATTACTGATAGTTGCTTTAAAAAAGTCCTTCTTTCAGACGCCATAATTATGCATTTTAAAAATCATCTTGTAAAATTAAATAAAAATTTTGCATCATGGAGACATTGGGTGTTTTAATTTCTAGTAAAACTAGGTTATATTTGCCTTTTAAAAATTTTACATACAATGTTTGAAAATCTAAGTGATAAACTGGAAGGTGCGTTTAAAGTCCTCAAAGGAGATGCTAAATTAACCGAACTAAACGTAGCCAATTCCATAAAGGAAATAAGAAGAGCGCTGGTCGCAGCTGATGTAAACTATAAGATTGCCAAAGAATTTACTGACAAAATCAAGGATAAAGCGCTAGGAACAGAAAACATACTTTCCTCCGTAAAACCTGGAGAGTTAATGGTCAAAATCGTTCAAGATGAAATGACCGAACTCATGGGAGGCCAAGCTGCCGGTATCAATATAAAAGGTAATCCGGGTATAGTGCTGATTTCAGGACTTCAAGGCTCAGGTAAAACCACATTTTCAGGTAAACTTGCCAAATATCTCAAGGATAAAAAGTCAAAAAGGCCACTCTTAGTAGCTTGTGATGTTTATAGACCTGCGGCTATTGATCAGTTAACAGTACTTGCTGAGCAAATTCAAGTTGGCATATACAAAGAGCCGGAAAGTAAAAATCCTGTAGAGATAGCAGAAAATGCAATCAAATTTGCTAAAGGCAATAGTTATGATGTCGTTATCATTGATACAGCTGGACGTCTTTCTGTTGACGAGGAAATGATGGATGAAATAGAGCAAATTAAAAATGCAATCCAGCCTACTGAGACCCTTTTTGTAGTCGATTCCATGACTGGTCAAGATGCTGTTAATACTGCAGTAGTATTCAATGAAAGGTTAAATTTTGATGGCGTTGTACTGACAAAACTCGATGGTGATACACGTGGTGGTGCTGCGCTTTCTATTAAGTATTCGGTAGGAAAGCCTATCAAATTTGTATCTTCAGGCGAAAAATTAGAAACACTCGATGTATTCCACCCTGACAGAATGGCTCAACGTATATTGGGCATGGGTGACATTGTCTCCTTTGTGGAAAAGGCCCAAGAGCAGTTTGATGAGAAGGAAGCTATTCGGCTTGAGAAGAAAATCAAGAAAAATAAATTTGATTTTAATGATTTCATCGGACAATTAAATCAAATTAAAAAGATGGGTGATATGAAATCTCTAATGAACATGATACCCGGCATGTCTAAAATCACAAAAGACATCAATATAGATGACAATGCCTTTAAAAAAGTAGAGGCTATTATTCAATCCATGACACCAAAAGAGAGGGCCAATCCTGAATTGCTCAACATGTCACGTAAAAAGAGAATTGCAGCCGGAAGTGGTAAGAATATCCACGAAGTCAATATGTTTATTAAGCAATTTGACCAAATGCGAAAAATGATGCAAATGATGAGTAAAGGCAAAGGAATGGAACGCTTTTTGCAAGGTGCTCCAAATATGCCTCGAAGGTAAAGATGTTCACGGTATAAAATATGTTATTTTCTGTAGATCGCAAAAATAATTAAAGGATAGTGTAGAGATTTTATTTTTTTATTTATAACTTTACATAATAAATTAACACACAATTATCATCATTCTTTTTATCAACCTAAATCTTTATACAATGAGAAGATTTTTATTTTTGTTTTTTTTACTCTTTGCTACTTTGTCTTCCCTAAGGAGTCAATTGCCTAGTGGCACGCTCGCACCTGATTTTACAGCTACTGATTTAGACGGGAATGTTCATGTTTTATCAGACTATTTAAATAATGGAGTAAGTGTGGTACTTGACGTTTCAGCAACTTGGTGCGGTCCTTGTTGGAGTTATCACCATTCAGGTACACTTTCAAACATTTATAATAATTATGGACCGAGTGGAACCGGTGAAGCTATGGTTTTTATGGCTGAAGGTGATCCAGTTACTAATTTAGCATGTTTGTATGGACCTTCAGGATGCGTAGGAGGTACACAGGGTGATTGGGTTTCTGGCACTCCATATCCGATCATCCATAACGAAGGCCCTTCCATCGCAAATTCCTATCAGATTTCAGCTTATCCAACTATTTTTTTAATATCTGCCGCTAATAAAAAACTCTATACTAACGGAGGAGGAGGTATCCCATATAATACAATTGTCAACTATCTAGAGTATTCATTTAAAATGGCTGTCTCTTCTGTGAATGTAACTGATGCTGTTTGTGGTGGAGACGGAGTGATAGAACTAACTGTTGATAATGGATATGGTAGCTTGAGTTATGAATGGAGCAATGGTGCTACTACTAAGGATGTAAGTAATCTTGACCCTGGAGTTTATACTTGCACAATCACAGATTCAAATGGTCATGACATAGAAACAGGTCCTATTACTGTAGGTGGTGTATTTCAGCCACTTTCATTAGATCCTGGCATTTATTCTCCACTCAAGTGTAACGGAGATAATGATGGATCTGTTGCAGTCTGGGCTTATTATGGTAATGGAGGTTACACATACCAATGGGACGATGGTCAGACAGATTTTGTAAAATTAAATTGTGCTGCTGGCGACCACTACGTTACAGTAACAGATGCAGCAGGATGTCAAGTCGAAGAAGTTATATATCTACCTGAACCTGAATTACTACAGGCTAGCGTAGAACATGACATTATACCATGTGGGCAGAGTCAAGGATCTGCAACTATTACTGCTTTAGGTGGTACGTTACCTTATACTTATGATATTGGAAATGGTCCACAGCAATCCGGAGTATTTAACAATTTAAACCCAGGAGTATATCAATATACTGTACTTGATAATAATAGTTGTAGTTATGCTAATACATTTGAAATTCAAGCTATTGTAGGGCCACAGGCTGAAGCTACTGCGCAAGATAGTCTTTCATGTGTTATAAGTCAAACCACAGTTTCAGGAGAAGGATCCTCTACCGGTGATAACATCACCTATCACTGGACGACTACTGATGGACATATAGTTTCAGGGGCTGATGATATAAATGCTGTCGTAAATGCTGCCGGCACTTATGTACTAACCGTTGCAGACACACTGAATGATTGTGAATCTGTGGCACAGGTTACAGTCTTATCCTTTACTAATGCGCCTAATATTGCTGTTGCTCCTGCAAATCAAATAACTTGCAATGATTCAACTTCAACGGTTTCAGCAACCCTTGATGGTGATCCTGCTGATTTTAATATTCAATGGACTACTAATGATGGACATATTGTTTCAGGAGCAACTTCTTTAAATGCCGTAGTAGATACAGCTGGAAGCTACTTCATTGCTGTTACTTCAAATATCAATGGTTGTAGTAGTTATGACACTGTTGCGGTTACTGAATATTTCAATATACCTTCCGGAAATTTCCAATATACCTTAGTTGATGATGTATTTAGTGGCACAGCTTCTTCATCAAGCCCAACGCATACCTACTTGTGGGATTTTGGAAATGGTCAAACAAGTACTGAAAAGGATCCCGTAGTAACTCTTGGAGAAGGTTTATTTAATGTCTGCTTAACTGTAACTAATGAATGTGGTTCAGATCAGAAATGTCAGACAATCAATAATTCAAGTGTGCTAACTGCGTCTATCACTTCTAATAATATCAGTTGTTTCGGGTTAAATAATGGAACGGCTTCTGTTTCAGTATCCGGAGGTATTGCTCCTTACACATATCTGTGGACTGGTCCAGATGGATATACTTCCACAGAGTCCACCATAAGTAATCTGGCTTCCGGAACATATACAGTTACAATCACTGATAGTCAAAATGAAACTGTCGTTCAATCAGTAACTATTTCTGAACCTACACAAATAGTATTATCGAGTGTAAATATTATAAATGATTCAGAAAATTCAGGGGTAGGGGCTATATCTTTAGATGTATCAGGAGGAACAGGAGCATTGCAATATTTATGGTCGAATGGTGAAAAGACGCAAAATATTAAAGATTTAGTAGCAGGAACATATAATTGTACAGTAACTGACGAAAATGGATGTCAGAAACAGTTTGGACCTTTCATTGTCGAAAACACAACCAGTGTAAATGAAGCAGCCTATATTGATCATCTGAATATATACCCAAATCCAGTTTCTACAGATGTATTTATAGATGCTAAATTGGTTAATAAAGGTAATGTTTCAATAGAACTGACCAATAGTATAGGCGAAATTCTAATGACTCAACATTTTACTGATAAGGTACATACGAGCTGGGATGTTTCTAGCTTATCCGGTGGTGTTTATTTAATTTCTATAAAAGGAAAGGATTTCACCGTAAGCCGAAGACTTATGGTCATCAGATAAGTAAAAGATTTTGATAAATATATTTGATAACAGGAATTCCGGTAAATCGGAGTTCCTGTTTTATTATTAGCGAACCAATAAAAGAGCCATTTGATGACCATCTTTTTAATAGGAATGCCTGCATCCGGTAAAACGACAATAGGCAGATTACTTGCTGAACATCTGCAATATGCTTATTTCGATACAGATGAAATCATAGCATCACTTGAAGGTCTTTCTGTACCGGAAATATTTGCTACCAAAGGAGAAACCTACTTCAGGCAACTAGAAAGTGATCTCGTATCAAACTGGAAAATGACTCATACGGTCATTGCTACAGGTGGTGGGCTTCCTTGTTATATGGATAATATGGACAGAATCAATCAAATAGGTACAACCGTATGGCTTAAAGTGTCACAACCCGAATTAGTAAGAAGATTACTCACTGAGCCAAATTCAAGACCTCTTTACGCATTAAAGAATGAAAAAGAACTGATCAGCTTAGTGCAGGAGATGTATAAACACCGAAAGAATAGCTATCAAAAAGCACAAATCAGAATCCTTTGTCAACATCATTCTCCTGAAGTAATAGTAAAAAAAATAGTACGAAAATTATATCAATAAACTTAGGCTAACCAGATTATTTTCTATTGACTCTGTCCAGATGTTCAGCGCCGCTAAAGTTTAACTTTTTAGATAGCTTTGAAATTTTACTCAAGTCAATATTACCTACAAAACTCATAAATACAAAATCAGTCTTACTGCCCGCTATAAGCAATAACTCCGAAATCGCATGATTAGATTCTTTTGTCAAAAACCGTACGTTAGATCCTTTATCTCTGAATGAAACCAGCTCTTCAAAGCCCTTATTACTTAGCCTGCTATTGACTTCATTATATACATTCATTGCGTTTTGCGTGGTAGAGAGAATACGCAATCCTTTCAGATCTTTTACTACTGAAATAAACTCCTTATCTTCAGTGCCATCGTCGTTTTTTGCCATCATCTGAAACATTTTAGGACTAACATAGACACTTGTAAATCCCTGATTTTGTTGATAATCTTTAAAATATCGTTCAATAGCATCTGATTGACTATATGTGAGCGTTGTGAATAAAAGTATAATAAATGAAAAAATGTGTCTCATAATTGAATGAAAAATTAAATTTTAAAATTATTTAAAAATAACAGCTTTATCAAGGCATGCCATATTTTGACTTACGAGCATCTCACTTTTAGATAGTTTAGTTGCCAGCATAGCCAATGCTTCTTTTGTAATTCGTAATGCTTCTTCCGGATCTTCAATTTCTTGTACCGCAGCAAACTGAACAGGCTTCAATTCTACTTGATTGCTTTTTTCATTATTTAACAACATCACTATGGCAAAACCTAAAACGGCCACACTTGCAGCTGCTCCTAGCCATCTACGTAAGGAAATCACTTTTGAACCATTTGTATCAGTACGCTGATTTTTATCAGGATGCATTTGAACGACCTTTCCGGGATAAGTGATTTGCGACTGATCTTCATAATAGGCAAACAAATCTATATACGGCAAATGATGGTCTGCAACCTGTCCACTATTAAAATAGGCTCTTAATACTTTCTCCTCTTTGACGGATGTTGTAGCCTCCCAGTATTTTTCTAAAAGAAGATCAATATCTGTATCAATAGGAGCAACAAGTACCGAAGCGTCCTTTGTCCAATCAAACCATTCCTTGAATGGCTCGTGCTCAGAAGCAACATCCGCGCTATCAAAGTAAGTTTTGAGGATTTGTTCTTCTTCTATCGAAGACTTGCCATCCCAATATTTATCTAAAACCTCATCAATTTTATTCTTCATATCTTTTGAAATTCCTTTTTAACAAGGCCTCTTTTAATGCTTTTCTTGCCCTATGCAGACTTACTTTAACAAAATCAAGTGTATTATCAGTCATATCTGCAATCTCTTGATAACTATAGCCTTCGACATCTCGAAGATGTACAATCATGCGTTGTTTTTCAGGCAATTCATTAACAATATTCATGATTCTATCAAAACGTTCATTCCGCTCAAGTTCTCTGTCAGGTGTTATTTCCTTATCTTTCAAATGATGAAATTCAGTGATGTCCTGAGTTTGCACTTTTCTGCTTCTGGTTTTGTCGATGGCCAGGTTTCGTGTGACGGTCATACACCAGGCTTCCTTATTTTGAATTTCATTGAACTGATCGATTCTGGTCCATATCTTGATTAACAACTCCTGCATAACATCCTCAGCATCGAACGTATTGCCCACGATATTCAAAGCAAATCGGTACAACTTATCCTTGAAAGGCAAATCTAATGCCGTCAGTTTGTCAGTACTCATTTGTTTTTCTATGACGATGGTTAATAATATATAGTTACAAAAGTCTTAATTTTTTTGATGATTCCTATCATATCTCTTAATTTTATTAGTTTTATCCTCGAATCATCACCTGAACTAAATATTAATCTTATTTATTTAATGATTGAGTTACCGGGCAAAATGTGATGTATTGATAATATTCTTATCGCGGTTATAACTTAATAAAATAGGCTGCTCAGGAACAGAAAATTATAACATCCAATAATGACATTATACCAAAAACTCGCAATTTAAAGTGGAAATTCCTGAACCAGCCTTTGGACAAACTCTACTACTGCTACCGGCCGGATGATGATAAGAATCAAGGCTCCAGCTACCGCACCAAAAAAGTGTGCATCGTGGTCAATGATGCCTGCCTGATTTTTAGCAGCCCAAGTTGAATACCATAGATACATAACTCCGAAAATAATCGCCGGAACAGGAATAATCATATATAAACCCAGCATACTCCATGGATTAATCATGATGTACATGATCAAAATGCCGGAAACGCCACCTGAAGCACCCACACTGGAAAAGTAAGGGTTATTTCTATGCTTGTAGAAAGTAGATATATCCGCCATCACTATAATCAATAAGTAAGAAAATACATACAATATCTGACCGACAGGCGATCCAAAATGGGCTACTAAATATTGCTCAATATAATGTCCAAACGAATACATGACGAACATATTGACAAAAAGATGAATGAGATCTCCATGGACAAAACCGGAAGTTATCCATCTATAATATTGGCCACGTTGTGCTTCAACAGCTGGGTAGTGTTTCAACTGATCAAATAGAAGTCTGTTGTTAAAACAAGCAATAGAAATTAAGCAAGTAATAATAACAATAATGAGTGTTACATTCATGGTAGGTTAAAATTGAAGGTGCAAAGGTATATTATTTTTTACGATAGATAGCAAACACAAAATCAGAAGGATGGTTTTGAAGGTATGTTTCTTCACAATCTATCACAGCCTGCAATTCATCATCATGATCATTGACAAAATGATGGGCAATATGCTTTAAAACAGGCATCAGTACATTTCCTCCCAATGGCTTGAAATCCACTTCTTCAAAATGTAGGCGCAATACCGGTAGAATAGATGATGAATCCACACATTCGGATGGATCAGAAATCAGCATACGCAGCCTGCCGAGCCTATAACAATGTGATTTAATTATATTCGTTCCTAGTATTTTTCTGTTTTCCTTAGAGATATAGGCATTAAGAACTTCATCACAATACTTCATCTGCTCATCTGAAAAATTCATTCTGTCCGGTCCGACATATTCATTGATGATAATCAGGCCTCCGGGCTTTAAGGCAGGCTTTATTTTTTCTTTTATAAAATTATGGATATCACTGATATGATGCAATGATGCATTGAATAAAAAAAAGTCAACAGAATGCATATCAAAAGATACCTGATAGATATCACGCTTTAAAAATTCTATATTTTTTAGATTTTCTGATACAACCTTTTGATTAGCTAAATGAATCTGATCTTGAGCAAAATCATACCCGATTATTTTTAATCTAGGATTCATTATTGCAAGCAAAATTTCATGGCTACCACTGCCACATCCTATAGAAATGAGCTGAGCTGATTCGGTAAGTGACAGGTACTTATCCGAGATATAAGATTCATAACTCATATCGCGATGACCGGTTATTAGGTAATTCTGTCGTTCACGTAAGCGAGGAATAATCCACCAATTAGCATGTTGAAATGAGGTCGAAAAGGATGTAATAGTACGATGATTTGAATTAAAATTGAATTTTGACAAAATAAACGAAAAGCCACGTTGGCGGATCTTAATCCACATTTCCACAAAATCATCAAAAAAAAGCCAGTTATTGAACATAACAACAGAAAAACGATGCAATTTCTTAATTTCTGGGATGAATTCTAATTTTACTCAAAGATATTATAGTTTTCAATCCTTCAAAGCCGTTGTTGGCCATTCAACCTATTAAATTTTTTTAATAATTTGGAAAGCTATACCTAAGTTCTTTATCTATTTAAATAATATTTAACATAAAAAAATATACTTTTAAGCCAAATTTCACATCATCCATGTATAGTTTGTGCAATGTATGTATAGTTGCAGCGTTTTAATAATGTGGTAATATCATCAATCATGAAATCAATCATTTTAACCTTAGCCTTACTAATGGGTTTTTTAAATACATCTAATAAAATGCAGGAATTTGACTTTGATAAAGCCTGGAAAGAAGTAGAAAAGGACATCAAAAATAGATTGCCAAAATCGGCACTGGACAAAACAGAAGTAATCTACAAAATGGCTTCCCAACTGAACAATCAGCCTCAGCAAGCCAAAAGCCTGGTCTTTATCGGGAGATTGACGATAGATACAAATGAAAAAGGTATTGAGAAGGTGATAGAAAGATATCAGAAATCTATTGAAACTAGTCAAGAGCCTGTGAGATCTATTATGACTTCTTATCTTGCAGAGCTCTATCAAACTTACTTTAATTCAAACCGATGGGAAATATCACAGAGAACTGAACTAGAAGAAAATAAAAGTAGTGATTTCAGAACATGGTCAAGCGGCCAATTTACAAATACCATTGAAAAATTATATTTAAATGCTATCTCAAATAAAGCAGCATTAAATGTCCCTATTGATGAGTTCAAGGTAGCATTGACTAATTATAATAAAGCAGGTAAAGAACTGAAGCCTACCTTGTACGCCATTTTAGCGGACAGAGCATTGAGTTATTTTTCTGAAAATGGCGAAACCTCAGCAACAAATCCGGAAAGTTTTCAGATAGATCAGCCGGCATTCTTTTCTGAGAGAGACACTTTTGTTTCTATGAAAATATCAGATCATGATCGGTCATCCGTAAAATATAAGGTCATACGACTGTATCAAGAAGTACTTTCTCTCCAAGACATCACATTAAACCAATCTGCACTGGCAGATTTTGACCTAAAAAGGCTACAATATGTCTTTGGTGAAAGTACGCTAGAAAATAAAAAGGAAATCTACATTCGTGAGCTAAAATCAATGGCTAAAAATTACAAGGATGTCGAGTTCCAATCGGATATTTTATATGTATTGGCTCAACAGATCAAGAGTGACAGTCAACCCGAATCTGGTAAAGCAGCTGCAATAAGGATATGTGAAGAGGCAATCCGTAATTATCCAGGTTCACATGGAGCTGTACTATGCCAGAATATGATTAATGAAATCAAAAAGCCTTATATACAGATATATGGCGAACAAGTGTATCCAGCTAATCAATCATTGCTTTTTGCAATAGACTATAACAATGTAAGTAAAGCTGAAGCTTCCATTGTTACCATTCCAGATGGTCTGTTATCTGAGAATAAAAGATTGTCAGAAGAAAACATCATCAATGAGCTGAAAAAGCAGAGAAAATTAAAGATCCAAACGATACCACTTGAGGCAAGTACTGAATATGTTACTCAGAAAAAAGAATTTTCTATGGACGGCCTAAAGTATGGAAAATATGCTTTAATCGTCCAGGGTGTAGGACAAAAAGATCATGTAGAAAGATTCCTACTTTTTGACATATCTAATCTTGCTTATACAACTTACGTACTGGATAATGTGAGAACCTTTTTTGTTACAAATAGAATAACAGGATCGCCTATTGCCAATGCAACTTTAACTGTCTATGAAGAGAAATACAATCCTGCAAGTAGGATGAGTGAACTTACCAAGACATCTGAACATAAAACAGATAAAAATGGTATTATTGCCTTCAATTCAACTGTGCAACGATCCTTCAAAGTCGTCATAGAATCCGGCAAAGATAAACTGGACATGAATAATTTCCTTTATAACTATGAAAGAGGATATTATGAAAATGACAATAAATTTGCTGAATTTTATACCGACAGGGCCATCTACAGACCAGGCCAACCTATGTATTTCAAGGCATTGTTTCTTTCTCAACATAAGAATACGAGCCCTAAATTGCTGAAAAATACAAAAGTCAATATAGTCCTAAGAGATGCTAATTATCAGGAAGTTGCTAAAGTCGTTAAAGTGAGTAATGAATTTGGTAGTATCAATGGTAGTTTTGTATTGCCGGAAGGCAAACTCAATGGCCGATTTTCATTAAATGTTTCGTCAGATTCCGGTATTCACGGTCAGCATTCGTTTCTGGTTGAGGAGTACAAGCGGCCTACATTTGAAGTGGTCCTTAATAAACCTGAAGGTGAGATAAAACTCGATCAAAAGGTGGTTATAAAAGGAAAAGCCGAATCACTTGCTGGTGTCACATTGAATGACGCAAAAGTAAATTACACAGTCAAGCGCACAGCACGATTCCCATTCTGGCGTTTATGGTGGATTCCTCCAGCGGAAAGTGCGGAATTTATCGTTAAAACTGGCTCGATTTTGACTGATGTTCAAGGTATGTTTGAAATTGAATTTACAGCTATACCTGATAAAAAAATTGATAAAAAAGATCGACCTTACTTTAATTATCAGATTGAAGCCGAAATAACGGATATGCAAGGTGAAACACGTACTGCAATATCTACAGTCAGCGTGGGTTATAATGCTTTTGATTTAAGCTCTAATCTTCGACCAAATCTTGATGTTACTGATATCAATAAATTAGTTGTAAATGCAACTGGCTCATCCGGACAAAAGATCAGTACGAATGGAACGATAGAGGTTTTCAAGCTAAAGGAGCCTAATCAAGTAGGTATTAAAAAATACTGGTCAGACAAGCCAGATTTTCCGCTACCTTCAGACTTATATAGAAAGCATTTTCCTCAATATGAAAGCTTGGGTACAGAAGACTTTTCAAATTGGGAAGTAGAAAAAAAGGTAATGGCACAAGCATTTGTAGCTCAAGAAAGTATAAACATCAAGGGTAAACTCAGCGCAGGAGTTTATAAGATGGAATTTCATGCATTGGATAAAGATGGGCAAGCAATCACCGGCACAGAATATTTAATTGTAACTGATTTTGCAAAGGGAAAATTTCCAAATACCCAATTTTTGTTTGAAAGGACAAATCAGGCAAGTTTTCAACCTGGCGATCGCTTCATTCTTGATTTAGGCACTCCTGACAGCAAGATTACGGTTCACTATGTCCTGGAAAAAGATGGCAAACAACTTTCATCCGGTAACCTAAAAGTGGATAGAACCGGAAAAATTCTGTTGCCAATCACAGAAGAGTATCGTGGTAATTTCAGTTATACACTTTTTTATGTAAAAAATAATAGATGGTTCAAACAATCTGGACTTGTTAGTGTACCATGGACTAATAAAGAGCTTAGTGTAACATTTGAATCCTTCAGAGACAAAACAAAACCTGGCAGTGAAGAACAATATCAGATAAAGATATCCGGTCAAAACAAGGAAAAAGTCTTAGCTGAGGTATTAGCCTCCATGTATGATGCATCACTGGATCAGTTTGCAAAACAGTATTGGACTCATTCGTTTTATCCTGAAAGCTATGAAAGGATTTCGCCTCAAACCGCTGGATTTGGATTATCGTCAGGTCGATATTATAATTATGGCAATACCGAAGCTATAGAAATTCCTACTATAATATATCCACATCTATTACCTTTATATCCTTATAATTATGGATATAGTTCAAGAGACTATGCAATGCCAGCTCCATCAACTAGAGCCATGATGAAATCTGCGCCTGCCTCAGGTGCAGTGACAGAAGAAGCCCAAGCGTCTGATGAAGCGCCCAACATGTCACTTGAGGAAACGCATCCAGAAAATGAACTCCCAGTCGATAATCATCAGCAACAAAAAGATGAACAATCGGAAATCATTCAGGTGAGAAAGAACCTTAAAGAAACTGTATTTTTCTTTCCGGAGCTAATGACAGATCCTGAGGGTAACCTCATCATTAGATATACCATGAACGAAGCCTTAACCAGGTGGAAACTTAGGTTATTGGCGCATACAACCGACTTGAAAGTAGGTTATGAAGAGCGCATGGTACAAACACAAAAGGATCTAATGGTTTCGCCAAATGCTCCAAGATTTTTGCGCGATGGAGATAAGATTTCATTTATAGCAAAAGTATCGAATCTTAGTGAAAGCGCACTCAGTGGCAAAGCAAAACTTCAATTCTGGGATGCCATCACCATGAAGGAGGTCACATCTGAATTGCTTCACTCATCACGGGAGATGCCTTTTGATTTGGATAAAGGCAACTCGGCGGCAATAAGTTGGGAAATCGAGATTCCGGCCACTACTTTTAGTGCTTTAACATATAGAGTGACAGCTATTAATGACAAACATTCAGATGCTGAAGAAAATACAATTCCTGTTGTGACCAATAGCATTTTGGTGACGGAGACAATGCCATTTTGGTTGTCAGGTAACTCTGCAAAAATGTTTACCTTTAAATCATTTAAAAATAACAAATCAGCGACTTCCAAAGACTTTAGATATACTGTAGAATATACTTCAAGTCCTGTTTGGTATGCTGTTCAAGCATTACCCTATATGCAGTCATCTAATAATATCAGCACACAGAGTTTAGTCGATAGGATGTACACTAATCTGCTAGCATCTGCAATAGCCAATGCACACCCTCGAATCAAAAAGGTATTAGATACCTGGAAGTTGAAAGATAAAGATGCATTGCTGAGTAACTTGGCAAAGAATGAAGAGTTAAAGTCAGCCATCCTTGAAGAAACTCCTTGGGTTAGGCAGGCTTTAAATGAAACCGAACAAAAGAACAATATTGCAGTGCTTTTTGATCTCAATAAAATGGCTGATGAAAAGGCTACTGCTATAAGAAAACTGCATGACAGACAACTATCCAATGGAGGATTTACATGGCTACCGGGTGGTAAAGATAATGTTTATATCACCCAACTCGTACTTGAAAATATCGGTCATCTATATCGTTTAGAAGCACTAAACATCAATGACCCTCAGTTTTCTGATATGGTCTCTCATGCGTTGAAATATATGGATGAAGAACTTGTAAGCAGATATCAAAAACTCAAAGATTACATTAAAAAGTATGGTGGCAATCTAAATGATGATCATCTCGATGCGTTATCAATACAATATATGTATGTTAAGACATTCTTTAGCCATGTAAAGCCAAGCGCTGCATCAAAAGAAGCCAGAGATTATTACTATGACCAAGCCCAGAAATACTGGACGAAGCGTAGTCTTTACAGTCAAGCGATGATAGGTTTAATCATGCTCCGTACAGGAAATAATACTAGTACTGATATTATCAAGTCGCTACGAGAGCGATCATTTTCTAGCGATGAACTAGGCATGTACTGGAATGAAGGCAATGGTTTTAACTGGTATCAATTGCCGATAGAGCGACATGCGATGTTGATAGAATTTTTTGCAGAATCAGGTCCTAAATCGAATGAACTTGATAAAATGAAAATATGGTTGTTGAAAAACAAGCAAACCAACAACTGGAAAACATCCAAAGCTACCAGCGCTGCCATTTATGCCTTGTTGATACAAGGTGAGACCGCCGGTCTTTCTAAATGGATTACGGAGAGCGTAGAACCTGTTATTATTGTAGGTACTGAATTACTCAATACTTCTACACAAGTAAGTGAATCCGGAACAGGTTATATTAAGAAAAGCTGGGATGGCGAACATATTAATAAGGATATGGCTGTAATCAAGGTGACAAACAACAACAGTTCGGTGTCCTGGGGTGCAGCTTACTACCAATATTTTGAAGAATCAGACAAGATCAAAACCTTTGAAGACACGCCTTTAAAACTCAATAAAAAGCTCTACAAAGTAGTAAAAGATATCAAAGGCGAAAGATTGAGTGAAGTTACTGAATCTAAAGTGCTCAAGCCAGGAGACTTGCTGACAGTGAGAATAGAGTTAAGAGTAGATCGGGAAATGGAATTTGTGCACATGAAAGATATGCGCGCCAGCGGGCTCGAACCCGTCAATGTTATTTCTTCATATAAATATCAAGGTGGACTAGGGTATTATGAATCCACAAAAGACCTGGCTACTCATTTTTATTTCAGCCATTTGTCAAAAGGAACATTCATTTTTGAATATCAAGTTAGAGTAGTCCACAAGGGTGACTTTTCAGCCGGAATTACCCATATAGAATGTATGTATGCACCGGAATTTAGTAGTCATAGTGAAGGTATTCGGATAAAAGTAGAAGGCTAAATTGAAAATGAATTGTGATATCAACCGGATAGGGTAGGAACACTCTATCCGGTTTTATTTATTGATTAAAATCATTAGAATATTACTACATGAGAATACTATTTCATATCTATTTCGGTACTCGTTTCTCTGTCCTCGACGTAGTAAAACTATGCCTGAAGAATAAAATCGCCGAGCCTCAAAGCTAATTTGTACCATTTCTCTTCAAAATCAAGTCTAATGAGTATTAGGGTTTAAAAAAATAAACCTAATTCCTCTAAATGCACTACAAAACTTTCATAAAGATGACCTTGCAAGGATAATTTTATTATTTTTGTCATTCACAAAAAAGAAAGTATATGTATCAAATTTTAAAAACATCACATTCACATTTTGCATGGCTTGCATTAGCTTTTGTTGCATTAGCAGTTATTATGGCTTTTGTAGCCAGAATGAATAAAAAATCATGGAGCAAATCAGATTTTAAATTTGCGCTTTTTGGATTAATTGCAGCCCACATTCAATTTCTGATGGGATTAATTTTATACTTCATCTCTCCAATGGGACTTGATAATTTATCAGGCGCTACTATGAAAGATAGTGTAGGTAGATTATTTGCACTAGAACATCCATTGATGAATATCATTGCTATAGCTTTGATAACAATCGGATATTCAAAAGCAAAGAAACTATTGAATACTGACAGGGCGTCTAAAACAGTCATGATTTATTATGGCATTGGATTGATCCTTATCTTATCCAGAATCCCATGGTCTTCTTGGTTGGCATAAGCCTATTGTAGGAAATAAAAAAAAGAGAAGCATGAAAACTTCTCTTTTTTTATTTAATTAAATCTCTTTTGGTATTAAAACATTATAAACTTAGATCGTGCACCACATTGTGCCTTTCCAAAGTAACCAATTCCCCAGTTAAGTTCAAAAACTACACCAGCAAAAGCAATGTTAGAAGATTTATTGCCATTAGCATATATCGTAGGATCACCAACAGGAGCGCCTAGTTTTTTGCCTGCCTCAGAATCTAAATCAGTGAAAGCATATTCAAATCTCAGCCCTAGAATTCCACTAAACCGACCACCATCAGTACCCAGAATATTGGCACCAAAGCCAACCACTCCTGAAAATACATTTTTATTATAATTGTCACTGGGTTGTTCGACCACAGTACCATCAGATGTCAAGACTTCTTTACTGATAAATGATACTTTTGGTCCTATCTCGAAATATCCAAGATTCTTAGCGTTTCTAAATAATGCATAAACATCAAGTGATTCCCATTCGACTGTTTTTGGAGTTTTGTCAAAAGTTTGCTTGGCATGGCTCTTCATCACATCAATGGAAAGTCCATTATAGTTGCGATTGATACCCAGTTTTGCGCCATATCCATACCCACTTCCGATTCTGTACCCATAATCTTTTGAATCAGCTATTGCCTGATTATACAAGCCTGCCGCTCCATATTGACCTTTTAGTCCCACGTCAAACCACACAATTTTTTTTTGCCCAAAAAGAGAAATAGTACTTACCAGAAGTAAAAATGTTAATAATTGCCTCATGTTTAATTTGTTGTTAGAAAATATAAAAATAAAACGTCGCTCAAAGATATAAAAATTACACTATGAAATGTTTCTTATTATTATTGAATAAGTATTTTTTTTTGTAAAATATTACACTGCTTACATTCGAATAGCCTCTACCGGATCCATTTTTGAGGCCTGAGATGCAGGAATGATACCTGCGATAATACCCACAATAACTGATGCTCCTATACCGACTAGCATATTGGCAAAAGAGAGTGACATTTTAAACGATGAGAGAGCAGAAACAGCCTTAAGGCTTATAAATACGAGTACAAGACCTACCAATCCACCTATGATGCAAAGTACAATCGCTTCAAGCAAAAATTCAAGGAGAATGACATATCGCTTAGCGCCAATAGCTTTTTTTATCCCGATGAGGCTGGTGCGCTCTTTCACAGATACAAACATTATATTAGCGACACTCACCATGCCCACTATTAAAGCAAATATTCCGATAATAAAACCTGCAAGATTCAGCACTCCAAAGACAGAATCCAGCACCTGTGTCAACATCGATAATTCATTAAGTGAAAAATTATCTTTTTCAAGAGGCTTTAGTCTCCGATGAGCTCGCGTAATACTTGTAACCTCACCTTTGAGATCATCTATGTTTACGCCAGGCAGTGCTTTGACCATCAGCATTTTTCCGATGTTGGACTGATCACTAACATTAATATATTTTTTCAGTGAATTATAATTCAACCAGATGACCTCATCAAAATTGATAAAATTAAATGGATCGTCTCCTTCAGATTTCAGATAACCTATCACCTGATATTTCTGCCCAAAAAGCTGTACCTCTCGACCGATGCCATTGATTCCATTAAAAAGTTCAGTATAAACGTTATATCCTAGAATAACTTTGTTACTACCGGTTGCAAATTCAGTTGTGGTATAATTACGTCCTTCGGCTATCTGAAGGTTCTGTATGTCCGGATACTCCTGAGTGGTACCCATGATGAAGGCATTGGATACATTACTATTTCTATATTTTATGGTACGACCTCCCGTAAAAACAGCGAATGCAGCCTTCTCACTCAGTTTAGATCTGCGTTGTATAGCCTGAAAATCATCAAATGATGGATTAGGACGGCGGGCATATTTCCAGTAATTTTGACCGGGATCTTCATTCCAGGGCATCTTATCCAAATAAATTACATCGCTACCTAGTTTGCTAAAACCTTCTACAATATTAGCTTGCAATGAGTCCACTGCTGACTTAACCATAATGATACAGAAGATTCCAATCGTGATGCCCAGCAATGATAAAAATGTCCGTAGTTTATTGTCACGCAAAGAACCCACTGCCTGACGAAAACTTTCAATCAATATTTTTATCAATAATTTCATGAATCCAACTTTCCAAATTACTACTCAAAATTAGGTAGCTTAGTGAACTTCATTGATATTTATAGATGAAACCCTACAAATAATCGGCATAATGACAGATAACCACCCATGATATAGTCATAGGAGTGGTTGTTCAAACCATTGCTGCACTATTTTCGATTCGGTATTTGGCTTCGATTTATTGGACCATTCATTGGTATGTATATTGTATTCATAATCCTTTGCCCATTCTTTATGGTTTTTACATAATTGATCCAGGCTATCCATAATATACAAAACCTCTGCATTGGTCATAGTAGGGTGAATAGACATACGCACCCATCCGGGTTTATTAGTAAAAAATCCACGGCTGATCTCATCCGTGAGTTTCTTTGATTTTTCGTATGAAACCTCCAGTAAATAATGACCATAAGTTCCTGCGCATGAACATCCACCTCTCATTTGTATCCCAAAATGATCATTGAGCATCTTGACTGCAAGATTGAAATGTAGGTCTTCAATATAGAACGAAATCACACCAAGGCGATCTTTAACATGATTAGCTAGCACTTTAATATCAGGCATTTTATCTAAACAATCCCATATAATCTCCAGCAATTCGTGCTCTCTGTTGAGTATATTTTCGACGCCCATTTTATCTTTCAGCAAGATGCTGAGCGCTACTCGAATAGTCTGGAGGAAGGCAGGAGTTCCTCCATCTTCACGTGCTTCAATTTCTTCATGATATTTATGCTCTCCCCAAGGATTAGTCCAGTCAACAGTACCACCGCCAGGATTATCCGGTATTTTGTTATTATAAAGTTTTTGATTAAAAATGACTATACCTGAACTCGATGGACCACCTAAAAACTTGTGAGGTGAGAAATAGATAGCATCCAGGTATTCATCTTCATGCTCCGGATGCATGTTGATGTTAATATAAGGTGCAGAACATGCAAAATCTACAAAACAAAGTCCACCTGCGCGGTGCATTATTCCTGCCATTTGGTGATATGGAGTCTGAATTCCAGTTACATTAGAGCACGATGTAATGGCTGCAATTTTTAATTTTCTATGTTTGTATTTTTCAAGTAGTTTTTCAAAGCTACTCAAATCGACTTTCCCTTCAGCATCTGGTGGGATCACTTCTACCTCTCCGATGGTCTCCAGCCAGGTCGTTTGATTGGAGTGATGCTCCATGTGGGTCACAAAGATGATAGGGCGATCAACTTCAGGAATGGTGACCTTGTCATGAAATTTTTCATGAAGTCTTAACCCAAGTATTCTCTGTAATTTATTGACTACACCTGTCATACCGCTATTCCCGGCTATAAGGATATCAGTTTTATCGGCATTGACATGTTTTTTAATAATTTCACGGGCTTTTTTGTATGCTATTGTCATACTGGAACCCGTAAAATTGGTTTCTGTATGCGTGTTCGCAACAAATGGATATATATGGTTCGTCAAGATTTCCTCAATTGGTGCATACATTCGACCGCTGGCGGTCCAGTCAGCATATACTACCTTTTTGATTCCAAACGGTGAGTCAAAACAGGCATCATTTCCGATGGTATTCTTTCTGAATGGCTCAAAATAGGTTTCCAGTTGGCTTTTCATATGATGGCTTTTACTTTATCAATAAGGTTTTGAGCTACTTCCTGGCTAGCTGCTTCGGCGTAGATTCTGACAATCGGTTCTGTATTAGACTTACGCATATGTACCCATCCATTTTCAAAATCTATCTTTAACCCGTCTATTTCATTTAGTTTTTCAGAAGCAAAAGCAACCTTAATTCTGCTCAATATTTCATCTAAATTCAACTCCGGCGTAAGACTTATTTTATCTTTGATGATTTCATAGTGTGGATAGGTTGCTCTAAGTGCTGTTGCTGTCATTCTTTTTTCAGCTATCAGTGAGAGAAAAATAGCAATGCCGGCCAGAGCATCTCGGCCATAATGCAAATCCGGAACTATAACTCCTCCGTTACCTTCACCACCTATGACGGCATTTACGCGCTTCATTTCATTGACCACATTGACTTCTCCGACAGCTGCAGCACTATACTGCCCACTGTACCTTTTTGTAATATCAGCGAGTGCTCGGGTAGAGGATAGGTTTGAAACTGTGTTGCCGGGTTTACGGCTAAGTATATAATCAGCTACAGCCACCAGGGTATATTCTTCTCCAAACATACTGCCATCTTCACACACAAATGCAAGTCTGTCCACATCAGGATCAACACTGATGCCAAGATCTGCACCCAATTCCTTAACCTTTTCAGAAAGCATGGCAAGATGGGCTGGAAGCGGCTCGGGATTGTGTGCAAAATTTCCGAAATCATCATTATTGATTAAAGTATATTCCACATTCAGAGCATTCAATAGCGGTGGCACTGATAAAGCCCCAGTACTGTTAATACAATCTACCACAACCTTGATACCTGCATGCTGAACCGAAGCTACGTCGACATAGTCAGATTTTAGAATTTCAACTAAATGATCATCAATAGCGTGATCGTATTTTGAATATTTTCCTAGCTGATGGATCGGGGCAAAATCAAAATTAGCGGATTGAACCAACTCTACTATCGTTTGCCCATCTTCAGGAGAAATAAAATCCCCTTGCTCATTAAGAAATTTAAGTGCATTCCATTCTCTAGGATTATGGCTAGCTGTAAAAATTATACCAGCACCGGCATTGTGACGAGGCACAGCCATTTCTACAGTTGGCGTAGTAGATAATCCGAGATCAATTACGTCAATACCCATTGCCAGTAAAGTATTAATGGATAACTGGCTGACGATACTACCACTCAGCCTCCCATCACGACCAACAACTACTTTATGCGGTACTTTTTTACGAATCAGCCATGTTCCAAAGGCAGCGGTACATTCCACAATATCAACCGGAGTGAGATTTTCTCCAGACTGGCCACCAATAGTACCGCGAATTCCAGATATAGATTTGATTAAAGTCAATCTTCAATAATTAAGAAAGGTCATTAAATAAAATGCTCACAAAGATAGCTATTTTTTTGATATGAAATTTATTTTAAAGCTACACATAAATTGTGTTTCCATTCAGTGTATAAAAAGGTAAATATTTTTATCTTTGTTGTCATATTAACCATGAGAAGATGTCTTATTATTGCTCTGGTTAAAGATAAATATTATGTTGATAAGTTAACGTCCAAGTTTAAAAGTTATGGATTTATCATGGTTAATTGCCCTACGTGGCAATCTTACAAAAAGACAACAAAATCTACTTGCTGTCATAGGTTTTTTTATATTTATACTCGCTTGGGCTGCTTTAACCATGGGTTCCAACCCAATCATACCACGGAATATTTTTCCGGATCCTAAACGGGTGTTCAATGCCTTTGGCGAATTGTTTACTAAAAATGAATTGATTAAAAACGTATCCAGATCTCTTGGTCTTAACCTTGGAGGTTATATTAAAGCGGTAGCTTATGCCATACCTGTTGGATTTGCCATTGGTCTTGTGCCTGCTTTGCGTGGAGCTTTTCAAAAACTAGTTGATGCCATAAGATTCCTTCCGCTGACGGCACTTACTGGTTTATTTATAATCTGGTTTGGTATTTACTCAGAACAAAAGATAAACTTCTTGGCATTTGGTATATTTATTTACCTATTGCCTATTGTCATTCAGCGTATCGACGAGGTAGATGATGTGTATCTCAAAACGGTACATACTTTGGGTGCAAGTTACTGGCAAACCATTTTTACTGTTTATTTGCCTTCGGTTTTATCTCGGCTCTCCGATGATATAAGGATTCTCACTGCTATTTCATGGACTTATATTATTGTAGCTGAAACATCAGCAGACCAGGGTGGTATTGGCTCGCTCATTTATAGGGCAGGTCAAAGGCTTGGAAGAGTAGATATCACAATTGCCTGTTTGATTATTATAATGCTAATAGGCGTTTTTCAGGATCGTACCTTTGCTTATTTAGATAGGAAGTTTTTTCCACATAAATACCAGCAAAAAGCTTCCTATGATGCTTCAAATATTTTGAAAACGATAACATACTGGGACATTATATTTGATTACATCATCTCCACTTTAATCTGGATTTTTATTGGCTTGTACATTTTGTTAACTATCAATGAATTTGTTCCTTTCTTGGGAGGCTTGCAACCTCTGGGCTATCTTTTTGGCGATACATTATGGACGGTTCATTTCGTATTTGTTATCCTGTTATCATACCAGATTTATTCTCTGATCTCAAAATTAAAAAATAAATAATGAGCGCCGTACAATTTGAAGATACACACCTTGACAATATAATAGAATTGAAAAATATAGGTCAGAGCTATGATGGTGGTCAGACCTGGATAATCAAAAATTACAACCTTTTGATAGAAGACAAACCTAATCAAGGTCAGTTTATTGTTTTATTAGGTATGTCTGGAAGTGGTAAGTCCACAATCCTACGCTACATTTCAGGACTTCAGAAACCTACAGAGGGAGATGTGCTAATAAAAGGTAAACCGGTAGATTCTAATACGCACATCAGTATGGTATTTCAGCAATATTCATCACTACCTTGGATGACAGTACTTGATAATGTAGGATTGTCGTTGCGATATCAGGGTGTACCAAAGAAAGAACGAGACGAGCGTGCGATGGAACTCATCAAATGGGTAGGTCTTGAGGGTCAAGAAAAAAAATATGCAATGTATCCTACACTTTCCGGAGGTCAGTTACAGCGTGTTGCGATAGCTAGAAGCCTGCTGGCAAACCCTGAAATTTTATTGATGGACGAACCTTTTGGTGCGTTGGATATTAAAACTAGAATACAAATGCAGGAATTGCTTCAGGGGTTATGGGAAAAATTTCAGTCAACTGTTATATTTGTCACCCATGATATATCAGAAGCAGTGTATCTAGGGGATGATATTTACATCATGAGTTACTCACCCTCTCAAATCGTAGAACATATCAAGGTAGATTTACCTCTTAAAAGAGACAGAGAAATCAAAAGGGACCCACATTTCGTTCAGCTGGTACATCATGTGGAGGATGTGATGATTCATGTTAGTAATAAAAAGTAAAATTGAAAGAGAGTACCATTAATTTCTCCTATTTCTTTTGTTTTTTTGATAATCCATAAAAATAAATTCACCTAGGCCCTGTAGAGAGGAATAGAATGCTTTTCCGTTATTAGCCTTTGTAAACTGATCAACAAAATGAACTAAATAGGGATCTCGAGCGATCATAAAAGTTGTGATAGGAATACCTATTTTGCGGCAACTGACTGCCAATGCCAGGGTTCTATTGAGTATCTTCCTATCTAGACCAAATGGATTTTTGTAGTAATTTTTTCCTTTTTTGATACAAGTAGGCTTGCCGTCGGTGATCATCATAATTTGCTTGTTAGGATTTTTGCGCTTCCGAAGCAAATCCATAGCTAGCTCTAAGCCTGCCACTGTATTGGTGTGGTAAGGTCCCACCTGTAGATATGGCAAATCTCTGATTTCAATACTCCAGGCATCATCACCAAACACTATCACGTCCAGCGTATCTTTAGGATATCTGGTCAAAATGAGCTCTGACAATGCCATGGCTACTTTTTTTGCAGGCGTGATTCTGTCTTCACCATATAAAATCATAGAGTGGGAGATATCAATCATCAGCACTGTACTAGTCTGGCTTTTGTAATAGGTTTCATGTACCTGAATATCCTTTTCTGTAAGCATAAAACTGTCAATACCATGATTTATCTGTGCTGTTCTTAGCGTTTCAGACATAGCGATATGCTCCAGTCTGTCACCGTACTCAAATCCTCTTAATTCTGAAATGGTTTCATCTCCTTGTCCTGGGAATCGGGTCGAGTGATTGCCTTGTTTAGATTTTTTGAGTTGATCAAAAATTTCATCTAACGCCTGTTTTCGAAGCGCTGTTTCCATTTTTGATGTAGGATGCTCAGTTATCTGACCTCCATTATTTTGCGTAGAGATATACCCCTTTAACCTAAGATCTTCAATAAAATCTGCAATGCCGTAACTATCGTCGGTCAAATGATACTGTTTATCCAGCTCGGTAAGCCAAGAAAAAGCTTCGGCCACATCACCAGCAGTATGTACCAAAAGTTCTTTAAATAACTTGAACAGCTTGTCAAAAGGATTTTCATCATCCTGACGCCAATAATGATTAAACTGCCAACCTATCATGCGCTATAAATTATAGGCATAGTACTACTATGCATTCCATTGTATCAACGCAGTAGGAATAGATATTGTTTAACTATCATATTTTACTACATGAATATGCTAGGTCATATCTATTTTGGTACTTATTTTTCGGTCCTCGACTTAGTACAATTATGTCTTCTGAATAAAAACCGAGCCTTAATGTTATATTGCGTCATTTTCATTCCTAATGAAGTCTAATTAGTAATATGCGTTTAATCAGAGTCTTCGCCGATCAATTAATTCTTATCGTCTTCGCTACGGAATATATTTCCTATACCTTTGCCTAACTTTTGAATGGTTTCTAAACTACGGGTGAGCGGCTCAGAAGTAATATCCTCAAATCGCTCTATCGAATGACCTTCATCAAATTGCTGAGGATAAATAATTACTCTACTGTTATCAGCAAAATGTTTCTCAAGCTTAACAGGAAGATTTTCCAGGACAGGCATATGTGAAGCCGTACCTTTTCTTGCTGAAATAAGTACAAATAAATCATCTTCCTTAATAAATCTAGCTAAAATAAGGAAGTCTTCCCAATCGTCAAAAAGAGAAATGGAGATTGTTCCAGGTAATTTAGCTGATTTAAAGGTTTTCTCAATATGGATTTGAGTTGACTTGTTACAATAAACCTGTATTGGAATGCTTAGCTCTTGCGCAAGTTTTGCGATTTTTGACAACCATAATTCAAATCCTTTTTCATGCTCACATAGTGGTGGAGCTACCACAAAAATTCTCTTATGTAAGACTAATGGCTTTTCAAGATGACAAATAAAAGTACATTTATCTGTATTTGAAAGTATTGCATCTATTTTGCGACCAACAATTTTATCAATCAATCCAGACTTTCTAGGCCATCCTAATACGATAATATCTGCCATAATTTCTTTAGAAATACGGGTAATACCGCTTGCTATATTATGGTCAATCGTTGTAACGACGCTTACTTTGTCTTCTGATGCAGAGGCCTGTTTAACAAACTCTTCAAGTTTTGTCCTGGTTTTAAGGATATTGACTTCAGCCTCATCATTATTAGAAACAACTGAAAGCAGTGATACAGGGTTAGCTGATTTTTTATCCTTGATATATATCGAAAATTCGAGTAGTTTTTCAATACTTTCCAGATCAGCTATAGGTATTAATATGTGCTCATTATTAATCATCTGAGATTTAAAGAGCTCAGGATCATCATCATCTGTCTCCACGATGATTTGCTTCGAAGCTCTTTCGGTGGCAAATGAAGCTACTACACAAGTGATAAGAATTAGAATAATCGTTCCATTCAGGATGTTGTCATCAAGGATCCCTGCATTGTATCCAACTAAGATTACAGCAAGCGTAGCGGCTGCATGTGCTCCACTCAAACCAAAAATCAATTGTCGTTGGGCGGATGAATACCTAAAGGTAAGTTGTGTAAAAAGTGCGGCTAACCATTTACTTGTCAAAGCCACTAAAGTGAGCGTACCGGCGACAACCCAAGCTCCAATGCCATTAAATATAACACTCACATCGACAAGCATTCCTACACTGATGAGGAAAAAAGGAATAAAAAGAGAATTGCCTATAAACTCAATTCTATTCATAAGCGCTGATGAATGTGGAATTAATTTATTCAACGCAAGTCCTGCAACGAAAGCTCCAATAATATGTTCAACACCAGCAACTTCTGCTAAGAAAGCTCCGAAAAATACTACAGCCAACACAAATATGTAATGTGAATGCTTCTCACTCTCCAGCTTCATAAAAAACCACTTGGCTATTCTAGGAATAATGAGAAACATAATGGCAGAAAAAATAGCGAGAGAAACCCCTAATCTAATCCAAAACTCCTGACTAAGATCACCCTGATGATTACCAATTATAATAGCCAGAATAATTAAAACTGCTGTGTCCGTCAGAATAGTACCGCCAACGGTAATCGCAACGGCTTGATTTTTTGACACACCTAATTTACTCACTATAGGGTAGGCGACCAGAGTGTGGGTGGCAAACATACTCGCCGTAAGAAAACTTGCATTAAAATCATAACCCAGCAAATAATAACAAACTGGAAAACCTATGGCAAGGGGTATGGCGAATGTATAAATTCCAAATATAATACTCTTATTTTTATTGACCTTAAACTCATTGAGATCCAGCTCAAGTCCGGCTATAAACATGATATACAACAATCCTATGGTAGAAAAAAGGTCGATCGCCGAGTTTTTTTCCAGTATATTGAGCGCGTGTGGACCAATGACTACACCTGAAATAATGAGGCCAATGATGCCGGGAATATTTAACTTTCTCAGTAAGATAGGAGAAAGCAATATAATAAGCAGTATCAAAGAGAATATTAAAACGGGATTATGAAGTGGGAGCTCAAACTCTTCTGAAAATTTATTAAAAAACTCAATCATAAATCTTAAATATATTAGTCGTATTGTACATTTTACAGGTCTAAGTATGCAAAGATATAAGTTTATTTCTCAATTTATATTTTTTTGTATATGTTTATTAATATTTTAATACCTCAAGTAAATTGTATCTAACTATTATTTAAAATTCATAAGTAATTCAACCATCGGAATGCATAAGTAGAAGGGAAAAAGAACGACTTCAACAAATTTTATACATCATAAATGTAGTTTAGCAATTTTAAAATATCAATTTACTACATAAATTTATCAATTATTTTAGTAGTTTACTTTAAGTTTCGTAATTTTGCATTGATGCTAACATTGGCAGCAAGAGTATAACTCATCACTATACTTCAATTCAATTAACAATAATTATGTCAAAGAATGAAATTCTAGGCCCTCAAAAACTTGGGCCATTAACTCCACTGGTAGGAGAATGGGAAGGGAACGTAGGTATCGATTTATCTTATCACAATAAAGAAGACGAAACCACTCCTACGGGATACTTTGAAAAAGCATGGTTTAAACCGATACCAATCGTTGAAAACGGACAACAAACGATGGAAGGACTTAACTACCAAATGACGGCATGGAGGCATGGCGAAGAGGCTATGGATCCATTCCATGATGAGGTAGGATACCTCCTCTGGGATAAGGTCAACGGCCAAGTGATTCGTTGTTTTGCTGTGCCTCGCGGATTAGCTATTTTGGCTGGTGGAGATGCCGGATCTAGAGATAAAGCACTTCATTTCAAAGCGATACCAGGTGCTGAAGGTTACGGATTGAGCCAAAATCTATATCTATTGCAAAGGGCACGAGCCATTTCATTTGAAAGTTCATTTATATTTAATGAAGATGGTACTTTTAGCTATACTTCTGATTTAGTTTTGAAGCTGGCAGCCACCGGAGGTGAAATGCATCATACTGATAAAAATACGCTTCATCTTGTAAAAAGGTATCATCCCGGGAGCCAATTTTCGTAATTGACACCTTTAATTTGATTTAATACTTTTCAAAATTCAGACTTCTTTATTTAAAAAATATTGGAGGCTTCAAATCTATTATTCACTTATTGATGTTCAATTGCATCATTTAAATAGCGACGCATGTTGATAGAAATATGGAGTGACATTATGTGCCCGTTTTGCTATATTGGCAAACGAAAATTAGAAAAAGCATTGGAGCAGTTTAAACACTCCTCTGAAGTAAAGCTAGAATGGAAGAGTTTCCAGTTAGATCCAACTATTTCTGATGAAATTACCCATCAAAGTGTTTATGAATACATTGCAGCACGTAAAGGATGGACATTAGATCGCTGTAAAGAAATCCATAAAACCATCGTAGAAATGGCTGCTGATGTAGGCTTAAAGTTTGATTTTGATAAAGCAAAAATGGCTAATTCTTTTATCGCTCATAGGATTATACAGTATGCAAAAACAAAAGGTCTAGGAGATGCGGCAGAAGAACAGTTCTTTAAAGCCTACTTTACTGATGGCAAAAACTTGAATAGCCGCATTGACTTGACGGAGGTCGGAATCGCTGCTGGCTTGACTTATGACGCTATTGATGACGCACTAACCAATGACAGATATGCCGATGCAGTGAAGGCAGATATAGGAAAAGCTGAAAGACTCGGAATTCACTCTGTACCATTTTTTGTTTTCAATAGAAAATATGCTATTTCAGGTGCACAACCAGTAGCTGTATTTAGTCAGACGCTTGAAAAAGCATTTGAAGAATGGAAAACAGCACAACCTATAATTACATATTCGACTTTAGAAGGTGATGTTTGCTGTAAAGATGGTGATTGTACTCTGTGACTTTTCTTAAACATTACGTCACAATTACTGTGTGTTATTAATAAAAGTAATACGGATGAGTGTGGATTAATAATTTAGGGTCTAACACAACAAGATATTGATTTTTGAGTTTTAAGTATTAAAGTAAGAATTTTATTATTAATTTTTTAAATTTTATACAATGGCTATAGTAAAAGTAATTGAAGTAATTGCTTCATCTCCAAAAAGTTTCGATGAGGCTGTTCAAAACGCAGTTAAAGAAGTCTCAAAAACTATTAAAAACATTGACTCTGTATTTATCAAGGATATGAAGTGCCATGTTGAAGACGGAAAAATCTCTTCTTATGGAGTGATTTGTAAAGTTTCTTTCAGAGTTGAGCACTAATTCAAACCAGTATCCTTAATTTTTATAGTTTACTTAAAAAAAGCTGCGAGGGCATTCCTTGCAGCTTTTTTAATTGTATATTCTGATTTAGTTGTCAAACTCAAATTATAATTAAAATCTTGCTAGAACATAGCTTCAATGATCTCATCAACCTCTATATTACTGAAATACTTATTGATTTCAAATGGTGATAAAGCTGTCCTGATGGCACTTTCCTCATGATGAATTCCAGTCAATGCCTGCTCAATTTCTTCAATGCCTCGTTCTGAAAAGAAATCTCCGAAAATTTTTACTTGCTCTATCACACCTTTGGAGACATCTAGGTTCATCTCTAGTAATCCACCTTTGGTACGCACTGCTTTTTTAAAGTTATAATCGGGCGATGTACCGTAATTCCACTGATGAGTTGCATATTTCTCATCGCGTAGTTGCTGAATTTTCCTTCGATCTTCATCCGTAAATTGATACATTTTACTATCCGGATAAATAGAAATCACATAATCCATCAAAATTTTAGTAAATTCATCCAAGGTCAACGGTGATTTCAAGTGCTCTGAGATATTAGTCACTCGCTTTGGTACCGATTTGACGGCTTTGTCGGTATATTTTACAGGATTTATCCGCAACGCTTCACTCACATTTCTCATCTCTGAAGCATATAAAATAGTGCCATGATGCAAAATTCTATTCTTGTAAATATGTGCTGCATTGCCTGAAAATTTTTTACCGTCAATCATCAAATCATTTTTACCTTCAAATCTGGCATCAATACCTAAACGCTGAATGACATCCACAATAGGTTGGGTAAATTTTTTAAAATCAGTAAGGCTAGAGTCTCTACCAGATTTAGTAAAAGAAAAATTGAGATTACCCAGATCGTGATACACTGCTCCGCCGCCTGAAATCCTGCGCACTACAGCTATATTGTGCTCCTTGACATAATCGTAATTAATTTCCGATAGTGTATTTTGATATTTACCTACAATGATCGCATTATCATTTCTCCACAACATGAAACAATCTTCCTCAAGATTCTTAAGGATATATTCATCGGTTGCAATATTGAAATAAGGGTCAGTAGATTCGTGGTATATACAAAGCATCGTACTTAAAATTTATTTAATAAATGTTACAAATGAGAGAATATCCTTCAGCTTTTATAACTGATTTCAACCTGATGCAAAGTTAAGCTTTATCCCTCATGTTTGAAAATAATATTTGATCTAAAGCTCATAAAATTAGTATCAGTAAAATAAAATTCTGAAACTAGTTTGATATTTAAATCACCTCATTATTTTAATATAAAAAAATCTGATCCCTTACACATTAATTAAATGAAAATATAATTTTATCTTTGCAACCAATGGAATTATTAATCATAGAAGATGATATCCGGGTGTCAGAACTTCTGAAACGCGCAATGGAAGCGGAAGGTTGTAGCGTTACATTGGCTCATGATGGTATGACGGGTTTTGATCTTGCCACCACAAAGGCATTTGACTTGGTCATTCTTGACGTGATATTGCCAAAAATGGACGGGATAACCCTTTGCAAGGAACTACGAAAATACAAATCTAACATACCCATTTTGATGCTGACTGCCCTAGGAACGACCGATGACAAAGTCGAAGGTCTTGATTCCGGTGCTGATGACTATATGGTTAAACCATTTGAAATCCGTGAATTGTTTGCTCGTACTCGAGTTTTACTGAAGCGATATCAAAAATCAGAAGAATCAGTCCAACATCTTAGATACGCTGACCTTGAGATGGATTTGAAAGCTAAGGTAGTCACCCGAAATGGAGGTGAGATTAACTTGACACCCAAGGAATTCAATTTGCTAGAATATATGTTGCGCAATCCTGAAAGGGTGCTGTCTCGCATGGAAATATCAGAAGAAGTTTGGGACACCCATTTTGATACAGGCACTAATTTTATTGATGTATACATAAATTATCTTAGAAAAAAGATTGACAAAGGCTATGACAATAAACTCATTCATACTAAATCAGGAATGGGCTTTTATCTAAAATCACTATGAAAATACGAACTAGATTAAGTCTTACCTTTACCTTTATATCAGGTCTGATTCTGCTTTTATTTTCAGCTATCATTTATTATGCTACAGTTTCAATCCATTCAAAAGATTTTTATAGTCGGCTAGAAGTTAAAGCTAACAATTTATTAGATCCGAAATCAGACATCGACTCTGCGCTTATAGCTCAAAGAACGCATTTGGCATCAAGCACGGCAGAATTTACAATATATGATAAAGATTTAAAGGTCGTATTCTCTAATGACACGGACAGTGTAGAACAGGTGTATTCAAGACATCTTGCTGAGTATTATTTAAAGCATGGCAGTATAAGAAATAAGAAGGATGGAAAATACTGGACTGTGCTTTCAAAATCCATCAATGAAATACCCTACTACATTGTGGCTGCAGGCTCAGATAGTACTTTGAGTGATTTTCAAGTAAATTTACAAAAAGCAATGTTATGGTTTTTTCTTTTAGCCATATTATTGTATTATTTCGGAAGCAGGCTATTGTCGATGATCGCCATGCGTCCAGTAAAAAAAATGGCGTTAAAGGCTAATGTTATTTCTGCCTCGAATCTTGACTTACGAATACCTGATCCAGGTAATAATGATGAAATGACTGAATTAATAAATACTTTCAATGAGATGCTGGATAGAATAGAAAATTCCTTCCATGCCCAGCGTCAATTTGTAGCTAATATGTCTCATGAATTGCGTACACCACTAGCAGCCATCATTGCAGAACTGGAATTGACCACCAACAAGGAATACACAGTCGAAGAATATAAAACTGCTACGAAAAACGCATTAAGTGACGCTAAAAAGCTGGTGCGGCTTTCTAACAATATTTTAGATCTTGCAAAAGCTAGTTATGATCCATCCGAAATTTCATTTAAGCAGGTCAGAGTCGATGAAATACTACTTGATGCCCGCCAACTCGTCTTGAAAGCCAATCCAGAATATACCATTGAAATAGAATATGATCTCAATTGGGAGCCGGATACTGAATTATCTATAAATGGAAATGAATATTTACTTCAAGTCGCTTTTTCTAACTTGATGGACAATGGCTGTAAATACAGTAATGAAAAGACATGTATGGTGGTGATTGGAAATACACAGGACATGACTGATGGTGAACGAAAGATTATTATCAACTTTAGCAATTACGGACGCAGACTCTCCAGGATAGATATGGCTAAAATATTTAAGCCTTTCTATCGTGGCTACCAGGATAAAGATATTAAAGGCTCAGGCATTGGGCTATCACTCACAAAGCGAATTATGTCACTACACAAGGGCCAAATATTGGTCAACTCATGTGAAAAAGGGAAAACCACCTTTACACTACAATTGAACCCTAGTGTACAAAAGTAGTGTAAAGCTTTTGGCTTATTCTCGTTTGTTTGAAACAAAACCCTGCATCGTGCCGTTGAAAATATATAATTTAAAAATATCACCATGTCTAGATATACTTTTTTAACTATTGTATTCTTGTTCCTGTTGAGCATAAATTCAAATGCGCAAGATGTAAAGACCCATTGGACTGCAGAACAACTGATGTCTCCCGACACGCTGGCCAAAAGAATCCAAAACCATCAAACGGAACATCTCACGATTGTTAGTGTTGGATACGATGACATTATAGCGGGTGGAGTCTATGTAGGTGCAGGCGAAGAAGAAGCAAGTATTAATGCATTGAGGCAACTACTTCAAAAGACACCTAAAGATCAGGAAGTCGTTATATATTGTGGATGCTGTCCATTTGCCATGTGTCCAAATATTAGGGCGCCGTTTCAATTACTCCAAGAAATGGGATTTAAAAATGCAAAGTTACTCAATTTGAAACAAAACATTAAAGCGGATTGGCTAGACCATGACTATCCTATAAAAGACGAATAATGAAAAATCTTTCCATTATCCTCCTACTTATGTTCGGCTGCTTTATAAAAGCCAACACACAAAGTAGTACGTTAAAAGTGGGCGATTTAGCTCCGCAGATGGATGTTTTTGACATTCAAAATCAACCTTTTTCCCTAGCTCAGCTCAAAGGAAAGGTAGTATTAATAGACTTTTGGGCTTCGTGGTGCACAGCATGTATGAAAGAACAACCGCTTTTGAAAAAATTATATCATGAACTGGATGAGGAAGTCAGAAATGGGAGGTTTGAAATCATTGGTTTTTCACTGGATAAAAAGAAAGAAAACTGGCAAAGAGCGGTCGATAGGCTTGAGATACCATGGCCTCAAGTGAGTGATCTCCAATTCTGGAAAAGCCCCATTGCTAAAGCTTATGGAATTCAAATGCTAGCTTTCAATGTTGTAATTGACGAAAATGGAAAAATCTTAGGTATCAATCAGCATGGTGAAGACTTAGAGCAGCTGATTAAAGACCATTTGAATTAAAAAAATTAAAGATACCGCGAATTATAAAAACTATTGTTATTGAATAACTTACGAATATTCTCTAATAATATTCTAATATTATTTTAATAATTTTCTAACAAGTTATTAAGCAACATCAACGCACATTTGCGGAAAGCGTTAGTCAATACCCGTCCGATGAGCAATAATGCAGATTTTGAGGCTATCCAGGAAAAGAGTATTTTTTCTTATTTTACAAAAGACAAAGATAAAATTCATCCTGCTGAGTTGGCAAGTGTCATCAATGAGCTAAGGGATGATCAAGCTATTCATGCGTTTGTCGAGATTTCTGAGTCAGATGAGCCTAGGGTATTTCCTTATCTAGACAAAAAGCTACAATTCACTATTTTAGGCCATTTGTCCAATCAAAAAGTAGCACATATACTCAACAGTCTGGATAGCGATGACAGAATGGACTTTTTTAATAGGCTGACGCTAGCTAAAAGAGGCAGATTCCTCAGCCTACTGAATGCTGAGACAAAAAAAAGTACTCAAGACTTATTAGGTTATCCAGAAGATAGTGTTGCTCGTTTGATAAATACTGACTTTGTTGCACTGAGCAGTGAAATGACGGTGAATGAGGTTTTTGATCAATTGCGCAAGGAGCAGCGCGATTCTGAGGTCATCAACACATTGTATATTGAAGATGAGTCCGGCAAACTAGTAGATGATATGCCGCTTCGACGATTAGTGTTGAATTCACCTGATAAAAAGTTGTCAGAAATTATGGACAATAACTATATTGCACTCAACATGAATGACACCCGTGAGACTGCTATCATCAAGTTTAAGGAATATGACCGTGTCACAATGCCAGTGGTCAATGACCATAATGAAATACTCGGCATCATCACTGTTGATGATATCCTGGACATCATCGAAGAGGAAGAAACTGAGGATGCTATGAAGTTCGGTGGTGTTGAAGATTTGGATTTTCCGTATGTGGATACACCGTTTTTCTCATTAATACAAAAAAGAGCCGGATGGTTGATTGTGCTATTTATTGGCGAAATGCTGACAGCTACGGCTATGGGGTTTTTTGAAGAAGAAATAGCTGCAGCGGTAGTACTTGCATTATTTATTCCATTGGTCATTTCAAGCGGAGGAAATAGTGGTTCTCAGGCTGCCACACTGATTATTCGAGCCATGGCGTTAAAAGAATTATCTGTCAAAGATTGGTGGTATGTCATGAAGCGTGAGATATTGTCGGGGCTGACACTAGGTGTCATCTTGGGGACTATTGGCTTTATGAGAATTACTTTCTGGCATCTGATGCACTGGTATGACTATGGCGATCACTGGTTGCTGATTGCTTTCACTATTTTCTTTTCTCTGATAGGAATCGTGCTATGGGGTACACTCAGTGGATCCATGATTCCTATATTGCTAAAGAAATTCAATCTCGACCCTGCCACTTCTTCAGCACCATTTGTTGCTACCATGGTAGATGTAACAGGATTAATTATTTATTTCAGTATAGCAGCCACGATCCTCCGAGGAACCTTACTCTGATCAATACTCAAAATAAGGTTCCTGGAAGAATTTATACTCTAGTTTATCAAACTACTTCAATATTGTATCCGGCTTTCTGTACTGTAGCTATAATTTCATCTTGGGTGATACCATTAGATTCCACTGTTAGAATTTTATCTTTATCAGCAATATCCACCTTCCATGATGCCATACCTTCTGCTTTATCTAGATACGGCTTTACAGCAGATATACACCCATTACAATTGATATTAGTTTTAAATTTAAAATTGTCCATTGTTATTTTATTATGATGATTTAAAAAATAATTTTTACTTTTTCCATTTAAGTCTAAGACTATTACTGACAACACTAACACTACTCATGGCCATCGCGGCGCCAGCAATCATAGGGTTGAGCAAAAATCCATTGACAGGGTAGAGGATACCTGCGGCTATCGGAATACCGATGACATTATATATAAATGCCCAGAATAAATTCTGACGTATGGTTGCAACTGTCTGCCTTGATAACTTGATAGCATAAGGTATTTTCTTCAGGTCAGAAGATATGATGGTCATGCGTGCTACATCCATTGCAATGTCACTACCTTTACCCATCGCGATACTGACATCGGCTGTAGCCAAAGCCGTACTGTCATTAATGCCATCACCCACCATTGCTACGATTTTGCCTTCCTTCTGCAGTGACTTGACAAAGTCTGCCTTATTTTGAGGTAGCATTCCTGCTCTATAGTTGACAATACCCGTTTGCGCTGCTATCGCCTTAGCTGTACCTTCGTTATCACCTGTCAACATATAGAGTTCAATGCCTAATTGCTTTAATTCCTGTATTGCTTCAGCTGAGGTATCTTTCACCTTATCAGATATGCCCATAATAGCAAGTACCTTTTTATTGTCAGCAAACCAGATTGTTGTTCTGGCTTCATCAGTCCACTTATCAGCAATGGCCTTGAGTTCAGAAGATATCTCAATATGATATTCATTTAATAATGCAGCGTTACCCGCAAAATACTGCTGATTACCGAGCGTTGCTTTTATGCCTTTGCCAATGACACTCTCAAAAGCATCCAGTTGAACGGTCGGCACATTGTCTAAATGTTGTACAATAGCTTCTGCCAGTGGATGTTCTGATTGTTTTTCCAGACTGAGCAAGATAGACATCTTAGATTCATCATTATCCACCCAATGGCTTTCTGTCACATGAGGCTTACCTTCGGTAATTGTGCCAGTTTTGTCGAGTATCATGGCATTGACTTTCTTAGATAGCTCCAGGCTTTCAGCATCTTTAATCAGAATCCCATTTTCTGCACCTTTGCCCACGCCTACCATAATAGCAGTAGGTGTAGCTAGTCCAAGTGCGCAAGGGCAAGCGATGACTAAAACGGATACAGCCGTGAGCAACCCATGTACCAGACCATTTTGCCCACCTAAAATTAACCATAATATGAAGGTAAGAATGGCTATCCCGATTACAATCGGAACAAATACACCTGCAATCTTATCGACCAACTTTTGTACCGGGGCCTTACTGCCTTGCGCATCTTGTACAGTCTTGATGATATGCGCCAGCATAGTCTCTTTTCCAACATTAGTGGCAACAAATTGAAAACTTCCTTTTTGATTGATGGTACCTGCAAAGACCTTTTCGTCCTTATTTTTGAGTACAGGTACGGATTCGCCTGTGAGCATGCTCTCATCAACGTAGGAATTGCCATGTAAAACCACACCATCTACAGGAATCAGTTCTCCGGGTTTAACTAAAATAAGATCCCCTGCATACACTTCCATGGCATCTACTATTTCTTCTCGACCATCAGATCTGATCACCGTTACCGTCTTTGGCTGTAGCCCAATGAGCTTCTTGATAGCTTCTGAGGTATTGCCCTTAGCTTTCTCTTCAAGTAATCTTCCGATCAGAATAAAGGCAATAATCACTGCTGCGGCTTCAAAATAGACATGTGCTTCAAGCCCACGGGAAGTCCAGAATGATGCAAAAAACAGATTGAATACACTAAAAATATAAGCAATACCTGTACTCAGTGCCACCAGCGTATCCATATTAGCAGAACGGTGCTGTGCTTGTTTCCATGCATTGATAAAGAAATCTCTACCTAGCCAGAAAACGATGGGTGTAGTCAGTATCCACATCAACCAATTGGCATAAGGCATATCCATAACGAACATGCCGATCAACATCACTGGAAATGCTAATACCGATGCCCATAAAGTACGTTGTTTGAGTTTATTGTATTTGGCCTCGTGAATGGCTTCCAACGTTGCTTCCTGTTGCTCGCTTTCGACGATCAAAAGATCATAACCTCCAGTTTGAATAACTGATTGTATTTTTCTCAAATCGGTCATGTTAGGCAGGTACTCCACAGTAAGTTGTCCAGTAGCAAAGTTGACGGACGCATTGACTACGCCTTCAGTCATTGCCGCCAGGTTTTGAACACTGGAAGCACATGAAGCACATGACATATTGAGTATCGGCACTGTCTTTTTGATGGTGGTGACACCGTAACCTAATGCTCTAATAGTCCGCACTGCATCACCTAGCGCATCTGTGTCGTTGATTACAATTTTTGCCTGTCGATTATTGACTTCGACATGATGTTCTTCTATTCCGGCTATATTTTTAAGACCATTGTCCACAATCATAGCGCAATGCTCACTATCTACATTTTCAAGTGGTAAGTATAATTTCTGTAAGGTATCTGTCTTCATTGACAACAATTTTTCGGATTATTATAAAGTTATACAAAGGTAACAAACCACCCAGCTGAAAGAGTTGTAGTTTTTTAATATTGTATTGTAATATTTACACTTTATCCAGTGGCTTTCTTTTTTGCTCCTTGATCTGCTTAAAATGGCTTGGTGATAATCCAGTTATTTTCTTAAACTGATTGCTCAGATAAGCAACACTTGAATAGTTCAACTTTGCAGCTATTTCACTTAGTGACAGCTCATCATACACCAGCAACTCTTTGACTTTTTCTATTTTCTGAGCTATATAGTATTTTTCAATAGTCGTACCTTCTACTTCCGTAAATAGATTAGACAAATAATTGTAATTATGATGTAATTTACGACTCAGCACATCGGAGAGGTTCTGCCCTGATAAGGTCATATCACTTTGTATCATTTCAATAATGGTACTTTTGATTTTTTCGATAGTTTGACTTTTCTTGTCATCCATAAGTTCAAAACCTAATTGGACTAGCGCTGATTCAATAGTCTTTAATTCATCTGCATTGGGCGTTTCAGTTATTTTAACTTCACCCAGCTGGATGCTTTTAATAGTATAACCATGCTTTAGGACGATGTCTTTTACAGCCATTATACAGCGGTCACAAACCATGTTTTTGATATAAAGTGTCATATTTTGCACTACAATTCTGCTTCTATATAAACGAGTTTATCCATAAGAAGTTCTGATTCGCCGCCATATCTGTAGGCTTTCCGATGAATGCAAAGATCTATGTATTTAATATGGTCTTATCTTTTCCTTCATAAGGTTGCAGATGTGTTCAGCTACCCTTTGTTTTCTATAGAAGAGATGTTCTTCACCTGATATAATATTTTCTGCGATTCCCATATGTACAAACCAGTCTGATGTAGGCCTATAAATATCCATTGATCCATAAAGTAGATCTAAGGGAATATTTAGCTTGGTAGTCTCAAACCGAAGCCTCGTGGCTGATACCAGACAAAGATAAGAACAATTTAATCCTTGAAGTGCGGCTTTCCAAGCAATCGTTCCTCCAACACTAAAAGCTAAAATATACAATGGAGCTTGCTCACGAAGTAGGAGTCTGTCCACCGCTTTTTTAATGCCTCCATTGACAAATTGGTGGTGCATGATCTCGCTATCACTCGGATATATTAGGACGCCACCCAGATCACAAGAATTATAATAATGAACCGAATTGAAGAGTGGACGTAAATGCTGTAAGTAATGCTCAGTCCATTCATTACCGATATTTCCCCACAAATCAGATAATATGATCAAGCGTTTGTCCAATGCACTGGTTATTAAATCATGATGTGTAAAATTAATACTATTTTTTAAAACTTCATAGATTTGGCGTGCAAAATACCCTCATGAATCATATAGGAAGCAGTAAACTTTAATTTTTTATTAAGAAAATTATTATTTGGTTTTAGAAACATTACTAAGAATATTTTCGTTTTTATAATTGTTATAATTGTTTTTACAAAATTTTATTATAATGAAACAAATCTTGATTTTAGGCACTTTTATACTTTTTTCTGCCTGTTCTAAAAAAGTTTACGATGAGCATAACAGCATGAATTCACTAGACTGGCAGGGCAAGTACACAGGAATGATCTCTCAGGCTGGTCAAGATGTAGAAGCTACATTGACGCTGAATAATGATAAAACTTATGAACTCATCAAGGGCAAGGCCAAGTCCACCGGTAATTTTGCATGGAGTAAAGATGGCCAAAAAATCAACCTTTCCGGTAAGGATTCAGATCTTCACTTCTTTGTAGGTGAAAATTTCATTCAACAAGTTTCTAAAAAAGGAGAAAAAGTCGGTAATGGTAATTTTCAATTACATAAAGCCGACTTGTCTATCGTAGAGAAATACTGGAAATTGGTGGAAATCAATGGTAAACCGGTGAAAGTCGCAGAAGGAATGAGTGAGCCTCATTTAATTCTTAAGACGGACGAAAATCGCGTGATTGGCAATGGCGGATGTAATGCATTCAATGGTAAATATGAACTGAACGAAGGTCATCTCAGACTGAGATTTGATCAAGTTGCTGCTACCTTAAAAGCTTGTCATGACATGAGTGTTGAAGACGAGTTTATGAAGGTCATAGGCATGGTAGATAATTATGCTACTGATGGTAAATACTTGTATTTGCATAAAGCCAGAATGGCACCATTAGCAAAATTAGAAGTCGTATATTTGAGATAATATTTTCATATAAGGTGCTGATTTGGTTGTTTCCAATCAGCACCTATTTTTATTTGTGATGTTCTTTCGCAGGTATCAACGTCAAATAAAATTTTATATTTTTGCAAATCACTTATTTTCAAAGCAATAATGAATTTACCAACTGATCCTATAATCCGCTCGATGCTGGATAACGATTTTTACAAGTTCACAATGCAAAATGCAGTAGTGAAGTTATTTCCTTATGCAAAGGCGAGATATAAGTTCATCAATCGTGGCGAGCACAAATTTCCTCCTGGTTTTGGTGAGGCCTTACAAAAGGAAATCAACTATTTATCCACGGTGAGTTTAACCGTCGAAGAAAAGGAATTTTTAAGAGAAAACTGTCCCTATCTTGATCCGACTTATCTTGACTTTTTAATGGGGTTTAGGTACGATCCTCAAGAAGTGAAAATCACTCAAATGGGTGAGGATCTTGACGTATTTATAGAAGGTAACTGGTACAGATCCATCCTATGGGAAGTTCCTATTCTCTCTCTTATCAGTGAGCTATACTATAAGCTGACTGAACAGCAGCGATTTTCAGATGAGGAAGTAAAAGAAATAGCTAAGAATAAAATACTACACTATAGGGATATGGGTGTCAAGATTGCAGATTTTGGCACTAGGAGGCGGCATTCATTTGCAGTGCATGACATGATCATCGATACATTGAAGAAAAACGGTGGTACGACTTTTACCGGCACCAGTAATGTAGCATTAGCACATCAGTACGGTGTCAAGCCTATCGGTACGCATGCTCACGAATGGTTTATGTTTCACGGTGCAAGGTATGGTTTTAAAATGTCCAATATTCTAGCGCTTGAAAACTGGGTTAATGTGTATCGAGGTGATTTAGGTATTGCACTTTCAGACACCTACACCACTAAAGTATTTTTTGAGAGTTTCGACCGTAAATTTTCTAAGCTTTTTGATGGTGTGAGACATGACAGTGGTGATCCGATTGAATTTGCAAAAGCAACCATCCAGCACTACAAATCTCTAAATATAGATCCACTGAGCAAAACCATCATCTTTTCTGATGCGCTCAACCTTAAAAAAGTAGATGAAATCACGCAGTTTTGCAAAGGTAAAATCGGTATGTCATTTGGTATCGGTACAAACTTGACCAATGATGTAGGCCTCAAACCTATGAATATAGTGATTAAAATGTCTGAAGCAAAGCCAGAAGGTGGTCACTGGATCGGTGTGGTCAAACTTTCTGATGAACATAACAAATATACCGGCCATCCGAAAATGATTAATCTTGCCAGAACTGTACTCAATATTGAAAATTAATCTTTCAAAATCAACATACAAATGAACGCTTTTATCATCGTAGATATTCAAAATGATTTTTGCCCCGGCGGAGCGCTAGCTGTCCATGATGGTGATAGGATTATACCGGTGATTAATAAGCTTGTACTCCAGTTTGATACCGTCGTGCTAACTCAAGACTGGCATCCTGATGGGCATTCTTCGTTTGCATCATCACATCCGGGTAAGCAGCCATACGAAACGATAGAACTGAGTTATGGCACCCAGGTTTTATGGCCTGACCACTGTGTGCAGGGTACTAGTGGTGCTGATTTCCATCCTGACCTTGAGCAACAAGCAGGACAACTCATCCTACGCAAAGGTTTTAGAAAAGGGATCGACTCCTATTCAGCTTTTTATGAAAATGATCAGACTACGGTCACAGGGCTGAGTGGTTATCTTAAAAATCGAGGAGTGGATACGCTTTACATTTGTGGCCTTGCGACTGATTTCTGTGTGAAATGGTCCGCACTCGATGGTATCAAAGAAGGATTCAGTGTTTACGTTGTGGAAGATGCTGTGGCTGGTATCGATCTGAATGATTCTGTAGCCGCTGCCTGGAAAGAAATGGAAGCCGCAGGCGTGCAAAGAATTATTTCTACAGATATTGCGCTAAAGTCAGCATTAGCCTAAATCGTCATTAGAGTAGGAGAGTACGCCATTCACAATAATAGCAGGCTGTGTATAGGTATGTTCTTGAATTTTTCCTATACCCATGATATGCCTAACAAGCCAGCTTTTACTGAGGAGATAGTCTGATATCATAGATCGATGACATCGCCACCAGAGCGCTTCAGCACACATATAAACCGTACATTGCTGTAGTGCCAGTGCTTCTAGATGTTGTATTGCGGCCTTAAATTCATTACTTTCCATATAGTCTGCATATCCACGGAAAGCATCCTTATGCCATCGATCATTGTGCGAATCCTTGTGTACACGCCTTCTACCGCCCAGGTCGGCCATATGGATATAAGTGATGCCGTGTACTTCCAGCCATGGTTGTAGGTTTTCCTTATTAAACTGCGGAAATTTATTTGAACCCGGTAGGCTACGGACATCTACAAGTAATCGGATATCAAATGATTGCAACATCGACAGAAATTCTGATGCAGTATGCGTCGAATGTCCGATAGTATATATTATCTTATTATTTAATGTGTTCATATCAATCCTTTAAGCGTAAGGATGTATTTATCAATATAAGTTTGTTTGTTTTTTGACTGGTACTGCTGTATATATCTAGGATGTTCTAGTACCTTTATGTTGTCAAACAAATTGGCTTCTTGGTTGAGTTTTTGAATGAAGGACGCATTTTTCTTGCCCAGGATATAAACTTCGGAGGTATCCAGTCCAGTATTGATATGATTTATGAGAGATTCTATCATAAATGCCTTGACCGATGCAAATAATGCTGGGTCATCATAGTAATTAGCATTGAGCCATACACCGTTTTGGGTATGCCGCACGATCGCTAATGGAAATGGAGAATTAATGTAAAATCGGCTGTAAAATGCTGCCGCACCACCATAGGCTTCGATCATATCATATAAAAATACAGAAGAAACTTCATGGGTGTGGGCAGATTGCATCGAAATACCACAAACTTGTTCTAGTCGTTTTGTATCGGTAAATGGCACGCCTGTGACACCAGCGCCATGTCGACTGGGATTGATGCCGATGATAAATTTGCGCTTGTTATTGTCATTGTAGTATTTCTGGTAAAATTGTGTCATCACTTCCATCGTCTCCGGATTTTCAAGATAAGGATTGAGTACTTTAAATCCTTGAGGCAGTGTGCCATCGTATTGAAGATGACTATTGTATGCTATTACGCTTTCGGCAAAAGTAGCTGGCATGTAAATACGTATTTTGTCTATGTTCTGTTTAAATAAATAGGTTCATTTCTTGATTGCTTCCATACATAAGCAGGCTCATTAACGGTTATTAATCAGTCAAGGACACTTGTTTAACACCCGGGTGGGACTGGATTTGCTCTAAAAATACTTGTATGTCTTGTGAAGTGGCATTGGTGATTTTCAACTCATAAATCGATTCCTCACTTTGTTGATAAAATACTAAATTTTCTATTATTGATGGCTTTGTGTCCATCATTTGCTGGATAATAGAGCCGATCATCCCATCCGGCTGTATTACTATTCTTAAAAGCCACCTTTTCTTCTTTCGATATACCCAGGACTCCAGAGGTTGAATAGCCCAAAGGATAATCAGTGCAATGACAGTGGTAGCCATAGCGGCAAAATATAATCCACCACCCGACGCTAGGCCGATAGCGGCTACCGTCCATAATCCGGCTGCTGTAGTCAATCCGCGTATGGTTTCATGCTTGATAAAGAGAATGGTACCTGCGCCGATAAAACCTATCCCACTGACCACCTGTGCCGCCACCCGTGATGGATCGAGACTGATATGATCATCATGCAGCACATCAGCAAATCCATAAGCAGACACAATCATAATCAGACATGAGCCGACACATACCATCATATGAGTACGCAGCCCGGCTGCCCAGTTTTTACGCTCTCGCTCCAGCCCAATGAGCCCACCCAAAACAGCGGCAAGACCCAGTCTCAGCAAAATAGCTCCGCTACTTATCATGCGTTTCGTATTTTATAGATCAATATGTAAGGTTTTTTTAGCCCAATCTCTTCCGGCATCTGTCACCCTGAGCACTCGGCGCACAGTTGTTCTAGTCAGATATTGCCTTTTAAGCAGCTGGCTTAAAAAAGCATCACCAAGGCTACCAGCTAGATGGGGCATTTTTTCGCTCCAGTCTGTACAAATACGTGCAAGAGGTCGTTGTGTTGTCTTCAAACTGTCAATATCTATACCCAGGTTATTGAAAAAAGTATGCCCTTTTGAAGTGATTTCAAATCCATGATCTTTTACCTGTAAGTATCCATGCTGTATCATTGCATCAGTCAACGCAACACCTACTTTACCTGCAGGATGATTATAGCATGACCTGCAATATTTAAAATCTGCTCTTTTATAAAGATTAACTCGATTGTCATCTGGCTTGGATGCCGAAAATTGTCGATCTGATGGTACGCTATTCATGAAAAGTATAAACTTGATTATACATTATGAACATCTAAATATTCATTTCGTTGCGTAAAATTTTTATCAAGCAAATGTCGTGAATTAACAATTATTTAAAATTCATTAAGAATATTTTCATTATTCAATTTGATTTGATTTTATTTGCATTGTCAATCTTGTATTTACCAAAATAATTTCTTCGATGTTCCGAATAATAGCAACCATTGTTTTCTTATTTGGATTAAGCTATTCAAACTACATTAATGGTCAAATCAATGCACCACCTGATCCATGCAATACCGGTAATGAGAATACCTGTCAGTGCGAAAGCTCACCCATCTTATGTGCGATGGACGTACTAGATGGCTTTGAATATGATATGACTAATTTCTTGCACCCAAATGATGGACCTGATAACCCAATGTGTACACCGAATGGCGGTGGCACTACAGCTCACAATCCTACTTGGTTTAGATTTTTAGCATGGTGTTCTGACATCACTCTGCAGGTTACTACTTCAAATTGTAATCATCCTTGGGGATTTTGTAATTCACGGGGTGTCCAACTTGCAGTTTTTCCTGAATGTGAATGGCAAGACCCGGGCAATGCGGTGGCTTGTGAGGTAAATAATTGTACTTATGGAACATCACAAAGCTTCACGCTCACCATGACCAATCTTGTTATTGGTCAGATTTATTCTATGATAGTGGACGGTTGTTGTAATTCTGCGTGTCATGTAAGGATAGATTTGGTTTCATCACCTTGTCCGCCTGAGATAGGAGCTTGGCCGGGTGATATAATGGGGCCTGAGAATATTTGTGCCGGTGATTTGGTTGAGTTTTGCGTAGCTGAGGCTCCGGGTGGATTAAAATATCAATGGATGCTGGATGGGACAACTATTGGAGGTTCAGAATATAGTATTGATGGATCAGGTCAGACTTGTTATAGTCAAGTATTTTCAACACCGGGCACCTATCAATTGTGCGTAGATACTGAAAACGAATGTGTTGCAGTAACTGAAAATCCTGCTCCTAATTGTAAGACCATAACGGTAGTAGCTCCTGAAGCTGGCACTATCACTGCCAATCCTACGCCCACATGCCCAGGCAATGAAATCAGTATAACAGTTTCAGGCAATAATACAGATGCCGGAATACTGCAATACATCATCATCACTGATGCTTCAAATACGATAGTCAAAATAGAGCAAGCTAATAGCACTACTTTTACACATAATCATTGTGCCACTTTCACCGCTTATAGCTACAATATTGTTGACGGGCAAGGGACCGTTCCTAATCTGGGTGATACCTTTACATCGTCTTCTTGTAGTGGTAATTGTTGCGATCTTAGTTCAGTGACACTAAGTTTTGAGGATAATGTCGCTCCTACGATCAATAATGTACCCGCTAATATCACCGTGAGTTGCTATGCCGACATACCAGCGCTAGCAGATCTACCCTTTACAGACAATTGTATAAATGGAGGGATGGCTACAGGAACTGAAGTAGCTAACTATACTAATTGCGACGGAGGTAGTCTGGTTCGCACATGGAATGCAATAGATTCTTGTGGCAATATGTCATCAGCTACACAGACTATCACAATTGAGCCTATTCCCGTCCCTATATTTGAAGCTGCAAATGATGTAACTGTTTCTTGTGAGATGTTTCCCGAGGCGTCTTTTTTACCGCCATTGACCTATACAAATGGTAAAACCGGAAGTTGCCTAATATCCGGTACAGCTATACCCACTCGAGTGGTTGATACAACTGCATGTATGGGTACCGTGACCTATACCTGGAGTGTTACCGACGTGTGTATGCGTACAACCACCCAAACTCAGGTTTACACAGTAGAACCACCTGCAGAAATAGCTTTTGTAGATTTGCCACCTGATCAGCTTACAGTGGTATGCTCTGATATACCAGCAGCAAGTGTATTGCCACCACTCCAGTACACTAACAGTAGTAGTGGTAGATGTCTGATTCAAGGCACGGTTATTCCAGATAGGACTGATAATTATGACATCTGTGGAGGTACCATCGTTTATCTTTGGGAAAAGACAGATAGCTGTGGAAGGTCCATCAGCTATCAACAAACATTAAATATAGAGCCTGCACCCGAAGCCACCTGGATCAATCCACCTGCAGATGTTACCGTACCATGTGGGCAAACGGTAGATCCGGCTTTTATGCCGGATTTAGCGTATTCAAATGGAGCTACCGCAGGTTCATTTTGTGAAATAGCAGGAATAGTTACGCCTACACGCACAGACAATATTACTGGATGTGAAGGCACAGTGACCTTTTACTGGGAATTTACAGATGCTTGTAGTAGGACGATATCTCATACTCAGGTTTATACATTGAGTCCACCGGATGAACCTACATGGATCAATCCACCTGTAGATATCACGGTTCAATCTTGTGATGGATTTGATTATGACGATCTACCACCACTCAATTATGACAACGGTGGAACTGGTGCAGATTGTCAAATAACTGGCAATGTAACACCAGTAAGAACCGGTAGTATCGATGATTGTCAAGGAGCATATACTTACACTTGGGAATTTACAGACAAATGTGGACGTACTATTACGCATACCAGAACGGTTACGGTGCTTCCTCCTGATGAGGCTGCATGGGTCAATCCACCTGCTGACATGACCGTAGAATGTGTTAATGAACCAGATGCATCAGCTGTGGATCTCAACTATACTAATGGGAGCAGTGGAATGTGTTTGATGTCTGGTACAGTTTCAGCTGTACCCACTGTGCAGGAAAATAGCGATTGTTCTAAAGTTTATACATACGAGTGGATGGTTACCGATCTATGTGGAAGAACCATCACTCACACACAAACTATCAATGTAAACCCACCACCTGAAGCCGTCTTTATCAATCCACCGGCTGATATTACCGTACAATCCTGTGATGGGTTTGATGTAGATGAATTAGCACCATTAAATTACGATAATGGCATTATGGGAGACTGTGGTATCGCAGGTAGTGAGGTACCAGTACGTACAGGTTCTGTGACTGATTGCCAAGGTGTTTATACCTATACCTGGACATTCTCAGATAATTGTGGAAGAACCATACAACATGTGCGAACGGTGACAATAGTACCACCTGCAGAAGCTCAATTTATCAACCCTCCGGCCAACACAACTTTAAACTGTATAGACGCACCAGATTTATCTAATCCACCAGTTTTAAGCTATACAAATAATTTGACCGGAACATGTGAAATATCAGGGTCTGTTCCAGCTACCATAACTGACAATAGCAATGGTTGTCAGGGATCATATCAGTTAGTTTGGGAATTCACAGATAATTGTGGTCGGACCATTCAGCATACTCAAATCATCACTGTCAATCCGCCTGATGAACCAGCCTTTATAAATCTGCCGCCACCAGTGAGCAATGTAACTTGCGAAAACGAGCCTGACCCAAACAATATTCCTACCTTAATGTACACTAATAATAGTTCAGGATCATGTTTAATAGCAGGTGAAGCAACCAGGTAGGCTTGATATTCAAGATAATGGATGTGCAAAAATTTACACTTACACCTGGAATTTTACTGATCCATGTGATAGGACTATCCAATATTCACGAATAGTCAATGTACAACCACCTCCGGTTGCAGTGTTTATAGATCCACCAGTTTATACTAGTATGTCTTGCGAAGACGCAGATAATCTACAAGTACCTGACTTACAGTATTCCAATAATTCTGTGTGTGATATCTCAGGTACTTTATCGCCGACTGTAGTATCAAACTATAATGCATGTGGAGGTACTATAAATATAGATTGGACAGGAGTGGATGCTTGTGGCAGACCACTGAATTATTCTCAAATTATTATTGTCAACCCTGCTCCACCACCAGTTATCACAACGCCATTACCACAAGATATAACTGTATCATGTCAAGATCTTAACCAATATGCTATAACACTTGATTATAGTAATGAACAATCAGGTAATTGCGAGCGATCAGGTAGAATTCAGGGCGTGCTCAATAATGCAGGTGTGACTTTATGTGGAGGAACAGCTACCGTCACTTGGCAAGCTAATGATGGTTGTGGTACTAGTTTGAATCACACACAGCGTATCACGATAGAACCAACACCACCTGCTGTATTTCTAGACCCACCACCAGCTTCACAAGTTATCGCCTGCACTGAAATTCCGTCAAACCCACCTCCGTTACAATATTCCAATGGCGAATCTGGATTTTGTGGTATCAATGGTACAATAACGCCGATTCAAACAGGGGGCGCCACGGCTTGTGGTGGAATCATTCAATACACATGGCAATTTACAGATGCATGTAACAGATCAATCATTTATAATCAAGATGTGACTATTCTTCCAGCAGATGACCCTTGGTTTACAACTGACCCTGAGGATGAATTCTCACCTTGTAATGCTGGCTTTCCAGATCCTTATCCATTAATTTATACTAATCTGGCTCCGGGCAATTGTGGAATAGATGGCAGTGTGATGCCTACTTACACAGATGATGGAGATACGCGTACCTTTATATGGACTTACACTAATCAATGTACTGGAACTACAATAACAGAACAACAAACAGTAACCATCAGCCCCGTACCCGATCTCGTTGCTGACCCTGTGGATATTGATATTTGTTATGGAGATATCTATGACCTTGCAGATATTGTAGTAACGGATTTGAACGGTACTAATATTACGCTATCTTATCATGACGGAACACCTGCTACATCCGCTAATCAGCTTTTTTCAACCCTTGTATTAACCGACATTATTGACAAATATTATATCCTTGCCACTAATGAACATGGATGCACGGATGAAATTGAAATTAGATTCCATAACCAACTACCACCGGATGGTGCTTTTGGCAAAAACCTTTCTTTGTGTGTGGATAGTCCACCGATCAGCCTTTATGATTTGCTGTATCCGGGTTATAATAACAATGGGTATTGGAGTGATGAGTATGGTACAGGCATCAATATCGATGATCCTACATCAGTAAGTTTTGCCGGTCAACCTGCAGGTGATTACACATTTGTTTATGTCATTCCTAGTATAGGTGTTTGCCCCGACATTTTAGTAGAAGCAACAGTAACCTTACTAGAATCAGGTATTTATGATGTAGGATTAGTGAAGTGTGCGCCTGATTTCAATACTTATTTTGTAGAAATTATTACCGGTGATTTTACAATTACTAGTTCAGCAGGCAATGTTTCAACTATTGGCGGCCTAACCACTATTTCCAATATTCCGATTGCAGAAAGTGTCACCATCACATTGACACCTATCTCAGGCAATTGTGCTGACCAATCCTTAGTCATCGATCCACCTCAATGCAATTGTGATGTAATACCTAAACCTATATCTGGAGGCAATAAAAAAGCGTGCCTTCATCAGACAGGTATCACGCTCGATGTCACAGTCGAGAATGGTCTCACTGCTCAATGGTATTCTGCTGATAGAGGCGGTACATTATTACTAGATGGATCGACCTCATTTGCACCTCCAACTGATGTTGTGGGATTATTCACTTATTATGTTCAAGCTATTGACCCAGTCACGGGTTGCTTTAGTCAAAGACAAGCGATCACCTTTGAAGTATTGCCATTGCCAGTTGCTAATAATGCTGTCTTGAAGGTTTGTAATATCAATCAAAATGGGATAGCTCAGTATAATCTCGTTGATGCTAATGCACTCATATCTTCAGGAGGCGGACTGACATTTACCTACTATCTAAACCAGGCTGATGCGGAAAACGAAATGAATCCTCTGGTCAGCCCTTTTACCAATACAGTACCAGACCAAGTCATTTATGCATCAGTAAAAAATGTCAATGGTTGTAAAAAGATAGTTATGGTGACTTTAAGCACATCACCATTACCTTCAATAACTTATAATGTAGAAAATGAAACTTGTTCAGGATCAAAAGATGGCAAGATTATTATCAATCCTCCGTATGACAATCTTCAATTCAAATTGAGTGCTTTACCATGGAGCAACAATACAGAAATATCAGGGTTACAGCCTGGATCATACACGTTACAAGTTCGTGACACACTCGGATGTACCAATGCCTATTCAGTGGTTATAACTCCTGGCCAAAATCTTAAATTTGAAGAATTCAGCCTCAATTGTGATAACAAAGGAACGCTGAGTGATGGTAACGATGATGTGTATAACTTAGTAATGAATATATCCTCTAATCCTGCATCTAACGGTACCTATAGGATTGTTTACAATGGACAAACTATTCATGCGTCATTAGCATATGGAGTGCAACATAGTTTATCATTATCTGCTGACGGTTCATCAGGTATCATTGAGATAATTGACAATGCAACGGGATGTAAAATCACTAGAAATGCCGGCCCATTAACTCCATGTTCTACTAATTGTGCTATTGACATCAACGGGCTAGATATCAGCTGTGATAATAGTGGTACAGATGCTGACCCTGCGGATGATATTTACACTATAACCTTTGTGGCTAGTGCTGTCAATCAAGGTGCTTCAACATCATTTACACTTTTGATTAACAATGTAATCACAGGTACTTACAATTATGGAGAGACCGTTACTTTCACTATGCCTGCTGATGGTTCGTCACCAGATATCAGAGTAAGAGACTTTTTGAATTTACAGTGTTTTTCATCGATTCAAGTGGGCACCTTACTGGGTTGTTCAGGTAGCTGTCTGATTGTTGCAGATGTAAGTGATGTCAGATGCAATGACAATGGCACCATCAATGATCCCAACGATGATACATTTACCTTTGCTCTTGTAGTCAATGGATTTAACACATCTGCTTTCTGGCAAATTGAGGGAAACAACCAACTGTATGAATACAATACTAAGATTACATTAGGCCCATTTCCTGTATCCGGTGGAGATGTTACGTTGACGATACATGATCAGGCTGATCCTAGTTGTAGTAAATTTATCACTATTCCTGCACCACCTCCATGCAGCACTCCATGTGTATTGAGTATTTCGGATTTACAAATAAGTGCTTGCGATGATAATAAAACTGGTGATACAGATGCAGATGATACCTATAACATAACATTTAAGGTAAATGTGGTAAGTGGAAGTACAAATTTCTATAATGTAACCTATGCTGGCAAATCATATGGGCCATTTAACTACGGTCAGGTTGCAAACATAACAGGTTTACCGGCCAATGGTCAAGAGTTGACATTCATAGTGACGGATGCTATCAATGCTGGATGTACATTATCATTTACAGCCATACAAAATCCATGCTCATCATGTAAGCAGACAGTGGATGCAGGCACTGATATTGTCTTAACATGTAGTCAAAATACCGCTACACTTACTGCAACAGCATCAGAGACAGGCGGTATATTTGTATGGTCAGGGCCAAATGGATTCTCACGTACAGGACAAACCATAACTACAAATACCGAAGGTGTGTATATCGTTACGGTAACATTTCCTGACCAATGTGTAGCTACGGATCAAGTCACTGTGACGAAGGATGCTAATATTCCTGATGCTTTTGGAGGGAAAGATCAGACACTCAATTGTGTTATAACAGAAATAATGCTGACAGGCTCTACCACTTCTCAGGGAAGCAATCTCATTTTCCAATGGACCGATGCCGGCGGAAATATTATCAGCAACACTACAGGATTACTGGTCAACCAACCTGGATCTTACTATTTTGAAGTGATAAATACAGAGACCAATTGCTCATCAGGCAAATCAGAAGTTAGGGTTACTGAAGATATCAAAAAACCTCTAGCCCAAATCAATGCTGACCCAGGTCCTGTATTGGATTGTATTATTGGTACTGTCACTTTATCCGGAGAACCTATTGCAAACGTTATTTTCAATTGGAACACTGGAGAAACGCACATTTCTAATCAGCCGTCTATCGTGATTTCTAAAGAAGGAACGATTACCATGATTGCCATTGACACTATCAACGGTTGTGATAATTTGGCTACAATTGACATTATAGACCTACAAGATTATCCTATCCTGATTACTAAACCAGCTGAGCCTATTACATGCTTGAACAATGGCGTGTATATTTCCGCAGGATTATCACCAGGCGGCCCCAACTTAATGTTCCAGTGGTTTGATGTAAATAACAAAGAAATCAAAGGACAAAATGCCGATTCACTTTATGTTACCTCTCCGGGAATATATTATGTCGTTTTGACTGATACCCTAAATCATTGTTCAAATCGGGATACATTTGAAGTGGAAAGAATAGGAGATTTTCCACAAGTCAAACTACCGGAAGACATAGGTTTATATTGTGGAGAAAACACCGCATCGCTCACGGCACAAATTATCAACCCTACTTCAGATATTGTGTTGACCTGGAGTACTCCTGATGGTAATATTTTGTCAGACCCAACTAAAGCCAGCATTGAGATAGAAGGTTCAGGGACATACCAAGTCGATGTAGTTTATCCTGTTTCAGGGTGCAAAACGAAGGAAAGTCTTACGGTTACGGTCGATGACAACTATCCTGTAGATATGAGAGTAGTAGTAAATGACGAAACGTGTGAACAACAAATAGATGGACAGATAGCGGTAGCATCGGTTTCAGGTGGCAAAGAGCCCATAACATTTAAGTTAAGTAATGGATTGAGCAATACTACCGGTCAATTTAGTCCGCTTGCCCCAGGAAAGTACACACTTGAAGTTATAGATGCTAATGGATGTGTACTGGATACCTCTTTTGTGATTAATGCGGGTCATCAAGTACAGTTATTTGCTACATCTCCTGTAGACTTGATTTACAACCATACTCAAATACTAGAGATCATCACTAATCTCAAACCTGATGAAATAGCCTCCATAGTATGGACACCATCAGATAACCTTTCTTGTGATGATTGTCTGGTTACAACAGTTACGGGTATTAAAAACACCACCTATGAGGTTGTCATCACAGATATCAACGGCTGTACTCAGAGCGTTAAAATTGTGATTAGAGTTGATGAAAATGTGATCATAACAGTACCTAATATTTTCAATCCAGGTAGTACTATTAACAAGTATTTCTCTGTCTTTGGCAATGAAAGCATCGTTAATATAGAAAAACTGGCCATTTATGATCGATGGGGCAATCTGGTCTTTCTTAACGAAAATTTCAAGCCTAATGTTCCTTCCGAAGGGTGGGATGGAAGTTTCCATGGCAGAAATGCAGCTCAGGGCGTATATGTTTACATCATCCATTACGAAACTCCTAACGGCGTAAAGGTATTAACTGGCGATGTAACCCTCATTCGCTAGTCATAAAACATAATTATTGAAGAAAGAGGAGCAATTGTGTTCCTCTTTTCTTATTTTTGGCTCATGGCAACTTAAAACTGCCTTAATTTATCTATGAATTGGGCACCATTTCCATATTTCAGAATAGCTCTTGTGTTTTGTGCAGGTATATTTGTACAAGAATACTTCGCAGTTAATGGCAATTTTGCCCCCATTTTAGTAGGTCTTTTGATAATCAGCTGGCTTTTATATGAAAGAATAGCTCAAAATATAGCGCTAAAACCTATCATCAGCGGGATATTTATTTTGACTGTTGTGTTTCTAACTGGGATGATACGCACACAATTAGCTGCATCCAGACTTGACCAATCGATAATTTCAGGTGATACTTATAAATATATTTCAGGAACAATCATCGAGCATCTAAAATCCCAGAATACAATAAGATTTCAAATACGCAGCAGTATGCTTGTTAATGATAGTATGCAAATACCCGTTGACAATCAACTGATTATTTCATTCAAAATAAATGATTCAATCGCTCAACGCTACAAAAGAGGAGATATTATTTACATCAAGACAAAACTCAAGAATGTCAAAAGAAATACAAATCCTGATGCTTTTGATTATTCAAAATACCTTAAGTACAAGGGTATTCTTCAAATGGGTTTTGTACTCCCTGGAGATCATCATCTTATCAAATCCGGTGGACTCCATTTCTTTCAGCAACTAGCCTCATCTTCAGCTTATTATGCTGAGAAAGTAATTCATCAGTATATTCATGATGAACAAGCGATAAGCATAGCAGAAGCCTTACTCATAGGTAAGAAAATAAATATCAGGCCCGAAGTGTATAAAAGTTATGCAGACACTGGGGCTGTCCATGTACTTTCTGTATCTGGTATGCACGTGGCCATTTTTATAGCTATTTTTATTTATCTTTTTGGCTTATGGAAGAGTCATAATCTAACAATAGGTATCATTAAAGTTAGCTGTTTACTAATTATTGTGTGGTTTTATGTATTCCTGACTGGCATGTCACCTTCTGTATTTAGGGCTGGTATGATGGTCAGTTTTTATATCTTAGGCAAAGAGTTATTTCGCAAAGCGAGCACTTACAATATTCTCTCCATCACTGCCATACTCATGCTGATGTATGACCCTTATTATCTGTTTCAGGTTTCTTTTCAGTTGTCTTTCATCTCTCTTTTGAGTATATTATATTTCCAACCCATCATCGAAAAATGGTGGTATCCGGACAACAAAATACTGAAGTTTACATGGACGATGGTAAATGTATCCCTTGCCGCTCAGATCCTAATTTTTCCATTTAGCATCTATATATTTCATCAGATGCCACTCAGTTTTGCACTGAGCAGCATTTTAGCCATCCCATTAGTATCAGTAGTTATTTACCTTGGTACTTTGATGATCATTTTAAGCAGTTTGCCACCTGTCGCCCAATTTCTAGGATGGATCATTGAATATTGTATAGTGATAATGAATGCTGGTATAGAGTGGATAAGCTACCTACCCGGTAGTGTAATTCAGAATCTATATATTTCAGATTTGGTACTGTTTTTATTAATAATAAGCATCTCCTTATGGATATTGTGGAATGAAACAATGGTAAAATATGCGCTACCATTAGCTGCTTTTGCGCTATTGACTAGTGTAAGCATAGTAACACTCAATAAAATAAAAGCCTCTGGTCAAAAAGGCATTGTTATTTATGACTTATTTGACATAGATGCAGTTGATGTCGTCAGTGGAAGAACTGTTTATAGGTATGTTCCGGAAGGATTCAATGATTTAAGAATGGAGTTTGCATCCACTAATTTCCTACTCAAGCACAGAATTCAGAACATAGATAGCCTACAATATTATTATGTTGAATGGAGCGATTATTCATTTTTAATTTGGAATGATCACTTATATAATCGACTACTTTTCAAAGAGCAATCTCCTGACATTTTGTATATTCCCGCAAATACTCGGCTGTCTCCGGAAATTATTTTTAATTATGTATGTTCAGACAAGATTATTCTTAGCCCCAATATGAGACGAAAATATAAAACAAAATGGCTAAATTTGCAGGCTGAATTGAATATTCGTATCCATGATATCAAAGAGGATGGTGCTTTTATACATTTTATCCGATAAATTAAACAGATGGGATACATCACTATAAAATATATTATACGTCTCTCCTTACTCGCTGGCCTTATTTACTTGAGACAACTCGCCGAAGTCAACGAAAAACTTTTGAATAATACATTCAGTATTATCCACAGTGTGCTGACATTTTTTATTTTTTTGACAATAATCAATATTGTTACTTCCATTTTGGTCATGGTGTACCGACTCAGGAAGAATATCCCTTACAAATTTACAGACAACGTCATCAATGGTATCAACAACCTCTATTACCTAATTGTCACCTTTGGTGTGATTCTCATGATATTAGGATTCTGGGATATAGAAATCAAAGATTTGTTGACATCACTGAGTATCGTGGCAGCTGCGCTAGCTATTATTTCAAAGGAATATGTCAATAGTATAATAAGTGGAATCATCATCAGTTTTTCGAAAGAAATCAACATTGATGATTATGTTAAAATTAGTGGCCATAAAGGAAAAATCATTGATATTACTTTGACAAAAATATCGTTACTCAACGATGATGATGATATCATCTATATACCTAATGATAAGGTCTATCAATCAGAGGTGATCAATTATACTAAAAAGGAATTAAAGAAAGTAAGTGTAGATTTTGAGTTGGATGCTAAGTATCACACCACTATCGAAATGCTGGAAGCAAAACTTATCGATGCGCTTAAGGACTACAAAGAATATATCGAAGATGACTCATTTAATATCAAAATTGTCAATCTGTACCACGACTATCTTTCACTAAAATTTCAGTATAAACTTAAAGAAGTAAATAGGGAAGCAGAGCGAATGATCCGAAGAAAAACGATCAGGGTAATAGCTAATTCTATCAAAGAAAATGAGATTGAAAAATCAAAAAATTCTTGAAAAATTTTGCCATATTTAAATTCTATTTAATATTTGTACTTTATTTTACATTAAAACCATTGATATTTTAAACTAAATTAGATCGTTGTCATTTTGTCATGAAAAGCAATAGACCAAAAAAAAGTTTCAAAAAAGATCATTTTGAAGAAGGGGAGAATTTTCCTCAAAAAGCCCCTAAGAAAAAAATGGCTCCTGCCGATTCAAAGGTAAATTTAAAATCAAAAAAATTCTGGAAAGATATATATGAAGAAGAAGAGGATGAGATTGAAAGATTCATCAGAAAAAGTTAAATAATATCTTCTCATTACAAAATATTCAAGGGTAAACCCCTAATTTTCATAGTTTTTATAATTTTTTCATTAGAAATATGTAACATTTCCATATTTTTAACGTCTATATTATATAAACATTATAACCCATGAATATTTTTTGGAAAAAGACCCGTCTTTTTTTCGAAAGGCTATTTAGTCGATCGAAAAGGGTAATCACTTTTCCTCAGGAGGAAGAGCATGATTTATTTATTGGAGTTTAATCAGTTAATGTACCTAGTACCCCCCAAAATTAGCTGATAGCTCTAGAGATTTAAAAGTCAGAATGTTTCCAGTCTTGGTTTCCATTCTGACTTTTTTTATTTGAATCGATATTTAAAATTTATTGACCACTCGATGTATCCAAAGGAGCGAGATAAAGCGATGCTTCGCTCATGGCTATCTTCATTTTTTCAGCAACCAGCTCAATATTAACTTTTTCATTTTTCAAATAAGCTTCTTGTTCATTGACTTGCTCAGGCAGTTTAAACATAGCCATCCATGACATCATCGCTTCATCTGCTTCTTCTAGCTTCTTGATTTTCTCATCCACTTCAGCTGCATTTTGGTCTGTCCTGATGGCCGTTAACTGCTTTTTCAATTCATGAATTTTAGACATTTGAGGCATCACTGCATCGTGTATCTCCATGACTTGTTCATATAATGGTGATTCAGTTCCATCCTTTACGGTTTCTTGTGCTGGTTGAGTTGCCTCATTTTTACATCCTATGATCAAGAATGTTGAGAGGAAAAAAATTACATATCTCATTTTAAAAAATTATTTTCTGCAAAGCTATCAATTTAAACCGATATGAGTTACAGCATATATCATTTTTGTTTTTTGAATATAACGGAATTAATGCCCAATGGCCAATCACCTGACTCAAAGTGCCATAAATAAATCAATAAATCAATAAAATATAAATATGTTGTGGTGCCAAACCTAAATATTATTTTGCAGTCTTACATAAAATCTAAGCCTTTTCTAATCAAATATTTGATAAGCAAGATTTATGATATATTAATTTTGCGGATATTAAATAATGATCTAAAATAATTTTCATGAGTAAATCACGACTAATTCTGATGTTTCTAATGGTGGCTATGTATGCTGTCAATGTCATTGCGCAGGAATACACCATCAAAGGTAAAATTACAGACATGTATAATCAACCACTTCCTGCTGTCATGGTATCCAATCAGCAAAATGTATTGAATTATACCGATGAGCATGGCAATTTTTCTTTTGAATCTCAAAGAGGTATCAATAAGATATATATTAAGTATCTAGGTATGCAGGATTCTGTAGTGACGGTTAATGTCACGAATTCAGATATAAATTTGGGCAATATCCGACTAAAAGAGCTAGGCACTATTCTTAAGGAAGTGAGTGTAAATACCACTTCGATGCCCTATAAAAGCGGCATTCAGGGCACCAACTACTATGTCAACCCTCTGACAATGAAAAGAGTGCAACCCATTTCTACAGAAGAGATGCTAAAAGCACTACCTGGAGTAAATGTTTTGTCCGACATGGGGATATCAAACCGACTCAACGTAAGTATTCGAGGGTCATGGAACCGAAGGTCTGAAAAAATTCTTATCATGGAAGATGGTGCTCCTATATCTCCTGCACCTTATACTGCTCCCGGAGTTTATTACAATCCGATTAGTGATCGAATTTCAGGCATTGAGGTGCTGACTGGAGCTGATTTGCTGAGATATGGTCCAAATAATATGTTTGGCATGATTAATTACAATACGCCTAAACCACCTCAGCGGCCTGCTCTAAAGGCAAAAATCACCGGAGGGCAGAGAGGTTATTTCACAGGACTCATGTCTTATGGTGGTACCTGGGATAGAGTAGGGGCTCAAATCGAGGGTGTATTTAAAAAATTTGATGGATTTACGGATAATTCTTCCGTTCAAATGATTAACCTTAATGCAAAAGTGTATGCCCAGCTTGCAGATAATCAGTCTTTATTTTTTAAAGTGAGTGGACAATTTGAAGATAATCAGGCTACACTTAGTTCTATGACACCATATACTTTTTCAATAGATCCTACTAAGCATCCATTTGATGCAGACCGCTTTACTATGCACAGATATGGTATGGATATCATTCACAAATACACACCGGATGATAATTCTTCCTTTACAAGCAGAATTTTTGCCTCTGATTTTGCACGAGACTGGTGGAGACAAGTCAGTACGGTTATAAAAGCTGCTGATGTCAGACAATATGTAGGAGAAGAGATTTTTTCAGAAAAGTACAAGTATCTTGAAGGTAGATCTTTTACCGATGAAGATTATGTGAGAGTGGGCAAAATCAACAGCAAAGGTAGAGAATCAACAACAGACAGTCGATGGAATTTTACTGTTGCATCTTTTGATGAAACATACGAACACACATTCAAGGGTGATGGATGGAAAAACAATATTGAAGTACAGGCAAAGTTATATAAGGAAACTTATATCGATAGAGTACTTGCTGCAGATTCGTCAAGGTGGGCTAGAACTGGTAGATTTACAACAGACCTTCAGTATTCTCTTTATTCGATATCAGGTTATTTAAGAAATCAGTTTACTTATGGGAATCTGGATATTATTCCTATTTTTAGACTCGAAAATGTGCACATGTTCAGAACTGATAATATTGCTAATGCTAACAACCCAAATCTGACTTCAGATGAAGGAAATGACAGAGCCAATAGCTATACTATTTTTCAGCCAGGTATAACATTATCTTATCAAAAAAGCAATATGAAATGGTTTGGAAGTATATATAAGGGATATATTGCTCCATCTAAATACTACGGCTTCCTAGTTGAGAGAGATGGCGTACTTGTCAATCCACTTTCACCTGAAGAACTCAGCAATATTAAGCCAGAAGTAAGCATCAATGCAGAGTTAGGGGTGAGAGGCAATATTTATAAAAATATAATAGGAGGTCAAATCGCTGTGTACAATAATGAAATCAGTAATTTTTACCTTGCAGGATGGAATGAATTTTTTGACAAACTTGCAAATATTCGCTTAAGAGGAGCTGAATTGGCTCTAAATATTGATTTGATGCCTAATAATCATGTACATAGTCTAAGTATTCAACCGAGTGTGACACTAATTAGTTCAAAAGTTAAGTCAGGAGAACTAGTGGACAGACACTTGTTTACACAAATCAAGCACACACAAGCTACTAAACAAGAAATGGTTGATAAGGCTAATTCTAATCCCGGTGGTTACGCATTTTATGTAAAAAACAGTGAAGGTAAGGAAGAATTGCTCGATTATCCGATTAGTGTGGACCAAATAGGTAATGTAGTGAAGACAGTCTATAAATTTGGTAAAGGTGGAATAGAAAATGGCGAAACACCAAATACCCCTAAATTTTCATATTCTGTCAATGCTGATTATGGATATAAAAAATTCAATTTTGGACTAACATATAACTACGTATCTAATCAGTTTAGTGAATTTGCTAATTTTGTTAACGAATCCGGAGATGGTGGACTTGGCCAAGTAAAGGCATTTTCCACTATAGATGCCAACTTAAATTATGACTTTAACCTTAGTTCTGTAAGATGCAGCTTTTTCGTCGTAGGCAAAAACTTAACAAATCAAGTTGTCGTAGGCTCAAGGCTCAATAGAGGTCAGTCAGGTATTATGCCTACAGGATGGCGTCAGATCAACAGCGGAATTATCCTCGAGTTTTAATCTGTGATTTTGATGTGTAATAAACGTTATTCACAAAGTAATTTGACAATTTTGGGTTAATTTAATGGAATGTTTGATCAAATGTTTTATTTCAGCGACAATCTTTACACAATCCACATCACTAAACATCTCAATATAGATCGGATAGGGGCGAAAGTACATGTTGTAGAGCGAAACAAACCATCAAATATTCTTGGTTGAATAGAAGTTTCTATGAAAATGGATGGGAATTATCTTTTTAAAAAAAAAGGTAATTCCCATCAAACTGCAAACCTTATATTAATGCATTCTACCAAAAAATGATGTATATCAAAGCTACGAGTGCAATTACCACCACAGATAAAAAGTTAAACAAGAAATTGGTCTTGAATAACTTTCTTTCATAAATGATAGCTTTAGGGTCGTCACCTTTATTTTCCATCATGGAGATAATTATCATCATGAGAGAGATCAGTAAAAAGCAGTAACCCATTCGATCCAGAAAAGGTACACCCGGTGTAAGAAATTTGAAAGCTACCGAAAGCGGGATAGCTAGGATAACTCCTGCTAAAGCAGCATTCGTTGAGGTTCTGCGCCAGAACAACCCGAGCACAAAAATAGCTAGAACGCCCGGACTGATAAAGCCAGTGTATTCCTGAATATATTGAAAAGCCTGCTCAAGGTTGCCTAATTGTGGAGCGATGATCATTCCCACTATGATGAAGATTAGGGACGACCACTTACCCACTTTTACCAGTTGCTTCTCTTGTGACGGAGTTAATTTTTGAGCTAAATTATCAGGAGTATCTTCATCTGTACTATTAACTTTCATGACCAGTGGCTTGTATAAGTCTAGTGAGAAAATCGTGGCAGCACTATTGACGATAGAGGCGATTGAAGAACCTATCGCAGCTATCAAGGCCGCAAGAGCAATCCCTTTAAACCCTACACCAACATAATTGCTAATGACCCATGGATAGGCTTCGTCAGGTTTGCTGATATCAGCACCTAGCACATAAGCTGCGATACCGGGAATCACTACAATCAAAGGTAAGATCACCTTTATCAGTGCCGCCGAAGCCGTTCCTACCTGCGATTCTTCTAGACTTTTGCATGCGAGTGAACGCTGTATAATGTATTGATTGGTTCCCCAGTAATATAGATTAGCTACCCACATTCCACCAACTAGAACTCCGATACCCGGAAGATTGATGTACTCAGGATTGGATTTATCAAGAATCATGTCAAATTTTTCAGGAGCACGCTCTATTAACTGACCTAGTCCAGCCAGAATGCCTCCTCCGTCACTTACAGCATTTAAAACCATATTGGAAGCCACAAGACCACCCAGTATCAAAGCGACCACTTGAATTACATCTGTTAAAGCTACTGCCTTCAAACCTCCTAGTACCGAAAACGAAGCAGAATATATCGCCAAACCTATAATGGCATACATCATAGGTATGCCTACTATCTGCACAATAGCCAGTGACCCAAGATATAGCACTGAGGTGATATTGACAAGAACAAACAATAAAACCCAAAAAAATGCTAAGCCAGTCCTCACTCGTGAATCAAAACGCTTTTCAAGAAATTGAGGCATTGTATATATTTCTTTCTCAATGAAAACCGGAAGGAAATACTTAGCTACAATAATAAGCGTTACCGCTGCCATCAATTCGTAAGCTGCAATACCCAGACCGATGACATAGCCTGAGCCGGACATACCAATAAATTGTTCTGCTGATATATTTGCTGCAATCAACGAACCACCTACAGCCCACCAGGGTAGGGCTTTTGAGGCTAGAAAATAATCATTCGCTGTTTCTTTTTTCGAAGTGTAAGAAATCCACAATCCTATTATTATCATAAAAGCTATCCAAGCGATAACAATTCCTGTATCCAGTGCTGATAAATTACTCATTATTATTGATTTTATTTTCCTACTTATTGTTTTTAGCCGTTAAAATGTATTGATAATCCAGCGACACATCATCTGATACGATTTGACTAAAACCTTCATCATTCAAAATATCTTCCAGTTTGTCGAGATAAATACGCTCAGACTTAGGTGGCGCTTGAATGGGCAATCGCTTCATTTTGTAATCCACAATCATTATCGTTCCACCGTTTCTAAGTCCACTTTTAATCTTGTGAATGTATGCCTTTGTATCGGGCAAATATGCGATAGTATTGATGATCACAACGATATCCACTTCATTTTGCTGTAATCCGGGGTTATCACTCTCTGCCAGACGGGTTTGAAGCCGCTTTTGCTCTTCAGCAGGCAGGAGTGTGCCTACTGAATCGATGTATTTAACTAATGATGGCTCAATTTCTATGGCGATGACACTCGCTCCAGATTTTATGAACCTGAAAGAAAAATACCCAAAACCTGCACCAATATCAGCAATGACCTTCCCGTCAAGGTCGCCCAACTTACGAATCACTAACTCAGGTTTTTGCCAAATAGCCCTACTGTTAAACATCGGATCTTCATCATATATAGACTCAAGAGTATCTTGCTCTATTTCTGATGTGGAATCAATTGATACAAGTGTCTTATCCCCTTGATTTTTACATCCATTACATATGAGTAAAAGACAGAAAAATAAAACAAATGTATGGCTATGCTGCATATATAAAGTGAGTTGAATGGTAATTCAAGGCGAAAGTTATAAAAAAAATAAATTTTACTAGATTTTCTCCAAATAAATTATGAATCGACTAGATGCGCTTTATAAATTCTAGCAAGGTAGGGTAGTAACAACCATTTGGATTTCGTCTCAGCTATAACCATTCTATCTGATTTTATTCTTACATTTGTGCATCTAAAAAGAAGGAAGAAAATTATTTATAATATTTTTGAGTATTTTGTAACTTTTATACTAAATTTTCATTATATAGTCAACATTAATTTTTATCATTTTTCATAATAATAATTCGAATACACATGAAACAATTTTTTTCTCTATTTGGGTTAATAGCCTTATTAACAGCGAGTTATGGACTTTCAGCTCAAAAAACACTTGAAAAAGGGTCTTTAACTATGGAAATCACAAAAATTTCTGCGGAAGATCCTCAGATGGAAATGGGACTTTCTGCATTGAAAGGATCACAAACTGAGATGATATTTGATCAGGACAAGTATATGACCATTTCTAGCATGATGGGCGGCATGGTTAATACTAAGGTGCGCATCAACAAAAAAGAAAATGCATTTGATCTATTTATGGATGCTATGGGCAATAAAATGTGGGTAGAATCTAAGCTAGACGAGAGCCAAACGCCTGAAGAAGCAGCAATAGCCAAGCATACTAAAATTGTTTATGACAAAAATGACACTAAGGAAATCTTGGGCTATAAATGTTACAAAGCTACCATCACTAATCCCGAAATGGATAAAGATATGGAAATCATCGCTTATGTAACACCTGACATTAAGGCAAGCGGCAATATGATGCAGGGATTTCAATCCGTTAGTTTGGATGGTTTGCATATGGAATTCACTATGAAGAATCCACAATTTTCAATGACCTTCAGAGCGGTTGACATTAAAGATACTGTTGATGAAAGTAAATTTAATATCGATACGAAAGGATACAAAAAAATGACAATGGAAGAATTTAAAAATTCTATGGGTAATATGGGCGGATTCTAATTTGAATTTACAAATACAAAAAAAAGGAAGTCTTTAAATGGGCTTCCTTTATTTATATAGTTGTTTGGCTTGATATGATCATCGGTAAATAGCCCAAAATAAAAGAACTTTTTTTCCTATAATTAATATTATGTTAAATAGGAATATTTAATTACTCCTACTGTATCGGTCACAATCTCTTTTTTAAGCTGATGATTTCTTCTTTATCGAATATCTACCATAGAATTAAAATCAGATAAAAGAATTACATTTGCAGCAAATTTTTACCCGTGAAGAAATATATACCTTCTGCAATAACTTCTTTGAACCTAATCGCAGGATTTACAGCAATTATGATTGGTGACTTCTTCTGGAGTTCGATATTGTTGCTCGCTAGTTTTGTTTTTGACAGCCTTGATGGTCTCGTTGCTCGTTTGCTCAAGGTACAAAGTGAATTTGGAAAACAATTAGATTCAATCGCTGATGTGGTTAGTTTTGGCGTAGCGCCGGCATATTTGTATTCATTACTATCTCCCGATCCTGAAAACAATCTGTACACCATTACTGCCATTTCATTTATAGTAGTATGTGGGGCCATTCGACTAGCAAAATTTAACATTTCGCCTTCTCTACCCTATTTTATGGGTTTGCCCATACCTGCAAGTGCACTCTTTTACATCGGTGTAGCGATTGCAATTGAAAAAGGAAGTACTACTTTTAATCATTTTTTCGATGACAAGGTCAATTATTTTATAACTCCGGTCATATTGAGCCTACTCATGGTTAGTTTTAATTTAAAAATGTTTACCACAAAAGGGATTACTAAAGACTGGCGCGAAAATATTTTCCAATACATAACAGTCGTGGTAGCAATCCTACTTGTAATCCTATTCAAATACGAGGCAATCTCTTACTTTGTAATTGCCTACGTCATCCTTTCAATTATCAATACATTAACAGCGAAAAAGGCAGAAAAGAGCAAAATCTAAGCTTTTATTTGTATTTTTGCATCAGAATAAATTTTTAAAGTTGTCATGGCAATTATTATCACTGATGAGTGTATAAATTGTGGTGCTTGTGAGCCGGAATGTCCTAATAATGCGATTTATGAAGGTGGTATTGAGTGGCGTATGGCTGATGGTACGACCTTAAGAGGTACTTACGAGCTGGGAGATGGAAGTATTATTGATGTAGATGCAAAACAGACACCCATTGAGGATGATTTCTATTATATAGTACCGGATAAATGTACAGAATGTGAAGGATTTCATGAAGAGCCCCAGTGTGCTGCCGTTTGTCCGGTAGATTGTTGTGTGCCAGATCCTGACAGAGTAGAATCAGTGGAGGTGCTACTCGCCCGTAAAGAAAGGTTACATGGTTGATCACAGCGCCTAACTTATCAGTCAATTATTCTGATTTGAATCAGTAATTTATAAAATACATTATTCATGAGCAGATTATTGTTTTTGTTATTTTCATTCACTTTCGTTTTGGTTTCTTGCTCTGAAAAACACGAAGAGCTTCCTATTTATGGATTTAAAAAAGTAGTTGATGGAAAGGAAGTTGAACACACCATAGGCGAAATCCATCATTACAACCAGGATAGTGTATTGATTACCAATAAGGATTTATATAAATATGTTCATGTTGCGGATTTCTTTTTTATGTCTTGCCCTTCTATCTGTCCCAGAGTCACTAAAGAGATGCATAGAATTTATGAAGCATTCAAAGACAATCCTAATGTAAAAATTGTTTCCTTTACTATAGATCCGAAGCGAGATACGCCCAAGGCATTAAAGCTTTATGCTGATAATCTTCAGGTAGATCACGATAAATGGTATTTTCTTTCCGGTGACAAAGATAAAACCTTTGAACTAGCCAACTCCTACTTTGTAGCCGCTTTGGAAGACGAAGAAAGTCCAGGAGGCTTTGACCACTCCGGCAAAATAGTGCTCATTGACAAAGAAGGTCATGTGAGAGCTGTAAGTGAAGGAACGGATCCTGAGTCCACCCCACAAATGATAAAGGATATTAATACATTGCTTTCATCTTATGAGTCAAACCAATAATAAAGATGCATGAGGTATTTTTTTGTCATATTCATTTTTAGTACGGTAGTCAGTTGTAAACTCAATCCATATCCTTATGTACAAGGGCGAAATCTTTATGTTGCGCATTGTCAAAACTGCCATATGGAAGATGGAAAAGGGCTCAACAAACTCATTCCTTCCCTACCTGGTTCTCAATGGATGGGCAATGCAGATATGGTATGTATCATCAAAAATGGCATGATGGATACCTTATGGAACGGTAATGACTTTATGGTCAAGGAAATGCCTTCTTTTTCGGGATTATCACCCACCGAAGTTGCTAATATTGTAAACTTTGTTAATTATGAGTGGAATCCAGACTTTAAAGAATTCTCCATCAAAGAAATACAAGAGAGCCTCAACCAGTGTAAGTAACTAAGCGATTAGTCTTCATAGGAGAATGTATCCCATGGAAAACCTTGAGGTGGCGTAGCAGTTATAGTTAAACTTTCTTTTGACACCGGATGAATAAATGACATTTCCTTACAGTGTAAGCCAATAGATTTGTCAGGTAACGGGTATTTAGCTCCATATTTTAAATCTCCCAGTATAGCACAATGAATCTTGCTGAGCTGTACTCTGATTTGGTGTGGGCGACCTGTAATCGGTTGTACTTCAAGCAAGACCTTCCCGTTCAATTCTCCTTTTTGGACATAATCTAAGATAGCTTCTTTTGCACCGGATTTAGGTGATGAATACGCTTTTACAATATTTTTAGATTCGTCTTTGAGTATATAATGTGTCAGCCTAGCCGCTAGCTCATGGGGTCTATCGTCCACAATGGCCAGATATTTTTTACTTATAGTTTTGTCTTGAAATAACTTGTTCATGCGCGCCAGTGCCTTAGATGTACGCGCAAACACAACCACTCCACTGACCGGCCTATCCAGTCGGTGAACAACACCAAGAAAGACCTCTCCTGGTTTTTCGTACCTGATTTTAATATACTCCTTGACCGCATCAGCTAGAGTGTCGTCACCTGTATTGTCACCATGTACTAGCATGCCGGCCGGTTTATTGACCGCTATGAGATGATTATCTTCATAAATTACCACCAGGTAGGAAAGCAAATGTTTCTTATCATTCATGCTGCAAAGATAGACAATACTTTGTAATTTTAATTTTGATTCATTCCTTCCTTCTTATTCCTTTGATTAGTCCTAATTTTCATCATATTTATCTAATAAAATACCTTGTAAGATGAAGAAATCCATAATTTTGTTGTTGTTTACTTTATGCAGCACCAGTATTTTTTAGCAATAAATCATATACAACATGGATGACCTAACAGAAGTCATCAAATATAAGTTGGGTAGCCACTCGCCTAAAAATAAAATGTATCACTATGCATTTTGGGCGGTGTTATTTTTAATATTATTGCTAACCAATGTTTCCGATGCTTCCTTGCCTCACACCATCATTGTTGTATCCATTTCAGTATTGTTTTACGCAATCATTGCTTATTTTAATTATTTTTATCTCTTTCCAAAGTATCTTAAAGACAGAAATTTTATTTGGCATATTGCTGCCCTACTCCTTGCTTCACTAGTACTTACGCCGATTAAGACCGTCCTGCTTTTCTGGTCTGCAACTGGCAGTGAAGATTTACAAAATAATTATATATCTAACCAATGGGATGCTTTTTTCACTATGTTTATTGCGGGCATAGTCATGACACTATATTTGATAACAAATGACTGGCTTGTACAGCAACGAAATAAAATTGACCTTGAAAGCCAAACGCTACAGTCCGAATTAAAATTTCTAAAATCACAGATCAATCCTCACTTCTTATTCAATACACTTAACAGTCTCTATGCATTGACCTTAAAAAAGTCTGATCTGGCGCCAGAGATTGTCCTCAAGCTGTCAGAAATGATGCGATATATGCTTTACGAATGCAACGAAAAGGAAGTATTGCTTAGCAAGGAGATCAATTATATGGAAAATTACCTTGAGCTGGAAAAGCTCAGATATGGCAATAAAATGCTAATCAATCTGGATATCCATGGCGAAATCAACGGCCAAACCATAGCACCTTTACTACTTATCCCATTTATAGAAAATGCTTTTAAGCATGGATTAAACAACCAAGTGTCGCAAGGATTTGTCAACCTAAGTATGGATGTGGACAGAGATCATCTCATCATGAATATTGAAAATTCAAAAGCACCCTCGCTCCCTAAAACCAGCGGTGTCAAATCAGGAGGTATTGGCCTAATTAATGTGAAAAGAAGGATGGACATCCTATATCCTGAACGATACTTCCTAGACATTAAAGAAAGTCCAAATACATATCATATTGAACTTCAGTTAGATTTAAAAAATAATTGAACCAAAATAAAAATATAAACGAAATGATAAGAACCATTATAGTAGATGACGAACCGCTCGCACTGGAAATCATGGAGACCTACGTCAGTAAAGTGCCTGAATTACAGCTGATACAAAAGTGTGAAAATGCTCTAGAAGCCAATGAAGCCCTTAAAAAAGGAAATGTTGATTTGATGTTTCTAGATATTCAAATGCCACAATTATCAGGCATTGAGTTTTTAAAAACACTCAGAAATCCGCCTTGTGTTGTATTTACTACTGCATATCCGGATTATGCTGTGGAAGGATTTGAACTAGATGCAGTTGATTATCTTCTGAAGCCGATTTCATTTGAAAGATTTCTGAAAGCTGTCAATAAGGTTTCTGACAGGCTTGCAGCCCAAAAAGGTATTAATGACCATTCCACAACTGAAGAATCAGAAGACTTTTTCTTTGTAAAAGCCGATAAAAAACTTATGAAGGTCAATTTCGACGATATACTTTACATTGAAGGACTGAAAGATTATGTAATCATCCGTCAAGAATCTGGTCGTATTGTAACACTTCAAACCATGAAAAGTCTGGAAGAACGTCTTCCTCCAGGTATGTTCATTAGAATCCATCGCTCCTATATTGTAAACCTCAAGAGAATCAACGCTATTGTTGGCAATGTTGTAGAGATTACTGAATCAGGTAAAGTAAAAGAGTTGCCTGTAGGTAAAAACTATAGAGATGAATTGCTTAGCATGATCAATGAGAATAAATTGTGATAACAATCATTATTGCTGATAAGCGTATCCTGAACTATCTTTAGTAAAATCTGTTGGATAAATCGGCGTTAATTATCAAACAGCGGATTTATTATGACTAACCATCAGAACCTCACCACTCTAGGTGCTCTAAAAGCATCAGGATATCGTCCTAAGTCAATCAAAGATGAAATACGGGACAACCTCGTATCAAAGCTTAAATCAGGCGACAAGATTCTAAATAGTATCATTGGATATGATTATACCGTACTGCCAGAACTGGAAAGAGCCATATTGTCTAGGCACAATATCCTTTTACTTGGGCTTAGAGGTCAGGCTAAAACGCGCATAGCACGCCACATGACCGAATTGCTAGATGAGTATATTCCCATTATTGCAGGTTCAGAGCTTAATGATGATCCATTGATGCCGATATCAAGATTTGCCCAAGATCTAATTAAAGGAAATGGAGACGATACGCCTATTGAGTGGATGCATAGATCAGAAAGGTATGTAGAAAAACTGGCTACACCCGATGTGAGTATTGCAGATTTAATTGGCGATGTGGATCCTATAAAGGCCGCCACCTTAAAACTCCCCTACTCTGATGAACGCGTCATTCATTATGGGTTAATTCCTAGGTCGCATAGGTGTATTTTTGTAATCAATGAGTTGCCAGATTTACAAGCTAGAATTCAGGTATCACTATTCAATATATTGCAAGAAGGTGACCTCCAGATAAGGGGATTTAAAATCAGATTGCCTTTAGACATATCTTTTGTATTCACTGCCAATCCTGAAGACTACACTAACCGCGGGAGTATTATAACACCATTGAAGGATAGGATTGAAAGCCAGATTTTAACCCACTATCCGCACAATATCGAAACATCTATGTCTATTACTGCTCAGGAAGCAAGTATTCACCCTACAACTGCAAAAACTGTCAACATTCCATTATTGCATAGACAATTGATAGAGATGATCAGTTTTAATGCCCGTGAAAGCGAATATACAGACCCTAAAAGCGGTGTTTCAGCCCGGTTGAGCATTACAGCACTTGAAAATCTATATTCTACTGCCGAAAGAAGGAGTCTCGTCAATGGTGAAGAGCAGACTACCTCCAGAATATGCGACTTTTCAGGTATTGTGCCGGCCATCACCGGCAAGGTAGAGCTAGTGTATGAGGGCGAACAAGAAGGACCCTACCATGTTGCTATGCACTTAATCTTCTCAAGTGTCAAAGAACTATTTTTGAGTATTTTCCCTAATCCTAATAAATCAACTAAGACCGACAAAGACGAATATGGTGTCATAAAGGCATATTTTTCAGGAGGTAATATTATAGAATTGCTCAATGACGATCCTGATAAGACTTTCCGAAAAAAACTTGATCAGGTAGCTGGGTTGAAAAGACTAGCCGACGATTATCTCCGGCACGACGAGGATGTTTATGCCATGATGGAGCTTATTCTTTTTGGTCTGTCTGAATGTGAAGTCCTAGGCAAAAACGTACTAGATAACAGCATGGAATTTGGAGATCCACTTTCTGACATGCTTAGAAACCTGGACAATTAATGATTTTCATTATCTTATGTCACGCACCTCAGAGGAAGTCATAGCATCTTTAAAAGACAAAATCGAACCTATATTTGCTGACTTGATAGCTAAAACAAGGTATTCCGGAAATCCGGACCAAATGATATTAGTTGCCATCAAGGATACATTAAAGATGGAAGTATGGTTTAAGTACAATGATAGATTCATGATGGTAAAGACCTACCCTATTCTCGCTTACAGTGGCAAATTAGGGCCAAAGCTTCTTGAAGGTGACAAACAAATACCCGAAGGCATTTACAGACTAGAATATCTTAATCCCAATAGCAAGTTTTATCTATCCGCAAAAATCAATTACCCTAATGATTTTGACCAGTTCTATGCTACTCAAGAAGCAAGATTACATCCAGGTTCTGACATATTTATTCATGGCAAGGAACAATCTACAGGCTGTATTGCAATCGGTGATAGTGCAATGGAAGAGGTGTTTTATATGATATATGTACTCGGGATGAACAAGGTAAAAGTCATCATCACGCCTCATGACTTCAGAAAAATACCAGTACCACCAAAGGTCCATCCCGACTGGGTAAATGACTTATATCATCAACTATCAGATGAAATGCAAATATTGAAAAATCATAATCTTTGATTTTTTGAATTTATTCTATACTTCACAAAGATATTATAGACATAAATCATTATGCATAATTCGGTAGTTTTGTCTATTTTTGCAGTTTTATTTGCAAAACGGTAACGTTCCTATTAAATACAACACGATGCACCAGCTTAGCGAACAGGAAATCATAAGAAGAGAAAACCTTCAAAAATTGATAGAAGCAGGATTCAATCCATATCCAAGTGAAACTTTTGAAGTCAATGCAACAACAGCAGAAATAAAAGCCAATTTCAAACCTGAATCCAGCGACTACCAGGAAGTTTCTTTGGCCGGAAGGCTAATGTCCAGAAGAATCATGGGTAAAGCTTCATTTGCTGAATTGCAGGATAGCACAGGCAGAATACAAATCTATGTATCTAGAGATGAAATTTGTCCTGATGAGGATAAAACATTGTATAATGAAGCCTTCAAAAAATGGTTTGACTTAGGCGACTTTATTGGCATCAAAGGTCGCGCTTTTTATACCCAAGTAGGAGAATGTTCCATTCATGTCACATCGTTGACATTGCTCAGTAAATCGCTAAGACCGCTCCCTGTGGTTAAGAAAGATGATGAAGGCAAGGTGTACGATGCATTCACTGATCCAGAACAGCGATATAGACAGCGTTATGTGGACCTTGTAGTCAATGACCATGTAAAAGATGTATTTGTTAAGCGTTCTATAATGTATAATTCTATCCGTGAGTATCTGAATGTACGAGGTTATCTTGAAGTTGAAACACCTATCCTTCAGCCACTATATGGAGGAGCCGCAGCAAGGCCGTTTACGACCCATCATAACACGCTTGATATGAAACTTTATCTGAGAATAGCTAATGAGCTGTATCTCAAAAGATTAATAGTAGGCGGCTATGATGGAGTTTATGAGTTTAGCAAGGATTTCAGAAATGAAGGAATGAGTCGATTTCACAATCCGGAGTTCACTCAAATAGAACTGTATGTCGCCTATAAAGATTACAACTGGATGATGGATCTAGTAGAAGAAATGGTTGAAAAAGTAGCGATCGACATACATGGCACGACCCAAGTACAAGTAGGTGAAAATATCATTGATTTTAAGCGCCCTTGGAAGAGATACACCATGTACGAAGCAATTCAACACTTTACTGGCATTGACATTAGTGAAATGGATGAAAGCCAACTGAGAGCTACTGCAAAGTCTCTTCATGTACCCGTAGATGAGACAATGGGTAAAGGCAAATTGATAGACGAAATATTTGGTGAAAAATGTGAGGGCAAGTTGATTCAACCTACATTTATCACAGATTACCCTGTGGAAATGTCACCTCTTGCTAAGAAACACAGATCTAAAGAAGGACTTGTAGAGCGCTTCGAAGCCATTTGCAATGGAAAGGAGATATGTAATTCATTTTCTGAGTTAAACGATCCTATTGATCAGAGGCAACGATTTGAAGCTCAATTAGAGTTAGGTAAGCGTGGAGACGAAGAAGCAATGGTACTAGATGAAGATTTTTTAAGAGCTCTTGAATATGGAATGCCACCGACTGCTGGTCTCGGTATAGGCATGGATCGCCTTGCGATGATTATGACTAATCAGAATTCAATACAAGATGTGCTCTTTTTTCCACAGATGAAGCCGGAGCGTAAAGACCCGTCAGCGCTTTGAGTCTTTTACTAAATATATTAGCTCTATTGCGATTAATTGCCGTATTTGGCCTGATGTCGATATTTATCACTATTTATTTATTGACTACTTTTTTTATACCACACTCCAAAGATAGAGCTCTACGCCTTCGTGAAATGTTCCTGACTTATGTAGGCATCCCGTTGTTGAATATTAAAATTGAAAAGTCTGGCTATCCTGAGATTACTCCTGCTTTATATGTAAGCAATCACCGATCATTTACTGATCCGGTGGTAATTTGCAGATATTTAAAGGCATTTGTAATAGGCAAAGCTGAGGTGGCAGGTTATCCTATCATCAGTAAGGGCGCAGAGCTCACCGGTGTAATTTGGGTTGATAGAGACAGTAAGGCTTCACGTACAGACACGCGGTCCAAGATGATAGAAGTCCTCAAATCCGGATATAATATACTAGTTTATCCCGAAGGTACAGTAGGAACGCATAGGCATACTTTACCCTTTCGCAAAGGGACATTCATGGAAGCAGCAGCTAACAATATCCCTGTAGTACCCATTGCTATAGAGTATGACTCACCAAAAGACTTGTGGATAAAAGAAAAATTTGTACCACAATATTTTTATCAATTTTCAAAATGGCGCACAAATGTAAAAGTTAGATTTGGCACACCATTATTTAGTGATAACGGCGACGAATTACACCAAAAGGCCCACGATTGGATTAATGAACAATTAACTGATATGCAAGAGAATTGGGCAAATCACTTCAAGTAGTACTTTATTTTATTTCTTCAGTTTTATAAACTAAAAAATCGGTTTCGCCTTGCCATGGAAAGGCATCTACCTTTTCCCTATAATACACTCTGATGTTTTTACCTTCCATTTTCTGCATTTGATTAAAAGTAGCCTCGTCTATGACAGAAAAGGTAAACGTACTAGTTTTATTCATGATAGCAGTTCCTGCCAGTTGTAATTCTCCTTCGTAGGTTTTAAAAAGTTTACCAGTTTTAGTAATTTTATACAGCACGCCGGCATGGGAGCCCTCACTAATGGTATAAGTTCTGTAAAAATAATATCCGGTTGCAAACAACAAAAGGCCTAAAAAGGCTATGAGCAGTAATTTCTTTCCAAATGATTTCGCTTTTGTTTTAATATTGTTCAGTTCCATGATTTATAGAAAAATATACTTTCGAATAAACAAGGATGTGTTGGAATAAGTTCTGAATTATCCAAAATTATTATTTTCTAACCTAATATTAATTTTAAAAGTCTGGATTACAAGGTTTACTTGCCTATACTGTTTTTCTGTTTCACCTTTAAGGCATAATTTAGAACCATTATAAATATGGCAATTTACTACATTTTGTTACATCAAAATAGCTTTTGAATCAAGGATAAAGAATATGTTTGTTATATCGTTTGTTAATGCGAATATAATAATCATGAAGCCTACTGATACTAAAAACCCGGAGTATTATCACAAAGTAGTGGACTGCCAGTATGCATGCCCTTCACATACTCCCGTACCTCAATACATCCGACTGATTGCTCAAGGCAAATACACAGAAGCCTATATGGTCAACTGGGAATCTAATGTTTTCCCCGGCGTACTGGGAAGAACTTGTGACCGGCCTTGTGAGCCTGCCTGCCGCAGAGGCAGAGTAGAAGAAAAACCTGTAGCTATTTGCAGGCTAAAACGGGTGGCTGCAGATTATAAGGATGAAATTGATGAATTGCTCCCTGAGATTTCAAAAATTAAAAATGGGAAGCGTATCGCACTGATCGGCGCAGGGCCATCATCTCTAACAGTAGCTAGAGATCTGGCACCATTAGGGTATGAACTTCATATTTTTGATGATCAAAGTAAAGGCGGTGGAATGATGCGCAGCCAGATTCCTTCATTTCGTTTGCCAGATGAAGTGTTAGACTATGAGGTAGATCTCATCCTGAATATGGGTGTGATACAGCATTTCAATACTTATGTTCACAGTATGAAAGCAGTACTCGACAGCAAGGAGTATGATGCTGTATTTGTAGGAACTGGTGCACCAAAAGGTAGAGATTTAATACTACCCGGTCGTGAAGAAGGCAAAGCCAATATACACATAGGTATTGAATGGCTTGCTAGTGTTGCCTTTGACCATATCCATAAAATAGGCCGCAAAGTCATCGTATTAGGAGGTGGAAACACAGCGATGGACTGCTGTCGTACTTCTCGGCGACTGGGTGGTTACGATGTGAAAGTTATAGTGAGAAGTCCATTTTCAGAAATGAAAGCGTCCGAATGGGAGATTGAAGATGCCATGGAAGAAGATATTCCTATCATTGAAAATCATGTACCTAAGGAATACGTCGTAGAAAATGGAAAATTAACCGGTATGATATTCCAGAAAGTACGAGCTGAATATACAGATGGAAAGCGAAAGCTCATCCCTACAGGAGAACCCGATGCCTTCTACCCTGCCGATGACGTCATCATCGCCATAGGACAAGAGAATCATTTTGATTGGATAGAACGAGACTTAGGCATTCAGTTCAATCAATGGGATATGCCAGTAGTCAGTCCGGAAACTTTTGTATCTACTCGTCCTGACGTCTTTTTTGCAGGCGATGCAGCACTTGGTCCAAAAAACATCATCACATCCGTAGCTCAAGGACATCAGGCGGCTATATCTATAGATTTGTATTGCAATGGAGAAGATATCAAGCAGCGGCCATTACCTGGCAATAACCTGGTCAGTACAAAAATGGGAATACATGAATGGGCTTACGATAGTCATGTGACGACAGACCTAAGATTTAAAGTACCTCATGCTGACAAAGAAATCACACTCAAAGACCGCACGATGGAGGTTGAGCTAGGTTTTGACCTGGAGACAGCTTTCAAAGAAGCTCAACGGTGTTTTAATTGCGATGTTCAGACCGTATTTGACGAGGACAAATGCATCGAGTGTGATGCATGTATGGACGTTTGTCCGACCGATTGCATCACATTCACCACTAATGAAGATGATGAAGATACATTGAGAATGAAATTATTAGTACCAGCCATTAATAAAGACCAGGATATTCTGGTTTCTGATGCACTGAAAACAGGTAAAATTATGGTAAAAGACGAGGATATGTGCCTACACTGTGGATTATGTGCTGAAAGGTGTCCTACAGCTGCTTGGGATATGCAACTATATTTGTATAACGCTGCCAATGCGGGAAATTTGAGTTACGTATGAGTAGAATAAATGATTTTGTTGTAAGATTTGCCAATGTAAACGGTACCGGCTCAGCCAGTGCCAACTTTTTGTTTGCCAAAGCAGTGTTCCGAATGGGTATTCCTGTATCGGCTAAAAATATTTTCCCTTCTAATATTCAGGGACTCCCGACATGGTATGAAGTTAGGGTAAGTGAAAAAGGATACTTGGCTAGAAAGGAAGGTATTGACATGATGGTCAGTGTCAATCCGCAGAGTTTCAAGCAAGATATTGCAAGCGTTAAAACAGGCGGTTATTTTATGTACGATTGTACAAAACCATTGCATGATCACTTCTTAAGAGATGATATTCATTTTATAGGTATTCCTATGATGGAAATATCCAATCGGGAGTTTTCAGATCCTAGGCAGCGACAATTGTTCAAAAACATCATATACGTTGGAGCACTTGCAGCATTTCTAAATATAGAACTCAACGTCATAGAGCAACTATTTCATGAACAATTTAAAGGCAAAGAGAAGCTAATTACACCCAATGTAAAAGCCTTGAATCTTGGTTTTGAATATGCAAAAGCACATTTTGACTGTCCGCTTGAATTTAGATTAGAAAGGCGTGACCTTGTCGGAGATGCCATCATGATTGATGGAAATACTGCTGCAGGTCTCGGTGCTGTGTACGGAGGTGCTACTGTGGTGGCTTGGTATCCGATTACACCTTCTACTTCGCTAGTTAGTGCCTTTGAGTCTTATGCCAAAAAATTGCGAGTGGACAAAGAAACAGGTAAAAACAATTTTTCAATTGTGCAGGCCGAGGACGAACTTGCAGCTATCGGTATGGTCATCGGTGCAGGGTGGAATGGCGCCAGATCTTTTACTGCAACTAGTGGTCCAGGTGTCTCGCTGATGAGCGAGTTTCTTGGACTCGCATACTATGCTGAAATACCCGCTGTACTCGTCAATGTACAACGTGCAGGACCATCTACGGGAATGCCTACCAGAACCCAGCAAGCAGATTTAATTTCTTGCGCTTACGCATCACATGGTGATACAAAACATGTATTATTAATACCGGCTGATCCGGCGGAATGTTTTGAGATGACCGCAGATGCTTTTGATTATGCTGAAGTATTACAAACACCTATCATTGTGATGTCAGATCTTGATATCGGAATGAATGATCATATCACTGCTCCTCTTCATTGGGACGATAATAAAAAGTACAATCGAGGTAAGGTGCTCAATGCAGATCAACTTGAATCTTTACCCAACTGGGGAAGATATCGCGATGTAGATGATGATGGCATACCATATAGGACTTATCCAGGCACTCACCCATTATTAGGCTCCTACTTCACACGAGGCTCATCGCATGATGAAGATGCAAAATACAGTGAAGATGCCGCTACTTATGTTAGAATCGTAGATAGATTAATCAAAAAATTTAATACCGCCAGACAAATCATACCTAGACCACAATTGTATCAAAAACAGCAACAATCAAAAATTGGTATGCTCTTTTTCGGATCTACTATGCATGCAGCTGAGGAAGCACTCGATATATTACGTGACAATGGCACACCTGTAGATGCTATTCGACTGAAGGCGTTTCCGTTCCATGAAGACGTCAAATCGTTTATTGATGGCCATGAGAAATTATTTGTTATAGAGCAAAACAGAGATGCCCAAATGCGAACTTTATTAATAAATGAACTTGAGATAAATCCATCAAAATTGATCAAATTGCTCAACTATGATGGTACACCAATGACAGCAGATTATATATTGAAACATATTCACGAATATTCCTTTCAACCAACAAACTAACCTCTATTATGACATTCTTAAAGCCTAAATTCGGACATCCACGATTGCCTAAAAATGAGCATGGTTACACCGTCAAGGATTATGAAGGTGCGATTTCCACCTTATGTGCCGGTTGTGGGCACGATTCTATTAGTGCTGCCATAGTAGAAGCATGTTTTGATTTGAATATTGAACCCCATCGTGTAGCAAAACTTTCGGGCATTGGTTGTTCGTCAAAGACACCAACTTATTTCCTCAGCAATTCACACGGATTTAATTCAGTACATGGCCGCATGCCATCAGTGGCTACTGGCGCTAACCTTGCCAATAGAAACTTGATTTATATTGGGGTTTCCGGTGATGGTGACTCTGCCTCTATCGGCATGGGGCAATATGTACATGCTATCAGAAGAAATCTCAACATAACGTACATCGTGATGAATAATGGTGTTTATGGCCTGACCAAAGGACAGGATTCGGCGACAGCCGATTGTGGCTCAGTAGCAAAGCATGGAGTTCCTACTGCATTTCAGGCTATAGATATGTGTGGATTAGCTATCGAGCTGGGTGCTACCTTTGTTGGCCAGAGTTTTAGTGGCGATAAGAAGCAGATGATTCCTCTGATCAAGGCTGCCATTTCTCATCCCGGCTTTGCTTTACTCAACATTATTTCACCATGTGTGACCTTTAATAATAATGCTGGATCTACTAAGTCCTATGATTATGCAAGAGAACACAACGCAGCTTTGTCAAAAATAGATTTTGTACCGGTCGGTAAGGAAATCACAACAGATTATGATCACACTAAGGTCAATGTTGTAGAACTGCACGATGGTTCTAAAATCAAGTTAAACAAATTATCACCTGAATGGAATCCGCATGACAGACTCTCAATCGTAACTGCACTGCATGAAGCTCGACAAAGGCAGGAAATACTGACCGGGCTTTTATACATAGATGAACAAAGTGTTGAACTCAATGATTTGATCAATTCCACAACCGTCCCATTAAATCAGCTAACTGAACAGGATTTATGCCCTGGTAGTGCTGTGCTTGAACAAATTAATGCAGGCTATCGATAAAGAATTTACTCTGCCGTGTTAAGGATAAGCCTAATAACTCATATAGTTCCATACTGAGTCATAATGTCCATACTGTTCTATATGACGAATGAGATCTTGGTATAAAGGATGTACAGCTATCGTGGCAGAATCACCAATGACAATGAGTTTCTTCTGTGCTCTTGTCATAGCAACATTGAGCCTTCTTTCGTCTTTAAGAAAGCCTATCTCACCATCGTCATTACTCCGAACCAATGAAATATAGATGATTTCACGCTCCTGTCCTTGAAATCCATCTATAGAATTGACATCAATATTTAGGCTAGTCAGTTCAGCATCACCGGCTATTTCTTCTTTGATATACTTTACCTGAGCACTGTAAGGGCTGATAATTCCTATAGAAGCACCTAGAAAGCTTTCCAGATTTCTCAGTAGGTGTTCGCGCAGCACGAAAAACTCTCCATGATTAGCAAGACTATTGTTTGGCGGAAGCAATGTTTCTTCAAAGCCTGCTCCTGCTGTATCTATAAAAATCAAAGGCTTGGAGTCATTCCTAAGTGTGCGAGTTCCTACAAAATCATCAGATATTAGTGCGCCTCCATAAAATCGTTCGTTACTAAACTGTAAAATACTATTATTCATTCTATACTGCACATTCAGCATAAAAACATGATCGATTTTATCAACAAGTAAATCCATCATCGTTATACCCAAACCTAATTGCTCTGCTGCTGAACTTTTTACAGTAGGTGGCAACTGCTTATGATCTCCGGCCAGTATAACACGATCAGACCTAAGAATAGCATTCCAACATTCAGGTTCAAGTGCCTGCGAAGCTTCGTCAATAATGCAGGTATTGTAGTGTATGCTTTCAATGACCTTATTACTTACACCTATCAGGGTCGTGACAATAACTCTAGCCTCGCTGATGATATCATCAGTGATTCTATCCTCTATATCTGAAGCGTATTTTCTTAATGATCGTGCCTCTTTTTTCCATTCTCTTCGTTCCACTTTTTCTTCATGGCCAAAACTTCTTCTGAAGCGTGCCGCCATTCTATCGGCTTCTTGAGCTTGTATCTTTATTTTTTTGATATGCGCCCAGTCTTGATGACCTCTTATCTGCTCATCTAGTGTCAGATGCATCATCCGATCGCTGATCCTTGTGATATTCCCGATTCTAAGCACTTTCAGTCCTTTTTCATCTAACCTTTCAGCCAGGAGATCAGTGGCATTATTGCTAGCGGCACAGACAAGTATTTTCTTTTCAGTTTTACTTAGCAGTGATATTAACTCTACGACCGTTGTCGTTTTACCAGTACCGGGAGGTCCGTGAATGATGCTCACCGGATACGCATCTGCTGACGATAATACAGCCTTTACTTGCGATTCATTCAATTTAGACGATATACTTTGTTTCAGCTCAGTTGTGACTATGGGCAACCTAGGAAAAGTTGTCTTATTTCCAAATAGTACTTGTTTCAAGTCGGAGACGAGGTCAGATTTAGCAATGATAACCTCCTTGATTGCAGATTCCATCACTTTATAAGGTCGGTCGTCATATACCAATTCGATACCTGTATGCCCTGAGTCGAAATCATCCAGATTTTCTATTTCACCTTGCTGATACAACAATCTCATGGCATTATTTTTAACGCCGGCTATTGTAACTTTTATTTGGTTAACATCCTGCTTTTGATTAAACCCGGATTATGCATTAGAAAAATAAAAAACATCCGGTGTTGTATCTATTTTTGAAAATAGTCCATCCATCCACTGTCTCTTTTTGACAGGTAAAGCCAATTTCAGAACCTTTCTATTGGCG
>WBZO01000500.1_pt1 | contig 82217 bp, 78 predicted proteins | sample 5204261 | NCBI WGS metagenome assembly WBZO01 (sample SAMN12412400, study PRJNA552823) | activated sludge metagenome | isolation source: activated sludge from anammox sidestream of wastewater treatment plant... | place: USA: North Carolina | collected 2017-09 | reverse complement strand
CGCGGCACGATCACGCGCTCGATGGCATCGCACTGGAAGCCGTTGCCGGGCTCGGGGTCCGGACCGGGAAAGAAGCTCATCGGGCCTCCTCGATCTGCACGCCATAGACCTCGCGGAATCTCTTTCGTCCAAGCGGGGTGACGTCGACCGTGCGCTCGCGCGGCCGGCGGCGGACCCAGCCGTGCTCGAAGCAGCTTGCGGCAATGCGCGCGCCGAGCACGCCGGCCAAATGATAGCGCCGCTCGCTCCAGTCGAGACAGGGCCGGCAGGCCGGGCGCCCGCCGCGATGGGTTTCCAGATCGATGCCGATGCGCGCAAAGAAAGCGCGGCCGCCCGCCGTCACGGTGCCGCCGTCGTCGGACAGGACGACATGGCCGGCGGCGACCAGGCTGTCGGCGATCGAGACCCCGAGCCGGCCGGCGAAATGATCGTAGCAGGTGCGGGCAAGCCGCATCGCGGCGGTGCGCGGCCCGAACTTCTCGGGCGGCAAGCCCTCGCTCGCCACCACCAGCATGCCTTCGAGCATCTGCGCCACATGCGGCGAGGCGAGCCGGTAATAGCGGTGCCGTCCCTGTCGCGCGACGGTGAGCAGACCGGCTTCCGTCATCCGCGCGAGATGGCCGCTGGCAGTCTGCGGCGTCACGCCGGCCGCGCCCGACAATTCGCCGGCGGTGAAAGCACGCCCGTCCATCAGCGTCGCGAGGATGTTGGCGCGCGCGGGATCGCCGGCACAGGCCGCGACCGCCGCAAGCTGGTTTGCCGTGGAGCTCATGCGTCGAATCTGGCCCGCGCGGGTCCGCAGCGCAAGCGGCGACATTTCGGCCGTTTCCGAAACGTCATAAGCCGGCGCGGGCTAGACCCGTGCAGATCAGAACTCGCCGCGGAAAGGCTATGATGCGACCGACCGGACCGACCCCTCTTGCCGCCGCCCCGCTCTTTAAAGAGCAAGGCGCCCGCACGCCCGCTCTACCTGCACCGGCGCGGATCGTCGCCAGTCTCTGGCGATGGATCGCATCCTGTCGCGCGCGGGCGCGCCAGCGGGAGGCGCTCGCGCGCCTCGACAACCGCCTGCTCGCCGACATCGGCCTCACGCGCCGCGAGGCCACCCGCGAGATATCAAAGCCGTTCTGGATGAGATGACGGCATGCGGAGGCGGGCGGCGGCGTCAACACCTGCGCGCGCGTGACGCTGTTGTTTTACGATGACGTGACGCATAATTGTTCGATGCCCCCGTCACGCCCTCCATCCGAGCCGCCCCGCGCATGAAAATCTCGATTGCCGATTCCCGATCCGACGCCAAGAGCCTCGCCCGCCTGTTTCAGAACAGCATTTCCGCCGCCTATATCTCGCATTCCGAGCTGCAGGGGCCGCGCGCCGTGCGCGCGGACGAATGGGTCGCCAACGTCAAGGACGTCTTTTTCCACGAAATCTCCGAACGGCTGAAGGAGCCGCGCCAGAGCTTTCCGTCCGGGCAGAACTGGAAAGGGATCATCGAGGTCCATGACGGCGACGCGCTCGTCGGCCTTGCATTCGTGACGCTGTCACACGACGCCGCCGTGCCCTACGGGATTATCGAGGACATTGTCGTAGACAAGAGCCGGCGCAGCGGTGGGCTCGGCGAGCAGATCATGCGCTGGATTTTTGCCCAGATGGAAGCCGCCGGCATCCGTCGCCAGTTTCTGGAAAGCGGCATCGGCAATGAATCCGCTCATCACCTGTTCGAGCGGCTCGGCTTCAAGACCGTTTCTGTCGTCATGATGCGCGACGGCTGAGCATACGCGGCGCGGTGAATGAACCGGGGCAGGATATCCCGCCCCGTTTTGACTTTTGAAACTGACTGTTTCGCTGCTAGTCTTTTAAAGATTGGAGCCGTTTCCGTCTTTTCTTATGTGATTTCATCCGATGCCCCCCGCAGTCAGTGTCCACGAAATCGACCCCCGCCTGATCGCGGAAGGATTGATCTACGCGCTCGAAGCCGCGTCCGTCGTGGCAACGCTGTTCATCGCCTATGTCCTTCACCTGCGCCGCGACCGGCCCAGGAAGAACATCTGGGCCACGCTCGGGTTCTTCGCGCTGATCTGGTCGGGCCTGATCGGCGCACACGCGCTGGCGGAGACATCCGACCCCTATGGCCCAAGCGGCGGCCTGGTGGTGGCGCTGGCGCTCGGCGTCGCGCTCTATTTTTCGGTCGTGCGCGACGTCTGGAACGACGACCGCATCCGTTACGCTGTCCTGCTATGGGCGGCGTGCTGGCTGCTTACCGCCTTGCTGCTGCTGATCCTTTGGCGCGGAAGCAGCCTCGTGCAGTTCAAGATCGCCGAATTGCGGCACGAGAGCTTCGCGCAATATGTCAGCACCTTCGCACAGATGATCGGTATCATCATCGCGGCGACGATGGTCATCGTCACCAACCGGCACAATGCCAGCGAGGCGGAAAAAACCTCCCGGCAGCAAATCTATCAGACGCTGGAGCTGGAATCGGTTCAATTGTTCAGGTTCGAGTGCGAGCACCCCGAGCTTGTCGAGCCGCTCTGGATCAGCAGTCTGGACGAGGCCGGGCGGCGCAGAAACCTGTCGGATACAGAACTGGATTTGCTCGAATACCGGCTGACCCAGCACATCTGCCAGACACTGAATCTGTTCGAAATTGCCTGCCGCTTCCGCAAGCAGAAGATCATGGAACCCGAGGTGTTCGGAAGCTGGATGATCTGGATGCTGGAATTGTGCACGCGGCTGGAATTCCGAAACCACTGGAAAGGCGAGCAACGAAGCGGAACGCGCGTCGAGCTCAACTACGTCGCCGAGCTTCGCGACATCATCAATGCCGGAATCCATTTTTCGGCCGAATGCGAAGGCGAATACGACGACGACGACCGCCGCCGCTCATTCTTCAAGTACGTTGCCAACCTCATGTATGACGACGACGAGTCGCACTGGCGCGAGATCATCGAGAAGTGGCCGCACCACAAGCACGCCGCCGGGGCGGAGATTTTCGACCGGTTCTGGACGCACGCCGGGAAACCTGACGCCCTCACCCGGCCGATTGCGCCTCCACCACCGCAACCGCCGTCAGGTTGATCACCCCGCGCGCCGTCGCCGACGGCGTGAGGATGTGCGCGGGGCGCGCGGCGCCGATCAGGATCGGCCCGACCGGCAGCGCGTCCGCCAGCACCTTGATCATCTGGTAGGAGATGTTGGCGGCATCGAGATTGGGCATGATTAGGACGTTCGCTTCCCCGCGCAGGCGCGCATGCGGAAAGATGCGCTCGCGCTCGCCCGGCGACACCGCCGCGTCGCCGTGCATCTCGCCGTCGACCTCGAGCGAGGGATGCAGTGCGCTCAGCCGCTCGACCGCCTCGCGCATCTTGCGCGCGGACGCGGTATCGAACGAGCCGAAGTTGGAATGCGACAGCATGGCGATCTTCGGCGTCAGCCCGAAACGGCGCACATGGGCGGCCGCCAGCACCGCCATCTCGGCGATCTCCTCCGCGTTCGGCTCGGGCGTAACCTGGGTATCGGCGAGGAAATAGGCACCCTTGGCGGTGATCAGGAGCGAGAGCGCTGCGAACTCGCGCACGCCGGGCGCAAGCCCGATGATGTCGCGGATATTGTTCAGGTGCGCCATGTAGCGGCCTTCGAGCCCGCAGATCATGGCGTCGGCGATGCCGAGCCGCACCGCGAGCGCGGCGATCACGGTCGCGCTGGTACGCACGATCGTGCGCGCGGCATGCGGGGTGATGCCGCGCCGTCCGGCGGCCTCGACATAGGCGTTGACAAAATCGCGGTAGCGCGGATCGTCGTCCGGATTGATCAGCGAGAAGTCGCGGCCCGGCCGGATCGACAGGCCGTAGCGTTCCAGCCGCGACTCGATCACCGCCGGCCGTCCGATCAGCACCGGCAGCGCCAGCCCCTCCTCGACCACGACCTGCGTCGCGCGCAGCACGCGTTCGTCCTCGCCCTCGGCATAGATCACGCGCCTGGGGTCGGCCTTCGCGCTGGTGAAGACCGGCTTCATGATGAAGCCGGAGCGGAAGACGAAACGGTCGAGCCGCTCCAGATAGGCGTCGAAATCGATGATCGGACGGGTGGCGACGCCCGCCTTGATCGCCGCGCGGGCGACTGCGGGCGCGATGCGCAGGATCAGGCGCGGATCGAACGGATTGGGGATGAGCGAGCCGGGACCGAAGGTGCGCGCTTCCCCGCCATAGGCGCGCGCGGCAACGTCGGAGGGCGCCTCGCGCGCGAGCGCTGCGATCGCCTCCACCGCCGCGCGCTTCATGTCCTCGTTGATCGTGGTCGCCGCCACGTCGAGCGCGCCGCGAAAAATATAAGGAAAGCACAGGACATTGTTGACCTGGTTGGGATAGTCCGAGCGTCCGGTGCAGATCAGCGCGTCGGGGCGCGCGGCGATCGCCTCCTCGGGCATGATCTCGGGCACCGGGTTGGCAAGCGCCATGATCAGCGGCCGGTCCGCCATGCGCTTGACCATCTCGCCTTTGAGCACACCGCCAGCCGACACGCCGAGGAAAATGTCGGCGCCGTCGATGATCTCGCCGAGCGTGCGCGAGGGCGTGTCCTGCGCATAAATCTCCTTCCAGCGGTCCATCAGCTTCTCGCGGCCCCTGTAGACGACGCCTTCGAGATCGCTGACCCAGATGTTCTCGCGCCGCGCGCCGAGCGTCACCAAGAGATTGAGGCAAGCGAGCGCGGCCGCGCCCGCGCCCGAGGTGACGATCTTGACCTTGTCGATCGACTTGCCGGTGAGGAACAGCGCGTTCTGCACCGCCGCCGCCACGATGATCGCAGTGCCGTGCTGGTCGTCATGGAACACCGGAATGTTCATGCGCTCTTTCAGGCGCGCCTCGACCTCGAAGCATTCCGGGGCCTTTATGTCCTCCAGATTGATGCCGCCGAAGGTCGGCTCGAGCGCGGAGATGACCTCGACCATGCGGTCCACCGTCATCGCGTCGATCTCGACGTCGAACACGTCGATGCCGGCGAACTTCTTGAACAGCACCGCCTTGCCTTCCATGACCGGCTTGGAGGCGAGCGGGCCGATATTGCCGAGGCCGAGCACCGCCGTCCCGTTCGACACCACGGCGACGAGATTCTGCCGGGCGGTCAGTTCCGCGGCTTCGGAGGGCTCCGCCGCGATCGCCTCGCAGGCCGCCGCCACGCCCGGCGAATAGGCGAGCGCAAGATCGTGCTGGTTGCCGAGCGGCTTGGTGGCCTGGATCTCGATCTTGCCGGGCTTGGGGCTGCGGTGGAACGCCAGCGCCGAGGCGCGCAGATCGTCGGACAGATTCGACATGACCGATGGCATCGCTCTCTTCCTCCCGGTCGTCGGCCCTGCGCCGCGTCCGTTCAGTTCTTCTCGAAAAGAAAATCGATATCGAGCTGGTCGGCAAGCCGCCAGCCATATTCCTGCATGCGCGGGATGACCTGCTCGTCGCGCCCGTCATAAGCCTCGATCTGGGCATAGCCGCGGTTGCGGCGAAACAGCCGCTCCCCGCCCGCGAGCGCCTCCATCTCGAAGCCTTCGACGTCCATCTTGATCGCGAGCACGGCGTCCTCGACCGCGACCCGATCGTCGATGGCGACCACCGGCACCGTGTAGGCCTGCGGATGGCCCGGCTCGATGCGCGACTGGCCGCGATTGTCGTCGCCACCCTGCACGAACTCGGCCGTACCCGGCGCCGCCCCGACCGCGGCCTCGTGCAGGTCCACGTCCGCGAGCAGGTCATTGATCAGGAGATTGGCCTTCAGGTGCACGAGCGTGCGACGGTCTGGCTCGAAGGCGATCAGGCGCGGGGCGAGCGCGCGGCGGCCGATAACACAGGTATAGAGGCCGGAATGGGCGCCGATATCGAGGAAAGCGTCGGGCCGGATGCGCTCGCAGGTCTTCACCAGCCGGTCGAGTTGCACCCACTCGAAAATACCGATCGCCATCTCGTAGCCGATATGGTCGTCGAGGCGTACGATGAAATCAGCGCCGAAAAAACGGCAGCGGTCGAAGATTTCGCGGCCGTCGCGGGCAAGACGCAAGCGATGCCGGAAGTCCACCCAGGGCTTGCGCAGCCGGCTGGCGAGACGCGGCAGAAACGGCGGCGGGACGTAGGTCATGACACGGCCGCCGGTGATAATATCAACTCTGCGGCAGATTGAGCCGGATGTGCAGCTCGCGCAACTGCTTTGGCGTCACCTCCGAGGGCGCGCCCATGAGCAGATCCTCGGCGCGCTGGTTCATCGGGAACAGCACGACTTCGCGCAGGTTCTCCTCTCCGCACAGCAGCATGACGATGCGGTCGATGCCCGGCGCGATGCCGCCGTGCGGCGGGGCGCCAAGCGAGAGCGCGCGCAACATGCCGCCGAACTTTTTCTCCAGCACGTCTTCGCCGTAGCCGGCGATGGCGAACGCCTTCTTCATCACCTCGGGGCGATGGTTGCGGATCGCCCCCGACGACAGCTCGATGCCGTTGCACACGATGTCGTACTGGATCGCCTTCAGTGCCAGCAGGGTATCGTGGTCGTTCGCATCGAGCCTGAGGAAATCTTCGACCGGCATGTTCGGCATCGAGAACGGGTTGTGCGAGAAGTCGATCTTCTTGTCTTCCTCGTTCCATTCGTACATCGGGAAATCGACGATCCAGCAGAACTCAAAGCGGTCCTTCGCGACGATGCCGAGCTCTTCGCCGACCTTGTTGCGGGCGGGACCCGCGAACTTGACGAAGTCCTTCGGCTTGCCGGCAACGAAGAAGACGGCGTCGCCGACGCCAAGGCCGAGCTGGTCGGCGATCTGTCTGGTGCGTTCGGGGCCGATATTCTTGGCGAGCGGGCCCGCGCCGCCCTCCTCGCCCTCGCGCCAGAAGATGTAGCCGAGCCCCGGCTGGCCCTCGCCCTGCGCCCAGGAATTCATGCGGTCGCAGAAGGCGCGGTTGCCGCCCTTGGGCGCGGGGATCGCCCACACCTCGACCGCCGGGTCGCCCGCGATCATGTTGGCAAAAATCTTGAAGCCGGAGCCTTTGAACGCCTCGGTGACGTTCTGCATCCGGATCGGGTTGCGCAGGTCGGGCTTGTCGGTGCCGAATTCGCGCAGCGCCTGCGCGTAGGGGATCATCGGGAATTTCGGCGTCACCGTCTTGCCGTCGGCGAACTCCTCGAACACCCCGCGCAGCACCGGCTCGACCGCGTCGAACACGTCCTGCTGGGTGACGAAGCTCATCTCAACGTCGAGCTGATAGAACTCGCCGGGCGAGCGGTCGGCGCGCGCGTCCTCGTCGCGGAAGCAGGGCGCGATCTGGAAATAGCGGTCGAAGCCAGACACCATGATGAGCTGCTTGAACTGCTGCGGCGCCTGCGGCAGCGCGTAGAACTTGCCGGGATGGATGCGCGAGGGGACGAGATAGTCGCGCGCGCCTTCCGGCGAGGAGGCGGTCAGGATCGGGGTCTGGAATTCGAAGAAGCCGCCCTCCTTCATGCGGCGGCGGATCGAGTCGATGATCGCACCGCGCTTCATGATGTTGGCGTGGATGCGCTCGCGCCGCAGGTCGAGGAAGCGGTAGCGCAGCCGCGTTTCCTCCGGATAGTCCTGCTCGCCGAACACCGGCATCGGCAGTTCGCCCGCCGGCCCCAGCACCTCGATCTCGGAGATGAACACCTCGATCTGGCCGGTTGGCAGGTCGGGATTTTCGGTACCGGCCGGGCGCTGCCGCACCTTGCCGTCGATGCGCACCACCCATTCCGCGCGCAGTGTCTCGGCGATCTTGAAGGCCGGGCTGTCGGGGTCGGCCACCACCTGGGCCAGGCCGTAATGGTCGCGCAGGTCGATGAACAGCACGCCGCCATGGTCGCGCACGCGATGGACCCAGCCGGAAAGGCGGACGGTCTGGCCGATATGGGCTTCGCGGAGCGCGCCGCACGTGTGACTGCGATACCGGTGCATGATCGTTGGCCGGGACAATGAAGGCGTTCGGGGTGATCCGGAGCGCGCGAAAAGCGCACGGGGGGTATGGTTTGTCAAGGCAGCCCGCTGGTGCGCGACCGGCGGGTGGCGGCCTTTGAACCTGCCGCCTCCGCCGAAAGACCAATAGCCGATTCGACACCCTGTTCGCGTCAGCGCCCCCGGATCGACGCCCGATGACGCTCGCTTTGCCGACCCTGTGCACCCTGATCGCGGCGGTCTTTTTCCTCGTGCTGGAACGGCGACGGCCGGGCCGCGAACTGCCGAACGCGCCGGGCTGGTACGCCCGCGCCGTCCTGATCAATCTGTGCCAGGCCGGCATCACCTTCTCGACCAACACGCTCTGGATGAAGACGCTGTCGGGGGCGTCCCTGTTCTCGCTCGCCCGCCTCGACATGCCGCTCGCCGAGGGTTTCGTCGGCTGGCTCGTCGGCTCGTTCTTCTTCTATTGGTGGCACCGGGTCCGCCACCTGCCGGGCTTCTGGCAGGTCTTCCACCAGCTTCATCATTCGCCGGCGCGCATCGAGGCGCTGACCTCGTTCTACAAGCACCCGCTCGAAATCCTGGCCGATTCCACCCTCGCCGCCCTCGTCCTCTACCCGCTGCTCGGCTGCTCGCTGGAGGGCGCGCTCTGGTTCAATTTCTTCGCGGCGACCGGGGAGTTCTTCTATCACTCGAATTTCCGCTCGCCGCCCTGGGTCCGCTATTTCATCCAGACGCCGGAACTGCACTCGATCCATCACGAGCGCGACGTGCACCGTTACAATTTTTCCGATCTGCCGGCCTGGGACCGCCTGTTCGGGACCTACCGCGACACCCGGACTTTCGCCGCCGAATGCGGCTTCCCGCGCCATAACGAGCGCAAACTCGGCGCCATGCTGGCATTTCGGGACGTGTACGACGATTGAGCCTCGACATCGGCGCTGTGATCTGCACACTCGGGCGCCGTACGCGTTCGAGACTGTGCATGCCGCCTAAAGAAACTGCCAAGAAGACCCGTCCCGCCTCTGCTGCAAGTGCGAAAGGGCGGATGACCACGGGCGAAGCCACCGTCGCCGCGCTTATCGCCAACGGCGTCAGCACCCTGTACGCCCTGCCGGGCGTCCATAACGACCACCTGCTCGACGCGCTCTACAAGGCCTCGAATCGCATCCGCACCGTCCATAGCCGCCATGAACAGGGCGCCGCCTACATGGCGCTCGGCGCGGCATTGGCCACGGGGAAGCCGCAGGCCTATGCCGTGGTGCCCGGTCCCGGCCTGCTCAATACCGGAGCGGCCCTGCTCACCGCCTACGGCATGAACGCCCCGGTGCTGGCGCTGATCGGACAAATCCCGCAGGCTGCGATCGGCCGCGATCTCGGCCACCTACACGAAATCCGCGACCAGGCCGGCATCATCGCCCGCCTCGTCGATTATTCGGCGCGGATCGGCCGCCCGGCGGACGCGCCACGCCTTGTCAACGAGGCCATGCGCGCCATGCGGCGCGGCCGCCAGGGTCCGGCCGCGCTCGAATGCGCGATGGACATCTGGGGCCGCAGCGAACCGGTCGGCAAGATCGGGGCCGCCACGCCCGATCCGCAGCCCCCGCTCGACGAGGACGCATTGCGCGCGGCCGCGAAGCTGATCGGCAGCGCACGCAATCCGCTGATCGTGGTCGGCGGCGGCGCGATCGAAGCGGCCAGGGAGGTCACCCGCCTCTCGGCCATGCTGCAGGCGCCGGTGCTCGCCTATCGGCGCGGCCGCGGCATCCTCGACAGCCGCGATCCGCTCAGCGTCACGCTGCCGCTCGGGCACGAATTGTGGAAGGAGACTGATGCCGTTGTCGCCATCGGCACGCGCCTGCTCATCGCCATGCGCGAATGGGGTGTCGATGACAAGCTGAAGATCGTGCGCATCGATTCCGATCCCGACGAGCCCGAGCGCCTGCACAAGCCAGCCGCCGCGCTGACCGGCGACGCAAAGCGCATCGTCGCGCGCCTGCTCGAGCTTGTCCCCGCGCACAATGCCAAGCGCAAGTCGCGCAAGGCGGAGATGCAGGAGCGGCAGGCGCGGCTGAAGAAGCGGCTCGCCGTGCTCGCTCCACAAATGGCCTATCTCGACGCGATCCGCGCCGAACTGCCCGAAGACGGCATCTATGTGGACGAGGTCACCCAGATCGGCTTCGCCGCGCGGCTGTCGATGCCGGTCTACAAGCCGCGCACGTTTCTCTCGCCCGGCTTCCAGGACAATCTCGGCTGGGGCTTCGCCACCGCGCTCGGCGCCCAGGATGCGCGGCCGGACGTGCCGGTGCTCTCGATTTCCGGCGACGGCGGCTTCATGTATACGGCGAACGAATTATCGACCGCCGTCCGGCACCGCATCCCGCTTGTCGCGCTCGTGTTCAACAACAACACGTTCGGAAACGTCAAACTGATCCAGCAGGTGAGCTATGGCAGCCGGCACATCGCCGTCGATCTGGCCAATCCGGATTTCGTGAAATTCGCCGAGTCCTTCGGCGCGGCGGCGGAGCGTGCGCGCACGCCCGACGATCTGCGCAAGGCGATCCGGCGCGGCTTCAAGCGGCGCAATGGGCCGACCCTGATCGAGATTCCGGTCGGCGCCATGCCCTCGCCCTGGGAATTCATCCACATGCCGAAGGTACGCGGCGGCTGACCGGTCCGCTCTTATCATTCGGCGAAGGTTCCGATACGACGGTTCATGAACATCATCACGACCACACAGCAACTGGCGCAAGCGTGCGAGCGGCTCGCGCGCCATCCCTTCGTCACGGTGGATACCGAGTTCCTGCGTGAATCGACCTATTATCCGCAGCTCTGCGTGCTGCAGATGGCCGGCCCCGACGAGGCCGTGGTGGTTGACGCGCTCGCCGAGGGGCTCGATCTCGCCGCCTTCTTCGCGCTGATGGCGAACGAGACGATCGTCAAGGTCTTCCACGCCGCCCGCCAGGATATCGAAATCGTCTGGCACCGCGCCGGCCTGATTCCGCATCCGATTTTCGACACCCAGGTCGCCGCCATGGTGCTCGGCTACGGCGACTCGGTCTCCTACGACCAGCTCGTCCAGCGCATCACCGGAGATGCGATCGACAAGTCGCACCGCTTCACCGACTGGACGCGCCGCCCGCTCTCCAAGGCGCAGCTCGATTATGCGGTGTCGGACGTCACGCATCTGCGCGACATCTACCATAAGCTGATGTCCGATCTCGGCCGGCGCGGCCGCACCGAATGGGTCAGCGAAGAGATGGACGTCCTCACCTCGCCCGACACCTACCGGCTCGATCCCGAGAATGCCTGGCAGCGGCTGCGCGCGCGCGTGCGCAAGCCGAAGGAGCTGGCGGTGCTGATCGAGGTCGCCGCCTGGCGCGAGCGCGAGGCCAAGACGCGCGACGTGCCGCGCGGCCGCGTGCTGAAAGACGATCTCGTGGTCGACATCGCCATGCAGGCCCCGATCAGCGTCGAGAAGCTCGCCGCGCTGCGCGCCCTGCCCAAAGGCTTCGAGCGATCGAGATGGGGGCAGGAAATCCCCGAACTGGTCAAGCGTGCGCTCGGGCGCGATCCCAGGACGCTGCCCTCGATCGAGCGGCCCAAGCCCGCGCCGAACGGCTCGGCGATCGTCGAGCTTCTCAAGGTGCTACTGCGCATGACCGCCGAGCAGCACGGCGTCGCCGCCAAGGTCATCGCCACGGTCGACGACCTCGACCGCATTGCCGCCGACGACAAGGCCGACGTGCCGGCACTCAAGGGCTGGCGGCGCGATCTGTTCGGCGAGAAGGCGCTCTCGCTCAAGCGCGGCGAGCTCGCGCTCGCCATCGACCGCGGCCGCGTCACGACCGTCGCGCGCGACTGACGCGCCCCTGCTCAGTCCGTCGCGATATGGGTCGGCCGCCCGATCAGGCGGCCGATCTGGCGCAACCGGCCGGCCACGCGTTCGCTGGCAAGCGCTGCGAATTCCCCCGGCAGCCGCAATACCAGCCGCCCGCGCACGACCCGCAACGGCGCATGCGGCAACACACCGGGCATCGAGGCGGAAACGATATAGGCCACGCGCATGAGCGCGCCGAGCAGACGCGCGCCTTCCAGGTGATGGCGCGAGGCGATCTCGCGGATGCGCGGCGACGGCTGCTCGTTCGCGATCCCGGCGTGCCGGAAATAGACCGACAGCGCAAGGAACGCCCGACCCGGATGATCGATGCCGATGAAGTCGGCGTTGGAAATGATGTTGAGCGACTGCTCGCCGCGATAGTCGGGATGCGCGCGCCAGCCGATGTCGGCGAGCAGGCAGGCGGCATGGCGCAGGCGCCTGTCCTCGGCGCTTTCCCTCAGTCCCGACGACTCCATGAAACCGTCGGTCCAGCGGATCAACTCCTCGCCGTGGGCGGGTGCGCGCGAGCGCAGGATATTGAGGCTGCGCGCGGCCGTGATCAGCGGATCCCTGGCGCGCTCGGCGGGATCGAGCAGCGAATAGAGCAGTCCCTCGCGTACGCCGAGCGCGGAGACGACGATGTCCTTGGGGCGCACGGTGCGGATGATGTGCTCCATCACGAGCGCCGCATAGCCGAGCAGCGGGCGGCGCGCGCTCGATATGACCTCGATCTGCGCGATCTTGTCCGGACGCGTGCGCCGCACGAGCCGGCAGAATTTGAGCGCCTCCTGCGTGCTCATGCGGTAACCGTGCATGACGCGCAGTGGATAGCCGGTGCGCGCGATATGCAGATGCGCGAGCGCGCGCCAAGCGCCGCCGACCGCATAGAAGGTACGTCCGCGCCCGGCTTTGAGAAAATCCACCCGCCCGAGCGCGCCGGCAACGAAGGCTTGCGCTTTATGCATCGACCTGCGGGAAATGTCCTGCAGCGCCAGTCCGCCGAGCGGCAGCGTCACCCCGCTGCGGATGCGCCGGCCCTTCAGGTCGATGAGTTCGAGCGAACCGCCGCCGAGATCGCCGACAAGGCCGTCCGGATTGTGCATCCCGGACACGACGCCAAGCGCCGACAATTGCGCCTCGCGCCGGCCGGAGGCGACTTCGATGCGGGTACGGCAGATGCGCTCGGCTTGCGCGATGAAGGCCGCCCCGTTTCTGGCGTCGCGGCAGGCGGCGGTGGCGATTCCGAGCACCGTCTTGACCTTGAGCGTGTCGCAGAGTGCGCGATAGCGCCGCAGCGTATCGATCGCTTTTTCCACAGCATCCGCGGCCAGGAGGCCGGTGGATTGCACCTCGCGGCCAAGCCCGGCCAGGACCTTCTCGTTGAAGATCGGCGCCGGGCTGCGCGTCAGGCCCTCGTAGACGACGAGGCGGATCGAGTTCGAGCCGATATCGATGACGGCGACCGGCGGACCGTGATCGAGGCGGCCTTGCGCCACCCCCGCGGTCAGCAGCTTTCTTGCAGTCCTGTCAGGTAGTTGGCGGCGGCGCGCGCGGGGCGCGTGGCTACGCGCGCTCTGCGCGGCGCGGGAGACGGCGTGGCGAGGATTCTTTGGAGGATGTTCCACGTCCCGACAGGCTCGGATTGGTCATGAAGTACTTCTGAGCGTTGACCGACTCGTCCCCCTTCCCGGGCTTTATGCGGATCGAGGTGCCGTCAGGCAAGACCTTCCAGCTCTGCTCGGTATCCGCGAAATTGACGACCATAATCTGGTCGAGCACCTGCTCGTGCACCGTGGGATTGAGGATCGGGCACAGCGCCTCGACCCGGCGGTCAAGATTGCGCGGCATCATGTCGGCGGAGGAGATGTAGACCGCCGCCTTCGGCGAGGGAAGTCCGTGACCCGCGCCGAAGCAGAAGATACGCCCGTGCTCGAGGAAGCGCCCGACGATCGATTTAACGCGGATATTGTCGGACAGTCCCTTCACGCCCGGCCGCAGGCAGCAGATACCGCGGATGACGAGATCGATGCCGACGCCGGCATTGGAGGCGCGATAGAGCGCGTCGATGATGTCGGGATCGACGAGCGCATTCATCTTCATCCAGATCGCCGCCGGCCGGCCGGCCTGCGCGTGCGCGATCTCGGCCTCGATGTGATCCATGATGCGCCGGCGCAGCGTCACCGGCGACACCGCCATGGCCTCAAGCTCCGCCGGCTCGGCATAACCGGTGACGAAATTGAAGATCCGCGCCACGTCGCGCGCGATCACCGGATCGGCGGTGAAGAACGACAGGTCGGTATAGATGCGCGCGGTAATCGGGTGATAGTTGCCGGTGCCGACATGGACATAGGACGCCAGCGCCCCGCGCTCGCGCCGCACCACAAGCGACAGCTTGGCGTGCGTCTTCAGCTCGATCAGTCCGTAGACCACCTGCGCGCCGGCGCGTTCGAGGTCGCGCGCCCAGCGGATATTGGCCTCCTCGTCGAAGCGCGCCTTGAGCTCAACCAGCGCGGTCACCGACTTGCCGGCCTCGGCGGCTTCGGCGAGCGTGCGCACGATCGGCGATTCCGACGAGGTCCGGTATAGGGTCTGCTTGATCGCGATCACGTCGGGATCGCGCGCGGCTTGCTGCAGGAACTGCACCACGACGTCGAACGATTCGTAGGGGTGATGGACGATCAGGTCCTTCTGGCGGATGGCCGCGAAACAGTCGCCGCCATGGTCGCGGATGCGCTCGGGGAAGCGCGGGTTATAGGGGGTGAACAGGAGATCCGGCCGGTCGAGCGCGACCAGCTCCTTGAGCTCGTTGAGCGCGAGCATGCCGTTGACGACAAACACCTCGTCGTCGGCGACCGCCAGCACGCGCTGCACGAACTTGCGCAGTTCGGGCGGCATGCTTTCCTCGATCTCGAGCCGGATCACCGACCCGCGCCGGCGGCGCTTGAGCGCGGTCTCGAATTGCCGCACGAGGTCTTCCGACTCTTCCTCGATTTCGATTTCGGAATCGCGGATGATGCGGAAGGCGCCCTGCCCCTTCACCGCATAGCCCGGGAACAGTCGGCCGATGAACAGGCCGGTGACCTGTTCGAGCGTGATGACGCGCTGGGCGCCGTCGGCGCCCTTCGGCAGCAGCACGAAGCGCTCGATCTTGTGCGGGACGCGGATCAGCGCGTTCATCGCCTTGCCGTCGCTCGCGCGCGACAATTGCAGCGCCAGCGAAAAGCCGAGATTGGGGATGAACGGGAACGGATGCGCCGGATCGATCGCCAGCGGCGTCAGCACCGGGAAGACATGGTGCAGGAAATGCTCCTCGAGCCAGGAGCGTTCCTGTTTGCTCACCTCGTGTCCGTCGACCAGCACGATGCCGGCGGCGGCCAGTTCACCGCGCAACTCGCGCCAGCGCGTCTGCTGGTCGCTCGCCAGCACCGAGGCCATCTCGGCGATGCGCACGAGCTGCTCGGCGGCGGTCAGGCCGTCGGGGCTGCGTTCGGAAATGCCTTCGCGCACCTGGCCCTTGAGGGCGGCGACACGCACCATGAAGAACTCGTCCAGATTGTTGGCCGAGATCGACAGAAAGCGCAGCCGCTCGAGCAGCGGATGGTTGGGGTTGCTGGCCTCTTCCCAGACCCGGCGATTGAAATGCAGCCAGGACAGTTCGCGGTTGATGAAGCGTTCCGGGCTTGCGGCAAGCCGCGCGCCGTCCGGCCGCGCGGCCTCGGCCGACGGTATCGGGGCGGCGGACGCAGCATTTTCGTCCGCGATTACAACGGATTCGCTTGAATATAACATAATGTTGCGATGGAACGTATGGGCCCAGTTTACGGAACCATATCGTAAAATAGTGACATCCAGATGACCGACCGGCACCGCCCGCGGCGTCGTTACCGGATTATTCGTCGCGATAGAGTTCGGCCGCAAGCGCCCGGCTCACCGGCCGCCGGCGCTGCATGGCCTCGCGGTCGAGCCGTTCGACCGCCCCGCGCACCGCCGCGATCGAGCGTTCCACCCGTGCCAGCAGGTAACGGATCAATGCGTCGTCCACGACCAGTTGCCGGTCGGCAAAAAGCTTGGCGATGACCCCGGCCAGAAGCCCGTCGTCGGGGGCTTCAAGCGTCACGACCGGGATGGCCCGCAGCCGCGAGGCGAGATCGGGCAGCCCGACCGGCCAGCGCGTCGGGCTCTCGCGCGCGGTCAGGAGCACGTAGGCGCCGTCCTGGCGCGCCAGATTGATCAGGTGGAACAGGGCCTGCTCGTCGAGCCGGCCAGCGGCAAGGTCTTCGAGCACCAGCGCCCCGGTGGCCAGGGCAGCCGTCGGCAGATCGCGGTCAAGCGAACGGCCGGCCAGGAAACGCGCGCCCGCGCGCTCGCCCCAGATCGCGGCCAGGTGGCTCTTGCCGGCCCCCTGCGGGCCGCAGATCGCCATGATGCGGCTCGGCCAGTCCGGCCAGTCGTCGACCAGCGCGAGCGCGGCCGCGTTCGAGGCGCCGCGCAGGAAATCGTCGCGCGCGAAGCTCTCGCTATGGCCGAGCGCGAGCGTGAGCTGCCGCGGGGCGGAAACGGCCGGCATCTCAGCCACCGGTATAATAAGGGCTCGCGAGATACTGGCGGATCAGGAAACGGACCAGCACGCCGATCGAGGCCGCCACCGGGACTGCGACCAGCAGGCCGACAAATCCGAACAGATATCCGAACGCAAGCAGCGAGAACATCAGCCATACCGGATGCAGGCCGATCTTGGTGCCGACGAAATAGGGCTGCAGCACGTTGCCTTCGATCGCCTGACCGACCACGAAAACGCCGACCGCCATCAGGATCGGTAGCCATTCCGGCCAGAATTGCGCGATCGCGACGCCGCCGGCCAGCAGGAAGCCAACCACCGTTCCGACATAGGGCACGAAGCTGAGCACGCCCGACACGATGCCGATCATCAATCCGAAATTGAGTCCGAGCAGCACGAGGCTAACGGCATAGAATGCGCCGAGGATGACGCAGCACAGGGCCTGCCCGCGCATGAACCCGGAGATCGCGCCATCCACCTCGCCCAGCAATTGCCGCACGGTCGTCTTGTGCGGCAGCGGAATCCACTCGTCGACTTTCGCAACCAGGCGGTCCCAGTCGAGCAGAAGATAGAAGGCCACTACCGGGGCGATGATTAGAAGCGAAAGCACCGACACGAGCGCCTTGCCGCCCGACCAGAGCGAGGCGAGGAAACCGCCGAGCCAGCCCGCCGCCTGCGAGGCGAACCCGCTCAGCGATTTCTGGATTTCCGGCAGGCGCTCCCCGATCAACTGACCGAACCAGGTGCCCTGCGAGCGCGCGACATAGTCCTGCAATTGCTGGAAATAATGCGGCAGGCGCTGCGCGAACTGCGCGATCTCCTGGGTCAGGAGCGGGATCAGCAGCCCAAGCGCGGCGACGATCACGAGCACGGTGCCGACGACGATGATGAGCGTGGCCAGCGTGCGGTTGATCCCGATGCCGCGCATGCGCTCGACCACCGGATCGAGCAGATAGGCAAGCCCCATCGCCACGATGAACGGCAGCAGGACGTCCCGGAACACCCACAGGAACAGCGCGAACAGCAACAGCGCCAAGCTCCAGAAGATAAGCTGGCGCTTGAGCGACAGCTTGCGCTGCATCCCGCTCGCCGGCGCTGGCTGCTCCTCGTTGCTCATCGCCGCTAGCGCCCCTCTTCGGTCGAGCCGACGTGACGGATCCACTCGGCGAGATAGAAGGCGATCGACAGGAAGGTCAAGACGGCAACCGCCGTTATGGCCAGCGGATAAAGGATGCCGAGCCCGAACTTGAACGCCAGCGAGCCAAGAACGAGGCAGGCGAACACGATCTGGGCAACGGTATTGAGCTTGGAGACCCGCAGCGGCTTCATTTCCATGGGCCGGCCGATCAGCCAGGTCAGGATCACTGCGCCCACGATCATGATGTCGCGGGATACCACGAAGATCACGAGCCAGCGGGGAATCTCGCCCGCGATCCCGAGCGAGACATAGATCGACACGATCAGCGCCTTGTCGGCGATCGGATCGAGATAGGCTCCAATCTCGCTCGCCATATCGAAGCGCTTGGCAAGAAAACCGTCGATGGCGTCGCTGATCCCCGCCGCCACGAACAGGATGAACGCGATCAGCATCTCCCCAGAACTGATCGCCCACACCACCAGCGGCACCGCAAGGATGCGCGCGAGTGTGATGAGATTCGGAATACTCAAAGCAAATTCGCCCCGGCACGCTGCGGCAACCGGCGCCGCACGACACAAACTATAGTATAAAAGCCTTCAAGCCATTGCGTACAATGCAATTTCCACGTAATCCCCGGCTGGCAGCCGGGGATCACCATGAGTCAGAAGGGGCGCGGCCTCACCTATGCCGAAGCCGGGGTCGATATCGACGCCGGCAACCGCATGGTGGAACTGATCAAACCGCTGGTGCGTGCAACGCGCCGCCGCGGCGCCGACGCCGAAATCGGCGGCTTCGGCGGACTCTTCGACCTCAAGGGGGCCGGCTTTTCCGATCCCGTCCTGGTTGCGGCTACCGACGGCGTCGGCACCAAGGTCAAGATCGCGATTGAAACTGGCCGCCACGACACGATCGGCATCGATCTTGTCGCCATGTCGGTCAACGACCTCGTGGTGCAGGGCGCCGAGCCGCTGTTCTTCCTCGACTATTTTGCCTGCTCGCAGCTCGATCCGCAGGTCGGCGCCGCCGTCGTGGCGGGCATCGCGCAGGGTTGCCGGCAATCGGACTGCGCATTGATCGGCGGGGAGACCGCCGAGATGCCCGGGCTCTATCAGCCCGGCGACTACGATCTCGCCGGCTTTGCCGTCGGCGCCGCCGAGCGCGGCACGCTGCTGCCGCGCTCCGATATCGGGCCGGGCGACATGGTGCTCGGGCTCGCCTCATCGGGCGTGCATTCGAACGGTTTCTCGCTCGTGCGCCGGGTCGCAGGCCATGCCGGGCTTGCCTGGAGCGCGCCCGCTCCGTTCGCGCGCGGCGAAACGCTCGGCGAAGCGGTGCTGACGCCGACGCGCCTCTACGTGAAATCCTGCCTCGCCGCGATCCGCGAGACCGGCGCGGTCAAGGCGCTCGCCCACATCACCGGCGGCGGATTCCCCGATAACATCCCGCGCGTCCTGCCCAGGGGCCTCGCCGCCGAGATCGATCTCGCAAGCGTGCCGGTGCTGCCGGTCTTCCGCTGGCTCGCCGCCGCCGGCAACATCGCGCAGGAGGAAATGCTGCGCACCTTCAATTGCGGGATCGGCATGATCGCCGTCGTCGCCGCCGACCGCGCCGACGCCGTAGCTGGCGTGCTCGAACGCGAGGGCGACGGCGTGCACCGGCTCGGCCGCATCGCCGCCGCGACCGACGGCGTGCAGGTCCGATTGACGGGCCGGCTCGACCTTGCCGGATGAGCCCATGGCCGAAGAGCAAACATCGAGGAAGCGCGTCGCCGTCCTGATTTCCGGCCGCGGCTCCAACATGGCCGCGCTCGCCGCCGCGGCCGACGATCCCGCCTATCCGGCCGCGATCGCGCTCGTGGTCTCCAACCGGCCCAATGCGGCGGGCCTCGCGATCGCGCGCGCGCGCGGCATCGAAACCGCGGTCGTCGACCACACCACACACGGCAAGGACCGCGCAGCGTTCGAGCGCGTGCTGCAGGAGGTGCTCGAACGGCACCGCATCGATCTCGTCTGCCTCGGCGGCTTCATGCGCCTGTTCACGCCCCAATTTGTCGCGCTGTGGGAAGGACGGATGCTCAACATCCATCCCGCGCTGCTGCCCTCCTTCAAGGGCCTCGACACCCATGCGCACGCACTCGAAGCCGGCGTGCGCATCCATGGGGCGACCGTGCATTTCGTCGTGCCGGAGATGGATGCCGGCCCTATCGTGATCCAGGCCGCGGTGCCGGTGCTCGATGACGACACGCCCGACAGCCTCGCCGCGCGCGTCGTCGGGGTCGAGCACCGCATCTATCCGCTGGCGCTGCGATGGCTTGCCGAGGGACGGCTACGTCGTGTCGGCGGACGTTGTCGCGTCGACGGCGTACCGGGCGCGGGGGCGGTGTTGATTCATCCACAAGCCAGCCCTAGCTCAAGATAAAATGATGGCGCAGCCAAAGCCCGACCGACCTTCTTGTAACTGGCCCGAAAGGGCAGCCAAGAGAAGCCTTCGGCCATCGCCTGCCGCGGTGCTGACGTTGACAAGTTGCGATCTGTAGCGATGCCAAATGAACGTGCGGACAGAGCGATAACGGAATGCGCAGCATAAGGGCCATGCTGTTGCTGGCAGTGATGTGGGGCTTGTCGATTCCAGCCACAAAGCTCGGGCTTCAGACGCTGCCCCCTCTGACATTGACAGCACTGCGCTTCGCGGTTGCCTTACCGCTCCTGTTGCCCTTCGTTTTCGGTCGGCATCGGCTGCCATGGCATAAATTGCCGCGCCTTGCCGCGCTTGGATTGATCGGCGTGGGCGTTGGCCAGGTTGCGCAGGCCTATGGAGTCGCTGCGACGTCCGCATCAGTTGGCACGATCATCTCGGCTACCATTCCCGTGTTTGTCGTCGTCTTTGCCGCGATCCACCTCAAGCAGCCGGTGTCGGGCTGGCAGAAACTCGGATTGCTGGCCGCCTTTGTCGGCATTGCGCTTGTTGCATTGGACGGAGACACGACGGCAGCTTTTCAGTCGAGCGCGATCGGCGCGGCCTGGATGCTGCTATCGGCCATCGCGATCGCTTTCTATTATGTCTGGAGCGTCGAACTGGCTCGCGAGTACGGCACTGGAGCGCTGGCAGCCTGGAGTACGTTCTCCGGTTTCCTCTCGCTGCTGCCATGGGCGATTTGGGAGATGTGGAGCGTACGTTTCAGCTCACGGCTGAAGGTATAGCAGCTACTGTTTATCTCGGCGTCGTGGTTACGGTTGCGGGCCTGTTCCTGTGGCTGCATCTCTTGAGTACGGTGCAAGCCAGCACGGCGGCCAGCGTCCAGTACCTGCAGCCGGTGATCGGTATCATAGCTTCCGCGATGATCTTTGGAGACAAATTGGGATTGCTTTTTGCAGCCGGTGTGGTGCTCGTTCTGGGCGGTCTTGCACTCACTATAACGCCCCGCACAGGAACTTAGGCCCTGCCGAAGTCCGACTGAGACTTGGATTCTCCAAATACAATATCACAAAAATAAAAACCCCCGGCTGTGGGGCCGGGGGTTACGGGTCGTGAAATCTCTCAGCCGAAGGTTGGATGTCCGGCTCGTTCCGATATGTCAGGCGACCTTCAGGTTTTCCGCGGAGGTCTTGCCGCGGTTGGTCACCAGTTCATATTCGACCGTCTGGCCTTCGTTCAAGGTGTTCAGCCCCGCACGCTCGACGGCCGAGATGTGAACGAACACATCCTTGTCTCCGCCGGTGGGACGAATAAACCCGTAACCCTTGGTCGGGTTGAACCATTTGACGGTGCCCTTCTGCATCGTCGATCTCCTGGTCTCAGTCTGAAAGGACGCTTCGCGCGTGTCGCTCATGCGCCGCGTGCCGATTCCGCGCCGACGATTCCGGACGGCCGCATGGAATGCGAATGTCGGAAGCGCAGCCGGAACCGGCCTGCCCCGTTACGACACAGCAAGATTGCGGCTGAAGCAAGACATTCGCCGTCGTCACGATGTCGTGCGGCGATCAAATTGCGTGCAAACGTCGCGTCCGTGCGCAGTTTGAAACTGTTCTGTTTCGATGCGGTACCGCAATCCTGCCGTACCGCATCGCGCGTTGCATTATCAACCGCGCCGGCAGGAAGCCATGACCTCCGTCGTCTTCACCGACAACGGCACCGCCCCGCTCGCGACAAAGGCGGAGGCTTCGGAGGGCGACATCTGTTTTGCGACCGTGCGCGCGTAACACTGGCAACGCGGGCCGCGCGTGCGGTCCTTCGGATCGGCGCCCGAGGAGCGGTCGAACATGCATTGATCGACGAGCTTCAGCCGCGCCTGCTCGTTGGCGTCGCCGACGGCGGATGAAAAGTCCCCGCCGCCGCAGCCGGCGACGGCAAGACACAGCATAATCACGGCAGGCCAGAAACGGACGGCGGTCATCGGAACTCCCGAAGGCGTTGGCAGATCAGGACGCGGGCCTGATCCAGACTCGGTTGTCGTGGAAGGCGGCGCCGCCGAACGGCGCGATCGCGTCGGCGCCGGTCAGCGTATTGATTCCCCGGCCGTCGTCATAGGCATGATTGGGCCAGATGGATTCGGCGATCACGACGCCGCGCCGCACGCCGGCGAACAACTTGACATGAAGCCGCACCCTACCGCGGCGATTACCGACCAAAGCGGGCGCGCCGTCGGACAGTCCGGTTCCGGCGGCGTCGTCGGGATGCATCAGGAGCGTCGGGCGACCTTCGCGCATGCGCGAGGCCGGCGTTTCGTTGAACGTCGAATTGAGGAAGTTGCGCGCCGGCGAGGTCGCCAGCCGGAACGGATGCTCGTCGTCCGCTTCCTCGATCACCTCCCAATGGTCGGGAAACTCCGGAATGGCGGCGAACGGACCGCACGGTCCCGGGCTGCGGAACGGCACGTTCGGCCAGTCGGGGCTGAAGCGGAACTTGCGGTCGGGCCAGTTGAACCCGTCCCGGTAATGCGCGCGCGCGAAATCCGGCTGGCAGTCGATCCAGCGCTCGCGCTCGAGCCGCTCCAGCGTGCCCCACCCCGATTGCCGCAGCGTCCAGTCGATAAGTTCGCGCGGCGTCATCGCAAAGCCCGGATGCGCGGCGCCCAGCCGCCTTGCAAGTGCGCAGACCACGTCATGGTTGGAGCGGCATTCGCCCGGCGCCTCCACGATCTTCGGGCCGAGCAGAATGTATTGGCTGCCGCCGGCCTGGTAGACGTCGTCGTGCTCCATGAACATGGTCGCCGGCAGGACGACGTCGGCCATGCGCGCGGTCTCGGTCATGAATTGCTCGTGCACGCACACGAACAGATCATCGCGCGCAAAGCCGCGCTTCACCGCCGACTGATCGGGGGCAACCGACACCGGATTGGTGTTCTGGATCAGCATCGCGGCCACCGGCGGACCGTCGCAGAGCGCGGCGCGGTCGCCGGTGAGGATCGGACCGATCCGCGACTGGTCGAGTTCGCGCACCGAGGGATCGCACACGTCGAGGCCCTCGATCATGGTCTTGTTCCAGTGATAGATCGCCCCGTTATTGTGGAAGGCGCCGCCGCCCTCGTATTGCCAGGCGCCGGTCACCGCCGCGATACAGCTTGCCGCATGCATGTTGATCGCGCCGTTGCGCGAGCGCGAAAATCCGTAGCCGAGCCGGAAATAGGTCCGCCTGCGCTCGCCGATCAGGCGCGCGAACGCCTCGATCGTCTCCGCCGGGCAGCCGGTGATGGCCGCGGCCCAGGCCGGATCGCGCGTCGCGACATGGGCCTGCATCTCGCGCGGACGATCCGTATATTTGTCCAGAAAGTCCCAGTCGGCATGGCCGTCGCGGAACAGGCAATGCATGAGCGCACAGGCGAGCGCGCCGTCGGTGCCGGGACGGATCAGCACCGGCAGGTCGGCCTGCTCCATCGTCGCATTCATGTAGACGTCGACGACGGCGATCTTCGCCTGCCGCTCCTTGCGCGCGCGCACGGCATGCGTCATCACGTTGATCTGGGTATGGACCGGATTGGTGCCCCAGATCACCAGCAGATCGGTGAGCGCCATTTCGCGCGGATCGGGTCCGGCGAGGCGGCCGGTGCCGGCGATGAAGCCGCTCCAGGCCGGGTTTACACAGATCGTCGAGAAAAATCCGGAATAGGACTTGGCGTGACGCAGGCGGTTGATGCCGTCGCGCATCACAAGCCCCATCGTCCCCGCATAGTAATAGGGCCAGACCGCCTGCGGGCCATGCCGCGCTTCCGCGCGCACGAAGTTTTCCGCTACGATATCGAGCGCGTCGTCCCAGGATATCGGGACAAAATCATCACCGCCTCTGGGGCCGACCCGGCGCAGCGGCTGCGTCAGACGCTGCGGATGATGGATGCGCTCGGCATAGCGGGCAACCTTCGCGCAGATCACGCCGGCGGTGTAGCGGTTATCCTCCGCGCCGCGCACGCGCCCGACGCAGTGCGCGTCGAACACCTCGACTTCGAGCGCGCAGGTGGACGGACAATCGTGCGGGCAGGCGGAGGCCCGAAGCACTGGGGAGGCGGCTGTCCGGACAATCTCGTTCATCCCGCCTCGCCCGTAATGTCACCCGCGCCTCACCGCTTGTGCGGGAATTCCTCCGGCCCGGGTGGATCCACGATCAGCGGATGCGCCAGAGCACGCCTGTGCTGGTATTGCCGGAGCCACCAGCCCATTGCAACCACGAACACCGCGCCGGCCGCGGCCGCCCAGTAATGGAGCACGTGCAAGCTCGCGGGATCGATGAACCCTTCGAGCGCCGCATCCTTGGCCATGATGTCGCCAGCGACCCAGCCGAGCAAGGCGGCACCCGCCCAGACCAGGATCGGAAAGCGGTCGAGCAGCGCCATCAGCAGCGCGCTGCCGGCCACGATCAGCGGGATCGAGGTCGCAAGGCCGAAGATGATCAGCACGGTCTTGATGGTCGCGGCATGCGCGAGGTCGACGCGCACGGCCGCCGTCTCGGCCGCCGCCGCGATCGCGATCACGTTGTCGAGGCTCATGACGATGTCGGCGATCGCGACGATGCGCACCGCCCGCCACAGGTTCTCGGCGGCGGCGATCTTGCCTTCGCCCTCGTCGTCCTCCGGAACCACGAGCTTGACCGCCACCCAGATCAGCAGAACGCCGCCGACCAGCTTCAGGAAAGGATAGGCCATGGCCTGCGCCACGACGAGCGTGAACAGCACGCGCAGCAGCACGGCAACGCCGGCGCCCAGGACCATGCCCCAGAAGCGCTGCTTCGGCGGCAGCATCCGACAGGCCAATGCGATCACCACCGCGTTGTCGCCGGACAGGATGATATTGATACCGATGATCTGTCCCGCCGCGACCCAAAAGGCCGGCGAGAACAAGTCTGCCCAAAGCGCTTCCACCCTAAACCCCTGTTGAGCTGGTATTATGTATTTTCGATACCGTAGCTCTACAAGGGCATTTGTACAGGTGCAAATAGTGCGGCGTCACGCCTCAGATCAAGTCCGGTTCTCCGACAGGTTTTTCCTGCCCCGGTTCAGCCGACAATCTCGTTTCCGGAGAAAAACTGGGCGATTTCCTTGACCGCGGTGTCCGGCGCGTCGGAGCCGTGCACGGAATTCTCGCCGACCGAGCGGGCATGCACCTTGCGGACGGTGCCGTCGGCGGCCTTGGCCGGATCGGTTGCGCCCATCACCTCGCGATAGCGGGCGATCGCGTTCTCACCCTCGAGCACCTGCACCACGACCGGGCCGGAGATCATGAACGACACCAGCTCGCCGAAGAAGGGGCGCTCCCTGTGCACGGCATAGAAGGTCTCGGCCTGCTCGCGGGTCATGCGGATGCGTTTCTGCGCGACGATGCGCAGGCCCGCTTTCTCGATCATGGCGTTGATCGCGCCGGTGATGTTACGCGCCGTCGCGTCGGGCTTCAGGATGGAAAACGTACGCTCGATCGCCATGAAAAAATCCTCGGGCTGAAGGGGAAACCTGCGGGTGCGGGCTTATAGCGACCGCGATCCGCGCCCGCAAGCGGCCGGCCGGACGCCCTTTTCCGGCATTCATTGAGAAAATCCGCCGGCCGTTGAACCTGTGCCGGAGCGCGCGCGACAGACGTTCAGGATGTGGGCGACACATCCGTCACAAGGAGATGACCATGTTTCGCAAAATCACGTTCGCACTCGCCGCGTTGACCGCTCTCGGTGCCGCGGCCCTCGCCCCCACTTCCGCCGACGCCGGCTGGAAGGGCAAGCACTGGCACAAGCACCACTGGGGTCACGGCAAGATCTATTTCGGCGGTCCGGCCTATGTCGCTTACGGCCATGGCTGCTGGGTGAAGCGCTGGGTCGATACCCCGTACGGTCCGCGCCTGCGCCGGATCTATGTCTGCTACTGATCCCGGCGGACGGCCGCGCCCACGGCGCGGTTGACGAAAGCCCCGGCCCCGTGCGCGAGGCCGGGGCCTTTCTTTTGCGGACGCATCTCAGGACGCGGGTGTGGCGCGCGTCAGCTTCGCATGATCGCATTGCCCCACAGATTAAGCGTGCGCTCGGCATGCGGCCAGTGCCGCACCGGGCGGTCGCGCATGACCTCGAGCTCGGCGGAGACCTCGATCCAGTTGCCGTCCGGGTCGGCGATGAAGACGAACAGGTTGTTGCCCGGCCTGTGGCGGCCGGGTCCCCACATCAGGCGGATGTTGCGGGCAGCGAAACGGTCGGCCCAGTCGCGGATCGTGTTCCATTCGCCGGCTTCGTAGCTGTGATGGTCGACGCCGCGCCGCGACGACAGGAAACAGGCGAGCGTATGGTGTTCGTGGTTGGAGCGCATGAAGCTCGTCGCGAGTCCGCCCTTGTCGTTGATGACGCGGTCGGAGACGAGAAAGCCGAGCTTGCCGGCGTAGAAATCCTCGATCGCCCCGACATCGAAGGTCGCAAGCGTGACGTGCTGCAGCGGCCCGTGCAGGCCCGGCCGGTCGTGATCGTCGGGATTGGCGAGCCCGAACACGACACCGTTGCCGTCGGGATCGCGCACCGAAAAGGCACGCGACAGAAGCGGCGACGACACGTCCACGGGATCGAGCCCCTCGCGGGAAGCACGCGCATGGAGCTCGCCGAGCCCCTCGGCGTCACGGCAGGCGAAGGCGGCATAATCGAGCTTCCCCGCCGCGCCTTGCGCGAAGAGCATGCGCCGCTGCGGGCCGTAGCAGAGCCAGCGTCCGTCCGGGAGCCGCTCCGCATTCATGTCCATGGCGCCGCCATAGAAGGCGGCGAGCCGATCCGGCGCCGGGCTCTGCATCTGGAGATGATGAAGGAAAGCACTGGCACGAACCGCTGTCGCCGACATGGCGTCGCCCCTCTCGCCCACTCGTGCTGCGCGCTTGCGTGAATCGCGGGTTCCGGGCGTCCGCCCCGGTCGGTTATTGCGATATCAACTATTGTGATTGTAACAATCCGCGCCGACACCGTAAAGCGGCGCACGGCCGCGTCCGCGCACGGCCGCGCGCCGCGCCATGCCGTCGGCGCGTTCCCCACACCGGCACGAACGGACTCGGCAGCCGCGCAAAATCCGTCTAGAGAGCGGCCATGCTCACCATCGACAACCTTTCGGTCCGGGTGGCCGGACGCCTGCTCATCGATCACGCCTCCGTGCAGATCCCGGCCGGCGCGCGCGTGGGGCTCGTCGGCCGCAACGGATGCGGAAAGACGACGCTGTTCAACGTCATCACCGGCGAACGCGGCGCGGAGGCCGGCGACATCACCCGCCCGGCGCGCAGCAGCGTCGGACGACTGCTGCAGGAGGCGCCCTCGGGTCCGCAGCCGCTGATCGAGGTCGTGCTGGCCGGCGACCAGGAGCGCGCCCGCCTCATGGCCGAAGCCGAGACCGCCACCGATCCACACCGGATCGCCGACATCCAGACGCGGCTTGCCGACATCGACGCCTATGCCGCGCCCGCGCGCGCCGCCGCGATCCTATCCGGCCTCGGTTTTCCCGAAGCCGCGCAGCAGCGGCCGTGTTCGGAGTTTTCCGGCGGCTGGCGCATGCGCGTCGCGCTCGCCGCCGTCCTGTTCGCGCAACCCGACATCCTGCTGCTCGACGAGCCGACCAACTATCTGGACCTCGAAGGCACGCTCTGGCTGCAGGACCATCTCGCCCGCTACCGGCGCACCGTGATCGTGATCAGCCACGACCGCGACCTGCTCGACAACGCGGTCGATTCCATCCTGCATCTGGAAAACGGCAAGCTGACCTTCTATCGCGGAACCTATTCGTCGTTCGAGCGCCAGCGCCGCGAGCGCCTCATGCTCGACGCCAAGCACGCCAGGAAGCAGGAAGCGCAGCGCAAGCACCTGCAGGCGTTCGTCGACCGTTTCCGCGCCAAGGCGAGCAAGGCGCGTCAGGCGCAGTCGCGCCTCAAGCTGCTGGCGAAGATGGAGCCGGTTGCCGCAGCCGTCATCGACGAGGCACGGCCGATCCATTTCCCCCCGCCCAAGAAGACGCTGTCGCCGCCGATCCTTGCGCTCGACGGCGTGACGGTCGGCTACGAGCCGGACAGGCCGATCCTGCGCAATATCGACATGCGCATCGACAACGACGACCGCATCGCGCTGCTCGGCCAGAACGGCAACGGCAAGTCGACGCTGGTGAAGCTCCTGTCCGGCCGCCTGCAGCCGTTCTCGGGCACGCTCACGCGCGCCAACGGCATGGCCATCGCCTATTTCGCGCAGCATCAGCTCGACGAGCTCAACCCCGACGGCTCGGCTTACGAAGCGGTGCGGCTGCTCATGCCCGACGCGCCGGAATCGAAAGTACGCGCCCGCGCCGGCAGCATCGGCTTCCCCGAAGCCAAGGCCGACACCCGGATCGCGAGCCTCTCCGGCGGCGAGAAGGCGCGCCTACTGCTCGGCCTTGCAACCTTCTCGGGACCGCATCTCGTCGTGCTCGACGAGCCGACCAACCATCTCGATATCGACAGCCGCGCCGCGCTGATCGAGGCGATCAACGACTTTCCGGGCGCGGTCATCCTCGTCTCGCACGACCGCTATCTGCTCGACGCCTGCGCCGACCGTCTCTTCCTGGTCGCCGACGGCACGGTGCGCGCCTTCGATGGCGACCTCGACGATTACCGCCGCTACGTGCTCAGCGAGGGACGCATGGCGCCGCCGGCTATGGGCCCCGCGAACGCCTCGCCTGCTTCCGCGCAGAACCGCGAGGCGGCACGGCGTACGACCGCCAACAAACGCGCCGCGCTCGCTCCCTTGCGCAAGCGCATCGCCGACGCCGAAGCGCAGATGAAGCGCCTCGCCACCGATATCGCAGCGCTCGACGTCAAGCTCGCGCAGCCCGATCTGTTCGCGCGCGATCCGGCGAAAGCCGCGGGCCTCGCCAAGGAGCGCAGCGAGCGCACCGAAGCACTCGCGCGCGCCGAAGAGGAATGGCTCGCCGCCAGCGGCGAATATGAATCGGCGATGGCTTGATAGCTTTCCTCAGGATCCGGTCCGCGAAGACTGGACCAGATCCATCCCATGCGTCAGCGCGGTGCGACGCGCACCGCCGTCGGCTTGCGCTTGGAGCGTTCCGGCTTCTTCGGCTTGGGGGGCTCGGGGATGACGACGCGCTCGATGGACACAAGGCGTCCGGCGCGGAACCGGTAGAGGCCCGGCCAGGGTCCCTGCATGTAGGTGAGCGTGACGCTGCGCTCGCCGGAGGGGTCGGCGCCGATCTCGATATTGGTCGGAAAGCCCGCGCGCTGCGCGACGTCGCACTCGGTCATGGCGAGCGCGATGCCGCCCATGACCGTCGGCCCCTGCCAGGGCTGCGGCTGCGTCGAATCGGGGGTGAGCGAGGCGGGTTCGGACGGCGGATTGGTGCCGTCGGTCTCCGGCAGCGGTTGCGGCGGCGGCTCGGGCATGGCGACGCGTGTGGCCGCGCAGCTTCCGTCGGCGCCGATCAGGTCGTCGGGCGTAATGGTGCGGTCGGTGAGCATCTTCTTGGTTGTGGTGGAACCGCGCACCCAGTCGGGCGTCGCAAACAGGTCGTTCTTTTTCGTCGCGGCGGTCGCGGCCGGTTCGTTGGTCGGCGACGCGCATCCGCCGAGCGCGACGGCGAGCGCCACAGCACCCAGCAGGACAATCAGATTCCGGTCGGACAATTTCACTGACAAAGAAGAGATCCCGGACCACGCCCCACCAAGCTTAGGGCAAAATTTCTAGTCGTCATCATGACCGCGATCAACTGCGCGCATATTCCTTCGCCCGCCTTCGTTAACGCGGGGCACGATGGCAAACTATTGCCATATCATGATTTTTTGACCCAGCGTCCGCGTTCGTCGGGCTGCCAATAGGTCGTCTCGAAGCCTTTCGCCTTCACCTCGCTCCAGCACAGGCGGGCATGCGCGACCGCCTCCTCGTCCTCGCCGTCGAACAGAAGCACGATGCGCTCGTAGGCCGCCGCGTCCTCAGGCAAGGCCGCGCCGTCGATCAGGAAGCGCACGCTGGCGCCGTTGGGATTGTCGGGTTGCACGGTGAGCAGCACCGGCTGTTCGTCCGGATCGGGCTGCAGGTGCGTTCCGTGCGGCAGAAAGCCGTCGTCGCGGCACGTCCACAGATGCGCATCGAGTGCCTCGACACGCTCCTCGCTCGACGACTGCACCACCACCCGCCAGCCGCGTTCGATCGAACGCTCCAGCAGGGCCGGCAGCGTGTCTTCGACGCGCTTGCGCTGCAAATGATAGAACAGCACCTCGGTCATCGTGGCGTCCGCCTTCGCCGTCATGCCTCGTAATTGTCGGCCACCAGGCGGTCGAGCAGGCGCACGCCGAAGCCCGAGCCCCACGAGCGGTTGATGTCGGTCGAGGGTGAACCCATGCCGGTGCCGGCGATGTCGAGATGCGCCCATGGCGTCTTGCCGACGAAGCGCTGCAGGAATTGCGCGGCGGTGATCGCGCCGCCATAGCGCCCACCGGTATTCTTCATGTCGGCGAATTTGGAATCGATCAGCTTGTCGTATTCGGGCGCGAGCGGCATGCGCCACACCTTCTCGCCGGTCGTCTCGCCCGCGGCCGACAGGCGGGCGGCGAGTTCGTCGTCATTGGCGAACAGGCCGGCATATTCCTGGCCGAGCGCGACGATGATCGCGCCGGTGAGCGTCGCCAGATCGATCATCGCGCGCGGCTTGAATTTCTTCGCCACGTGCCAGAGCACGTCGGCGAGCACCAGCCGCCCCTCGGCGTCGGTGTTGATGATCTCGACGGTCTGGCCCGACATCGAGGTCACGATGTCGCCCGGCCGCTGCGCGTTGCCGTCGGGCATGTTCTCCACGAGACCGATGGCGCCGACGGCGTTGACCTTCGCCTTGCGACCGGCGAGCGCATGCATCAGGCCGACCACGCAGGCCGCGCCCGCCATGTCGCCTTTCATATCCTCCATGCCGGCGGCCGGCTTGATCGAGATGCCGCCGGCGTCGAAACAGACGCCCTTGCCGATGAAGGCGATCGGCGGCTGGCTGCGGCGCCCGCCGTTCCAGCGCATGATGACGATGCGGCTTTCCCGCTCCGATCCCTGTCCGACGCCGAGCAGCGCATGCATGCCGAGGCGCTTCATCGCGCGCTCGTCGAGAATCTCGATGCCGACGCCTGCCTTGCGCAGCGCCGAGGCGCGGCGGGCGAACTCCACCGGCGAAAGCACGTTCGGCGGCTCGTTGACGAGATCGCGCGCGATGACGACGCCATCGGCGACCGGCTGGCGCGTGCGCCAGGCCTTGCGCGCATCCGCCGGGCGGGCGGTGCCGACGGTGAGCGCAACGCTCTTGGCGCGCTCCTCGCCTTCCTTGGTCTTGGTCTTGTAACGCTCGAACGCGTAGGCACGCAGCATCGCGCCCAGCGCAAGATCGGCGGCCTCGTCCGGCGTCATCGGTCCGCTTCCGGTTTCGGCGACAATGGCGACCTCGCTTTCGCGCCCGGGCACCCGGCCCATCGCCACTCCGCCGAGACGCACGAAATCGCGCGGCTTCGCATTGGTCTTGGTGTCGGTCTTGGCTTCGGTCTTGGCGTCCTCGGGCTTGCCGACCCCCAGCACGATCAGCCGGGAGACTTTCAGGCCGGCGGGCGCGACGATGTCGAGCGCGGACCCCGACTTTCCCGCAAACCGGTCCGCGGCGGCCGCGCGGCGGATGAGATCGAGCGTCGGACGCAGCAGCCGGACGGTGGCGGGGCCAAATTTCAGGTCAGGATTGCAAAAAACGATCAACACACCCTTCGCGGGCAAGCCGATAGGCGCGAAATCGGACGTCAGGGCTCGAGCCATAAGATCAAATTCCCAAAATGACGGAATCGGCCAAGAAGCGGGGCCACCTCCATATGGACCGTGCCGTTTCGAGCTGCCAAGCCCCCAGGAAGCCCCTGCCCCGCAATTCCCCCGGCCGGGCGCGCGATTAACCATAGGCGCAGCGATAAGTGCCGTCCGGCCACAGGGGATGTAAAAGTTGCCCGGCCCTTAACGTTTTCCATCGCATTTTCAACAGCTTTGCCACGGCAAGGCCATTTTGTGAATCGATCCATGGGGTTAGGCCTCGGCGGGGGATTCTGAAGGGGTCTGGGCCATTCGACCGCGCGCGCCTCATGGCGCGTGCAGCGGTCATGCTGTGTGGAGGGAGGGGACGTCCGGAGCGATGGGGTCGATCGGCCACTATATTTTCCGTTCAACGCTGGGCGCGTTCCTGATCGTCCTCATCAGCCTGACGGCGACGATCTGGATCACGCAGGCGTTGCGCGACGTCGATCTGATGACCAATCGCGGCCAGACCGTCCTGGTCTTTCTCGGCATCACGAGCCTCGTGATCCCCATCCTCGTTCTCATCATCGCCCCGATCGCGATGGTGATCTCGGTCGGGCACGTGCTGACCAAGCTGTCCACCGATTCCGAGCTCATCGTCATGAACGCCGCCGGCATGTCGCCATGGCGCCTGTTCAAGCCGTTCCTGGCCATGGCCTGCGTCGTGTCGGTGACGGTGGCGATCATCGCCGCCTGGCTTGGGCCGAAGAGCGTGCGCATGGTGCGCGACTGGGCGACGGAAGTGCGCGCCGACCTTGTCACCAACATTGTCCAGCCCGGCCGCTTCATTAGCCTCGACCGCGGCATGACGTTCCATATCCGCGAGCGGCTGCCGAACGGGCAGTTGCGCGGCATCTTCGTCGACGACCGCACCAACCCGAAGGAAACGGCGACCTTCCTCGCCGAGGAAGGCGAAATCCTCAAGAACGACCAAGGCACGTTCCTCGTGCTCAAGGCCGGCAGCGTGCAGCGCCAGGACAAGCCCGGCAGCGATCCGGCGATCGTGATATACGACCGCTATGCCTTCGATCTCTCGCGGCTGTCCACCGGCGGCCAGAGCCGCAACATCTCCACACGCGAGCGCTATATCTGGGAATTGCTGTTCCCCGCCCCCGGCGATCCGCTCGCGACCACGCAGTCGGCGCAGCGCTGGGTCGAGCTCAACGACCGGCTGCTGGCGCCGCTTTACCCCTTCGCCTTCGTCGTGATCGCCTATGCCTATCTCGGCGCGCCGCGCACCACGCGTCAGAGCCGCGGGGCGGCGCTCGGCGGCACCATTTTCGCGGTCGCGGGCCTGCGCATCGTCGGCTTCGCCTCGATCGTCGCCAGCTTCAACAATCCGTGGGCGGTGGTGATCCCCTACACCGCCATTGCCGCCACCGTTGGGTTCGGCCTCTACGCGATATCGAAAGGCGTCATCATCGAGACGCCGACGGCGCTGACCGACGCCATGAACGCGCTCGGCGAACGCATCGCGCGCCGTTTCGCGCCCAAGACGAGCGGCCACGCATGATCCCTGCGCCCACCCTCTCAATCTATTTCGCCAAGCGTTTCCTACTGGCGGTGGTCGGCGTCTTTGCCGGCGTGTTTTTCCTGGTCGGCGTCATCGACTTCATCGAGATGACGCGCCGCACCGGCGATCTCAACGTCTCCTCGCTGACGGTCGCGAAAATCTCCTTCTTCCGGCTGCCGATCATGCTCGAGCGGCTGATGCCGTTCTGCGTGCTGGTCGGTGCCATGACCTGCTACCTGACGCTCTCGCGCCGGCTCGAGCTTGTGGTCGCGCGCGCGGCGGGCATGTCGGCCTGGCAGTTCGTGGCCCCCGCTTTGATCTCGGCGCTGCTGCTCGGGGTGTTCGGCACCACAATCTACAATCCGGTGTCCTCGGCGCTGCAGGAACAGTCGCGCAAGCTCGAAGTCGAACTGTTCGGGACCGCGCAATCAGCGATGCAGCAGACCGCGAGCGGCTTCTGGGTGCGCCAGCGCAGTTCCGTCGGCGAAGCGGTGGTGTTCGCCACCGCGGCGACGGAAAAAGGCATCCGCCTGAGCGGGGTCAGCGTCTTCACCTTCGAGCATAACGGCCGCTACAAGGAACGCATCGAGGCCAAGACCGGCGTCCTGCAGCCGGGCGAATGGCTGCTCACCGACGCGCGCGTGTTCACGCAGGGCGTCCCTCCGGTCAATCACGCCCGCTATTCGCTGCCCACCAACCTCACCCCGGAACAGGTGCAGGAAACCTTCGCCAATCCCGAGACTGTTTCATTCTGGGAACTGCCAAGCCACATCCGCGACTCGGAGAATGCCGGGCTGAAGGCGGCCGGCTACCGCCTGCAATACCAGAAGCTCCTCGCCCGCCCGTTCTTCCTCGTGGCGATGGTATTCCTTGCAGCCTCGGTGAGCCTGCGGCTGTTCCGTTTCGGCGGCGTCCAGCAGATGGTTTTGGGTGGTGTCGCAGCCGGCTTTCTGCTTTACGTTCTGGCCAAAATTGCCGAAGACATGAGCAAGGCCGAGCTGATGCATCCCATTGTGGCTGCTTGGCTTCCGGCCCTGGCCGGGGGACTGACCGGGTTCTTGATGTTGTTGTACCAGGAGGATGGGTGATGGCCGGTTCGACCACCGCTCATCGCCGGATATGTCGGGGGATGGATCTTACCCCCCTGCGTGTTGCGTCGCTTGCCGGCGCGATCGCGCTTGCGCTCGTCGTCATGGTCGAGCCCGTCCTCGCGCAGACGAACTTCCTCACCTTTCCCTCGCGCCCGCCGCGCGCCAAGCCCACGACTATTCCGAAAAAGGGCGAGCCGCAGCCGCCGATGCTCGTGCAGGCCGACCAGATCCACTACGACTATGCCAACGAGCGCGTCTCGGCGGTCGGCCACGTGCAGATGTATTTCAACGGCTCGACGATCGAAGCCGACAAGGTGACCTACAACCAGCGCACCAAGCGCCTGCGCGCGGAAGGCAACATCCGCTTCACCGAGGCCGACGGCAAGATCACCTACGGCGAAATCCTCGATCTGAGCGACGACTATCGCGACGGCTTCGTCGACTCGCTGCGGCTCGACGCGCCGGAGAACACGCGCTTCGCCGCGAGCCGCGCCGACCGCACCGACGGCAACCTCACCGTCCTGCAGAGCGGCGTCTATACCGCCTGCGCGCCGTGCAAGGACGATCCCAGGAAGCCTCCGCTCTGGCAGGTCAAGGCGGCACGCATCACCCACAATGAAGGCGAGCGCACGCTGTATTTCGAGAATGCCAGCATCGAGTTCTTCGGCGTCCCGCTCGCCTATGTGCCGTATTTCTCGACGCCGGATCCGACGGTGAAGAAGAAGAGCGGCTGGCTGATGCCGATCTTCTCCTCCACCGGCCATTACGGCGTCGCCGCACATGCCCCCTATTACTGGGTGCTGGCGCCGGATCGCGACGTCACCATCACGCCCACGATCACGACCAAGCAGGGACCGATGCTGCAGGCCGAATACCGCCAGCGGCTGGTCAACGGCGCGTTCATGATCCGCGGCAGCGGCATCTTCCAGCAGGACAAGGACGAGTTTCGCCGCTCCGACGGCTCGACCACGCCCGGCTATCGCAACTTCCGCGGCGCCGTCGAATCCACCGGCCAGTTCGCGCTCAACGACAAATGGGTCTGGGGCTGGGACGCGGTGGCGCTGACCGACAAGAACTTCTTCAACGATTACGGCGCCTCGTTCCGGCAGACGCCGAAGGACCCGTTCCAGACCGGCATGACGCAGGGCACCTCGCAAGTCTACCTGACCGGCAAGGGCAACCGCAGCTATTTCGATCTGCGCGCCATGCACTTCTACGGTTTCTCGATCTCCGACAACCAGAAGGAATTGCCGGTCATCCATCCGGTGATGGATTACAGCTACATTTTCGGCCAGCCGGTGATGGGCGGCGAGCTCGGCTTCAAGATCAACCTGACCAGCCTTTCGCGCGACAACGCCTCGTTCGACCCGATCACGCCGACCGCCCTGCACAGCAATCTGTGCGGCCCGCTGGTCGCCGACCCGGCGGTGAAGAATGTCGGCAATTGTCTGCTGCGCGGCGTGCCGGGCACCTATTCGCGCTTCTCGACCGAGGTGAACTGGAAGCGCAGCTATACCGACTCGTTCGGACAGATTTTCACCCCCTTCGCCTATCTGCGCGCCGACGTCGCCGCGATGTCGATCTCCCCGCAGCCCGGCGTCGCCAACTACATCGATACCGGCGACAGCTCGTTCGTGCGCGGCATGCCGACGGTGGGCATTGAATACCGCTATCCGTTCGTGAGCGTGCAGTCCTGGGGCACGCAGACGATCGAGCCAATCGCCCAGGTCATCGCGCGCCCGAACGAGAAACTGATCGGCAAGCTGCCGAACGAGGATGCCCAGAGCCTGACCTTCGACGACGGCAACCTGTTCCGCGTCGACAAGTTCAGCGGCTGGGACCGCGTCGAGGGCGGCGGCCGCGCCAATGTCGGCGTGCAATACACCGCCCAGCTCAATCGCGGCGGCTTTTTCAACGTCCTGTTCGGCCAGTCCTATCACCTGTTCGGCACGAACTCGTTCGCCGTCGGCGACACCACCAATACCGGCCTCAATACCGGCCTGGAGACCACCCGCTCCGACTATGTCGCGCGCGTCTCCTACCAGCCCGACCGCATCCTGACGCTCTCGACCCGCTTCCGCTTCGACGAGGAAACCTTCGCGGTGCGCCGCTTCGAGATCGAGGGCCGCGCCAATTTCGACCGCTGGTCGCTGCAGGCGCTCTACGGCAACTACGACAAGCAGCCCGAACTCGGCTTCCTGACGCGGCGCGAGGGCATCCTCGGCGGCGCCTCGGTCAAGCTCAACCAGAACTGGGTCATGCAGGCCGCCGCGCGCTACGACCTCGACGCCGACCGGTTCGACCAGACCCGCATCGGCGTCGGCTATGTCGACGACTGCTTCATTCTCGCGCTCAACTACATCACGAGCTACGACTACACGGTCGACGTCAAGAAAGACCACCGCATCATGCTGCAGTTGAATCTGCGCACGATCGCGGGCACGTCGTTCTCGCGCGGCGTGAGCGGGTTGCCCGGCGGACTCTAGAATGGGACACTGGTTCTAGAACGGGGTCGCCGGCTGCGGGCCGGATCCCGATCCGCCGCAGAACGACTTTCAGGCACGGCTTGTCGCGCAGGGGCCGCGAACATGAAAGGGGATGCAATGTCCGGAAGCTCCAGTTGCATCGGTCGCCTCACCCTCGGCGCGGCGCTCGGCGCGGCGCTGTTGTGCACGACGCCCGCGGCCGCACAGGTCGCAGTCATCGTCAACGGCGATCCGATCACCGTCTACGACATCGAGCAGCGCGGGCGGCTGATGCGCCTGACCGGCGACAGGAATGTCGGCCGGCAGCAGATCGTCGAGGAACTGATCAACGACCGCCTCAAGCTGTCCGACGCCAAGCGTTACAAACTCGAGGTCGGCGACAAGGAAGTCGACAACGCCTTCGCCTCGCTGGCGCGCAACGCGCGCACCACGCCGGAAAATTTCGCCCGCTCGCTGTCCGGCCAGGGCGTCGACCCCAATACCCTGAAGGCGCGCCTGCGGGCCGACATCGCCTGGGGCCAGATCATCCGCGGCAAGTTCCAGTCCTCGCTGCAGATCAACGAAAAGGAATTGTTCAACGCGCTGGAGACCCGCAACCCGGAAGGCAAGGATGTGGGCTACGAATACACGCTCGTGCCGATCCTGTTCGTGGCCACGCGCGGCGCCTCCCAGTCGGTGATCGAAGAGCGCAAGCGCGAAGCCGAGCTGCTGCGTACACGCTTCCAGAACTGCGAAACCGGCATCCCGTTCGCGCGCGCGCTGCGCGACGTGGCGGTGCGCGATACCATCCGCCGGAATTCGGCCGACCTCTCCCCGCAACTGCGCGCCATCCTCGACCGCGTCGAGATCGGGCGGCTGACCGCGCCGGAAGTGACGCCGGGCGGCGTCGAGGTATTCGCGCTCTGCAACAGGAAAGAGACGACCGCCGATACGCCCGCCAAGCGCGCGCTGCGCGAGCAGATTTTTTCGGAACGCTTCAAGACCCATGCCGAGCGCTACCTGAAGGAATTGCGCAAGGCGGCCATGATCGAATTCCGCGAGTGACACCGCCGTGTCCGCGCCCGTCCCGTCTGCATCCGGGCGCGCCCTTGCGCTGACCGTCGGCGAGCCCGCCGGCATCGGCCCCGACATTGCGCTCGCGGCCTGGTGCGCGCGGCAGGCGCGGCAGGTGCCGCCCTTCTATCTGATCGCCGATCCGCAATTCATCGCGCGCCGCGCCGCCCTGCTCGATTGCACGGTACCGCTTGCGCGCGTCCGCCCGCAGGAGGCCGCCGCCGCTTTCGCCGACGCCCTGCCAGTCGTGCCGCTTGAGGCCGCGATCACCGCCGAGCCGGGCCGCCCCGACGCGTCGAGCGCGCCCGCCGCCATCGGCGCGATCGTGCGCGCGGTGGCCGACGTGATGGACGGCGCAGCGCTCGCCGTCGTGACCAATCCGATCGCCAAGGCCGTCCTCTATCGTGCAGGCTTTGCCGATCCCGGTCACACCGAATATCTGGCGCGGCTCGCCGCGGAGCGCACCGGCCGCCGCCTGCGTCCGGTGATGATGCTGTGGTGCGCCGAGCTCGCAGTCGTGCCGGTCACCATCCACATTCCGCTGAAGGAAGTGCCGCTGCGGCTGAGCGCGGAGCTGATCGTGGAGACCGCGACCATCACCGCGCGCGCGCTCGCCGAGCGCTTCGGCATCGCCCGGCCGCGCCTTGCGCTTGCCGGCCTCAATCCGCATGCCGGCGAAGACGGCGCGCTCGGGCGCGAAGACGCGGAGATGATCGCGCCCGCCGTTGCGCGCCTGCGCGCCGAAGGCATCGATGCGCGCGGCCCGCTGCCCGCCGATACCCTGTTCCATGCCGTCGCGCGCGCGACCTATGACGCGGTCCTGTGCATGTATCACGACCAGGCGCTCATTCCGGTCAAGACGCTGGCGTTCGACCGCGCGGTCAATGTGACACTCGGCCTGCCGTTCGTGCGCACTTCACCCGATCATGGCACCGCCTTCGACATTGCCGGCACCGGCAAGGCCGATCCGTCGAGCCTGATCGCCGCGCTCCAGCTTGCGGCAAGGCTCGCCGCACCCGCCGCCTCCACGTCCATGCCTCGATGACCGCGCTGGACGACCTGCCGCCGCTGCGCGATGTCATCCGCCGCTACGACCTCGCCGCCAAAAAATCCCTCGGCCAGAATTTCCTGCTCGACCTCAATCTGACCGCGCGGATCGCGCGCGCGGCTGCCCCGCTTGCGAACACGACCGTCGTGGAGATCGGGCCGGGACCTGGCGGCCTGACGCGCGCCCTGCTCGCGCTCGGCGCAAAGCGCGTCATCGCCGTCGAGCGCGACGCACGCGCGGTCGCGGCGCTGGCCGACATCGCCGCGCATTATCCCGGGCGGCTCACGATCGTGGAGGGCGACGCGCTCGCCTTCGATCCGCGCCCGCACCTGACGGCGGGGCCGGTACGCATCGTCGCCAACCTGCCCTACAACATCGCGACGCCGCTTCTGACCGGCTGGCTCGCCACCGAACCCTGGCCGCCCTGGTTCGACCGCATGGTGCTGATGTTCCAGCGCGAGGTCGCCGAGCGCCTGGTGGCGACGCCCGGCAGCAAGGCGTACGGCCGGCTGTCGATCCTCACGCAATGGCGCACGCATCCCGACATCCTGTTCGACGTCTCGCCGAAGGCCTTCGTGCCGCCGCCCAAGGTCGTCTCCTCGGTCGTCTCGTTCGTGCCGCGCCCCGCGCCGCTCGCCTGCGACCGCCGCACGCTCGAACGCGTCACCGAGGCCGCCTTCGGCCAGCGCCGGAAAATGCTGCGCCAGAGCCTGAAGACGCTCGGCGCCGATCCGGCCGGCCTGCTCGAACAGGCGTGGATCGCGCCGACCGCGCGCGCCGAGGAGATTGCGGTGGAAGGGTTCGTGCGGCTCGCCAATGCGTTCGCCGCGCGGACGGCGGCGTAAGGCGCGCCGTTCAGGACGCGATCTTCCGCAAATCCGACAACAGGCCGTCGATGAACTTTTCGATGTCCTGCAGCCGCACGCGCTTGAGGCGTTCGGCGGTGAGGATCGCGCGCAGCCGGTTGAGGCTCTCGTTGAGGTCCTGGTTGACGAGCACGTAATCGTACTCGGCCCAGTGCGGGATTTCCTCGAGCGCGTTGCGCAGGCGGCGGGAGACGATGTCGGGCGTGTCCTCCGCGCGCCGCACCAGCCGTCCCTTAAGTTCCTCGGCGGTCGGCGGCAGCACGAACACGCTGACCACGTCCGTACGCACCTTGTCGTAAAGCTGCAGCGTCCCCTGCCAGTCGATGTCGAAGAGCACGTCGCGCCCCTCGTTGAGCGCTTGCTCCACCGGCGCGCGCGGCGTACCGTAGAAATTGCCGTGCACCTCCGCCCATTCCAGCAATTCGCCGGCGTCGCGCAGGATTTCGAACTCGCGCCGGGTGATGAACTTGTAATGCACGCCCTCGATCTCGCTCGGCCGGCGCGCGCGCGTGGTCACCGAAACCGACAGGCTGACTTTCTGTTCCTTGTTGAGCAGTTCGCGCGTCAGCGTGGTCTTGCCGGCTCCCGAGGGCGAGGACACGACCAGCATGATACCGCGCCGAGATATTTCGGGTGCCGCAGTCATTCGAGATTCTGGACCTGTTCGCGGAACTGTTCGACCGTCGTCTTCAGCGCAAGACCGATATTGGTCAGTTCCACGTCGTTGGACTTGGCGCACAGGGTGTTGCTCTCGCGGTTGAGCTCCTGCGCCAGGAAATCGAGTCGGCGGCCGACCGCGCCGCCGTCGGCGAGCAGCTTGCGCGCCTGCGCGACGTGGGCGGCGAGGCGGTCGAGTTCCTCGCGCACGTCCGCCTTGGCTGCGAGCAGGAGCGCTTCCTGATGCAGCCGGTCGGGATCGAAACGGTTCGCCTGGTCGAGCAGGAGCGCGATCTGCTCCTTGAGCCTCTTCTTGATCGCCTCCGGCTGCCGGCCGGGCACCGCTTCGGCCCGCTGCGAGAGGTCGTCGATTTCCGCAAGCCGCGCCGCCAGCAATTCGCCGAGCGCCTTGCCCTCGTGGCGGCGCATCTCGCTCAGCTCGCCGACCGCCGCCGCGAAGCTCGTGACGATCGCGGCCTCGGCGGCGCGCCGGGCCTCCTCACTTTCCTCCTCGTCGACGACGTCGATGACGCCACGCAGGCCGAGCACGCCGTCAAGCCGCGGCGGTTGGGCCTCGATGCGGCCGGCAAGGCCCTTCATCGCGGCGAGCACCGCCGCAAGCACCGGCTCGTTGATGCGCACGACGGGAGCCGCGCCCTCGCGCGTCACGCTGAGATTGGCGTAGATGTTGCCGCGCGCGAGCGTCTCGGCCGCCTTGTTGCGCACCGGCACCTCGATTGCGTCCCAACCCGGCGGAATCCGCAGCCGCAGATCGAGACCCTTGCCGTTGACGGATTTGATCTCCCACGACCACGCATAGCCGCCGCTTGCGCCATGGCGGCGAGCGAAACCGGTCATGCTCGACAACGCCATCCTGATCCGCGCCGATTGCTGGTGAGGGTGAATCGATTTTGCGCCAGACCTTAACGGCCGCGCCCCGCCCTCACAAGCGCGAGGCGGCCGTTATCGACGTTCCGCCCCGCGGTCAGGGCCGCGCCGGCGCGCCGCCATTGCGGGTGGCGGACGGTTGCGGATTGGCAGCAGGATTGGCTTGCGTACGCCGCTGCGGCGGGCGCGCGGCGGGCTGCGGCGCGGCCGGCTCGGGTGCGGCCGCGGGTGGCGCAGAATCCGGCGTCTCCTTCTGCTCGCGTTCGAGCGCGCGCAGCCGCGCGACGTTGCGCAGGTGCTGGTCGTAATTCTCCGCGAACGCGTGCCCGCCGGTGCCGTCGGCGACGAAATAGAGTTCCTTGGTACGCGCCGGATTCACCGCGGCTTCGAGCGAGGCGCGGCCGGGATTAGCGATCGGTCCAGGCGGCAGCCCGGCGATGACGTAGGTGTTGTAGGGCGTGGGCTGCTCGATCTCGCTCTTGAGGATCGGGCGGCCGAGCGATCCCTTGCCGCCGACCAGTCCGTAGATGATCGTCGGGTCGGACTGCAACTTCATGTTCTGCTTGAGGCGGTTGAGGAACACGGCAGCCACGCGCGTGCGCTCTTCCGGCTTGCCGGTTTCCTTCTCGACGATGGAGGCGAGCGTGATGAGGTCTTCCGGCCGGCGCAGCGGCAGGTCGGGCATGCGGCGGTCCCAGACTTCCTTGATCACGCGCGCCTGCGCCTGCTGCATGCGCTGGATCATCTGCTCGCGCGTCGTGCCGCGCGTGAAACGATAGCTTTCCGGCAGCAGGCTGCCCTCGCGCGGGATTTCGCGGATGTTGCCGGTGAGCACCTCGTTTTCCAGAAGCCGCGCGACGATCTGCTCGGAGGTCAGTCCTTCCGGCAGCGTCAACATGTGCTGGACGACCTTGCCCTCGATGATGGTTTCGGCAACGTCGCGCATGCTGGAGCGGCTGGCGAACTGGTATTCGCCGAATTTGAGGTCTTCGCCGCGCGCCTTGAGCGCGAGCGCCCCGCCGATGAACACCCAGGGCTCGCTGATCACGCCTTCGCGCGCGAGCAATTCGGCGATGTCGCGCACGCCGCCGCGCGGGATGTTGACGATCTTGTTGTCGGCGAGCGGCCCGGGCGCCTCGAAACGCTGCTTGCCCCAGAATACGAGGCCGCCGAGGCCGAGGGCGATCAGAAGGATCAGGGTGAAGATCGCATTGCCGATGATCACCAGCGGGTGGCGCGCGCGCTTGGAGCGCCGTGTCGGCACGGCGACGCGCTCGGGTTCAAGGGCGGCACGCGGGCTTCGTGGCGTCATCCGGTTCGGATCCAGCAAGGGGACGTTCGGCGCACCATAATCGGCGCGCATCGGCGCGGGAGTGCCCGCGGCCGGCGGCGCCGGTTCGTGGCGACCGGCGGCAGGATAATCGGCTCGCGGCGCTGATTCATACAGACGCTCCAAATCCTCCAGCCGCGTTCCGCTGTCGGCGGCCCGCGTCGCCTGCCCGGAAAAGCGCGTCCCTGCGGCATGAGCGGCCGGTCCGCCGCCCGGCTGGCTTGCGCCTGCCGAAGAACCTGGCAGATGACTTGGGGGATTTTGCGATGACGGGGAATGTGGCGCGGCGTAGCGGTGCTGCGGCGGCATCGGCGGCGCGCTTTGGTCGGGCGGAACCTGCGGACGCGTGACGGGCGCGGCCGGCGGATAAGGCGGCCGCTGGACCGGCGACGGTTGCGGGGCCGCCGGCCGCTGGAGCGGCGGCTGTTGCGGCTGAAGCGGACGGACGCCTGCGCCACCGGCCGGCGGCGTGCCCGGCGTACTGGCGGGCGCAGTCCGCGGCGGATAAGGCGGCGCAGCCGGCCCCGGCCGCAACGGCGCTCCGCCGAGCGGCGGACGCGGCCGGCCGTGCCCGTCGCTGCCGTTCCCGTCCGGTGGCTTGTTCATTGCCGCACTCGCATGGCCGCGCACATAGTCCGTTTTATTTTGGTCCGTTTTATTTCGAACCCTACCGGTCCGGCATTTCGCCGGACAATGACCCCGGGCAATTTCAGGAGGGCACGCAAAGCCGAGGCAGGCACGTGGAACTTGCGGCCGTCGATACCAGCAACTTTATAAGCCATTGTGGCGAAAGGGGGAACTTTCGTCCCGCCGTCAGTCCACAGGCCGGCGGAAGATCAGCGAGGCGTTCGTGCCGCCAAATCCGAAGGAATTGGAGAGCGCGACATTGATGTCCCGCTGGCGCGCCTTGTGAGCGACGAGGTCGATCGGCGTCTCGACGGAGGGATTATCGAGATTGATGGTCGGCGGCGCGACTTGGTCGCGGATCGCCAGGATCGAGAAGATCGCCTCGACCGCGCCCGCCGCCCCGAGCAGATGGCCGATGCAGGACTTGGTCGAGGACATCGAGAGCTGGCCGGCGGCGTTGCCGGCCATGCGCTGGACCGCGGCCAGCTCGATCTCGTCGGCCATGGTCGAGGTGCCGTGGGCGTTGATATAGTCGATGTCCCCGGGCGTGATGCCCGCGCGCTTGATCGCGGCATTCATGCAGCGGAAGGCGCCGTCGCCGTCCGGTGTCGGCGCGGTGATATGGAAGGCGTCGCCGGACATGCCGTAGCCGATCAGCTCGGCATAGATTTTCGCGCCGCGCTTTTTCGCGTGCTCGTATTCTTCCAGCACCAGCACGCCCGCGCCCTCGCCCATCACGAAGCCGTCGCGGTCACGGTCGTAGGGGCGCGAGGCGCGCGTCGGATCGTTGTTGAAGCCGGTCGACAGCGCCTTGCACGCGGCAAAGCCGGCAAGCGACAGCCGGTCGATCGGGGATTCGCATCCGCCCGCCACCATCACGTCGGCGTCGCCGAGCGCAATGAGGCGGCCGGCGTCGCCGATCGCATGCGCGCCAGTCGAGCAGGCGGTGACGACCGCCGAATTGGGACCCTTGAGGCCGAACGCGATCGACACATAGCCGGACGCCAGATTGATGATGCGGCCGGGAATGAAGAACGGCGAGATGCGACGCGGCCCGCGGTCCTTCAAGAGCAGCGCGCCGTCGGCGATGCCGGCGACACCGCCGATGCCCGAGCCGATCAGCACGCCGGTCGCGCACTGATCGTCATGATCGGCCGGATGCCAGTCGGCATCGTCGAGCGCCTGGCGCGCCGCGCACAGGCCGTAGACGATGAACTCGTCGACCTTGCGCTGCTCCTTCGGCTCCATCCACTGGTCGGGATTGTAGGTGCCGTCGCTACCGTCGCCGCGCGGGATCTGGCAGGCGATCTGCGCGGGCAGATCGGCGACTTCGAACTTCTCGATGCGCCGCGCGCCGCTTTCGCCCTTGAGCAGGCGCTGCCAGGTCGCCTCGACGCCGCACGCGAGAGGCGTGACCATGCCCAGTCCCGTGACGACGACGCGTCTCAGCACATTCGGCTCCTGTCGAAAGGACGTTGCGCCCGGTCCATAATTCGGAAAAACCGCACCGGTCGTTACGCCCGGCGCAGTCCGATCAATCCCGAAATGTCGGAACCGGAAACGTCAGCTCTTGGCGTTCTTTTCCAGGAACTTCACGGCATCGCCGACGGTGAGAATCGTTTCGGCCGCGTCGTCCGGAATCTCGCAACCGAACTCCTCCTCGAAGGCCATGACCAGCTCGACCGTGTCGAGGGAGTCGGCCCCGAGATCGTCGATGAAGCTCGCACCCTCGGTCACCTTGTCCGGTTCGACCCCGAGATGCTCCACGACAATTTTCTTCACCCGCTCGGCAATGTCACTCATCGTTCGAACCTCTATTTTTCAGGATAGGCTCGATCGTTGAAGCGATCGGAGCCGTCGCGGCACGGCCTTCTCACGCACGCCCTGCATTGCGCGAGACGGGCAATGCGTGACGAGGTTGGCTGACCCCGGCCACCGGCGCAATGCCCTTGTGTCCGCAAGCCCCCCACCCGGCCGTGGTCCGGTTACCACACTTCAAAACCGTTGGCCAGCATCGCAGCGGCCATCCCCAACCTCTTGTTCGCGCCTGTTTATCCGCTTCAGATCACGGCCCGTCAGATCATGGCCATGCCGCCGTTCACGTGCAGCGTCTGGCCGGTGACATAAGACGCTTCGTCGGAGGCGAGGTATACCACTGCACCCGCGATATCGTCGGGCGTCCCGAGCCGGTTGGCGGGCACCATGGCCATGATGGCTTCGCGCTGCTTGTCGTTGAGCTTGTCGGTCATCGGCGTGGCGATGAAGCCGGGCGCCACGCAATTGGCCGTCACGCCGCGCCGCGCATATTCTTTCGCGAGCGACTTTATCATGCCGATCATGCCGGCCTTGGCGGCCGTGTAATTGCCCTGTCCCGGATTGCCGGTCACGCCGACCACTGAGGTGATGCCGATGATACGCCCGTAGCGGCGACGCATCATGGTCTTCATCGCCGCGCGCGCGAGGCGGAATGTCGCGGTCAGGTTAACGTTGATGACGACGTCCCAGTCCTCGTCGCGCAACTGCACGAACAGGTTGTCGCGCGTGATGCCGGCATTGGCGACGAGGATGTCGAGCTTCTCCATCTTCTCTTCGGCCTGCGGCACCAGCGCCTCGACCTGGTCCTTGTCCGACAGGTCGCAGGGCAGCACATGCACGCGCTCTTTCAGTTCGGCGGCGAGCTGGTCGAGCGCCTCGCGCCGCGTGCCCGAAATTGCGACCGTCGCGCCCTGCCGGTGCAGCGCCCGCGCGATCGCCCCGCCGAGGCCGCCGGTGGCGCCGGTCACGAGCGCGGTCTTGCCGTTGAGTTCGAACATGGACGATTCTCCCCGCGCTCGTGTTCAGCCGCGCGCCGCCTTGTAGGCGGCAATGTCGTCGGGGGCGCCGATCGCGACCCCGGAGGCACCTTCCGCGATGCGTTTGACGAGACCGGTGAGCACCTTGCCGGCTCCCGCCTCGTAGAATGTCGTCACGCCGTTCTGCGCCATGTAGGCGATGCATTCTCGCCAGCGCACCGTACCGGTAACCTGCGCGACGAGCGCGCGCACGATCTCCTGCGGATCGCTGATCGCCTGCGCGCGCACATTGGCGACGACCGGAATTGCCGGCGCGCGCACGCTGACTTTCGCAAGCGCCTCGGCCATCGCGTCGGCGGCCGGCTGCATCAGCGCGCAATGGAAGGGCGCGGACACCGGCAGCATCATCGCGCGCTTGGCGCCCTTGGCCTTGGCGATCTCGCAGGCGCGCTCGACCGCGGCCTTGTTGCCGGAAATGACCACCTGCCCGCCGCCATTGTCGTTGGCCGCCTGGCAGACCTGGCCCTGCGCGCCTTCGCGCGCGGCCGCCGCCGCATCCTCGAACGACAGGCCGATGAGCGCGGCCATCGCGCCCTCGCCGACCGGGACCGCCTTCTGCATGGCGTTGCCGCGGATGCGCAGGAGCCGCGCGGTGTCGCTCACCGAGAGCGCGCCGGCGGCGGCAAGCGCCGAATATTCGCCGAGCGAATGGCCGGCGACGAACTTGGCGTCGCGCGTCAAATCGAGGCCGGCTTCCGCCTCCAGCACCCGCACGACTGCGACCGACACCGCCATCAAGGCGGGCTGGGCGTTCTCGGTCAGGGTCAGCTTGTCGGCCGGGCCCTCCCACATGATGGCGGAAAGCTTTTCACCGAGCGCGGCGTCGACCTCCTCGAACACCGCGCGCGCGGGCGCAAAGGTCTCGGCCAGCGCCTTGCCCATGCCGATCGCCTGGCTGCCCTGTCCCGGAAAGGTAAATGCCGCCGTCATAAGCCCTCTTGCGCCCGTTGCGCCCTCGCCGCCCGTCAAATCTCAATATCTGGATCTGGCCCGAAAACGGGCCGAAAGACACCGCGCGCCCGGCGCTGTCAAGGCTGGCCCAGAGGGTCCGCCGCACGCCTTGCCTTCCCCGCCGGAATGCTTATAACCCCGGCTTCCGCTCGTCCCCGGCCGAAGGCTGAACGGACGGCCGCCAGAGCCGGTCAACGGCGCCGCGGCAGGGCCTGAAAACCCGTCGTCCCGTGTCTTCGCCAAGAGAGCATCGAGCCTTTCCGAAGGTCTCGTTGGGCTTTGCGCCGGGGGAGCCATAGCGAAAGAAGGGCAATCCATGCCGCTCTACGAACACGTCTATCTCGCGCGCCAGGACCTGAGCGCGCAGCAGGTCGAGGACATGACCACCCAGTTCAAGGGGGTGATCGAGGGTCTCGGCGGCAAGATCAGCAAGACCGAATACTGGGGCCTCAAGTCCCTGTCCTTCCGCATCCGCAAGAACCGGAAGGCCCACATGACGCTGCTCAATGTCGATGCGCCGCCGGCGGCCATCAACGAGGTCGAGCGCCAGCAGCGCCTGAGCGAAGACGTTCTGCGCTTCATGACGGTGCGTGTCGAGGAACTCGAGGAAGGCCCCTCGGCGATGATGCGCAAGGCCGATCGCGACGAACGCGAGCGCGGCGAACGGGGAGATCGCGGCAGCCGCGGTCCGCGCCGCGAGCGTGACGGCCGCAGCCGCGACGACGACGCGGTGGTCGAGGAAACCGAAAAGGTGGAGGAATAAGCCATGGCCTTTGGTGGTGGTGGCGGCGGTGGACGCCGTCCGTTCTTCCGTCGGCGCAAGAGCTGCCCGTTCAGCGGCGCCAACGCGCCCAAGATCGACTACAAGGACGTGCGCCTGCTGCAGCGCTACGTGTCCGAGCGCGGCAAGATCGTGCCGAGCCGCATCACCGCGGTTTCGGCCAAGAAGCAGCGCGAGCTGGCGCAGGCCATCAAGCGCTCGCGCTTCCTCGGCCTCTTGCCTTACGTGATCCGCTGAGGCGGGGAGACAATTCGCTCCGCGCGCGCGGAGCCACATGAATGAGGCGTCCGGAATCAGGTCCGGGCGCCGATGGTTGGGGCGGGACGCCAAGCGGATCCGCCTCTAACCGCTGCGAAGCGGGACAGCTCGTGATGACGCAGATGATCCTTGTCGGCCTTGGTGCGGGATTCGCGACGGCGCTGTTGTTCGCGTCGGTGGCGTCCGGCTCGCTGCTGTCGATCCTGCTGTTCTATCTGGCGCCGCTGCCGATCCTGATCGCCGCGCTCGGCTGGAGCCACTGGTCGGCGCTCATCGCCGCGCTGAGCGCCGCGGCCGGGCTTGCGCTTTTCCTCGGCCCCTTCTTCTTCATTGCCTTCCTGATCGGCGTCGGCCTGCCGGCGTGGTGGCTCGGCTATCTCGCCCTGCTGGCGCGCCCGGACGCCGCGGCGCCGGACGGCTTCGAATGGTATCCCGCCGGCCGCCTGCTGTTCTGGGCCGCGATCCTGGCCGCCGCCATCGTCATCATGGCGATCCCGAATTTCGGCCTCGACGAGGAAAGCTTCCGCGGCGCGCTGCGCCGGGCCTTCGAGCGCGTGCTGCGTGTACAGACCCGCACCGCGCCCGAGGCGCCTCTCTCCGTTCCCGGCGTCGATGCCGGGCGTCTGATCGACCTGCTCGTCGCCGTGATCCCGCTCGCTGCCGCCGTGGTCGCGACCATCACCAACACAGTGAACCTCTATCTCGCCGGCCGCATCGTGAAGGTGTCGGGCCGGCTGCGGCGTCCGTGGCCGGATCTGCCGGCGGTGCGCTTCCCCGCCTACGCGCCCGCGCTGCTCGCCGGTGCGATCGCGGTCTCGTTCCTGCCCGGCCTCGTCGGCACGATCGCCGGCATCCTGTCGGCCGCCTTGCTCATGGCCTATGGCCTGCTCGGCCTTGCGGTGCTGCACACCATCACCCGCCAGACCGGCGCGCGGCCCTTCCTGCTCGCGACAGCCTATGCCGCGGTGTTCGTGTTCGGCTGGCCGATGCTCGCCTTCATCATGCTCGGCCTCATCGACACGATTTTCGATCTACGCGGACGCGCCGCGCGGCGAACGCCGCCGGCGCCACCCGTCACCTGACAACAAAACGATCCCAGAGGAGACATCGTCATGGAAGTCATTCTGCTCGAACGCGTCGCCAAGCTCGGCCAGATGGGCGACACCGTCCGCGTCAAGGACGGCTATGCTCGCAATTTCCTGCTCGCCAAGGGCAAGGCGCTGCGCGCAACCAAAGAGAACAAGGCCCGCTTCGACGCCATGCGCAAGGAGCTGGAAGCGCGCAACCTCGAAAACCGCGGCGAAGCCGAGAAGGTCGCCGCCAGCCTCAACGGCAAGGCTTTCGTCGTGCTGCGTCAGGCCGCCGAAACCGGTCACCTGTTCGGCTCGGTGTCGGCGCGCGACCTCGCGGGCCTGATCGAGGCCGGCGGCTTCAAGGTCGGCCGCGGCCAGATCGTCATGAACGCGCCGATCAAGACCGTCGGCCAGCACAAGGTGCCGGTGGCGCTGCATCCGGAGGTCGAGGTCGTCGTGCTGGTGAACGTCGCGCGCAACGCCGACGAAGCCGAGCGTCTAGCGCGTGGCGAAGACGTGACCGTGCGCAAGACCGGCGCGGAAGCCGAGGCCCAGGAAGCGGCGGCCGCCGCCGAGGCGTTCTTCGAGGAGGGCTCGCAGCCCCAGGCCGAAGAAGGCGCCGAAGACGAAGCGAAAGCCGAATAAGCGCGGCCGGCATTCTGCGCCGTGTTGACGGCGGGACGCGGCGGGGCCGACCGCGGCGTCGCCGCCGTCAGAGCGGGATTTCCGGCACCTGCGCGGGGATCGGCTTTTCCTCGGTGAGCGGCGAGACGATCGCGGGCGGCTTCGGCGGCGCGGCCGCCTCCATCGGAGCGGGCGCTTCCACCTGCTTTGGCGCGGATCCGCCTGCGGGCGCGGCCGGCTTATCGGCCGCCTTGTCCGCCGGTTTGTCCGTCGCCTTATCCTTGTCGGACGGCACGTCGGTCGCGCCGGGCGGCAGAACGACCAGGCCCTCCACCGGCGCGCTCTTGCCGTCCTCGATGCGCACGCGGCGCGCGGGCGGTGCCGCGGCAACGGCGGGATCGGGTTTGCGCGCCTCGTCCGGTTTGGCGTCGGGCTTGTCGTGTTTAGGCGCGGGTCGGCGCGCGGTCGCCGGCTCGGACGGCCGCTCGCCCGGGGTCGCGCGCGCCGGCGTCGCGGGGCGCCCGCGGTCGAACGTGCCTGACGCCAGATAGCCGGCAAGCGTATTGGCTTGGGCGGAACTCGTCGTGTAGTGCTGACGCAGGAACGACGCCAGCGTGCCCGCGCCGCGACCCTTGGCGAGTCCCTGCCCGCTTTGATGGCAGACGGCGCAGCTTGAAGCGAAAAATTGGGCAGGCGTCTTGCCCTCGTCGAGATTGGTCGGCTCGGTTTGCGGCGTCGAGGCGGGCGCCGGCGCCTGCGCGCGGGCACCCCGCGCGGTCGCATCACGCGGAGAAGCTTCGGCCACGCCGGCCCAGGCCATCGCGACACAACAAGCCATAGCGACAAGAATCGAAAGCAACACTATCCGCGGGGCGCCCGATCCCATCAGCCAGTCCTTGATCGTGTTTTTGCGCGCGTGGCGATCCGGGGAACCGGCGCCATCATCCGCGTGTTCTATGAAGGCAAGAATATGGCTCATTTTCGAACGAAGCGGCCGGATTGCCGGAAAGACCGAACTTTGTTCTAATTGTTTATGGCGGTTCTACAAGCGGTCCCGACTGCGGGCTGTGACGAACTGCCCACAAAAACGGAGACCCTGCGCCGTTCGGGAGGCGCGCAAAGAATCAGTCAGAGACGGGGAGTCATCCATGGATCGACTGCTCGATTACATCCTGCGCCGGATCGTGAAAAAAGGCGCGCTTGCGGTAACGACGCCAAATGGGAACCGCCACGTCTATGGCGACGGTTCGGGATCGCCGGTTGCCATTCGCTTCACGTCGCGCTCATGGCTCATGGCGGTCCTGCTCGATCCCGAGCTTCGGCTTGGCGAAGCCTATATGGACGGAGGGCTCGTGGTCGAGCAAGGCTCGATCGCCGATTTTCTCGAACTGATGATCGCCAACGCCGCAGGCCGCGAGCCTGCGGCCTGGACCCGCCTCCTGCGCGATATCCGCACATTCCTGCGCGAGCGGTTCCACCTCAACAATCCGTTCCGCGCGCAGCGCAATGCGCGCCACCACTACAATATCGACTCGCGCATCTACCGCCTCTTCCTCGATCCCGACCTGCAATATTCGTGCGCCTATTTCGAAACCGAGACCTCGAGCCTTGAGGACGCGCAGCTTGCGAAAAAACGCCACATCGCGGGCAAGCTCCTGCTCGGCCGGCCCGGCCTGCGCGTGCTCGACATCGGCTGCGGCTGGGGCGGGCTCGGGCTCCATCTGGCGCGCACGGCGAAGGCATCCGTCGTCGGCATCAACCTGTCGGACGAGCAGATCAGGATCGCGCAGGAGCGCGCGGCGAGCGAGAACCTGCCATGCGAATTCCGCCTGCAGGACTATCGCAACGTCACCGAGCAGTTCGACCGCATCGTCTCGGTCGGCATGTTCGAGCATGTCGGCAAGGCGTTCTATCCCGCCTTCTTCGAGAAATCGCGCGACCTGCTCAAGGACGACGGCGTGATGCTGCTGCACACGATCGGCCGCCTGGACGCGCCCTCGATCACCAATGCCTGGGTCTGGAAATACATCTTCCCGGGCGGCTATACGCCGACGCTGTCCGAATTGACCCCGGCCATCGAGAAAGCCGGCCTGATCATCACCGACATCGAGGTGCTGCGGCTGCACTACGCCATGACGCTGCGCCGCTGGCGCGAGCGCTTCCTGGCGCGGCGCGAGGAGGTGCTGAAGGTTTTCGACGAACGCTTCATTCGCATGTGGGAGTTCTACCTGGCCGGCTTCGAGGCTTCGTTCCGGCATTTCGGGCTGACGGTGTTCCAAATCCAGCTCGCCAGGAAGATCGACGCCGTTCCGCTCACCCGTAACTATATGTACGATCCCGCGCAGCAGGCGGCCGATACAGCCGCGCGGCGCGTCAATACGCCGCTGCGCATCGTGTGAGCGCGGCGGCGGCGCCGGCCGCGCCGGTATTGCCGGATCGGTCGATCCCGCGCGCGGCGTCAAGCGTTGTGCGTGCGCGGCGGGCAACTTCTTTGCGAACGGTGGGTAACGGGGACATTCGGTACACGGCCGTACACCCGGCGAAGCGCAATGCTATTGCCATCTTTCCGCTTCACTGACCGGCAATTCGGAAGTCCATGGCCCCGCTTGATTCGACCGCCCGTCGGCTGCCCGTCGAGGCAACGCCGCTTTACCGTGCCGCACCGCACAATATCGAGGCGGAGCAGGCGCTGCTGGGCGCGATCCTCGTCAACAACGAGGCGCTCTACCGCGTGTCGGATTTTCTGGAGCCGCGGCATTTCTTCGAGCCGGTCCACCAGAAAATCTACGAACTGAGCGGGAACCTGATCCGCGCCGGCAAGATCGCAAACCCGGTCACGCTCAAGACCTTCCTGCCGGGCGACGCCGATATCGGCGGCATGACGGTGAGCCAGTATCTGGCGCGCCTCGCCGCCGAGGCCACCACCGTCATCAACGCGCTCGATTACGGGCGCACGGTCTACGACCTGTCGATCCGCCGCGCGCTGATCATCATCGGCGAGGACATGGTCAACACCGCCTACGACGCGCCGGTCGACGCGGTTCCCGCCAAGCAGATCGAGGAAGCCGAACGCAAGCTCTACGAGGTGGCCGAGAGCGGGCGCTACGAGGGCGGCTTCCAGCGTTTCGCGCAGGCGCTGACCACCGCCGTCGACATGGCCGCGCGCGCCTATCAGCGCGACGGGCGGCTGTCGGGGCTGGCCACCGGGCTGCACGATCTCGACGCCAAGATGGGCGGCCTGCAGTCCTCCGACCTTGTCATCGTCGCCGGCCGTCCGGGCATGGGCAAGACCGCGCTCGCCACCAATATGGCCTACAACATCGCGCGCGCCTGGCAGGGCGAGGTGCGCGCCGACGGCCACACCAGCACCGTCAATGGCGGCATCGTCGGCTTCTTCTCGCTCGAAATGTCGGCCGAGCAGCTCGCCACCCGTATCATTTCCGAGCAGACCGGCATCCCCTCGAGCACCATCCGCCGCGGCGGCATCAGCGAGAGCGACTTCGAGAAGATCAAGGACGTCTCGATCGAACTGCAGTCGCTGCCGTTTTTCGTCGACGAGACCGGCGGCCTGTCGGTGGCCCAGCTTGCCGCGCGCGCGCGCCGGCTCAAGCGCCAGCGCGGGCTCGACGTGCTGTTCGTGGACTATATCCAGCTCCTGCAGGGATCGAGCCGGCGCGCGCAGGAAGGCCGCGTGCAGGAAGTCACCGAGATCACGACGAACCTGAAAGCGCTCGCCAAGGAGCTGAACGTGCCGATCGTCGCGCTGTCGCAGCTCTCGCGCCAGGTCGAGAGCCGCGACGACAAGCGCCCGCAATTGTCGGACCTGCGCGAATCCGGCTCGATCGAGCAGGACGCCGACGTCGTGCTGTTCGTCTTCCGCGAGGAATACTATCTCGCCAACAAGGAGCCGCGGCCCGGCTCCGACGACTATGCCAAGTGGCAGGCCGACATGGCCGCCGTGCACGGCAAGGCCGAGCTGATCATCGGCAAGCAGCGTCACGGCCCGACCGGCACCGTGCAGGTGCAGTTCGAGGCCAACGTCACCCGCTTCGCCGATCTGGCACGCGACGAGCAATTGTCCGGCCCATTCTGATACACCAGTCGCGCAGTCCGGCCCTGCCCGCCGCGTATTGCCGGACGGCGCGCCGCCCGGCATTAATGGGCGCTGCCGTCCCTTTCAGGCCATTGCGTCATGTCAGCCGACAAAGCCGAAGCCCCAGTCGACGTTCAAGCCGACGTCCAAGTCGACGCTCAAGACACTTTCATGCACGGCCCGCCGCAAGCCGAAGCCGGCGCGGTGCTGACGGTCGATCTTGCCGCTGTCGCCGGCAACTGGCGCAGGCTGCGCCAGATCGCCAACCCCGCCGACTGCGCGGCTGTGATCAAGGGCGACGGTTATGGCTGCGGCCTCGAGCCGGTCGCGGCGCAATTGCACCGCGCGGGCTGCACGACCTTCTTCGTCGCCGATCTGTCGGAGGCGCGCCGCGCGCGTACCGTCGTCCCCGAGGCGGTGATCTATGTGCTCAACGGGCTGCCGCCGGGCGCGGGCCATGTCTTCGCCGAGCATCAGTTGCAGCCGGTCATCGGCAGCGTCGCCGAGCTTGCGGAATGGGACGCGTTCTGCGCCACCAGCGGCTGGCAGGGCGGCTTCGCGCTGCATGTCGATACCGGCATGAATCGGCTCGGCGTCTCGGTCGGCGAAGCCGTCTCGATCGCCGAACGTCTGGCGTCCGACAGCCACGGCATGAGCCTTCTCGTCAGCCATCTCGTCGATGCGGAAAACCCGGCGAGCGCGCGCAACAACGAGCAATTGCTGGCGTTCCGCGAAGTGCGCCGGCTGTTCCGCGGCGTGCCGGCCTCGCTCTCCAATTCCTCCGGCATCTTTCTCGGCCGCTCGGCGGTCTGCGATCTGGTGCGGCCGGGGGTTGCGCTTTACGGGCTCAATCCAACGCCGGGCCATGCCAATCCGATGCAGCGGGTGGTGACGCTGCGCGCGCGCATCCTGCTCGTGCGCGACATCGAGACCGGCCAGACCGTCGGCTACAACGCGACCTGGACCGCGCGCCACCCCTCGCGGGTGGCCATCGTCGGGATCGGCTATGCCGACGGCTATCTGCGCGCGGCGAGCGCCGACGACAACAAGCCCGGCGGCATGGCCGTGGTCGGCGGCCAGCGTTGCCCGATCGTCGGGCGCATCTCGATGGACCTGATGGCGATCGACGTCACCGACGTGCCCAAAGCGAGCGCGCGCCGCGGCGGCCCGGTTACGCTCATCGGCGAGGGCATCGAGCTTGAGGAAGTGGCCGAACGCGCCGGCACCATCGGCTACGAAATCCTCACCCGCCTCGGCCACCGCTACGCGCGAGTCTACCGGACCTAAAGGACAGGTCCGGCGGTTGACTTCCCGCCACATCCGGCCTCGATTGGCGACGATCCGGATTCGCCGGCAAAACGAGCGACCATGAGCAAGCGCGCCGCCTCCTTCATCTGCCAGAATTGCGGCGCCGCCTATGGCCGCTGGCAGGGCAAGTGCGAGGCCTGCGGCGAGTGGAACACGCTCGCCGAGGAGGAAGCGGTCGCGCCGCTGCGCGCGCGCGGCCCCGGCAAGGCGCCCGGCAAGGGCCGGCTGTTCGCGCTCGAGCCGCTGTCGGGGGAGACGCACGATGCCCCGCGCCTGCCTTCCGGCATCGCGGAGTTCGACCGCGTCACCGGCGGCGGGCTCGTGCGCGGCTCGGTACTGCTCGTCGGCGGCGATCCCGGCATCGGCAAGTCGACGCTGCTGATTCAGGTCGCGGCCGCGCTCGCGCGCGCGGGCCGGCGCGCCGTCTACATTTCCGGCGAGGAAGCGACCGCGCAGGTGCGCCTGCGCGCCGAGCGGCTGTCGCTTGGCGACGCGCCGGTCGAGCTCGCCTCCGAGACCGCCATCGAGGACATCCTGGCGACGCTCGCTGCGGGCGAGCTGCCGAGCCTGATCGTGATCGACTCGATCCAGACCATGTGGACCGACACCGTGGAATCGGCGCCCGGCACGGTGACCCAGGTGCGCGCCTCCGCGCAGGCCCTGATCCGCTTCGCTAAGAAGACCGGCGCCTGCATCATCCTCGTCGGGCACGTGACCAAGGACGGCCAGATCGCGGGCCCGCGCGTCGTCGAGCACATGGTCGATGCGGTGCTCTCGTTCGAGGGCGAAGGCTCGCACCAGTTCCGCATCCTGCGCGCGGTCAAGAACCGCTTCGGCCCGACCGACGAGATCGGCGTGTTCGAGATGACGGGCCTCGGCCTGCGCGAGGTGATGAACCCCTCCGAGCTCTTCCTCTCCGAGCGCGACCTCGGCTCGCCCGGCACCGCCGTGTTCGCCGGCATCGAGGGAACGCGGCCTCTGCTTGTCGAAATCCAGGCGCTCGTCGCCCCCTCGACGCTCGGCACGCCGCGGCGCGCGGTCGTCGGCTGGGACCAGAACCGGCTGTCCATGGTGATCGCGGTACTCGACGCCCATTGCGGCGTGCGGCTGTCCGGCCACGACGTGTATCTCAATGTGGCCGGCGGCCTGCGCATCCAGGAACCCGCCGCCGACATGGCGGCGGCGGCGGCGCTCGTCTCCTCGCTTGCCAACGCGCCCCTGCCCGCCGACGCGGTCTATTTCGGAGAGGTCTCGCTCTCGGGCGCGATCCGCCCGGTATCCCAGTGCGCGGCACGACTGAAGGAGGCGGCCAAGCTCGGTTTTGCGAAAGCCTTCATCCCGGAAGCCGGCCGCCCCGAGGGCCTCTCCGACGGCCAGCCGGCGGTCGCCGCCATCGGCACGCTCGCGGCGCTGGTCGCCGATATCGCCGCGCGCGGGTCGGCGCGCGCACCCCGGCTGGTGAAGGACGACGAATCGTAACGCTTTTTCGCCATGCGCTTTGGGGATGCGTCTTGGGGATGCGTCTTGGGGGCGAGCCGGTTTACAGCGGTTCTCGAAAGACGCGTGACGGGGCGGAACGGGGCCGCTATACAGGCGCGCGTCCGGGCCGGACGGCCCCATTCCGTAACGACCGCGCTTGCATCATGCCGATCACGATACTCGACATCATCCTTCTGACCGTGATGCTCATTTCCGGGCTCTTGGCCATGATCCGCGGCTTCATGCGCGAGATCCTGTCGATCGCGGCCTGGGCGACGGCGGCCATCGCCACACTTTATTTCTACCCGCAGCTTTCCCCCATGGCATCGCAGTATTTCAACAACGACATCGTGGGAAAGGTCGTGGTCATTGCCGGCGTCTTCCTCGGCACGCTCATCATCGTGTCGGTCCTGACCATCCGTCTGTCCGACCTCATTCTCGACAGCCGAATCGGCGCGCTCGACCGCACCCTCGGCTTCCTGTTCGGGCTCGGCCGCGGGCTCATCATCGTGGTTGTCGCGTTCCTGTTTTTCGACTGGCTGGTGCCGCAAAAGTCCCAGCCGGCATGGATTTCCGGTGCAAAATCCAAGGTCGTGCTCACCAGCACCGGCGACTGGCTGAAGTCGCTGTTGCCTGACGACCCCGAAAACACCATCTTGAAGCGGTTGAAGCGGCCGCGGCCGGAGGACGGCGAAGAGCCCAGCTCCGACCAGCGGACGCCCGGCCAGCGCTCCGATACCGGACGCGGCGAGACCCAGGGTTATGTCCGGTCCGACCGCGCCGGGATGCAGAAGCTGATCGAAAGCCGGGCGGCGCAGGCGCGGTAGACGCCACAGGAGGGCCGATGGACGTCACCAAGACCGCCTTCCCCGCCCTCGACCTGCCGGCGCTCGACGACAGCGACCGTCTGCGCGAGGAATGCGGCGTCTTCGGCATCTTCGGCCATCCCGACGCCGCCGCCATCACCGCGCTCGGCCTGCACGCGCTCCAGCACCGCGGCCAGGAAGCCGCCGGCATCGTCTCCTTCGACGGCAAGCGCTTCCATTCCGAACGCCGCCTCGGCCTCGTCGGCGATCATTTCTCCCGGCGCGAGGTGATCGACCGCCTGCCCGGCATGAGCGCGGCCGGCCATGTACGCTATTCGACCACCGGCGAGACGCTGCTGCGCAACGTGCAGCCGCTGTTCGCTGAGCTCGATCCGTTCGGGCTCGCCATCGGCCATAACGGCAACCTGACCAACGGGCTGACGCTGCGCGACGAACTCGTGCGCGCCGGCGCCATCATGCAGTCGACCACCGACACCGAGGTGATCCTGCATCTGGTGGCGCGCTCGCACAAGCCGCGCTTCGTCGACCGTTTCATCGACGGCCTGCGCGCGCTCGAAGGCGCCTATTCCTTCGTCGGGCTGACCAACAAGAAACTGTTCGGCGCGCGCGACCCGCTCGGCATCCGGCCGCTGGTCATGGGCGTGCTCGACGGCGCGCCGATTCTCGCCTCGGAGACCTGCGCGCTCGACATCATCGGCGCCAAATATGTGCGCGACATCGAGAACGGCGAGGTCGTCATCTTCGACGACAAGGGCCAGCACAGCCACAAGCCGTTCCCGCCCATGGCACCGCGGCCCTGCATCTTCGAGTACATCTATTTCGCGCGTCCTGACTCCATCGTCGGCGGCCGCCCGGTCTACGAGGTGCGCAAGGCGATGGGCGCGCGCCTCGCGGCCGAAGCCCCGGCCGAGGCCGACGTGATCGTGCCGGTGCCCGATTCCGGCGTGCCCGCCGCGCTCGGCTATGCGCAGACCTCCGGCATCCCCTTCGATCTCGGCATCATCCGCAACCATTATGTCGGGCGCACCTTCATCGAGCCGACGCAGCAGATCCGCGCGCTCGGCGTGCGCCTCAAGCACAGCGCCAACCGCGCTGTCGTTTCCGGCAAGCGCATCGTGCTGATCGACGACTCGATCGTGCGCGGTACCACTTCGACCAAGATCGTGCAGATGATGCGCGATGCCGGCGCCCGCGAGGTGCATTTCCGCATCGCCTCGCCGCCGATCACCCATCCCGACTATTACGGCATCGACACGCCCGACCGCGACAAGCTGCTCGCCGCCACGCACAGCCTCGAGGAGATGCGCACGTTCATCGGCGCGGACTCGCTCGCCTTCCTGTCGGTCGAGGGCATCTACAAGGCGATGGGCCACGAGAGCCGCGATGCGGCGCGCCCGCAATTCACCGACCATTGCTTCACCGGCGACTATCCGACGCCGCTCACCGACCAGTCGGCCAAGACCCACGCCCCGCGCCAGTTGTCGCTGCTCGCCGAAGCGAGCTGAGCGCCCGCAGACCCCGCTCCTTCCCCGTCGCGTTCAAAGTCCGTCGTCGTCCGCCTTGTCGAAAGTCAAGCGGCGGCCGCGACGTATCGGGTATAGGCCGAAGGTCTAAATACGCAAACACGTACCTATTTACGAAATTGCCCATGCACATTGTCGTCTGCGTGAAACAGGTGCCCGACTCCGCCCAGATCCGCGTGCACCCGGTGACCAACACGATCATGCGCCAGGGCGTGCCGGCGGTGATCAACCCATACGACCTGATCGTGCTGGAAGAGGCGCTGCGGCTGAAGGACTGCCTGGGCGCGCGGATCACCGTGCTCAGCATGGGGCCGAAGATCGCGGCCGAGGCGCTGAAGAAATGCGTCTCCTACGGCGCCGATGAAGCGATCCTGATCACCGACGCTGTTTTCGCCGGCTCCGACACGCTGGCGACCTCGTACGCGCTCGCCTCCACCATCCGCCGCATCGCCGCCGACCGCCCGGTCGACATGGTGTTCTGTGGCAAGCAGACGATCGACGGCGATACCGCCCAGGTCGGCCCCGGCATCGCGCGCCGGCTCGGCTTCGAGCAGCTCACATACGTGTCGCGCATCGAGAGGATCGACCCCGCGGCCCGCGAGATCGTGGTGCATCGCCGCGGCGAAGGCGGCGTGCAGGTCCTGCAGTCGCGGCTGCCGTGTCTCGTCACCATGCTGGAGGGAAGCAACACGCTGCGCTTCGCCGGCATGGACGACATGTTCCGCGCCGCGCGCTACGAGGTCCTCGAATGGAACCACAAGGCGGCCGGCATCGACGCGCCTGAGCGCTGCGGCCTCAAGGGCTCGCCGACCGCGGTCAAGAAAGTATTTGCGCCGCCGCCGCGCGCGAAGAAAGCCGAGATGATCGACGCATCAGCTGGAACCCCGCGCGAGATCGCCGACGCCGTGCTGGCGAAACTGTTCGCCTCCCGCCCCGCTCTCGAGCGCGAGATGACCCGGTGAGCGCTGCGGCCTCGCACGCCGCGCACACTTCGCCCGCCGGTCTCGAAGACTGGCGCGGCGTGTGGATCGCCGTCGAACTTGAACGCGGGCGGGTTCATCCGGTCTCGTGGGAGCTGCTCGGCGAGGGACGCAAGCTCGCCGCCCACCTCGGCGTGCCGCTGTGCGCGGCGGTCGTCGGCCCCGACGAATCCGCAACCGCCGACGCCTGCGCCGAGGCCATCTTTCACGGCGCCGACTGCGTTTATGTCGTGCGCCATCCGGTGCTCGCGCATTACCGCACCGCCCCTTTCACGACGGCCCTGACCCGGCTCGTCGAGCGCTACCGGCCGGAAATCCTCCTGCTCGGCGCCACGACGCTCGGGCGCGACCTGGCCGGCGCGGTCGCCACCACGCTCGCCACCGGACTGACCGCCGACTGCACGGAATTGCGCATCGACGGCGAGACCCGCAGTCTCGCCGCCACGCGGCCGACCTTCGGCGGCTCGCTCCTGTGCACCATCCACACACTGCGTTGCCGTCCGCAGATGGCGACGGTGCGCCCGCGCGTCATGGCGATGCCCGCGCGCGACACGCAGCGCACGGGCCGGATCATCCCCGAGACCATTGCACTCGACGAGGATGACATCGTCACCAAGGTGCTCGCCTTCATCCCCGATGCCGCCGCCGAGGAGGCGCAGCTCGCCTATGCCGACATCGTGGTGGCCGGCGGGCGCGGTCTCGGCGGCCCGGCAAACTTCCGGCTGGTCACGGACTTGGCGCGGGTTGTCGGCGGCGATTACGGCGGCTCGCGTCCGGTGGCGCAGGCCGGCTGGATCGGCCTCGAGCGCCAGATCGGCCAGACCGGCAAGACGATCCGGCCCAAGCTCTATATCGCCGCCGGAATCTCCGGCGCCGTCCAGCATCGCGTCGGCGTCGAGGGCGCCGACGTGATCGTGGCGATCAACAGCGACCCGGATGCGCCGATCTTCGAATTCGCGACCTACGGCATCGTCGGCGACGCGCTGCGGATTTTGCCGGCCCTGACCGAGGCGCTGCGCGCACGTTCACCCGCCCTCGCGGCCGCTGACTAGGAGAAGCCCATGCCCGAGAAGTTCGATGTCATCGTCGTCGGCGCGGGGCCGTCCGGGAACGCCGCAGCCTATCTGCTCGCCAAGGGCGGCATGAAGGTCCTGCAGCTCGAACGCGGCGAATATTCCGGCTCCAAGAACGTGCAGGGCGCGATCATGTACGCGGAGGCGCTGGAAGCGGTGATCCCGAACTGCCGCCGCCAGGCGCCGCTGGAGCGTGCCATCGTCGAGCAGCGCATCTGGGCGATGGACGACCGCTCCTATGTCGGCTCGCATTACCGCGGCGAGAGCGACGAGGGAGCGCAGCCGAACCGCTACACCATCATCCGCGCCAATTTCGACAAATGGCTCTCGCGCAAGGTCCGCGAGGCCGGCGCGCTGCTGATCTGCGAAACAACGGTGATCGAGCTGCTCCGGAAGGGAAACCGCGTGATCGGCGTGCGCACCGACCGCGCCGGCGGTGAAATCCATGCCGACGTGGTGGTGCTGGCCGACGGCGTCAATTCGCTCGTCGCCACGACATCGGGCCTGCGGCCGCCGGTCAAGGCGCGCGACGTGGCGCTCGCGGTCAAGGAAATGCATTTCCTGCCGCGCGAACAGATCGAGCAGCGCTTCAACATTTCCGGCGACGACGGCGTGGTCATCGAGATGTTCGGCAAGATCACCAAGGGCATGGTCGGCACCGGCTTTCTCTACACCAACAAGGAATCGATCTCGCTCGGCATCGGCTGCATGGTCGAGGACTTCAAGAAGGCCGGCGTGAGCCCCAACCAGTTGCTGGAGGACATGAAGCGGCATCCGGCGGTGAAGCCCTTGATCGCGGGCTCGGAGATCAAGGAATATTCCGCCCACCTCATACCGGAGGGCGGCTACAACGCCATTCCCGCCGTGCACGGCGAGGGCTGGGTCATCTGCGGAGATTCGGGAGGCTTCGTGAACGCGGTGCACCGCGAAGGCTCCAACCTCGCAATGACCACCGGGCGCTTCGCCGCCGAGACCATCCTGAAATTGCGCGACGAAGGCAGGGACTTCACGGCGGCCCATCTGCGCGCCTACCGCACGGCGCTGGAAGACAGCTACGTCATGAAGGACCTGAAGAAGTATCGCGACATGCCCGGCATCCTGCACCACAACCGGCAATTCCTGACCACCTATCCCGAACTGCTTTCGCGCGCCGCCGACACCTTCCTCAAGGTCGACGGCGTCGACAAGCGCACGAAGGAAAAGACCATCAAACGCGATTTCGTCGCGCGCCGCTCCCGCTTCGGTCTGGTCGGCGACGCCATCAAGCTGGTGAGGGCATTCCGATGATGAAGGTCGAGCAGAAGCTGTTCGAGAACCGCTACCGCATCGACGAGGGCCACGGCCATGTCGCGATCCGGGAGCCGGAAATCTGCCGCGAGCGCTGCACCACCCGCTCCTGCACGTGGTGCTGCCCGGCGGGCTGCTACGGTACGGACGAGGACGGCGGCGTCGTGCTTTCGAACGACGGCTGCCTTGAATGCGGGACCTGCCGCCTTCTGTGCGACGAGTTCGACAATATCGACTGGTCCTATCCGCGCGGCGGCTACGGGGTGCTGTACAAGTTCGGCTGACGGTCGCGGCCGGCGCCCTTTACAGGCGCATGAGGCTTAGCCTATCACGGCGCTTTCCTGAAAAGCCAACCCGGATGTCCCGCATGATCAGGCCGCTGTCCGGCCGCATCGCCCTCGTCACCGGCGCCTCGCGCGGCATCGGCTACGCGACGGCGCTCGCGCTCGCGCAGGCCGGCGCGCATATCGTGGCGGTGGCGCGCACGCAGGGCGGCCTCGAGGAGCTCGACGACGAAATCCGCAAGGCGGCAGGAACGACAACAGGAGGAGCGACGCTCGTGCCGCTCGATCTGAAGGACCGCGACGGCATCGCCCGCCTCGGCGCCGCGTTGCACGAGCGCTTCGGCCGGCTCGACATTCTTGTCGCCAATGCCGGCGTTCTGGGGCCGCTGTCGCCGCTCTCCCATGTCGAACCCAAGGCCTGGGACGAGGTGGTCGCAGTCAACGTCTCGGCCAACTGGCAGCTCATCCGCTGCATGGAGCCGCTGCTGCAGCAATCCGAAGCCGGGCGCGCGGTGTTCCTCACCTCGAATGCCGCACATGCGGCGACCGCTTATTGGGGACCTTACGCGATCTCCAAAGCCGCGCTCGACATGATGGCGCGCACCTGGGCGGCCGAGAACGCGACCACGACACTGAAGATCAATCTGTTCGACCCCGGCCCGACACGCACGCGCATGCGCGAGGCCGCCTTTCCCGGCGAAGACCCGCAGACCCTGCCGACGGCGGAGACGGTCGCCGAAAAGATCCTGCCGCTGTGCCGGCCGGATTTCATGCAGAGCGGGACGCTCTATTCGTTCCGCGAGGGGCGATTCCTCGACGCGTAAGGCGGGCGCGGAAGCGCTGCGCTAGAAATTCCGGGTTATCCCGGCCTTGCTCTTCACTAGACGCAAGATACGCACCCGCAAGGCCCGGCACCAACCTCTCTCCTCATCCTGAGGAGGCCGCGCAGCGGCCGTCTCGAAGGATGAGGCCGCACGCGCGCCCGCAACGGCACGCCGCGGCCTCAGGGTTGCGGTCTCATGGTTCGAGACGCGCCGCAAGCGGCGCTCCTCACCATGAGGATCGAGGAGGGTCGCCGCAGGAAATCAACATCGTCATCCCGGACGCGCGTCAGCGCGATCCGGGATCGTTTCCGTCTGCCCCACGGAGAGCGATCCCGAGTCTGCGGCGCACCGTTGCACGCTGCGCCGCGCCCGGAATGACGGAAATACGGAAAGTAAAATTCCGACAGCCTCAGCGGACCTTGCGCTTGTGCGCGAACGGGTTATCCTTCTCGCGGAAGGTGAGACGGATCGGCGTGCCCGCAAGATCGAACGCCTCGCGCAGGCCGTTCGCGAGATAACGCTTGTAAGCTTCAGGAACAGCGTCGGCGCGCGTGCAGAAAATCACAAAGCTCGGCGGACGCGTCTTCGGCTGCGTGATGTAATTGAGCCGCAGTCGCCGGCCGGAGACCGCAGGCGGCGGATTGGCGGAGGTGGCGTCCTCGAACCAGCGATTGAGCGCGGCGGTCGGCACGCGCCGGTTCCAGGTCTCGTGCGCCGCGCCGACGGCCTGCATCAGGCGATCGAGCCCCTCGCCCGTGAGCCCGGAGATCGCCACCACCGGAACGCCCCTGATCTGCGGCAGCCAGTGATCGGCCTCCTCGCGCAGCTTTGCGGCAGAGGGACGGCCGCCGGCATCGCGGTCGCACTTGTTCATGCCGATGACGAGCGCGCGCCCCTCGCGCGCGGCGAGATCGGCGATACGCAAGTCCTGCTCCTCGTAGGCGGTCTGCGCGTCCATCAAAAGGATGACCACCTCGGCGAAGCGCACGGCGTTGAGCGCATCGGAGACGGACAGCTTTTCGAGCTTCCCCTCGATGCGCGAACGCCGCCGCAGGCCGGCGGTGTCGTGCACGCGGAAAGGCCGGCCGTTCCAGACCAGATCGACCGCGATCGCGTCGCGCGTGATGCCGGCTTCCGGGCCGGTCAGGAGGCGCTCCTCGCCGAGCAGACGGTTGATCAGCGTCGACTTGCCGGCGTTGGGCCGGCCGACCACCGCGATGCGGATCGGAGCATTCTCGTCGCGCGTTTCTTCGGCTGGCTCCGGCACCCGCGTCTCTTCGGGCAGCAGCGCGCGCAGCGCGTCATAGAGATCGGACAGGCCTTCGCCGTGCTCGGCGGACATCGCAACCGGATCGCCGAGCCCGAGATTGTAGGCTTCCAGCACGCCGGCCTGCGCCGCCGCGCCTTCGGCCTTGTTGGCGACGACGATGGCGGGCTTGCCGGACTTGCGGACGAGATCGACGAAGGCGCGATCGTCTGGCAGCAGCCCGGTGCGCGCATCGATGACGAAAAAGATCGCGTCCGCCGCCGCCAGCGCTTCGCGCGTCTGCGCCAGCATGCGGCCGGCGAGGCTTTCGGGCGCGGACTGTTCGAGGCCTGCGGTATCGATCACGGTGAAGGACAGATCGCCGAGCCGCGCACGCCCCTCGCGGCGGTCGCGCGTGACGCCGGGCTGGTCGTCGACCAGCGCCAGCCGCTTGCCGACAAGGCGGTTGAACAAGGTCGATTTGCCGACATTGGGCCGGCCGACAATGGCGACGGTAAAGCTCATGATGAAAAGCCGCTCTCGGCGGCTGCCTGCTCAGCGCGAAAACGTTCCGGGCGCCGGCGCCGCCGGCCATGCCGATTGCTGCGGCTGGGTTTGCGCGGGCCAGGGAGACTGCGCGGCCGGCTGGGCGGCCTGCTGCGGTTGTGGTTCGGCCTGCGCAGGAGCCGGCGCGGGCTTGGGCTTGGGACGCGCCGCGGTGCGTTTCGGCTTGGATGCGGGTTTGGGTTTTTCCTCGGGCTCGGCGGCGGGCGGCGGCGCGGTGATGACCGCCGGACCGGCTTCGGGCGGCTGGTATCCCTTCACGAGTTCGGGCGGCACGCCCTGCGGCACGCCCGGTACGCCGTCGGGGAAGACCGGGCGGCGGTCGCCGGCGAGCTTCTTCTTGCCGTCGGGGAACAGGTCGGTCAGATCGAACGACTCGCAGCCGCCGGCAAACAGCGCAAGGCTCAACGCGCCCGCCGTCACCGCCATCCGCAGCCGCCGCGACCCGTGCATCGCTCACCCCTTGGCTTGCTGCGGCAGCACCGCCAGCAGGACTTCGATGCGCGCGCGGATGCTCGCGGGCGTCTCGCCATCGTTCACGACCATTTCGGCCCAGCGCCGGCTCGCGCCGGAATCGTTGGCGCGCCAGGCCGAGAGCGCGAGAAGCTCGCGCGCCGAATGCCGGACGGCCTGGCCCGCGGCCGCGCGCGATTCAAGCCGCGCCTGGATTTCGCTATAGGGCGCCGTGTCCACAAGCAGCATCGCCGCGCGCAGTGCCGCCATGTCGCGCCAGACTGCGCGCACGCTCGTATCGGCCACGATCGCGTCGTAGGCGGCAACGCCGGCCTTGGCGTCCTGTGCGCCGGTCTCGGCCGCCTCGCGCATGCGCGCCAGGAGCCGGTAGCCACCCGGGGCTTCGTTGGCGATGCGCGCGAACGCATCGAGCGCCTCGCGATGCTTGCCGGCTTCCGCCAGCACAACCGCGTCCTCGAACGCAGCGCCGGCTTTCGCCGCCTGCTGGTCCTGCCAGTATTCGTAGCCGCGCCAGCCGCCGATGCCGGCGATGACCACGAACGCCAGCGCCAGGATGTAATTGCCGTACCGCTCCCACAGCTTTGTCAGCCGTTCGCGCCGGACTTCCTCGTCAACTTCGTGAAAAATATCGGCCAAAACGCGGTCCCCGGACGCTTGCTGGTGGATGGATTTGCGGGTGGAAGCCTGTCGCCAGGCGGGCACCCCAGGCAGGCACCTTTGCGGCCCCCCGACGAATGGCGCGTAAAATACCCATGTGGCGGGGGCAAGGCAAAGGTTGCGCGCAGAAACGTTAACGCGGCCATCGGCCCTGCGTCACCCCGTCCCCTCCTTGCCGCCGCCGGCGGGACCGCCCTTGCCGGCCTTCATGCCGTAGACATGATCGGGCCCAGGGAAGGTACGCGCGCGCACCTCCTGCGCATAGTCGGCGACCGCGCGCTCGATCGAGGGGCCAAGCTCGCCGAAGCGCTTTACGAATTTCGGCACGCGCGGGCTCAGGCCGAGCATGTCTTCCAGCACGAGGATCTGGCCGTCACAGGCCGGACTCGCCCCGATCCCGATCGTGGGGACCGGCACCGCCTGCGTGATGCGGCGGGCGAGCGGCTCGGCCACCGCCTCCACCACCATGGAGAACGCCCCGGCCTCGGCGACCGCGCGCGCGTCGTCCTCGATCGGGCCCCAGTCCTTCTCCTCGCGGCCCTGGGCGCGGAACGATCCGATCGTGTTGATCGATTGCGGCGTCAGCCCGATATGGCCCATCACCGGCACGCCGCGCTCGACCAGAAAGCGGATGGTGTCGGCCATGCGCCGCCCCCCCTCCATCTTGATCGCACCGCAGCCGGTCTCCTTCATGACGCGCGCGGCCGAATGAAAGGCCTGCTCCTTCGAGGCTTCGTAGGAGCCGAACGGCATGTCGACCACGACGAGTGCGCGCTGCGAGCCGCGCATGACCGCAAGGCCCTGCAGGATCATCATGTCGAGCGTCACCGGCACCGTGGTCTCGAGCCCGTGCATCACCATGCCGAGCGAGTCGCCGACCAGAAGGAAGTCGCAATACTTATCGGCAAGGCGCGCGGTATGCGCATGATAGGCGGTGAGCGAAACGATCGGCTCGCCGCCCTTGCGGGCGCGCAGATCGGGCGCCGTCAGGCGGCGCACATCCTGCTGGATGGACATAGTTCAGCTCCCGGCTACCGGAACCTCGATGACGTAGGGGTGGAAAAGAAAGGCGAGCGCAGCATAGAGCAACGTGCCGACGACGAGCGCCACCGCATCCGCATGCCAGCCGCGTATCGGCAGCGCAGGTGCGCCGGGCGCGGCGGTGCGATGCTTGAGGCTGATGCGGTCGAACACCGCCCAGCCGAGGATCGACCCGAACAGGATGATGGAGCCGAGATCGCCGTTGGAGATCAGGTGCGCGAACGCCCACAGCTTCACCCCGACCAGCATCGGATGCCTGAGCACGCGCTTGATGTGGCCCTGGCTGTAGGCCGCCACGATGCATATGATCGAAGGATAGACAAGGAGTGCGGCGAGATGGCGCGTCCAGAGCGGCGGCGACCAGATCTCGATCCAGCCTTCCGCGCGGTAGCGCGCGAAGCCGTATGCCATCAGCGCAAGCCCGACCACGGAGACGACCGAGAACGCCGCCTTGTAGCCGTTCTCGCCGAGTGCCGCGATCAGGCGCGCGCGCAAATCGCGCGCGGCCGCGACGAGATGGGCGCCGACGAACAGCGCTATTCCGATGACGAGAGCCGACAATCCCATGGTTTCTCCGCGCTTGGATTCTCCGCGCTCCGATTGCGTGACAGGACGAATGCGACGGCTGCCCTGTCCGTTCCGCACCGCCTGCCGCGACTATGCCGCGCGCTGGGCCTGCACGTCCTTGACATCGGTGAACACGATGCCGGGCGAGCGCTCGCGGGTATAATTGAGATAGAAATCGTTGCGGGCAAGGAACACGAGATCGCCGTCGAGGTCCTCGGCGACGCCGGAGCGGTTGGCGTCGGTGAAGGCGGCAAGCGCGGCGCCGTCGGCCGACGTGATCCAGCGCGCCAGCTCGAACTCGCAGACGTCGAAATCGACCGGCAGCCCGTATTCCTCGCCGAGCCGCACCTTGAGCACGTCGAGCTGCAGCAGGCCGACCACCCCGATCAGCGCCGGCGAGCCGTCGAGCGGCCGGAACACCTGCACGACGCCCTCTTCGGCCATTTCCTGCAAGGCCTGCTTGAGCTTCTTGGCCTTCATCGCGTCGGTCAGCCGCACGCGGCGCAGGATTTCCGGCGCGAAATTCGGCACGCCGACGAAGTTCAGGGTCTCGCCTTCGGTCAGCGTGTCGCCGATCCGCAGCGTGCCGTGGTTGGGGATGCCGACGACATCGCCGGCATAGGCTTCCTCGGCGAGCGAGCGGTCCTTGGCGAAGAAGAAATGCGGCGTGGCAAGCGGCATCGGCTTGCCGGTGCGCACGAGCTTGGCCTTCATGCCGCGCTGCAGCCGGCCCGAGCAGATGCGCGCAAAGGCGATGCGGTCGCGATGGTTCGGATCCATGTTGGCCTGGATCTTGAACACAAACGCGGTCATGTGCGGTTCGACCGCCTCCACGCGGCGCGCGTCGGAGACCTGCGCGCGCGGCGGCGGGGCGAAAGCCCCGAGCCCTTCCAGAAGATCGCCGACGCCGAAATTGCGCAGCGCGCTGCCGAAATAGACCGGCGTCAGATGCCCCTCGCGGAACGCGGTCAGATCGAACTTGCCGCAGGCTTCGCGCACGAGGCCGATCTCCTCGGCGAGGGCGGGTGCGTCGATCGCGGGATTGAGCGCGGCGAGCCGGTCGAACGGGATTGGCCGCGCCGGACCGGTCTTGGCGCCATCGCCCTCGATGAGGCGCACGCCGCCGGTCTCCAGATCGTAGGTGCCGACGAAATCGCGCCCGCGGCCGATCGGCCAGGTGACCGGCGCGGTGTCGAGCGCCAGCGTCTTCTCGATCTCGTCGAGCAGTTCGAACGGGTCGCGGCTCTCGCGGTCCATCTTGTTGATGAAGGTGATGATCGGGATGTCGCGCAGCCGGCAGACCTCGAACAGCTTGCGCGTGCGCGCCTCGATGCCCTTGGCGGCGTCGATTACCATCACCGCGGAATCGACCGCGGTCAGCGTGCGATAGGTGTCTTCCGAGAAGTCCTCGTGGCCCGGCGTGTCGAGCAGGTTGAAGACCTTGCCGCCGAACTCGAACGTCATCACCGAGGTGACCACCGAGATGCCGCGCTCGCGCTCGATCGACATCCAGTCGGAGCGGGTGGCGCGGCGGTCGCGCTTGGCCTTGACCTGACCGGCGAGATTGATGGCGCCGCCGAACAGCAGCAGCTTCTCGGTGAGCGTGGTCTTGCCGGCGTCCGGATGCGAGATGATCGCAAAGGTGCGCCGGCGCGCGGCTTCGGCCGCAAGCGGAGACAGCGCGGAGGCGAGCGATTCTTCCGGAGTGACGGCGCGATTCATGCCGCGCATGTGGCAGGGAATGACGGCGGGATCAAGAGGACATGCCTGATCTTTCCCGCGGCGCGATTGCGCCCGGGTTGTGCCTGCATTGTCTTCCCTCGCGGCAGGCGCGAGGGAGCGGAGCGCCGCAAGGCGCATCCGATTTCTGCCACGCCGTGCGAGGCGCGGCGCGCGCGGCCAGCGAGCCGCACGCACGCCTCGCGGCGCTCCGCTGCGGCGATTTCTGTCCCCGGGGCGGTGCTTTCCGCGGTCCGGCCGGCGGACACGCTGCGGACCGGTGCCGCTCCAGCCATCGAAGGCGATCCCTCCTAGTGGGGACGGACCGTGACCCGGGGCTCCCGGGAGCGGGGTTGCGAACCCCGCGCGCAGGCGCCGCTCCCCGTTCCGCCTTCGGGATCGCCTCTAGAAGACGCCCTCGCTGAACCGGGATAATGATAGGAATATTATCCTTTGACGACTCTGTCAAGGGGGACATCTCAAACTGTCTTTGCCGACCTGTCTTTGCCGGCCAGGCCGAGCATGCGCACCGCCGCGTCAGGCCGCGGGCGGCGACAGCGCGGAGCCCGCAGCGCGGCGATAGGACCAGCGCAGAGCGAGCGTCAGGACCGCGAGCGTCAGCCACACCCGCACGGTCGCAAAACCGAAAACGAACCCGAAATAGACGAAGTTCTTCAGGGTCTCCGGTGTCGCCGACTGCCACACGACATAGACCCAGCCGCGCACCACGCCCTGCCCGACGCTCATCGCAAGCTGCAGCAGCGCCACGGTAACAATGGCAGGCAGCATCCAGTTGCGCCGGCGGACGAGATCGCGCGCCGCTTCGACGAGGCTCACCCGGCCCGTCGTCTCCGCCTGCACGACCAACAGGAACACGAGCGCGCCGAGAATTGCGCTCCACGCCATGCCAAGCCTGCTGAACTGGTCGAACGCGATGCCGTCGAAACCCATCATCATGAAGGGACCGAGGCGTCCCGAGGCGAGCAGCGAAACCGCAGTGCTGACCGCCACCATCAGCGCGAACACGCGGATCAGGATCTTGTGGCCGAGCCGCAACTGATCGCGGAACGCGCGCGGGCCGGCCGCCATCCGTCCGCCCCACCATTCGACCATGGCGCGGGTGCCGACCAGGAGCGCGAGGAACACGCACAGATCGGCGATCACCGTGGTCAGCAAGCCGAACGCGCCGCCGCGCCAGCCGATGAAGCGCATGGTCGAGGCCAGCATCAGCCAGGGAACGATGGCGAGAAAGGGAAAGCGCGCCGAAACCGGCACACCGCTTCCGCCGGCCGGGGAAGCCGGCGGCACGCGGCTTGCGCCGGCCTTCTCGCGGTCGGGATCGGTCAGGCTGTTCGACATCGGCGCAGGATGCCGCAAGGAGGTCAAGAATTGGTGACCCGATGAAGCGCCCGGCGCCGCCGTTTTGCGGCGAAAGCGGGACGTCTCCTCAAATCGTCATTACGATTTCAGCATTTATTTAAGCATGATCTTTTTTCCGAACACCGCTTTGCACTTTTCGGGATCATGTGTTTGCCTGCGCATGATCTTGCCCGAAAACCGCTCCCCACTTTTCGGGATCATGCTTTTGCCTGCGCATGATCTTGTTCCGAAAACCGCTTCGCACTTTTCGGGATCATGCTTTTGCAATTCAGATCACTCGGAATCGTCATGCGCGGGCCTGACCCGCGCATCCATCGAAAAGGCGGCCCGCTTCGGAGGATGCATTGCCGGCGCGTTGAGCCCGGCAGTGACGGGCTCGTTTCATCAAGAGCGAAACAGCTCTAGCGGCGCGTAAGGGCGCTCTTGTATTCGTCAGCGCTGAAACCGGCGAGAAGCCTGCCGCCGCCGAGATCGAGCATCGGGCGCCTGATCATCGAGGGCTGGGCGAGCATCAGCCTGATCGCTTTAGCTTCCGTCAGCCCTTCCTTGTCCTTCTCCGGCAGCTTGCGAAACGTCATGCCGGCGCGGTTGATCACCTTCTCCCAGCCGAGCTTTTTCGCAAAGCCTTCCAGCGTGGCGCGGTCGATGCCGCGGCTCTTGTAGTCGTGGAATTCATAGGCGACGCCATGCTTATCGAGCCAGGCGAACGCCTTCTTCATCGTGTCGCAGTTTTTAATGCCGTAGACGGTCACAGCCATGCACCGCTCCCGAGATCAGATGAGTATGCCTTCATAAATATTGCAGCGATGAAGGACGATGCAAACACGCGACGATCAGCGAGTCCGCCGCGCCGTGATAATTGCGGCCACCGTTGCGAGCAGAAGCGCCAGCATCGGTCCCATGATGAAGATCGCACCCATGGCGCCGCCGCCGTCGCGGTCGAACATGCCGAAATAGCTCGTCGCAACGATATACCAGACGATCGGGATCGCCTCGCCGACGACGAGGCCGCCGACGAAGGCCAGAAAGATTTTGAATCCGCGGCTCATGCGGAAACCTTCCCTGCCCTCACTCCCACTCGATCGTGCCGGGCGGCTTCGAGGTCACGTCATAGACCACGCGGTTGACGCCCTTGACCTCGTTGATGATGCGCGTCGCCACATGGCCGATGAAGCGCATGTCGAAGGAATAGAAGTCGGCGGTCATGCCGTCGGTCGAGTTCACTGCCCGCAAACCCACCACATGATCGTAGGTGCGGTGGTCGCCCATCACGCCGACCGTCTTCACCGGCAGGATCACGGCGAAGGCCTGCCAGATGTCGTCGTAGATGCCGGCGCGGCGGATCTCCTCGATATAGATTTCGTCGGCCAGCCGCAGGATGTCGAGCTTCTCGCGCGTGATCGCGCCCGGGCAGCGGATGGCGAGGCCCGGCCCCGGAAAGGGATGGCGGCCGACGAACACGTCGGGCAGATCAAGCTCGCGGCCGAGCGCGCGCACCTCATCCTTGAACAATTCGCGCAACGGCTCGACGAGCTTCATGTTCATGCGCTCGGGCAGGCCGCCGACATTGTGGTGCGACTTGATGGTGACGGAGGGGCCGCCGGTAAACGAGACGCTCTCGATCACGTCGGGATAGAGCGTGCCCTGGGCGAGGAATTCCGCGCCGCCGACCTTCTTCGCCTCCTCCTCGAACACGTCGATGAACAGCTTGCCGATGATCTTGCGCTTCCTCTCCGGCTCGTCGACGCCTTCGAGCGCGCCGAGGAAGCGGTCGGCCGCCTCCACATGCACGAGCGGGATGTTGTAATGGCCGCGGAACAGCGCCACCACCTTCTGCGCCTCGCCGAGACGCAGGAGGCCGTGATCGACGAACACGCAGGTGAGCTGGTCGCCGATCGCCTCGTGGATCAGCACCGCGGCAACGGAGGAATCGACGCCGCCCGAGAGACCGCAGATCACGCGCCCCTTGCCGACCTGCGCGCGGATGCGCGCGATCGCCTCCTCCTTGAAGGCGCGCATGGTCCAGTCGCCCTTGAGGCCGGCGATCCTGCGCACGAAGTTGCGCAACAGCGCCGCGCCGTGCGGCGTATGCACGACCTCGAGATGGAATTGCGTGGCGTAGAACCTGCGCCTCTCGTCGGCGATGATGGCGATCGGCGCGTTCGGCGAGGTGCCGAGCACGCGAAAGCCCTCCGGCAGGCGCGTGACGCGGTCGCCGTGGCTCATCCAGACCGGGTATTTCTCGCCTTTGGTCCAGACATTCTCGAACAGCGGGGAGTCCTCGGTGACCGTCACCTCGGCGCGGCCGAACTCGCGGTGATGCCCGCCCTCGACCTTGCCGCCGAGCTGCTGCGCCATCGCCTGCTCGCCGTAACAGATGCCCAGCACCGGAACGCCCGCCTCATAGATCGTCATGGGCGCGAGCGGCGCATTGGCGTCGAGCACCGAAGCCGGCCCGCCCGAGAGGATCACCGCCTTCGGCCGCATCGCGCGGAAGGCTTCTTCGGCCCGGTTGAAGGGCACGATCTCGGAATAGACCCCCTCTTCCCGCACGCGCCGCGCGATGAGCTGTGTCACCTGCGAGCCGAAATCGACGATCAGGACCTTTTCGTGGAGGTTTTTCTGGTCGGCCATGGCTGGTTCTAGATGGGCGTTAACGGCCTGTCGAGGCTTTGCCGTCAGGCTGTGCGGACACCCGCCCGTCGACGTGACGGCGCGTTAGCGTTAACCGCGGAAGCCGGCCGGCGATACCGCAATTATGGGCGATTTCCACGGTTTTGTGCGGGTGAACCCTAACCATGCGGCGGACCATGATCGAGCCCGATATCCTGATGACTGCGGCCGAGGAAATCTCGGCGCTGCGCGGCAACCTGTTTCGCGAAACCCCGTTCGCGACGTTCGAGCGAATCGCGCTCGGCGTCCTGTGGGCGATCAAGCCGCCGCGCGTCTGGCAACTGCCGCCGTTCCTGCGGCTGTGGGCGACGGAGCTGATCCGGCCGGACAAGCGGCTGCCCGATCCCGAGCGCACGTTCGACGACCAGGGCCTCGCCGGCATCGTCCACGACATGTCGGTGCCGACCATGGTCGCGGCCTACCGGCGCGGGCTGTTCACGTCCGGCCATTTCGGCACGCTGTCCTGGAGCTCGCCGCCGGAGCGCTGCGTGCTGTTCTTCGACGAACTGCACATGTCGCGGCGCATTCGCCGCCTGATGCGGCAAAGCCGCTATCGCGTGACGTTCGACCGCGCCTTCGAGCAGGTGATCAAGGCGTGCGCCGGACGGCGCGAGGGCCGCTGGCACGTGACCTGGATCACGCCGCAGATCATGCGCACCTATGCCGCGCTGCACGATGCCGGCCATTGCCACTCGTTCGAGGTCTGGAACGAGGCCGGCGCGCTGGTCGGCGGCGGCTACGGCGTCGCGCTCGGGCGCGTCTTTTTCACCGAGTCGCAATTCTCGCATGAGGACAACACCTCCAAGCTCGGCTTCAACGTGCTCAACTGGCACCTCAACCGCTGGGGCTACACCCTCAACGACGGCAAGTTCCGGACGCCGACCATCCTCGACATGGGCTTTCGCCCGATCCCGCGCCGGGAATTTCTCGGGCATCTTACGCAAGGCGTCGACGACGGCGGACACATCGGGCGCTGGGAGGTCGAGGCCGATCCGGCCGAGGTTGCCGCCTGGCAGGGTCCGCACGCGCACGCGGCCTGAACCGGGACCGGCGGAGGCGCTTACGTCCGGCGCAGGAGCGAGACGAAAAATCCGTCAGTGCCCGTACGCCGCGGCGTCATCAGCAATCCTTCCGCCGTCGGCAGCGCCGAGCGCGCGAACATGAAGGCCCGCTCGCCGAGCGCCCCCGCGACCTCCTGCGGCGGCACGACGGAAAACGCCGGGTGCCGCGCCACGCAATCGCGCACCTGCGCGCCGTTCTCCTCCTCGAGCACCGAGCAGGTGACGTAGGCGATGACGCCGCCCGGCGCGACGAGCGCCACCGCGCGGTCGAGCACGGCGCGCTGGTCCTTCACGCGCAGTTCGAGCGCGCCCGGACGCAGCCGCCATTTCGCATCCGGATTGCGCCGCCACGATCCCGTGCCGGTGCAGGGCGCGTCGATCAGGACGAGATCGATGCGGCCTTCGAGCTCGGACAGCACGTCGGACTCGCGGCGCGGCGTGCGCACCTGCACGTTGCGCGCGCCCGCGCGCTCCAGCCGCTCGTGAATGGGCGCGAGCCGGCGCTTGTCGCTGTCGGTTGCGAAAATCTGCCCCGTGTTCTGCATCATCGCGGCAAGCGCCAACGTCTTGCCGCCGGCGCCCGCGCACAGATCGACCACCTGCGCGCCCGGCTTCGCGCCGGACAGGAGCGCCGCCAGTTGCGAGCCCTCGTCCTGGATCTCGATCAGGCCCTTGATGAACGCCGGCTCGGCATGGATCGCCGGGCTTCTGGCATCGGCCGTCTGCACAAGGCGAAGCCCGTCCGGCGACCAGGGCGTCGGCGCGACCGGCAGGTCGGGCAAGGCCGCGATTGCGTCCTCGCGCGTGCCTTTGAGGCGGTTGACGCGCAGGTCGAGCGGCCCGCGGCTCGCAAGCGCGGCGCCCTCCTGTGCCCGCGCCTCGCCGAACACGCGCGCGAAATGGTCATCGAGCCAGTCCGGATAGTCGCCGGCGATTGCGGCCGGCGCATCCGACAGATCCGGGCTCGCCAGCCGTGCGCGCTCGGCCTCGGTGAGCGGGGTCGGGGCAAAGCGCGATCCGTCGAACAATCGCGCGATCGCTACGACATCGAGCCCGCGCTCCAGCCGCAGCATCCCGAGCATGACCGCGCGCGGCGCGTCCGCATCCATCACGAAGGCGGCCGAGGCGCGCCGGCGCAGCGCGTCATAGACGAGGCCCGCAATCGCGGCGCGGTCGGAGGAGCCGGCGAAGCGATGCTTCAGTCCCCAGTCCTTCAGCGCCTCGGCGGCCGGCCGACGGATCGCCGCAAGGTCCGCGAGAACGTCGATCGCCGCCGAGATGCGGGCTGCCGGTGTCATGTCGGTTCAGATCGCCGTTCAGGACGCGAAGAGGATGCGCAGCATGAACAGAAGCCACATGACCGCCAGCACCATCGCACCGGCCATGAACGCGACGGCGCGCCTGCGGACGTGGTTGGAGGTGACGTGGATCCACGCATGCAGGACCCGCAGCACGACGAAAATCCAGGCCAGCGTCACGAATGCGATATCGGCCTGCCGCGTGATCAGAACGAGGATTGTGAGCACATAGAACAGCAGCGGCAGTTCGAGCTGGTTGTGGAAGGCGTTGGCGACCTGCAGCGTGCGCGGCATCCAGTTCGGCTCGCGCAACGCGATGTCCTTCATCTTCACCTCGCCGCTGCGGATGGTGGTCACGCGCAAGTATCCCATCCGAAACAGCAGGACGAAGGTCAGCAGAACCTGGACAAAAACCGGCAGCAGCACCTGCATGACCGACACGACACTCTCCCTTGCGCTTGGCGGATTTTCCCGGGCGGCGGACGACTGGCTTAATCGCCAAAAGCCGCCGACGCAAACGCATCCGGCTTTGAACCGGCCTGCAGCCGCCGCATACTAATGCACAGGGATTCAGGCGGGCGCACGATATGACCTACATCCGGGCTCTTCTGGCCGGCATCGCCGGCGCGGTGGCCGGCTTCCTTGCCGGCATCGGCATCGGCCTGCTGCTGGTCGCGGTCTTCGGGATCACCAGCCGCGAGGGCGCCTCCGGATACTTTATCGGGTCCATCGGCATCCTTTGCGGCCTGATCGGCCTCGTGACCGCGATCGTACTTTTCCTGCGCTTTCGCGCCGACCATCGCGGCTTTCTCGCGCTGGCCGGACGCAGCACGCTCGTGCTCGGCGCGATTGCCGCACTGGTCGCCGCCGGCATCGCCCTTCGCATGGCGACGCTCGAACAGTTTTCGGGCAGCGTCGTGCCGCACCTGCATTTCGAGGTCCGGCTGCCGGCGGGCATAGCCGAGCCTGATCGGCGGCGCATCGATTTCGAGATGCAGGCGGGCTCGCAGCGCAGCGGCGGCCAATTCAAGGACCAATGGCTGCGCCGCGACGACGGGCAGATGGTGCTCAGCGGCTTCGTGCCGCTCTATACCCGCACCTCGCAGCGCATGCTGGTCGTGTCGCTGCCGGGCCAGCCCAAACTCCTCTTCAGCATCGGCCTGTCGGCGACGCCGAAGCCGTCCGATGTATTCGGCTCCTGGCAGCGGGTGAATTTCATCGACGACATGAAAGCCGACGGCCAACCGCGCCGTCCGGGCGCGGCGGAGATTTTCGAGATCCGCTATCACGTCCCCGAGTGGCGTTGAGCGATGGACCGCGTGCTCCGCTGCATGTCGCTTTTACTGTTTGCGGCCGGCTGCGCAACGATCGGCTGGATCGCGGGTCTTGCGGTCTATGCGGCCGCTTTTGAAACTCTGCGCGCACTCGACCGCGATGCCTTTCTCGATTCCGGCGCGGTCGTCCGCGGTTTTGAACTAAGCGGCGCGGTCGCGGCGGCAGCCGCCGGCCTCATGCTCGCGCGCCGCGACCGGTCGGCGAGCCGCTTATGGAGCGGCATATCTTGCGGCCTTGCCGGTTTTGGCGGCGCGGCGCTGGCGCAGCTTCTCGACCTCGGCGGCCTTGCCGCCACGGCATTCGACATCGGCAAGGATGCCTACATCCTCGTATCACTATCGGCCTCGCTTGCGCTACTGATCGCCGGCAGCCTGCTCGCTGCCCGCAGCCCCGGGGCGCGCTGGATCGCCCGCGGCATGGCGGGTGGCGCGCTCGCGCTCGTACTGGTTTTCGTCTCGCTTGCAGGCCATCGGGCGCTGTCGCGTCCCTACGACAATGCCGGCGAAACAAAATGGAATATCTGGATGACGGTGCGCTTTCCCGATTCCGTGCCTCCCGCGGCGCTCGGCGCGATCGGGGTCGCGCTGCGCACGCCGTCCGGCGTCACGCGCGGCTTTGCCAGCGAATGGCTGACCGAGAACGGAGGGCTCGCGCTGCGCATCAATGTCGAGACGCGCGAACGCACCCGCCGGCGCGAAGTGATCGTCACCATGCCGGACCGGCCGCCGCTCGTCTTCGTGATGCCGTTCCCGTCAAATCCGCGCCTGATGCACGATTACGGGCCGTGGCATCCGCTCGACTTCATGATGGAAGACGACAAGCCCAAGCCCACCGCGCGGGCGGGCGATTATGCGATCCGCTACATGGTGCGCTAAAGCGTTTTCGAGCGAAGCGGGTACCGGTTCGCGTGAAGAAAACGCGTCAAAACAAAAAGCCAGAGCCCCTGCTCTGATTCCATCAAAGCAGGAAAGGCTCTAGCCGCGCCGTCAGAGCCGGCTCGGATAGTTCGGGCTTTCGCGCGTGATCGTCACGTCGTGGACGTGGCTTTCGCGCAGGCCTGCGCTCGAAATCTTCAGGAACCTCGCCTTGGCGTGGAATTCGTCGATCGTTCTCGCGCCGACATAGCCCATAGCCGCGCGCAGGCCGCCAGTGAGCTGGTGCAGCACGGTCGCGACCGGCCCCTTGTAGGGCACCTGGCCCTCGACGCCTTCCGGCACGAGCTTGAGCGTGTCCTTGATGTCCTGCTGGAAATAGCGGTCGGCGGAGCCGCGCGCCATGGCGCCGACCGAGCCCATGCCCCGATAGCTCTTGTAGGAGCGTCCCTGATAGAGGAACACCTCGCCCGGCGTCTCGTCGGTGCCGGCCAGGAGCGAGCCGACCATCGCGCAGTCGGCGCCCGCGGCCAGCGCCTTGGCGAGGTCGCCGGAATACTTGATGCCGCCGTCGGCGATCACCGGCGTACCGGTCTTGCGCGCGGCTTCCACCGAATCCATGATCGCGGTCAGTTGCGGCACGCCGACGCCGGCGACGATGCGCGTCGTGCAGATCGATCCCGGCCCGATGCCGACCTTCACGCAGTCGGCGCCGGCATCGATCAGCGACCGGGTGCCGTCGGCAGTGGCGACATTGCCGGCGATCACCTGCACCTTGTTGGACAGCCGCTTGATGCGGCCGACCGCCTCGATCACATGCCGCGAATGGCCGTGCGCGGTATCGACCACGACGAGATCGACGCCGGCCTCGATCAGCCGCTCGGTGCGCTCGAAGCCCTTGTCGCCGACCGTGGTCGCCGCCGCCACGCGCAGGCGGCCCTGCTCGTCCTTGCAGGCGTTCGGATTGGCGACCGCCTTCTCGATGTCCTTCACCGTGATCAGGCCGACGCAGCGGTATTCGCCGTCCACCACCAGAAGCTTCTCGATGCGATGCTGATGCAGCAGCTTCTTGGCTTCGTCCTGGCTGACGCCCTCGCGCACCGTCACCAGGCGATCGCGCGTCATCAGGTCGACAACGCGCTGGCGCGGATCGGTCGCAAAGCGCACGTCGCGATTGGTGAGGATGCCGACCAGCCTGCCGGGGCCTGAACCGTTGCGGCCCTCGACCACCGGAATGCCGGAGATCGAGTGTTCCTTCATGAGTTCGAGCGCGTCGGCAAGCGTCGCCTCGGGCTGGATGGTCAGCGGATTGACCACCATACCGCTCTCGAACTTCTTGACCTGGCGCACCTGCGCCGCCTGGTCGGCCGGCTCCATGTTGCGGTGGACGACGCCGATGCCGCCGGCCTGCGCCATGGCGATCGCCATGGCCGCTTCGGTCACGGTGTCCATGGCGGAGGCGATGATCGGGATATTGAGCGAGATGTCGCGCGTTACGTGCGTGCGCACGTCTGCTTCGCCGGGCAGCACCTCGGAAGGACCGGGCTGCAGCAGGACGTCGTCGAAGGTGAGGCCCTCGCGCAGGGCCTCGGATTGCGAGCTTATGTCGGGATGTGCCATTGCCAACTCTATCCGTCCGACCCGGCCCGCTCAAGCGCAGGCTTCGGGAATCGGGGTTGGCGCCGGTCGATAGCACATCCCTTGCGGCAAGACGAGGACGCCGCGCCGGCGATGCCGGCTCCCCACAGGTTAAGGCTTGTAGCCGGGCGGCGGGCCGTGCTTGCGGATCGCGTCGACCAGTTCCTCGTGCTTGCGGTCCTCGCGTTTCATATAGACGGCGACTACCCCGTGTAGCGAGGGGACCAGCCAGAGGACCGGAAACAGGAAGCCCAGCAGCAGGCAGGGCACGATGAGGACGGCGTTCAGGATGGCCGAAAACACCTGCCCGTTCAGCAGGAGCGCCAGCGGCGGCAGGAAGACGGCAAGGATGTAGATCATCGAAAGCCCTCGCGACACGGAATGCCCGCGCCGTGCATGTAAGAGAGACCGCGCCCGGCGCAAGACGCGACTTACCAAGACGCTACTTTACCAAGTCGCCGCTTTACCATGGCGCTGCCGATGCTAGAACGGCCGCCCCCGCAGCAACGCCCGCCCCGGTGCCTCCATGAACCGCGAACGCATCGTCCCGCTGATCGTCGCGGTCGCGCTGTTCATGGAAAACATGGATTCCACGGTGATCGCGACCTCGCTACCGGCGATCGCAGCCGATATCGGGACAAACCCGCTGGCGCTCAAGGTCGCGCTCACCTCCTACCTGATCTCGCTTGCCGTCTTCATCCCCGCCAGCGGCTGGACCGCCGACCGGTTCGGCGCGCGCACGGTGTTCGCCGCGGCGATCGCCATCTTCATCGCCGGCTCGGTCGGCTGCGCGCTCGCGGGCTCGCTCGAGGATTTCGTGATCGCGCGCATCGTGCAGGGCATGGGCGGGGCGATGATGACGCCGGTGGGCCGGCTCGTGCTGGTGCGCACCATCGACAAGCGCAAGCTCATCGGCGCGATGGCCTGGGTCACGATACCGGCGCTGATCGGCCCGGTGGTCGGACCGCCGGTCGGCGGCTTCATCACCACCTTCGCCTCCTGGCACTGGATATTCCTGATCAACGTGCCGTTCGGCCTTGTCGGCATCGTGCTGGTGCTGCGCTTCATCGACCCGGTGCGCGCGGAGCGCGTCGAGCCGTTCGACGGCGTCGGCCTGCTGCTGGCGGGCCTCGGTGTGGCGGGGCTCGCCTTCGGGCTGTCGGTCGCGGGCCTCGACCTCCTGCCCTGGCAGGTGATCGCGACGCTTATCGCCGGCGGCGCAGTGGCGATGGGCGCCTATCTGTGGCACGCGCGGCGCACACCGGCGCCGATCCTCGACTTCTCGCTGCTGCGGCTGCCGACCTTCCATGCCAGCTTCGTCGGCGGCTTCCTGTTCCGGCTCGGCGTCGGCGCGCTGCCGTTCCTGCTCCCGCTGATGCTGCAGACGGGGTTCGGACTCAACCCCTTCCAGTCCGGCATGATCACGTTCGCGGCCGCCGTCGGCGGGCTCGGCATGAAGACGCTGGCCGCGCGGATCATCAACCGGTTCGGCTTCCGCCGGGTGCTCATGGTCGATGCGGTGGTGAGCGCGGCCTTCATCGCCGCCTGCGCGGCGTTCACGCCGGCGACGCCGCTCGGTCTGATCGTGACGGTGCTGTTGATCGGCGGCTTCTTCCGCTCGCTGCAATTCACGAGCGTCAATTCCATCGCCTATGCCGATATCGAGACCGCCCGCATGAGCCGCGCCACCGCGCTGGCCTCCGTCGGGCAGCAATTGTCGCTGTCGGCAGGCGTCGCGGTCGGCGCGTTCGCGGTGGAGACGTCGCTGCACATGAGCGGCAGCACGGAGATCGGCGCGGGCGATTTCGCGCCCGCCTTCCTTCTGGTCGGCGCGATCTCGGCGGCGTCGGTCTTCGTCTTCATGCGCCTGCCGCGCGACGCCGGCGCCGAGCTTTCCGGGCACATGCCGGTAAAGGCAAGCGATCCCATCGCGCCCGGAGAGGACTCCGACCGCAGGATGGGATAGCCGCCCGGCCCGCCGATGCGAAGCGTCAGATCGCCATCTTCAGTTCTTTGGCCGCGCGGAAGGCAACCTTCTTGCTGGCCTTGATCTTGATCGCCTCGCCGGTGGCGGGATTGCGGCCCATGCGGGCGGCGCGCTTGCGCACCTGGAGGATGCCGAGGCCG
>WBZO01000499.1_pt1 | contig 82219 bp, 78 predicted proteins | sample 5204261 | NCBI WGS metagenome assembly WBZO01 (sample SAMN12412400, study PRJNA552823) | activated sludge metagenome | isolation source: activated sludge from anammox sidestream of wastewater treatment plant... | place: USA: North Carolina | collected 2017-09 | reverse complement strand
CAGCGTGCGGCCGTCGATCGTCAGCGGCTTTCCGCCCGCCATGGCGACGAGCGCGCCATCCGGCAATTTGAGCAGAGTGCGGACGATCAGCTTCTGGATGCTCAACCCCTATCCTCCCCCAAGGACATATCCAATCAGGAACCGGCTTCCGTCTTCACGGGCAGCGCGTGGAAACCGTGCAGCACGAGCGTGGTGGCGAAATCCGCCGCGGTCTTCGGATCGATCTCGCCGCGCATGATCATGCGGTCGCCGATCTCCATGGCGATGCCGACCACGGCCGCCATGAGATATTCCGAATCGACCGGCGGCACATTGCCGTCGCGAATGTCTTCCTCGATGTATTGCCGGATTTCCTCGAAACCGGCGACCATCTCGGGGCTGTCCATGCGCACGCGCAGCGCCGTCGGATTGCGCCTGATGATCTGGAAGGTCATCCGGTCGCTGGCCAGATAATCGAAATAGGTGCGGAAGGCGTTGCGGATGAATTCCTCGAAGGTGCGCGAGCGAATGCGATCCGCCTTGAGACGGGGCCGGATGCGGCGCATGCCGTCATCCATCAGCGCCTCGAAGACCTCTTCCTTGCTCTTGTAGTAATTGTAGAAGGTGCCGGACGCGAGGCCGGTCTTGCGGATGATGTCGCGGACCGTGGTGGCGCCGTAGCCGAGTTCGGCAAAGACCTCGCGGGCGGCGTTGAGGATCGCCTCGCGATTGTTGAGCTTCGTCTGTTCGCGCTTGCCCATGGGTTTCGCCGAAGCCGCGAACGCCCCCGCCGGTTCGGCGGACAGCTCCTTCTCCTTAACCTCGGTCATGCGCGGGCCGAAGTCCTTAAGCTCTCGGACGCAGTCATCATCCCTCCTGGCGCCTCCCCGGGTTTCCCCGAGCGGGCAACCTCCAATGGGCCTAATCTAAACGAAAGCCCGGCAAGGTCAATTTGCCGCACGCGAGGAGTCTGAAAAAAGGCTCTTGATTCAATGGGTTGAACATTCGAATCAGGAGCGCAGACGACGAGGAGGTGCGAAGAGAGACAGAGCGAAGGACGCACCCTCGCCCCCTGGCAACAAATTTGATGACCGTGAGCGCCATAGCGCGTAAGCCTCGAACCGTCACCCGACCGGCATTGCGGGGCGGAGGGGCCGGAAGAGAGGCTCCCCTGCGATGCGCGGCCAACGAACAGACCAGACCCATGCAAAGCGAATTCAAGATCACGCCTGAAATCGTCGAAGCCATGAAGGCCTCGATGATCGCCTATACGCCGCAGGCAAAGGCCCTCAACATGAAGGTCATCGATGCGTCCGCCGCCAATGCCTGGCTGAGCGTCCCCTATGACGAGAAGCTCATCGGCAATGTGGAGACGGGCGTCATTCACGGCGGCGTCATCACGACGCTCCTCGATCACACCTGCGGCATGGCCGTCCAGCTCGCGCTTTCCGCGCGCATGTCGATCGCGACGCTCGATCTCAGGATCGACTACATGAAGCCCGCGACGCCGGGCCTTGCGCTCATGAGCCACGCGCATTGCTACAAGGTCACGCGCAACATCGCCTTCGTGCGCGGCACGGCCTATCACACGGACGAGGCGGACCCCATCGCCGCCTGTGTCGGCACGTTCATGCTGGGCGCCAACCGCACCATGCCGCCCAGCGCGATGGCGCTCGGCGGCATCATGCCGAAGAGCGAAGGGTGAGCGAGATGACCGACAACAAATCCGGAGATGCCGTCGTGACGCGCGACCTCGAAAAGTTCATCGAAGCGATCCCCTATGCGCGCTTCCTCGGCATTTCGGTCGATCAGAAGGGCAACGAGATCACGACGGTGCTCAAATTCGATGAGAAGCTCATCGGCAATCCCGCGCTGCCGGCGCTGCATGGCGGCGTCATCGGCGCCTTTCTCGAAATGACAGCGATCATTCAGGTCGCCTTCGAGACGGGCATGCCCTCGATCCCCAAGCCCATCGGCCTCACCATCGACTATCTGCGCTCGGGCAAGCCGCTCGACACCTATGGACGGGCGCATATCACCAAGCAGGGCCGCAGGGTCGTCACCGTGCAGGCCGAAGCCTGGCAGGAGGACCGCGCGCGGCCCATCGCCTCGGCGCATGGGCATTTCCTGCTCAAGGCCGAGGAACAGACGGGCGCCTGAGCGGGGCGCCCTTTCCGCTCTCAGAGATCGGTGAAGAGATCGAGCACGTTCTCCGGCGGGCGGCCAAGCGCCGCGCGCTGACCGAAAAGGACCACGGGCCGCTCGATGAGGATCGGGTTCTCGGCCATGGCCTGCACGAGCCTGTCGTCGCTCAGGGCCTCATCGTCGAGGCCCAGTTCCTTGTAGAGCGCTTCCTTCTTGCGCATGAGGTCGCGCGGCTTCATGCGCAGCTTCTTCAGGACCGATTTCAGTTCCTCCACGGAAGGTGGCGTCTTCAGATATTCGACGATCTCGGGATCGAGGCCATGCTGCTCGAGAAGCGAGAGCGTGGAGCGCGAGGTGCTGCAACGCGGATTGTGCCAGATGGTGACTTTCGCCATGCCAGATTCCTTTCCGGGGTTGGCCTTGCAAGACCGGCCTTTCGCTAGGTGGCTTCCTGGTTCTTCACATCGACGCCGACAGCATCGCGAATGTTCCCGAAACCATCGGCGGCGAGGGCCTGCGCCAGTTCCCGCTTGATGCGGCGGACAAGGGCCGGCCCCTCGAAGACGAGCGCCGTATAAAGCTGAACAAGGGACGCGCCCGCGCGGATCTTCGCATAGGCGTCCGCACCCGACGACACGCCGCCGACGCCGACGATGGGTATCTTCCCGCCCGTGAGGTGATACATCGTCTTCAACACCTCCGTGGACAGAGAAAAGAGCGGCCGGCCGGAAAGACCGCCCGTCTCGGAGGCGGCGGGCGAGGAGACGAGCCCCTCCCGCCTGATTGTCGTGTTGGAGACGATGAGGCCGTCGAGCCCCTTTTCGAGCGCGACTTCGGCGATGTCGGCGAGTTCGGCATCGGTGAGATCGGGCGCGATCTTGAGGAGGACGGGCGTGTGCCCTTTGCGCGCGGCAAGCACGCGGGCGACGAGGTTTTCAAGCTCGGCCTTGTTCTGGAGCGCGCGCAGGCCGGGCGTATTGGGCGAGGAGATGTTCACCGTGAAATAGGAGGCGAGCCCCTCGAAAGCGGCGATGCCCGCCTCGTAATCGGCGATCCTGTCGGCCGCGTCCTTGTTGGCGCCGATATTGACGCCGACGATGCCGGGCCTTGAGCGGCGCGCATCGAGGCGCCGCTTCAGCGCCGCATGCCCCTCATTGTTGAAGCCGAGCCGATTGATGACGGCGCCCTCGCCGTTCAGGCGGAAGATGCGCGGGCGCGGATTTCCGCTCTGCGGGCGCGGGGTCGTGGTGCCGACCTCCGCGAAGCCGAGCCCGAGCTTCAGCATGGCGTCGGGCACTTCGCCGTTCTTGTCGAAGCCCGCGGCGATGCCGAGAGGATTGGAGAAATGCAGGCCCCAGAGGTCGATCGCAAGCGAGGCGGGATCGGGCTCATCGTCGCGCGGGGCGAGACCGAGCTTCAGCGCAAGGATCGTCAAGCGATGCGCGCGCTCGGGGTCGATATGGCGCAGCATGGGCCGCGCAAGCGGAAATAGATCCATGTCGTTCAATCCATCGCGGGGAAACGATGTTCGCCGCTGGCACAGAGGGGAAGCGGATCGACGCGCTTGACCGCGCCGAGATCGAGCATGCCATAGAGGTGGGGAAAGAGATCGCCGCCGCGCGAGACTTCCCATTTGAGATCGAGCAGCGCGGGATCGACCGCGACGAGCACGAGATCTGCCGCGCCGGCAAAATGCTTCGCCGCCGTTTCGCGCACCTGCGCCGCCGTCGAAAAATGGATGAAGCCGTCCCTGAGATCGACGGCGGAACCCTCGAAGCGCCCCTTGGCCTCGGCCGCGCGCCACTCGCTCTCTGTCACGATCTTGTAAATGGTTCGCGCGCTCATGGCCGCCCTTTCACATGCGGGCGCAATGTAGCGAGGGGAACCCCTGCGGACAAGAAACGCGGCCCTCATATTCCGGCTGCGGGGCGGTATTTTCTGTGCGAAGATTCCTATTTTCCGGGCCAGAAGCCCGAATAATAGGAATTTCCGCCTCGCCATGCCGCAATCGCTCTCCCATGGCCGCTTGTGGGCCGCGATAGATCAGCTTGCCCGGCATCATGGCTTGTCGGCCTCCGGTCTTGCCAGAGCGGCGGGGCTCGACCCCACCGCCTTCAACAAGTCGAAGCGCATCACCGCGCAAGGGCGTCCGCGCTGGCCGAGCACGGAAAGCCTTTCGCGCATTCTCGATGCGACCGGCGCAAATCTCGACGAATTCTTCGCGCTCGTGGAAGGCCAGGATGCTGCTCCCCGGCAGCGCCGCGTACCGCTCATCGGACTGGCGCAGGCAGGCGCGGGCGGGCATTTCGACGATGCGGGCTTTCCGGCCGGCAGCGGCTGGGACGAGGTCAGCTTCCCCGATATCAGCGACGAGAATGCCTATGCGCTCGAGGTCACGGGCGACAGCATGATGCCGGTCTATCGGGAGGGGGACATCATCGTCGTCTCGCCGGCGGCATCGATCAGGCGCGGCGACCGCGTCGTCGTCAAGACGGTTGCGGGCGAGGTCATGGCGAAGGTGCTTGCGCGGCGCACGGCAAGAAGCATCGAACTCGCCTCTCTCAATCCGGCTTACGAAACGCGCATCCTCCACCCCGAGGACATTCTCTGGATGGCGCGGATCATCTGGGCCAGCCAGTAGCGCCGTCCGCCTTCCTCGTATCGGCGCCGAACTGATCGGCGAGAATGGCGCGCAGTTCGCGCTCGTCATGCGTATCGAGCGCGCGCTTCAACCGTTCGGCGCGCTGGTGCGCGAACCGTCCCGACGCATCGGCCGGTTCCGCATCGAGAACGTTCGACAGCGCCTGCCGTGCTTCGGCGCGCCGCCATGCGCCGCCCAGCGCGACGAGCTGCAGCGCATATTGATAGGCGATAGCCGCATTGCCGCCGTCGAGCGCCAGCGCATAGGTATAGGCCGCGATGCCTTTCTCGAGCGAGGCGCCGTAAATCGCCTGCCCGAGCAGGCCGCCTTGATGCACGATTTCGAGATTCCAGCCGCCGAGAAGCGCATTCGCCCAGGGGTTGGTCGGCGCAAGCTGAAGCGCCTCGTCGATATGCTGGCGCGCCTCGTCGGCGTAACCCGCGAAATGCGCCGCAACCACGCCGTCGAGCCTGCCGAGAAAACCGAGCGCCAGGGCAAGGCAGAGATGGCCTTCCGGGTTTCGCGGATCGAGCGCGATCGCGGCGCGGGCATCCTTCTCCGCCTGTTCGAAGCGCGCGCGGCGCTCGGAAGGAGGCGCGAGATAGTCGCCTTCTGCGAGTTCCGCGCGCGCCGCAAGCGCGTTTCCTTCCGAAGTGCCGAGCGAACGCGCAAGCCACGCCGCCTCCTCAAACCTTCCCCGCACATAAGCGTCGCGTGCCGCCTCCATGCCTTCCGACGCCCGCGCCGGGAGAATGGCGAGCGCCAGAAACAGGATCAGAAGGACGGAGCGTGCGGCCATGCCCGCATGATCCGGCCATGCGGCGCGGGCGGCAAGAGTGCATGGCCATCACATCTGCGTGTGAGGGGCGCTATGGAGAATGAGCCGCCAGCGGCGTCAGCCCTTCGAGAGGTCTTCGCCGTCGAGAGCGCGGCGGATGAGGCGCACCGTCTCCTTCACGCCGTAAAGCGCGATGAAGGAGCCGAAGCGCGGCCCCTGCGCCTCGCCCAGGAGGATTTCATAGAACGACTTGAACCAGTCGCGCAGATTCTCGAAGCCATGCGTCTTGCCGATCTCGTAGACGATGTTCTGGCAATCCTCGGCTGTCGCGTCGGCGCCCGCCTTTTCGAGCGCCTCCGCCAGATCGACAAGCGCAATGCGTTCGATCTCGCTCGGCGCGCGATAGGTCTTGGCCGGCTTCACGAAGTCGTGGAAATAATTGATCGCATAGCCGACAAGCTGGTCGAGACGCGGGAAGCGCTCCGGCGTCGCGTCCGGCGCGTAGCGGCGGATGAAGCCCCAGAGCACGTTCTTGTCCGCCGCATGGCTCGCGCTCACCAGATTAAGAAGCAGCGAGAAGCTGATCGGCAATTCCTCCGACGGCGGATTGCCGCCATGAATGTGCCAGACCGGATTGCCGAGCCGCTCCTTCGCGGCCTGCTTCGGATAGGCGGCGAGGAATGAGAGATATTCATCGACATTCTTCGGAATGACGTCGAAATAGAGCCGCTTTCCGGTGCGCGGCGACTGGAACATGAAGAGCTGGAGGCTTTCGGGGCTCGCATATCGGAGCCAGTCCTCGATCGAAAGACCGTTGCCCTTCGACTTCGAGATCTTCTTCCCCTCCTGATCGAGGAAAAGCTCGTAGTTGAAGCCTTCCGGCGGCGTGGCGCCGAGCACGCGGCAGATGCGCGAGGCGAGCTTGACGGAATCGATGAGGTCCTTGCCCGCCATTTCGTAGTCAACGCCGAGCGCCGCCCAGCGCATTGCCCAGTCGGCCTTCCACTGGAGCTTGCAATGGCCGCCCGTGACCGGCACCTCGATCACCTCGCCCGTGTCCGGCTCCTCATAGCTCACTGTGCCCTTCTCGACATCGCGCGCGACGAGCGGCACGAGCAGCACGTGGCCCGTGCGGGGGCTCACCGGCAGAATGGGGCTGTAGGTGGAGGCGCGCTCCTCGCGCAGCGAGGGCAGCATGATGTCCATGATGGCGTCGAACTTCTCGAGCACCTTGAGGAGCGTCGCATCGAAACGGCCGGACTTGTAATACTCGGTCGATGAGGCGAACTCGTATTCGAAGCCGTAGGAATCGAGGAACGAGCGCAGCATCGCGTTGTTGTGCGCGCCGAAGCTCGGAAATTTGCCGAACGGGTCCGGAACCTGCGTCAGCGGCATGTTGATGTAGTTGGAGAGCATCTCCTGGTTCGGCACGTTGGTCGGCACCTTGCGCAGGCCGTCCATGTCGTCCGAGAAGCAGAGAAGCCGCGTCTTGACCCCCGGCGCGAGCGTCTCGAAAGCCTTGCGCACCATGGTCGTCCGCGCGACCTCGCCGAACGTGCCGATATGAGGCAGGCCGCTCGGTCCGTAGCCCGTCTCAAAAAGGATCGCGCGATCGGACCCGCCCTCTTTCTCGAGCCGTTCCACGATTTTTCGCGCTTCCTCGAAGGGCCAGGCCTTGCTGACGCGGGCCGCTTCAAGAAGCTCGGTGTCGCTGACGGTGAGGGAGTTGGACGGCATTTTCGAACCCGGAATGGCAATACTTAGGAACTTGTAAAGTGCCCGGACCCTATGCTCTGGCCCCCCATGCCGTCAACGCGGCGAACCTTCAATCGTAAAACCCCGGGCGACAGTGCCAGAGTAACCAAATAGCGCCATGACGTCGGAACCGGATTCGGCTGAGAGAGCCCCCCTGAAGGCCCCCGAGGCCGGCCCGAAACGGCGCCTGCGCCGGCCGCTCGACATCGGCATGAGGATCGAGGCGGAGCAGGTCCGCCTGCTCTTCGAACTGGGCGAGGCGAGCCGCCTCACCATGTTCTGGGCCATCCTCATCGTCGGGCTGGCCTTCTCCGCGACGGCGCCGCTCTGGGCCACCGGCGTGGTGCTTCTCATCCAGCTCATCGCGCAGATCAGCTTCGACCGCGTGCGAGCCGGGTTCCGCTCCGATCCCGATGCCACCGGGCGCGCGCTCACCTGGGCAAGACGCTATGCCGCCGTGGCACTCATCAGCGGCTCGACATGGGGCATGGGCGCGCTGGTGTGGCTGCCCGGCTCGTCCTTCGCCCACCATATCTTCTATGCGCTCGTCGTCTCCTGTCTTTCCATGGCGACCGCGGTCACGCGCTCGACCTACCCACCTGCGATCGTCGCCTATATCACCCCCATCGCGCTGCCGACGCTCGCGCTGCTGCTTCTCTCGGGCGAGCCGCTCGGCATGGCGACGGTCGCGCTTGCGGCCGTTCTCGTCCTCGCCATCGGCGGCTGGACGCGGCGCGTCAACCGCTCCTATCGCGAAGCGATCCGGCTGCGCTTTGAAAATGCCGATCTCGTCGAGCGCATGGCGCGGGCCCATGCCGCCACCGAGCAGAAACGCCAGGACGCCGAGGAGGCCGAGCACACAGCCCGCGCCGCCAACAAGGCCAAGGGCGAATTTCTCGCGATCCTGAGCCATGAAGTGCGCACGCCGCTCGACGGGATAGCGCGGATGGCCAATCTCCTGCGCCAGGAGCCCCTGAGCGAAAGCCAGACCAATCTTTCCCAGGCGATCGGCGAATCGAGCCGGATGCTGAGGCGGCTCTTCGACGACATGATCGACTTCTCGCAGATGGAGGCGGATGCGCTGGAGCTGAAGCCGCTGAGCTTCGATCCGGCCGAGATCGCGCGGAGCGTGACCCGCCTGATGCGGCCGCATGCGGCCGAACGCGGCCTTTCGCTGGAACTCGACCTCGCGCCCGGCGCACCGCCCTATATCGTGACCGATCCGGACAGGCTCCGGCAGGTGCTCGTGAACCTGATCTCCAATGGCATCAAGTTCACGGAGACGGGCGGCGTCATGCTGAGACTGCAGCCCGTGGCCTTCGCGCAGGGCGGGGCGGGCGTGCGCTTCTCCGTGCTCGACACCGGCATCGGCCTCTCGCCAGAGGCGCAGGCGCGGCTTTTCGACAGTTTCGCGCAGGGCGAAACTGCGAACGGCCATGGCCGGCCCGACGGCATGGGCCTTGGGCTTGCGATCTCAGACCGCCTCGTCGCGCTCATGGGAGGGCGCATCCAGGTCGACAGCGCGCCCGGACGGGGCAGCACTTTCTCCTTCCTCATCCCGCAGGAAGCTGGCACTGCCGCCGCCTCGCCCTCGCCCGCCCCCGCTCACGTGGCAGAACAGGGCGACGCCGCCAAGGGCGCAAGGCGCGAGCGCCTCGTCGATCACGATCATCTCTATGAGCTCGAGCGCGAACTCGGCCAGACGGCCATCGCCGAACGCATCGTCGGGGCGCTCGAAACAATTCTCGACCTTGAGGACGGGATCGACGCCGCACTTCAGGCGCAGGACGCCGGCGCTCTTCGCGACAAGGCGCTCCAGCTCGGCAGGCAGGCGGCGGATATCGGCCTCGTCGCGCTGTCGGGCGTCGCGAACGATATCGGGCAGGCGGTCGAGCGCGGCCAGGCCGAGCAGGCCATCAACGACGTGCCACGCCTTCACCAGAAAATCTCGGCGACCCGAGGCGCGCTGGCCGATGTCTTTCCCGGACTTGGCCACTAGCGAGGGCGATTAGAGGTTTCGCGGCGCCTCCCGGGCGCGGCTATACTCGCGGGCGATGAACCACAATCCCTCAAGCGATTCGGCGGGGCTTTCTCCCTCGCATGGCCCCGTTCTGCCCGATGCGGCGGCGCTGGTTCCGGCGCGCATCGGCGCGGGGGCAAACAGCCGCTGGGGCGCGCTTGCGGTGAGCGCCGATGGCGAGGTCGAGGAACTCGGCGCGGAAGAAGCGCTCGCCCGGCTCCAGCGCGAGGCGGTGATGGTCGTCCATCCGGCCTTTACGGCGCGGCGGATCGCGCTCGGCCTTCCCGGGCGGCGCATGTCGCGCGAAGCAGGCCCCAAGGTTCTCGACCTTCTCGAACTCTTCGCCTTCGTCCACCCGGCCGCGCCCTGCCTGCCGACGCCGGGGGGCCTTGCGCGGGCGCTCGGGCTCGCCACGGACGACACGCCGGAAGCGCAGGCGCTGATGCTGCATGAAGCGGCGGCGCGGCTTCTTTCGACGCTGCAATCGCCCGCCTATCCCGACCGCCCGGCCGCGGCCCGCGTCGCCTGGCGCATGGCGGAGGCGGGCTGGTCCTGGGGGCCGGGCGTCGTCGCCGCGCTTCGCGATGTCTTCGCGCGCGAGGGCAAGCCGCGCGCCGGTCAGGGCTTCGATGTCTGGAACGATCTGCCCGAATGGGAGGAGCGCGCGCCACGGCCCGCGCCCGGCCAGATGCCGGTCAGCGAAGAGGAAGCGCGCGGCAGGCTCGCCGAACTCGTCGGCCCCGATGCAGAACGACGCGCGGGCCAGTCCGATTTCGCAGCCGAAACCTCGCACGCTTTCGGTCCGCGCAACTTGGCGGGCGCGCCCAACATCGTGCTTGCGGAAGCGGGCACGGGCATCGGCAAGACGCTCGGCTATATCGCGCCGTCGAGCCTCTGGGCCCAGCGCAACAAGGGCACAGTCTGGCTCTCCACCTATACGAAGAACCTCCAGCGCCAGCTCGATCAGGAACTGACGCGGCTCTATCCGGACCCGGCGGAAAAGGCGGAGAAGGCCGTCATCCGCAAGGGGCGCGAAAACTATCTCTGCCTCCTGAACTTCGCGGAGATCGCGGATCGCGCCGTGCTCTCCGGCGGAGCGGTGGCGGTCGGCCTCGTCGCGCGCTGGGCAAGAGCGAGCCGCGACGGCGACATGGTCGGCGGCGACTTTCCCGCCTGGCTCATGCAGCGCCTCGGCAGCGCGGCCACGGCCGGCCAGGGCCGCTCCGCGCTCACCGACCGGCGCGGCGAATGCGTCTACAGCGCCTGCCCGCATTTCAGAAAATGCTTCATCGAAAAGGCGATCCGCAAGGCAAGGCGCGCCGAGATCGTCGTCGCCAATCATGCGCTTGTGATGCGTCAGGCCGCACTCGAACAGGCGGGCGCACTTCTCGCTCCCGAGGCGCTCAAAAATGCCGAACGGAGCGTCGAGGCGGCGGGCAATGCCGAGGATGAGGAGCCCACGGGGCGCGAGGCGCGCTCGCGCTTCGTCTTCGACGAGGGCCATCACATTTTCGACGCGGCGGACAGCGCCTTCTCCGCCCAGTTGTCGGCGAGCGAAACGGCCGAGCTCCGGCGCTGGATTCGCGGCGCTGAAGGCCAGCGCGGGCGGCGCGGACGCGGGCTCGAAGAGCGTGTGGGCGACCTCGTCACCGGCGATGGCGAGGCGGAAGACGCGCTCTCGGCCGCCATCGACGCCGCAGGCGCATTGCCCGCACCCGGCTGGGCCACGCGCCTCAATGACGGCGCCGGACGGGGAGCGGCCGAGAAATTCCTCACCCTCCTTCGCCAGCAGGTTTACGCGCGGGCGAGCGAAGCCGAGCAGATGTTCTCGCTCGAGGCGGCGACGGAACCGCCGGTGCCGGGGCTCGAGGAAGCGGCGCGCAATCTCGACGCGGCGCTTGAGCGGATCGCGCAACCGCTGATGCGGATCGCGGAGCGGCTCCGCGCCCGCCTCGACGCCGAGGCCGAGGATCTCGACACATCGACGCGCATCCGCATGGATGCGGCGGCGCGCGGGCTCGAAAGGCGCGCGAAGCTCCTCATTCCCTCATGGCGCTCGATGCTCGCCTCGCTCGGCGGTCCGACGCCGGAGGATTTCGTCGACTGGTTCTCCATCGAGCGCATTCAGGGCCATGAGGCCGATATCGGCATGCACCGGCACTGGCGCGACCCGACGATCCCCTTCTCGGCCGCCGTTCTCGAGCCCGCCCATGGCGTCGTCATCACCTCCGCGACGCTGCGCGACCGGCTCATCGACGACGGGGACGGGGAGGAAAGCTGGAGTTCGGCGGAAATCCGCACGGGCATCTCCCATCTCGCCCTGCCCGCGCGGCGAGCCTTCATGGCCTCGCCCTTCGACTATGCCGCGCAGTCACGCATCTTCGTCGTGCGCGACGTGAGCCGCGACAACATGGACGAGATCGCATCGGCCTATCGCGCGCTCCTTCTTGCGGCGGGGGGCGGCGCGCTCGGCCTTTTCACCGCCATCCATCGTCTGCGCGCGGTGCACGAAAGGCTCATCGCGCCGCTCGAGGAAGCGGGCCTTGCCCTTTATTCGCAGCATGTCGATGCGCTCGACACCAGCACGCTGGTCGACATTTTCCGCGCCGAGCGCCATGCCTGCCTTCTCGGCACGGATGCCGTGCGCGACGGTGTCGATGTGCCGGGAGACTCGCTCCGAATGATCGTGTTCGACCGCACACCATGGCCGCGCCCGGATATTCTGCACAAGGCGCGTCGCGAGGTTTTTGGCGTCGCGCGCTATGACGACATGCTGACGAGGCTGAGGCTCAAACAGGCATTCGGCCGACTCATCCGCTCGGGCCGCGACAGGGGCGTCTTCGTCATGCTCGATTCGCGCCTGCCCACGCGGCTCACATCGGCCTTTCCGCCCGGCGTCACCGTCGAACGTGTCGGGCTCGCCGAGACCGTCGCGGGCGCGCGGGCGTTTCTCGGCGGCATGGAAGCCGAACAGGGAGCGGGCCTTGCCGCACCGGCTTCCAGTCCCTAAGCTCGCACGGTCTTCAATCAGGGACAGTTCGCATGTCGACGATCGCACCCGAGACCGCCCTCATCTATGTCATGGTCACCATGAGCGCCGTGGACCGCGCCATGAGCGACAATGAACTCCGGACGATCGGGGATATCGTGAAACAGGCGCCCGCTTTCCGTAAGTTCGATACGGAACGGCTCATCCCGATTGCGCGGGAATGCGCCTCGATCCTTCAGGAAGATGGCGGCCTCGACGCGGTCTTCGGGCTCGTGAAGGACGCCCTGCCTCCGCATCTGCGCGAAACGGCCTATGCGCTCGCGGTCGAGATCGCCTCCGCTGACCTCGCGGTCGGGCAGGAGGAAATCCGCCTCCTGCAGCTTCTGCGCGATGCGCTCGACATCGAAAAGCTCATCGCCGCCGCAATCGAGCGCGGCGCGCGCGCGAGGCACATGACGGTCTGACCCTATTCCGCCTCGCAGGCGCCCGTGCCGGTCTTCTTCAGCTCATCGTCGATGCGGTCATGGAATGTTCGCACACATGCGCCATGCGCATCCTCGGCATCCGTCTCGCGGTGAATGAGAACCGGCACTGCTCCCTCATAGGAATAGACGTCGGTTCCGCGCGTGGCGCCTGAACGCCAGCGGCTCACGATTTCCTGATCCTCGGCATTGAACTCGGGCGATGCAATTTCATCGAGCGCCGGGCTCGCGGCGAAAATTCCGTCCTCCGCCGACCAGAGCCAGTTGCGATAGAGCGCATTCGTTCCGGCGGGCGCGGCACGCATGACGCGCAGGTCGAGGAAGCCGTCGAAATTGAGATCGAGCATTTCAAGCCCGGCATTCTCGGCCTCGTCAGGCACCGGGGAATCGATGCCGGCGATGGTCTGGAGGAGTTCGGCCTCGCCCGAGCGGCGGATCTCGATGCGCTCGATGCGGCGCCTGCCGGCCGCTCCGCCGTCCTGCCAGAAGATCGTGAGGTCGAGCACGGGCAGGCCGGGATTGATCTGGCTCTGGCAGAGGATGGGGCTCCGATCCAAAGACGATGACGGCCTCAGGCAACTGAACGAGCCTTCAAATGTCTCATCGCCGGCGGGTTCCGCGCCCGGCGCCGCGAAAGCGCCGGCCGTGGCCGCCATCATGGCGCCCGCCGCCAGTGCGATAAACTTCCCCTTCGCCATCCGCCTGCCCCTGCCGCGCTCCCGCCGCCCGGAAACCACCGTCCCCGCACAGTCTAGCCGAGCCCGCGGCAAAGCGCAGTGGGGAGCCTTCCGCAGCGGCAGGCTCGCTCGGCAGCTCCGATCCCCGGCGCCCCTTTTTCTCTCGCGCAAAGCGGCCTTATAGTCCAGCACACCCGCCTTGCCGCCCCCTTCGCCGGGTGGCCGGACGGCCATGCAACAGGTTCCGATGAGCGCCTTCTTTCTCGCCCATGAGTCGTTTATCCGGCTTGCCGCCTTTGGCGGCGTGCTGCTGGCCATGGCAGGCTGGGAAGCGGCCGCACCCTGCCGGGCACGGCGTTTCGAGCGGCGCGCCAGATGGTGGACGAATATCGCCATGAGCGCGACCGGAACGGCGCTCGTGCGCCTCATCCTTCCCGTCGCCGCCGTCGGCACGGCCCATTGGGCCAATGAGGCCGGGTTCGGCCTGTTCAACCGGACCGAGGCTCCCGCGCCCCTCGCCTTTCTGCTGACGTTCGTCGCGCTCGATCTCACGATCTACGGCCAGCATGTCGCCTTTCATCGGTTCGATGTCCTGTGGCGCATGCACAGGGTGCATCACGCCGATCCCGACATCGACACGACGACGGGCATACGCTTCCACCCGGCCGAAATCCTTGTCAGCATGCTCGTCAAGATGCTGGCGGTGGCGCTCATCGGCGCACCCGTCGCGGCCGTCATCGTTTTCGAGATCGTGCTCAACGCGACGTCTCTCTTCAATCATGCGAATATCTCTCTTGGGGAGAGAATCGATCCTCTCATGCGGCTCGCCCTCGTCACACCCGACATGCACCGCGTGCACCATTCGATCTTTCGGAACGAACACGACATGAATTTCGGCTTCAACCTGTCCGTCTGGGACCGGCTCTTCGGCACTTATCGCAAGAGCCCGCGCGAGGAACAGCGCGCCATGAGGATCGGCCTCGACGCCTATCCCGGCAGCGAGCCCACGAGACTTCTGTGGAGCCTGGCGCTCCCCTTCACTGGCGCGGCGCGAGACGCGTCCCCAGCAGGCACGGCAGGCCGGGAGAAAACGGAATGAAACGGCTCTGCCTCATGCGTCATGCGAAATCGGACTGGAGCGATCCGTCCAAGGACGATTTCAGCCGCCCCCTAAACGCGCGCGGCAGCACGGCCGCCGATTTCATGGCGGATTTCATCGCCCGCTCGCCCTATGTCCCCGACGCGGTGCTCTGCTCGACGGCGCGACGCGCGAACGAGACCTTTCTTCCACTCGGCAGGAAGCTGCCGAAGGAAGTTCCCGTCATCCATCGCGATGAGCTTTACCACGCCATGCCGGATGTGATGCTCGAGGAAATCCACAAGGCTCCGGCGAGCGCCGAAACGCTGCTCGTCGTCGCGCATAATCCGGGCCTTGTTCTACTTGCCATGGCGCTTGCGGAAGACCCTGACGAGGAACTCGCGGTCAAGGTCGCGCATGGCGTGCCGACCGGCGGCTTCATCGTTTTCGAGTTCGATGTCGGTAGCTGGAAGGAGATCGAGGAGGGCGCGGGACGCGTCATCTTCTTCGGCACGCCGCGCGATCTCATGGCGGCGGCGAAGAAACACTGATCAGCGAATATCCTGCCCGAAATAGCGGCGGCTGATCTCGGCATGGGTGCCGTCGGCGGCCATCGCCGCCAGCGCCTCGTCGAGCCTTGCGCCCAGAGCCCGATCGTCTGCCCTGTAGGCGATACCGGCTCCGGCGCCGAAAAAGGCGGGATCCGAATAGTCGGAGCCAACGAGGCGGCAGCAATCCGCGCCGCTCGCGCCCTTCAGCCAGTACAGCAGCGCATTGCGGTCGGCGAAGAGAAAATCCGCGCGCCCTTCGGCAAGCGTGGCTTCCGCCTCCTCCAGTGTCGGCAGAGGCACGGCCATGACGTCTGGAAAGCGGCGAGCAAGAAACGCCTCGTGGATCGATCCCTTCTGCACGGCGACGCGCTTTCCGGCCATGGCCGCGGCGCTCGCCGGCGCCACTGCGCCTGACTTGCGCGCGGCAAAGCGGCCGGGGGTCGAATAATAGCTCGCGGTGAAGACGATGCGGTCATCGGCAGGCGGAGCCTGCCTGCCCGGCGAGGGAATGAGCATGGAGGCGATGACGGCGTCCGCCTTTCCGCCCGCAAGCGCCGGGAGAAGCGCCGCCCAGGGCCGGGCTTCGAGTGTGCAATTCCGCTTCAGGCGCGCGCAGAGAGCCTCGGCAATATCGACATCGAAGCCGGTGAGCCGCCCCGCCGCGTCACGATAGTTGAAGGGGGGATAGGCTCCTTCCGTCAGAATGCGGAGCGGATCCTCCTTCATTTGATGAGGCGGGGTTTCAGCGGGCGCGGGCACAGGCGCGGAGTTCGCGCCAATCGCGGGCGCCCCGGTGAGCCGCCAGGGCAGCGGCGCCCCCTCATAGGTGCGGGCGAGCGCGCCAGCGAGGACGACGATCGCAATCAGATTGACGAAAAGCAGCAGCCGCATGAGCGCCGGTCGCCTTCTTTCTGCCGGCGCGTGCCGGTCTGGGACGTTTTGGCCGCCACCATGTCCCGGCCGGACACGGGGAAGCGGGCCTCGCAAATGCCCCGAGCAAAGGCCATGCCCACCTTTCGGACTATTTCCGTGTGCGGATACTAAAATTATCATTTTCCGGAATATCGGGGCGGGTCGCATCAGGGCCGCCCGAGGCGCCTTCTGGGGTGGGGGAAAAATGAGCGAAGCGGGGGATGCCCCTTCGGCCGGCGGGCCTGAAGGGGGTGAGGTCGCTCGACCGGGATTTGGCGAGGCGCATGCCGTGCCGGACTTCATCCATCAGCCGCCCGGCTCGCGCTGGCGTGTGCCGCTGCTGGGCGAACTGGCCGTCGATGCGGGTCTCATCGGCGCCGACACGGTGCAGGGCGTCCTCGCCCTTCAGCGCCGCTGCGGCACGAGATTCGGCGACATACTGATCGCGCAAGGAAAGGCCCGGCCCGCCGAGATCGCCCGGCTCGTCGCCGCGCAGAGCAGCATCCGCTATATCGACCTCAGGCAGGACCCGGCGGACCCGACGCTGGCGCGGGCGAACGCTCTCGATTTCTACATCGCCGCGCGGTGCATGCCCTGGCGATGGGTCAAGCGCGAGCCCGTCTATGTGGCCGCCGATCCCGAGCGCGCGCGGGCCGCGATCGAAGCCCATGAAGGGAGGCCCTGCGCCATCTTCGTCGCCTCATCCAGCGATATCGACCGGGCGCTGCGCGAGCGCTTCCGCGAGGAACTGAACGAGCGCGCGCGCTTCGCACTGGCCACGGAATTTCCGGAAAGCTCCGCGCATGAGCGCATGACCTTGCCCCAGATACGGGTTGCGGCGGCGCTTCTTCTCGCGGCCTGCCTCGCCTTCTGGCTTGCGCCGCTTGGAACCGCATTCGCCATCAATGTGCTGACTGGTCTTTGCTTCCTCACCGTCGCGGGGCTGCGCTTCGCCTCGATCTTCATCGGCCTGTTCTCTCCACCGACGAAGGAGGAACACGCCTTCGACGCGTCCCTCCCCTCAAGCGACATGGACCTGCCGGTCTACACCGTCATCGTGCCGCTCTTCGAGGAAGCGGAGGTCGTGCCGATTCTCGCCGATGCGCTGAAGAAACTCGACTATCCCGCCTCGAAGCTCGACATAAAGCTCGTCTTCGAGGAGACCGACGAGGCGACCTATGAAGCCGCGCGGAAACTCGGCCTCCCGGGCAATTTCGAATTCATCCGCGTGCCGCGCACTCTGCCGCTGACGAAGCCGAAAGCCTGCAATTTCGCGCTGCCCTTCGCGCGGGGCGAATTCCTCGTCGTCTATGACGCGGAAGACATACCCGCGCCCGACCAGCTTCGCCGCGCCGTCGCTGCCTTCAGGCTCGGCGACCCGAAGCTCGCCTGCGTGCAGGCCCAGCTCAACTATTACAACTGGTTCGAGAACTGGCTCACGCGCCAGTTCGCCATCGAATATGCCTCGTTCTTCGACCTGCTGCTGCCGACGCTGGCGAAGCTCGGCCTGCCGGTGCCTCTTGGCGGCACATCGACGCATTTCCGCACCGATGTGCTTCGCCGCGCGGGCGCCTGGGACCCTTACAATGTGACGGAAGACGCCGATCTCGGCATCCGCCTCGCCATGCTCGGCTATCGCACGAGCATCATCCGCTCGACCACGGAAGAGGAGGCCAATTGCCGCCTCGACAACTGGCTCAGGCAGCGCTCGCGCTGGATCAAGGGATGGGTCCAGACCTATCTCGTGCGCATGCGCCATCCCGTCAGACTCTATCGCGCGCTGGGGTTGAAGGGCTTTCTCGGATTCCAGATCGTCATTGGCGGCTTCTCGCTTTCAAACCTCGTTCATCCGCTCTTCTATCTCGCCGCCATCGCGGCGCTGATTGCGTCGGACTCGCTTGCCGATCTGGCACGCGACCTGCCGATCGCGATCTTCAATCTCGCCGTCCTCGTCTCCGGCTACGGCATCACCATTCTCGCGGGCATGACCGCCGCAGGCGCGCGCGGCCGGAAATCGCTCGTCTTCGATGCGCTCATGATGCCGGCCTATTGGCTCCTGATTTCGGCAGGCGCCTACAAGGCGCTCCAGCAATTGGTGACGCGGCCGTTTCACTGGGAGAAGACGGAACATGGCATCAGCCGCCTCATGCCGGACCAGCTCGCCCGCGCCATGACGGAGAGCGATAGACCGATGGCTTAATCCGAAAGGGACGAGAGTTCCTAACCAGTCTCTAAGAGTTTCCGACGAAACTCGCGGCGATAGAGATTCGAGGTTCTCCGGCATGTCCGCCCATCATCCGCCGACGCTTTTTCAGAGCGAATCACACAACGAGAAATTTCCGTTTCACGAGATTTCCGTGCTCGTCGTCGAGGACGCGCCGCAATTCGCGGGCATCGTCGCAGGCATTCTCAAATCCTTCGGCATCGGGAAAATATATCCCGCGCGCAATGGCGAGGATGCCCTCTACATCCTTGCCCATCAGCGCGTGCATGTCGTCCTCGTCGACGATCTCGAGCCGCCTCTCGACGGCCGCACGGTCGTCAAGACGCTGCGAAAGCCCGACTCGGGATTGCCGAACCATGTGCCTGTGATCTTCATGACGGAGCGGCCGTTCAAGACGAACATCCTCGCCGCCCGCGACAGCGGCGCAACGGAAGTCCTGTCCAAACCCTTCTCGGCAGCGCAGCTCATGACGCGGATCGAATCCGTTCTGCGCAGGCCCCGGCCGATCATTCACAGCGACGATTTCGACGGGCCCGACCGGCGCCGCCAGGTCAAGATCGCACCCGAAAAGAAGCGCGCCAGCGACCGCGAAGCCGAGTAGATAGAAGGCCCGGCCGCGCCTTTGCCGAATTTCAGGCGCAGGCGTCGCGATAGCGATCGCGCAGCAGGTTCTTCTGGACCTTGCCCATCGTGTTGCGCGGCAGGCTTTCGACGAAGAAGGCGTGCTTCGGCACCTTGTAATTGGCGATCTGCTCCTTGAGCCGCGCGATCAGCGCCGCCTCGTCGAGCGCGGCTCCCTCGCGAAGCACCACGACCGCGACGCCCGCCTCGCCGAAATCCTTGTGGGGAACGCCGACGATCGCGGACTCGTCCACCTCCGGCATTTCGTCGATCAGCGTCTCGATCTCCTTCGGGTAGACGTTGTAGCCGCCCGAAATGATGAGGTCCTTGGCGCGACCGACGAGATGAACATATCTATCCGCGTCGATCATCGCGACATCGCCGGTCCTGAACCAGCCGCCCTCGGCAAATTCCTCGGCCGTCTTTTCCGGCATGCGCCAATAGCCGCTGAAGACATTCGGCCCGCGCACTTCAAGACCGCCGATCTCGCCTCGCGGCAATTCGCGGTCGTCCTCGCCCATGACGCGGACCTCGACGCCCGGAAGCGGAAAGCCGACCGTGCCGGCGCGGCGCTCGCCATCATAGGGGTTCGACGTGTTCATGCCGGTTTCGGTCATGCCGTAGCGTTCGAGAATGGCAAGTCCGGTGCGCGACTTGAATTCCTCGAAAGTCTCGGCGAGCAGCGGCGCCGAGCCGCTGGTGAAAAGCCGCATATGCGCGACGAGGCTTGCGTTGAAATCGTCGCCCGCAAGGAGGCGAGTGTAGAAGGTCGGCACGCCCATGAAGGTGGTCGCGCGCGGCAGCTGTCGCAGCACCTCGGCGCGGTCGAATTTCGAAAGCCAGATCATGCGCGCGCCGGAGAGGAGCGCACAATGGCAGGCGACGAAGAGCCCATGCGCATGGAAGATCGGCAGCGCGTGGAGCAACACGTCATCTTCAGTGAAGCGCCAGGAATCGCGCAGCGCGATGCCGTTCGCGGCGAGATTGCCGTGGCTCAGCATCGCTCCCTTGGGCTTGCCCGTCGTGCCGGAGGTATAGAGGATCGCTGCGAGATCCGACGAAGCGCAGTCGGCGACGGGCGCGGCATCGCGCACTTTCGCCGCCGCCTCGCTGAAGCTGCCGAAGCCCTCGGCATCGAGCGTGAGGACATGCGCCGTCCCGTGGCGTCCGGCGATCTCGCGCGTCTCGGCCTCGCGCGCCGGATCGCAGATGATGAGAGCGGGCTCGGCATTGCCCACAAGATAAACGACCTCGTCCGTCCGGTAGGCCGTGTTCATCGGCAGGAAAACGAAGCCGCCGCGCAAACAGGCGAGATAGGCGATCAGCGCCTCGGGCGATTTCTCGGCCTGCACGGCCACACGGTCGCCATGCTTGAGCCCAAGGCCCGCGAAAAGCGAGGCGGCCCGCGCGGTCGCGCCCGCAAGCTCTGCGAAGGTCCAGCTCATGCGGCCGCGCGCCCGGTCCGGCACCTCGATCGCCACCTTGCTGCGATCTGCGGGAAACGACATCTCGATGAGGGAATAAAGGGAAGTTGGCATCGCTCGCTCACATCATCGTCAAAAGTGCATGTCCACTTATAGCGCATGCACCTTCTCGATGGACAATGCGGAGAGCGGACGAGGGGCATCGAGCCCCTCGCCCCGCCGTCAGGCCCGTTTGCGCCCGGTGAACATGGCGCGGACGAGATTTTCGCGGTGCTCCACGCTGGAGAAGGCGACGCCCGCCAGATGGAGGCCGACGAGGACGAGCATCAGATTGGCCAGCGCCTCGTGCACTTCCTCGACCCATTCGACGCCCCAGAAAGCATCCGTCGTCATCATGTAGCCCGTCGCGCTGAGCGCCGAGAGCATCAGCAACAGGGCCGCCACCATGGCTCCCCCGGCCGGGTTGTGGCCGAGATAGCGCTTCGCCCGGAAGCGCAGCATGTCGCGCATATAGGCGATGACGGTTCGCGGCGAGCGGATAAAATCGGTGAAGCGGGCATGCTTCGTACCGATCAGACCCCAGACGAGCCGGAAGCCGACCAGCCCCATGATGACGTAGCCGGTGGCGATGTGAACGCTCTCGACCTCATCGCCCGTCGCCCAGGCAACGATGAAGGCGAGGACCAGCGACCAATGGAAGATGCGCACCAGCGGATCCCAGACCTTGACCGTGGCCGGCCGCGTCGCGCGGCCGGCATTGTCGGTCGTGAGTTCGGCCGTCATCAGTCGTCATCCTTGCGGTTGACGAGTTCGCCGCTCACCGGGTTCATGAAGATCTCGACCTTCGCCTTATTCTTGTCGAAGGCGTAGATCTCATAGCAGCCATCCTCGATCTTCACGCGGCGCACCTCGTAGCCGAGCGCGGTCGCCTTTGCCTGAGCGGCGTCCTTGCTCATCCATTGCTCACGGGGCTGATCGGTGCAGCGGGCACCCTTGTCCCCGGCCATCGCGGCCGGACTAAAGGCGGCCGAGGTCAGGGCGAGAGTGGCAAGAGCGCCTGTGGCCAGTATCGTCTTCACGCGCATCGTTCGATCTCCTTCAATGGGGAGGCGGCATCGCCTCGATGGAGACGACCCTAGGCGCGGGCGGCTGACCGATCGCTGAGACGCTTTGTCAGCATTTTGTCAGGCTGGATCGTGCCATGATGCGCCGATGAAAAGACACAAGCCTTCGCCAGTAAAAACCGCAGCGGCGCTCGCGCTTGTCGCCGTGCTTTGGCCGCTGGGCGCCGGGGCGGGCGATCACGACCGCGCGCGCGCGGCGCGGGAAAGGGGCGACATAAAGCCGCTGGAGGACATACTTCCCGGCATCAGCCGCAGCCATCCCGGCGACATCGTGAAGGTCGAACTCGAACGCGAGAAGGGACGCTGGATCTACGAGATCAAGCTCATCGACAAGGACGGCCGCCTCGTCAAACTCGAGGTCGATGCGCGCACGGCCGAAATCGTCGAGGCGGAGGGCCGCTGATGCGCCTTCTCGTGGTCGAGGATGACGACCGGATCGCGAACGACATCATGACGGCGCTCGCCGCCGTCGGCTATGCGGCCGAGCGCGAGAAGGATGGCGAGGAAGCCTGGTTCCGTGGCGACACGGAAGATTTCGACGCCATCGTCCTCGATCTCGGCCTGCCATCCATGGACGGGCTTTCGGTGCTCAAGCGCTGGCGGGCGGCAGGGCGGCGCGTGCCCGTGCTGGTGCTGACGGCGCGCGGCTCTTGGGTCGAGCGCGTCGAGGGGATCGACGCGGGCGCCGACGACTATCTCGCCAAGCCGTTCCAGATGGAGGAGCTTCTGGCGCGGCTGCGCGCGATCATCAGGCGCTCCGCCGGACAGGCGGCGCCCGTCCTCGTCAACGGGCCGGTGACGCTCGATCCGCGGCAGATGAAGGTGACGGTGAACGGGGTTCCCGTGCATCTTTCGCCGCAGGAATACAGGCTCCTCTCCTACCTTCTCCATCATGCGGGCCGCGTCGTGCCTCAGCTCGAACTGACCGAGCATCTCTATGCGCAGGACTACGAACGCGAGTCGAACGCCGTCGAAGTGCTGGTCGGCCGCCTGCGCCGGAAGCTCGGCGTCGATCTCATCGAAACGAGGCGCGGCTTCGGCTATTTCATCGCGGAGCCGGAGCCATGACGCGGCGCTCGCTTCGATTGCGGCTGCTCGCCGGCTCCGCGCTCTCGATCGCGGCGGCGCTCGTGCTGGCGGGGCTTGGCCTCGTCTTCCTGTTCGAGCGCCATGTCGAGAGGCGGGTGGATGGCGAGCTTGAAACCTATCTGCGCCAGATCGCCGGCAATATCGCCTTCAATCCCGACGGCACGATCAGCCTTTCGCCGCAACCGGCAGACCCGCGTTTTGACCAGCCGCTGAGCGGGCTCTACTGGCAGATCGAGGACGAGAAGAGCGGGCAAAGGCTTCGCTCGCGCTCGCTCTGGGACACGGCGCTCGCACTTCCCGCCGACAGGCTCGGCCGCCTCGTCATTCACCGGCATGAACTGCCGGGCCCCGCCGGCACGGAACTCGTGGTGAGGGAGCGCGAGGTGCTCTTCCCCGATCGCGGCGCGGAGCGCCCGCTGCGGCTTGCCGTCGCCATCGATCGCGCGGAGATCGCGCGGGCGACGCGCGACTTCGGCGCGGATATGGCGCCCTCGCTCCTGCTCCTCGGGCTCGCGCTTCTGGCGGCGGGCTGGTTGCAGGTGCGGGTGGGGCTCCAGCCGCTCGAAGCCGTGCGGCGCGGCGTCGGGGCCATTCACGCGGGCACGCTGAAGCGGCTTGCCTCCGACTACCCGGACGAGGTGCTGCCGCTGGCGGAGGAAATCAACGATCTTCTCGATGCGCAGGAAAAGGCCATCGAACGCTCGCGCGGCCGGGCGGCCGATCTTGCGCATGGCCTCCGAACGCCGCTCTCCGTACTTGCGGCCGACGCGCGGCTCTTGCGCGTGAGAGGCGAAGGGGAGATCGCCGACGACATAGACGAACTCGCCGAAACCATGCGCCGCCATGCCGAGCGCGCCATTGCCCAGACGCGGCTGAGGCCGAGGCGCGGCCTCTCGACCGCACTCGCCCCCGCCATCGCGCGGCTCGTCACGACCATACGCAAGACGCCGAGGGGAGAGGCGCTCGAATGGACAAGCGACATCGCGCCTGATGCGCGCGCCGCCATCGACGAGGACGATCTCATCGAGCTTGCCGGAAACCTGATCGAGAATGCGTCGAAATGGGCGCACGGGCGCGTTCACATTTCCGGCGGAACAGCGACGGACGGCGCCTTCCTTCGGATCGAGGACGACGGGCCGGGTATTCCCGAAGCCAAGCGCGAAGCGGCGCTGAGGCGCGGCGGACGGCTCGATGCCGGTGCACCCGGCAGCGGGCTCGGCCTCGCCATTGTCGGCGACATAGTGGAGAGCTATGGAGGCGCGCTTCACCTCGAGGAAAGCGCGCTGGGCGGCCTCTGCGCCCACGTCGTCCTGCCGGTGGCGGGACGGCCCGCCTGAGCGCGGGCGGACGAAAAGCCCGTTTCAGAGGCTTTTCCGCAGCGATCCCCAAGCCTATGATTTCTAGCGGGCGGCCGGGGGACGTCCGGGTGGGGGCTATCGTTCATTTTCCAGCAAGGGAGGCCCCGCATGTCATTGCGCAAGTTCATCATCGAACGCGATATCCCCTCCGTCGGCAGTTTCGAGCGCGAGCAACTGCGCGAGGCCGCGGCCAAGTCGAACGATGTCCTGAAGAAGCTCGCCCCGGACATTCAGTGGCAGGAGAGCTATGTCGCGGACAACAAGACCTTCTGCGTCTATCTCGCCAAGGATGAATCGCTGATCCGCAAACATGCGGAGATGAGCGGGTTTCCGGCCACGAAGATCACCGAGATCAAGGGCATGATTGACCCGACGACCGAACGCAAGGCGGACCCGACGACCGAACGCAAGGCGTGATGCCGGCAGGGGCGCCTGCGATCGCGGTTGAAACGGCCGGGAGGATTTGGAGCGGGTGAAGGGAATCGAACCCTCGTCGTAAGCTTGGGAAGCTTCTGCTCTACCATTGAGCTACACCCGCGTTCGCCTTTAGTAGCGCGGGGCCAGCGCCCGGCGCAAGAGGCTACCAGCGGTTCCGCACCTCCTCGGCAAAGCCGAGGAGCCGGTTCACCTCGAGCCTGCTGCCATCGTCCAGCACCACCTGCCCCGTGAAGCGGCCGAAGACCTGATGCTGGATGGAGCGCAGGAGCTTCAGGTCGAAATTCGCGCTGCGGTCGATGATGGGCTCGAACTCCATTTCGAAGCGCCCGTCGCTGCTCGTGAAGCGCCAGGGCGCGCCGTCATGGGTTCCTTGCGGGATGTGGAAGGCCACATCGGCGAGCTTGTGCGCGCGCCCGTCGACAAAGAGCATGTTCTCGCTCGCCGCCGAGGTGTCGCCGAAGCCGTAGCCGATGTTGAAACCGAAAGGCCGCCCGCCGACGAGCCCCGAGGCCGAACCCCAATACCAGGTGTTGTCATAGGTCCAGACGCCGCGCCCCCAATCGAGCACGCCGAAGGCCGAGCGCGGCTCGAAGGCAAAGCGCCTGCCGTCGAAAACGATCTCCCCCTCGGCCGGCAGGCAATTGATCTTCTGGTTGTAATAGAAGGCGCGCGGCGCTCCGGCGAAAGGCGTCGCTATGACCATGCGGTCCATGGGAGGCTGGGCGAGCCACAACTCCCCCTCTAGCCCCCTGCCGCCCGCAAAGCCTGGATAATCGATGCTGAGCCGCCTCCCGCCCGGCTCGTGGCGGAAGGCGAGCGACACCTTCGAGTGGCGCTGAACGATGTCGCCCGTATCGGCGCTTTCGGGAAGCCCCATTCGCCCGCGCGGGAAGGCGAGCATGACGCTGTCGTTGAGCGCCACGGGCGCGCTGAAGTCGAGCCATGAAGCCGCGAGCAGGCCCATATAGGAATTGTCCGCGACGGTAAGGGCGAGGCCGCAATCCCCGGCGAGGATGCAGTAATAGTCCCATTCCTTGATGCGGTACCAGGGCGCGCGAATGGCGCCGCGGCGATAGCGCTTCACCTCGGCGCGCGCCCAGCCGCGTTCGGCGAGCATGCCCGCACCGTCCAGAAGATCGCCGCCCGTCAATTCATGCTGCATGCCCCCCCCGCGCTATGCCGGCAGTCTAGCGGGCCTCGCCGTTTTGTGAACAGCGCCCCTCCCCCGAAATGCTATACCTGCCGGCATGACCGACATGTCCCGAACCATCCTGCCGCTCGAAAAATTCTCCGACCCAGACATCACGGCAAAGGGCGAACGGCGCGCATCGGTCGCATTCCGCGCTCTCGAAACGCTCTGGATCAATACCGGCACGCTCTGCAACATCGAGTGCGCGAACTGCTACATCCATTCAAGCCCGACCGAGGACCGGCTGTCCTACATCACGGCCGCGGAGGTCGGGTTCTTCCTCGACGAGATCGAGCGCGAACAGCTCGGAACCCGCGAGATCGGCTTCACGGGCGGCGAGCCCTTCATGAACCCCGACCTCATCGCCATGGCCGGAGATGCGCTGGGGCGCGGCCATGAGGTGCTGATCCTCACCAATGCGATGCAGCCCATGATGCGGCCTGCGCCGCGCGCGGGGCTCCTCCGCCTCAAGGACGCCCATGGCGCAAGGCTCCGGCTCAGGGTCAGCCTCGATCATTATACGGAGGAGCTGCACGACCGGGAGCGGGGACCGGACAGTTTCGCGCGGACGATGGCGGGCTTGCGCTTTCTCGCGCGGGAGAGGTTCGCGCTCGCGGTGGCGGGCCGCACTGTCTCTGGCGAGAACGAGGCGGCGGAGCGCGCGGGCTTCGCGGCGCTCTTTGCGCGCGAGAACATCCCCGTCGATGCGAACGACCCCGGCGCTCTCGTGCTCTTCCCGGAGATGGACGAGAAGGCGGATGTGCCGGAGATCACGACCGCCTGCTGGGGCATCCTCCATGTCGACCCCGCGACCGTCATGTGCGCCACGAGCCGCATGGTGGTGAAGCGGAAGGGCGATGCCCGCCCCCGCGTCGTCGCCTGCACGCTCATTCCCGACGATCCGCAATTCGATCTCGGAGAGACGCTTGCCGAAAGTTTCCGGCCCGTGAAGCTCAATCACCGGCATTGCGCGAAATTCTGCGTTCTGGGCGGCGGGAGCTGCTCCGCCGGCTGACATCCCCATGCGGCGCGCCACCCGCTTTGACCTCGATCAATGAACGCCCGCAGCGCCTGATCCAAGCTTGCCTCCTGTCGAGGGTGGCGCGCCGCATGGGCGCGCCCTCGAAGCGAGGAGAACGGACAATGACAGCGAAATCTCTGATTTTGGCGGGTGTTGCAGTGGCCGGACTCTTCGCCGGCGCGGCATTCGCCGATGTGTACATGAAGGGCGAAGACGTGGCCAAACTCATCGTCGGCAAGACGATCGAGGGGCAGTACCGGGAGTGTGGCGCGGGCCGAAACGACTTTCAGGAGTACTACGAGAAGAACGGCACCATTCGCGGCCGCGAGCGCCCCTGCAACATTCAGGGCTCATGGACCAAGTATGGCGGCACATGGGCGGTCAAGGAGGGCAAGTTCTGCATCACGCTCGGGCCCAATCGTCCGAACGGCTGCTACGACTACCAGATCGACAAGTCCGGCACGCTGCGCCGCGTGAACGAGGCCGGCGTCACGGACCTCACCTTCAAGATCTATGACGGAAACCCGGATCATCTCTGATTTCCGTCGGACGTTGCGCGGCCGGCCTGTTTTCCCCTGACCCCCCGGGGCCGGCCGTCGCAACCCTCCACACTCAATGCGCAAAGGCGATCCAGAGAAGCGGCAGCACGATCGCCGTGACGATGCCGTTCAGCGCCATGGCGACGCCCGAGAATGTGCCCGCCCGCCAGCTCACCTGAAAAGCGCGCGCCGTGCCCATGCCATGCGCGGCTATGCCCATGGCAAAGCCGCGGGCACGCTCGTCGCGGACGCGAACCATGTTGAAAAGTGCGCTGCCGAAGATCGCCCCGATGCCGCCCGTGATGATGACGAAGGCGGCGGTGAGCGCCGGTATGCCGCCGATCTCGGAGGCGATGCCCATGGCGATCGGCGTCGTCACCGATTTGGGCGCAAGGGAGCGGATCGTCTCGATATCGGCGCCCATCGCATAGCCGATGAGGACGGCGGAGAGCACCGCCGCCGACGAGCCGGTGACGAGCGCCACCACCATCGGCACGAGCGCGCTCCTGACCTCGGCGAAGTTGAGATAGAGCGGAACGGCAAGCCCAACAGTCGCCGGCCCGAGCAGCCAGAGCAGGATCGCCCCGCCGCGCGAATAATCCGCATAAGATACATCGGAAAAGACAAGCAGGGCGATGATGGGAGCGGCGGCGATGAAGACCGGGTTGGCGGCCGGGTGCCCTTTGAGCTTCTCCTGCAACCAGCGCGCGCCCAGATAGGCCGCGAGCGTCACGCAGAGCCACAGCATTCCCTCTCCGGCGAACCAGACATGCTGCGCCGTCATTCGTCACTTCTCCCTTGCCCGGTGAACCGCGCGGTCCAGTGAAAGGCAAGCACGCCCGCGATGAGGGCGATGAAGGTGCCGCCCGTCAGCGCCACGACGATCGGAAGGAGGTCCTGGCGCACCAGCGCCGCATAGGCCATCACGCCCACACCCGCCGGAATATAAAAAAGATTGAGATGCCGGAGCAGGAATTCGGCCATGCGGCGCAAGGGCTGCGGTACGCGGCCAAGAAAGGCGAACACGCCAAGAAGGATCAATATGCCGATCACCGTTCCCGGCACGGGAAGATGCAGCAGGGCGGCCACGCGCCCGCCCGCCCAGTTGCAGAGCACGAGCACGAGAAAGGCCGCCGCATAGGGAATGACGCCGCGCGCCCGCATGTCGTCAGAGCGGCTTGAAGTGTTTCGAGAGCTTCAGCCCCTGACGCTGATAGTTCGAGCCCATGCGCTCGCCGTAAAGCACGGCTGGCCGATCCGTCAGGCGCTCATAGACGAGGCGGCCGATGGTCTGGCCATGCTCCAGGATGAAGGGCACATCATGGCTGCGCACCTCGAGAACCGCGCGGCTTCCGAGGCCACCTGCCTCCTTCGCGCCGAAACCGGGATCGAAGAAACCGGCATAGTGCACGCGGAACTCGCCCACCAGCGGATTGTAGGGCACCATTTCGGCGGCATGGCTCGCCGGCACATGGACCGCCTCGCGGGAGGCGAGAATGTAGAATTCATCCGGGTCGAGAATGAGCCCCTTGCCCGGACGCACATGAAGCGGGTCCCAGAAATCGAGAACGTCATAGGCCGCGCGGCGGTCCACATCGATCACGCCGGAATGACGCTTGGCGCGAAAGCCGATGATGCCCCCTTCCCGCTCGGGCTGAAGATTGACGGTGAGGCCGAGGCCGCCATCGATATCTGCATCCCCATCCACAAGCCCGACCTCCTCGTGGAGGCGGCGCATCTCCGCGTCTGAATGCGTCGCCGTTCCGCGGCGGAAGCGGATCTGCGCGAGGCGCGAACCCGGGCGCACGAGAATGGGAAAGCTGCGCGGCGAGATTTCGAGATAGAGATGCCCCTTGTAGCCCGCCGCAACCTGATCGAACTCGGTCGAGAAATCCGTGATGACGCGCGTGAAGACATCGAGCCGGCCGGTCGAGCTTTTGGGGTTGGCGGCGGCCGAGGTGCGCTCGGAAAGCGCCAGCGCCTCGACGAGCGGCACGAGATAGACGCAGCCCGTCTCGAGCACCGCCCCTTCGGAAAGGTCGATCCTGTGCAGCGTCAGTTCCTCGACCCGCTCCATCACACCGCGATCGGGACCGGGGAGGAAACTCGCACGCAGCCGGTAGGCTTGCGTTCCGAGCCGCAGGTCGAGACTTGCCGGCTGAATCTGCTCGCGCTCGATCTCGCGCGTCGCCCAGATCTCGCGTTCACGGATCATCGCCTGAATGGCGTGCGCCGGCAGAATGCCGGTCGCAAACGCCTGACCCGGCCCGACGCGACGGGGCTCGGCATCTTCATAGTTCGGAAAAAGATCGTCCACCGCACTGGTCATCGACATACCCTGCCTCAGGAACGGCCATCGGGCCGCCCGCTGTTATAGGTCGAGGCGCCGCCAGCGGGAAGCACCGAGGCAGATGTGCAGGCCGAACGAAGATTGTTCTCCGTTTGTACCGACTTTCCATGATACTCAGCAGGCGCAGCGCCGTTTCGGGCCTCGCCTCACGCGCTCGCTGTTCCCGCCCGCAGCCGCAGGAAACGCTCAGACGCGGCGAGTGCCGCGCTTGACGCATCCCGGCAATGGGAATTAAATGCGCGCCGATCCGTGGTGATTTTAGCCGACCGGCTTGCGGCCACGTAAAACAACCCGCTAAACAGGTCGGGTTCCGCGAAGCCCCGACCCCCTGCCGGTCGGGTTTTTCGTTTCCGGCGACCCTCGGGCCGGCCGATATTCAGGCAGGCAAGTCATCATGACCAAAACCTATCGTCCCCGTACCGCCCTCGTTCATGGCGGTGCGCGCAGGAGCCAGTTCGGCGAGACCAGCGAAGCGCTCTTCCTCACCTCCGGCTACACCTATGAATCCATGGAAGCCGCAGAGAAGCGCTTCACCGGCGAGGAGCCGGGCTTCGTCTATAGCCGCTTCGCGAACCCGACGGTCCGCATGTTCGAGGAACGCATGGCGCTGCTGGAAGGGGCGGAGGATGCGCGGGCAACGGCGAGCGGCATGGCGGCCGTCACCGCGGCAATCCTCTGTTCGCTCAAGGCAGGCGATCACATCCTTTCGTCGCAGGCGGTTTTCGGCTCCTGCCGCTTCATCGTCGAGACGCTGGCCCCACGCTTCGGCATTTCCTCCACGCTCGTCGACGGGCGCGATCTCGACCAGTGGAAGAAGGCCATCAGGCCCAACACGCGGATCGTCTTCCTCGAATCACCCTCCAACCCGACGCTCGAAGTGATCGACATCAGGGCCGTCGCCGAGATCGCGCATGCGGCCGGGGCACTGCTCATCGTGGACAATGTGTTCGCGACGCCCGTATTGCAGCGTCCACTCGAACTCGGCGCCGATATCGTCGTCTATTCGGCGACCAAGCATATTGACGGACAGGGACGCTGTCTCGGCGGCGTAGTGCTCTCCTCCAAACAGTGGATCGCCGACCATCTGGCCAATTTCCTGCGTCAGACTGGCCCCGCCATCAGCCCCTTCAATGCCTGGGTGATGCTCAAGAGCCTCGAGACGCTCGATCTGCGCGTGCGCGAACATGCGCGCAACGGCGAGGCGGTCGCCCGCTTCCTCGAAGACCATCCCAAGGTCACGCGCGTTCTCCATCCCGCGCTCAAGAGCCATCCGCAGCACGAGCTGGCCATGAGCCAGATGGAGATGGGCGGCAACGTCATGGCCTTCGACGTGAAGGGTGGAAAGGAAGGCGCTTTCCGCTTCGCCAATGCGCTCGACATCATCAAGATTTCGAACAATCTCGGCGACGCCAAAAGCCTCATCACCCATCCCGCGACGACCACGCATCAGCGCCTTACGCCCGAGCAGCGGGCGGCGAGCGGCATCAGCGAGGGCATGTTGCGGCTTTCCATCGGGCTCGAAGATCCGCAGGACCTGATGGAAGACCTCGACGCGGCGCTGGCGGGGATCTGAGATCCCCGCCGCTGCGCGATGCTGACGCCCGGACACACGGCGTTAATGCAACCTTAGCGGATTGTCTTTAATGTGAACGATCGGAGGCCCATGGCGGGCGAGTCCAGGTTTTCGCAAGTAGAGGCCGCATTTCCTGTAGAGCCCGCAAGGTCGCCTTCGCTCAACGTCAGCGGATGATGCATTCGCGCAAGGACAGCACGATGTACAGTTCCCAGACCAACTCCATCCACATCAAGGTCGAGCCGACCTATCTCGAGGATCAGTCCGAGCCCGACCAGGACTACTATGTCTGGGCCTATCACGTCGTGATCGAGAACCGGGGCGAGAAGACCGTGCAGCTTCGCTCGCGCTACTGGAAGATCACCGATGCGAGCGGCCATGTGCACGAAGTGCGCGGTCCGGGCGTCGTCGGCGAACAGCCCGTTCTGAAGCCGGGCGAACGCTTCGAATATACGAGCGGCACCCCCCTCGCCACGCCCTTCGGCATCATGTTCGGCAACTACCAGATGGAAACGGACAGGGGCGAAACCTTCATCGTCGACATTCCGGCCTTCTCGCTCGACTGCCCGCATGTGACGGCCCTGCCGAACTGACGTAGCGTCCTCCTTCACCAAACTGGCGTTTTTTCCCCGATCTCGCGTAGCATGACTGCGGGAGGCGGGGGGCCTTCCTGTCTCCTGGGCCGGACTTTGTCCTCCCGCAGAAAACGCCCGGAACCGCAAGGGTCCGGCGAGGGGAGGAGCCATGAACTATCTTGTGACCGGGGGGACCGGCTTTCTCGGCCGTCATCTCATCGACGAACTCGTGAAGCGCAAGAGCACGATCTATGTGCTTGTGCGGCCGGGCTCGAAGGAAAAGCTGAAGCGCCTGAGCGAGCGCTGGGGCGCCGAGGCCGCGCGCGTCGTGGCCGTGACGGGCGATATCGAGAAGAAGCGCATGGGCGTCGCCCCTGCCGAGATCGCAAAGCTCAAGGGCAAGGTCGATCACGTCTTCCACCTTGCCGCGATCTACGACATCGCCAATGAGGACGAAGCCGCGCAGATGGCCGCCAATGTGGACGGCACGCGGCACGCGCTCGAACTCGCCGAGGCGGTCGGCGCCAAATGCTTCCATCACGTCAGCTCGATCGCGGCGGCGGGGCTCTTCTCCGGCTGGTGGCGCGAAGACATGTTCGAGGAATGGGAGAACGGCAGGCACCCCTATTTCTCGACCAAGCATGCCTCCGAAGCCGTGGTGCGGAACGAGGCGAAAATGCCCTGGCGCATCTACCGGCCCGGCATCGTCGTGGGGCACTCGAAGACGGGCGAGATCGACAAGATCGACGGGCCTTACGTCTTCTTCCGCATGCTCAAGAAACTGCGCCGCATGCTGCCGCCCTGGGTGCCGCTCGTCGGCATAGAAGGCGGCTACATCAACATCGTGCCGGTCGATTTCGTGACCCGGGCGCTCGATCACATCGCGCACAAGCCGAAGCTCGACGGACACACATTCCACCTCACGAACCCGGAACATCTGCGCGTCGGCCAGGTGCTCAACATGTTCGCGCGGGCGGCGAACGCGCCACAATTCACGGTGCGCGTCGATGCGCGCATGTTCGCCTTCATCCCGAAGGGCCTGCGCGACAGCCTTATGCGGCTGCCGCCGGTGAAGTCGATCATCGAAAGCGTTCTCGGCGATCTCGGCATCCCGCGCGCGACGCTCAAATTCTTCAACTACCCGACACGCTTCGACAGCCGCGATGCCGAAAAAGCGCTCAAGGGCTCAGGCATCGCCTGCCCGCCGCTCGAATCCTATGCGGGCTTTCTCTGGGATTACTGGGAGCGCAATCTCGATCCCGACCTCTTCCGCGACCGCTCGCTCTCCGGCGCGGTCAGAGGAAAGACGGTGCTCATCACCGGCGCCTCGTCCGGCATCGGACACGCCACGGCGCTCAAGGTCGCGGCGGCGGGCGGCCGGGTGCTCATCGTCGCGCGCGATGTCGAAAAACTCGCGGCGACGAAGGCCGAGATCGAGGCCGCCGGTGGCGAGGCGCATACCTACAGCGCCGACATCGCCGACATGGCCTCCAGCGACAAGCTCATCCAGCAGGTGCTGAAGGATCACGGCGGCGTGGACATTCTCGTCAACAATGCGGGCCGCTCGATCCGCCGCTCCGTGCATCTCTCCTATGATCGCTTCCATGATTTCGAGCGCACGATGCAGCTCAATTATTTCGGCGCGCTCAGGCTCATCATGGGGTTCCTGCCCTCGATGGTGGAGCGCAACCGCGGCCAGATCATCAACATTCTCTCCATCGGCGTGCAGGTGAACCAGCCGCGCTTCTCGGCCTATGTCGCGTCCAAGGCTGCGCTCGGCGCCTTTGCCCGCTGCGCCCAGCCCGAGTTCCATCACAACAATATCGCCTTCACCAACATTTACATGCCGCTGGTGAAAACGCCGATGATCGCGCCGACCAAGATCTATGACAGCGTGCCGACGCTGGCACCCGACGATGCCGCCGATCTCATCTGCGAAGGGATCATCGAACGGCCGAAGCGGATCGCGACGCGCCTCGGCACGTTCGGCGAGGTGCTGTGGGCGCTGGCGCCCAACATCACCAACATTCTCTTCAACACCACCTTCCGCCTCTTCCCGGATTCGGCGGCGGCAAAGGGCGAGAAGCCCGCGCCAAGCGAGGCGCAGGCCTCGAACGAGGCGGTGGCGCTCGCGGCGCTCACCCGCGGCCTGCACTGGTAGCGTTCGTTCGGCTCTCCCCCTCGAGGGGTAGGCAGGCTATGTTGGGCATCCTTCAGCAGAGGATGCCCAATGCCCGCCAAACGCCTCAGCACGCGCGAGATGCTCGAAAGGCTCGTCGGCTTCGACACGACGAGCCGCAATTCCAATCTCGAACTCATTGCCTTCGTCGAGACCTATCTTTCGGCTCATGGCGTCTCCTGCCGGCTCATCGCCAATGAGGACGACACCAAGGCCAATCTCTTCGCGACGATCGGCCCGGCCGACCGGGCGGGCGGCATCGTGCTATCGGGCCACACGGATGTCTTGCCCGTCGACGGGCAAGACTGGACAAGCGATCCCTTCGCCGTCGTCGAGCGCGAGGGCAGGCTCGTCGGCCGCGGCACGAGCGACATGAAGGGCTTCATCGCCTCAGCGCTCGCCCATGTGCCGGAATTTCTCGCGCGCGGGCCGCAGATCCCCGTTCATCTCGCGCTTTCCTATGACGAGGAGGTCGGCTGTCTCGGCGTCAGGCCGATGATCGACGCGGTCATCCGTACACTGCCGAAGCCGCAGGTCGTGATCGTCGGCGAGCCTTCGAGCATGAAGGTCGTCAATGCGCATAAGGGCATCCAGTCCTATGTGACGAAGGTGACGGGCCTCGAATTCCATTCGAGCCAGACCCATCAGGGCGTGAGCGCCATCCAGTATGCGGCGGAACTCATCACCTTCCTCATGAAGCTGGCGGACGAGATGCGCGAGAGGGGCGATGCGACGGGCCGTTTCCGTCCGCCCTACACGACGATCAGCGTCGGCACCATCAAGGGCGGCAGCGCGGTCAACATCATTCCCCGCTCCTGCACCTTCGGATGGGAGTGCCGGCCGCTTCCCGATCTCGACCCGGAGGAGATCATCACCCGCTTCACGGCCTTCGCCGAGCGGGAGGTTCTGCCGCGCATGCGGGCGGTCTATCCGCAGGCGGGCATCGAAACGTCGGTACGCGCCCGCTCGCCGGGGCTTGCGCCCGAGGAAGGCTCGCCCGCCGAAACACTGGTGATGAAGCTCGCCCAATGCAATTCGGCCGAGGCGGTCTCCTACAATACGGAGGCCGGGCTCTTTCAGCTTGCCGACATTCCGACCGTCGTGTGCGGCCCCGGCTCCATCGACCAGGCGCACAAGCCCGACGAATTCATCGAGCTTTCGCAGCTCGCCGAATGTGACCGCTTCATGATGCGGCTTGCCGAATTTGCCGGGGGCGCTTAGCAGCGCCTCCGGCAGCCCCCATCAGGGCACCATCACCGGCGACATGGTGCGATTGACCTCGGCGGTGAGCGCCGTATCGAATTTCTGCGCGATGATGTTCATCAGCTCGAAATAGGCGCGATCTCGCTCGTTGAGATTGGCGCTCTGGAGGATCGTCTTCTCGCCCGTCGCGACGACGTTCGCGGAGTAATTCGCGTAGTTGCCCGGCTGGTCGCCCTGGATCGCGACGCTGAGCTTCGCCTTGAGCGTCGCTGTGAGCTTCGTGTCGACCTGATCGCCGAAGAAGCCCTCGACGCCGCCTTTGACCGGAAGCTTCGTCTCGACGACGCTGCCATCGAGTATGGTCAGCGTCGCGATGCCGCGCTGGCCGACGGCGACGAGGCGCGTATCGGCCCAGCGATGGGCGATGCCCGCAGGCGTCACCGTATGGAGCTGCTCCACATTCGGCGCGCGACCGGGCGGGTTGTAGCGATCGTCGATCGCGACCGAGGAGACGGAGAGCTTGATCGGCTTGCCGACAAAGCCGATCTCGGCCTTGGGCGCCGGCGCCGGTTCGTTGGCGCAGGCGCCAAGCAGCGCCACCGAAGCGACAAGCATGGCGGCTGCAACTCCGCGCATCGACACTCGCCAGATCATTCCATTCCCTCCTTCAGTTCATCCTCCGCAAAGCGGTAGACCTCGCTGCAGAATTCGCATGTCGCCTCGATGACGCCCTCGGTCGCCAGTTCCTCGATTTCGTCGCGCCCGAAGGAACGGATCACCGAGCCCATCCGCTCGCGCGAACAGCGGCAGCCAAAAGCAATGTCGGCGGGATCGTAGGCGCGAACGCCATCCTCATGAAAGAGCCGGTAGAGAAGCCGGGTCGGCGCAAGCTCGGGATCGAGAAGCTCGTGATCCTCGACAGTGTCGATCAGGATCGAAGCGCGGTTCCAGTTCTCTTCCTCGTCGCTCGGCGGGCTTTGGTCCTCGGCCTCGCGATGACCGGTGAGGCCGCCATCGCGGGCGATGTGCTGGATCATGATCGCGCCGGCGCGCCAGGACGTCGCCGCATGGCCGGACGCATCGCGCCGGTAGAGCGGACCGGCGGCAAGGCGAATGCGCGTCGCCACCTGCTCGGAACTTGCGAAATACTCATGCGCCGCGTGGGAGAGCCCCTCGGTGTCGAGCGCGACGATGCCCTGATAGCGCTCCATGTCCTCGCCCTGATCGATTGTCATGGCGAGATAACCTTCGCCGAGCAGATCCGCCGTCGAGACGTGACCGGCGGCGAGGTTCGCGGCGAGGCGCTCGTCATCCAGTTGCGCATAGCCGCGCACATGGCCCGCCTCGCCCTCCTCGCCCGTCTCGTAATCGGCGACAAGCATGCGGACGGGGCCCTTGCCCTGTGTCTGGAGCGTGAAGCGTCCCTTGAATTTCAGCGCCGAGCCGATCATCGCGGTGAGCGCGATCGCCTCGCCGAGAAGGCGCGAAACGGGCTCGGGATAGGCGTGGCGCGTCAGCACGCGATCGACGAGCGGCCCGAGGCGCACGACGCGGCCGCGAATGCCCAGCCCCTCGATCTGGAAGGGCTGGACGAGATCGTCGGCACTGAATTCGAAATGGCCGGTCAGGGAGCGCGGCTCCGTGTCACTCATGAAAGGCACTCATCGGGAAAAGCACCAGGCAAGCACGCTCTTCTGCGCATGGAGGCGATTTTCCGCTTCATCCCAGACCACCGATTGCGGCCCGTCGATCACTTCCGCCGTCATTTCCTCGTCGCGATGCGCGGGAAGGCAATGCATGAAGATCGCATCCTTCTTCGCAGCCGCCATGAGGCGGGAGTTGACCTGATAGGGCGCGAGCAGGTTGTGCCGGTGGCGCGCCTTCTCCGCCGGCGTTCCCATCGACACCCAGGTGTCGGTGGTCACGCAGTCGGCGTTCTTCACCGCCTCGAAAGGATCGGCGGTGAGCACGATATTCGCGCCCTTGTTCCTCGCCCAGGCGAGCACCTCGGCATCGGGCGCAAGTTCGGGCGGGCAGGCAAGGCGCAGCTCGAAATCGAGCTGGGCCGCCGCGTGAATCCAGGACGTGACCATGTTGTTGCCGTCGCCCACCCAGGCGATGCGGCGGCCCTTGATCGGCCCCTTGTGCTCCTCGAAGGTCATCACATCGGCCATGAGCTGGCAGGGATGAGACTTGTCGGTGAGCCCGTTGATCACCGGAACGCTCGCATATTTCGCGAGATCGAGAAGATGCTTGTGATCGGTCGTGCGGATCATGATCGCATCGACATAGCGCGAGAGAACGCGGGCCGTGTCGGCGATGGTTTCGCCGCGGCCGAGCTGGGTGTCGTTGCCGTTGAGCAGCAGCGTCTCGCCGCCGAGCTGACGCATGGCGACATCGAAGGAGACGCGGGTGCGGGTCGAGGGCTTCTCGAAGATCATGGCGAGGAGCTTGCCCTTGAGGGGGCTGTCCTCATCGGGCTCGGCATGAGGCCGCCCCTCGCGCGAAGCCTTGCGCCGGGTGGCATTGTCGAGCATGGCGCGAATTTCGCCGGGCCTGACCTCGCTCAGATCGAGGAAATGCCTCGGCTGCAGCCGTTCCATCGTGCTGGCGGCGCTCATTGGGCCCCCTGTGCGGCGGTTGCCGCCTGTGCAAGTTGCGCTTCGAGCGTCATGCAGGCCCGCTCGATCTTTTCCACCGCCTCGTCGAGGTGGCTCTCGTCGATGATGAGCGGCGGGAGGAGGCGCACCACATTGTCGCCCGCGCCGACCGTCAGGAGGTGCTCGTCGCGCAGCGCCTGAACGAGATCGGTATTGGGCACATGGGTCCTGATGCCGAGCATCAGCGCCTCGCCGCGCACGCTCTCGATGATCGCCGGATGGCGGTCTGCGAGCATGGCGAGCTTCTGGCGCAGCTTGAGGCCGATCGCGCGCACATGGGCGAGAAATTCGGGCGCCGCCATCATGCCGACGGCGGCCTCCGCCACGGCCATGGCAAGCGGATTGCCGCCATAGGTCGAGCCATGCGTGCCGACCGTCATGCCGCGCGCGGCCGTTTCGGTCGCGAGGCAGGCGCCGACGGGAAAGCCGCCGCCCAGCGCCTTTGCCACCGCCATGATGTCGGGCGTGACGCCGGAAAGCTCGTGCGCGAAGAGCCGTCCCGTGCGGCCGAAGCCCGTCTGCACCTCGTCGAGCACGAGAAGGATGCCCGCCTCGTCGCAGAGCGCGCGGATGCGCCGCAACTGCTCGCCCGGAAGCACGCGGATGCCGCCCTCGCCCTGAATGGGCTCGATGAGGATGCCGGCCGTCTTGGGGCCGATCGCCGCCTCGAGCGCCTTCATGTCGCCGAAAGGCAGGTGCTGGAAGCCCGGCATGTCGGGGCCGAAGCCTTCCATGTATTTCCTGTTGCCGCCCGCCGAGATGGTGGCGAGCGTGCGGCCATGGAAGGCGCCCTCGAAGGTGATGAGCTCGTTCCGTTCGGGATTGCCGCCCGCGTAGTGATAGCGCCGCGCCATCTTGATCGCGCATTCGAGCGCCTCGGCGCCGGAATTGGTGAAAAAGACGGTGTCGGCGAAGGTCAGGTCCACGAGCTTGCGGGCGAGCTTCTCCTGACCCGGAATCCTGTAGATGTTGGAGACGTGCCAGACCTTCTGCGCCTGCTCGGTCAGTGCGCTCACCAGCGCCGGATGGGCATGGCCTAGCGCATTGACGGCGATGCCGGCGCCGAAATCGAGATAGCGCTCCCCCTTCACGGTGAAGAGATAGGGCCCTTCGCCCTTCTCGAATTCGAGATCGGCCCGCGCATAGGTCGGCAAAACTGGGGTAATCACGACAAATCCTTCTCTTTTCTTCCTGGGCCGCTCTGCTCTGACCTCCGGTTCCAAAATCCGGGAGAGCATCGCTAGCCGGGCGACGGTGGGGAATTGCGAACGACAAAAAGTGGCTTCCCGCGCACCTCGCCGGTGCCCGGGCTCTCTCTGTCAGCTTCGTCGTTTCCCGTTCAGGATCATTCGATCACTCCGTCCCCTCGCCGGGCGGCCGGGCCTTCCTTGCGCCCGATGGCATGCGCCCAATAGAAAAAGCCGCCTTATGCGGGCGGCGATCCGAGAAGCATTGGAGTATTACGGAGCGAGGCGGGGGCTGTCAATCCGCCCGCCGCCATCATGTTCCATAATTTAAAGCCCTACCCCTTCAGCCGGTAGCCGCGCCGGAAGAGCCGGTCGCTCACGATCCAGAGCACGGCATTGATGGCGATGGTGAGGACGACGCCGGTCTCGATGGAGCTGTCCGCCTGCCCGGTGAAGCCATAGCGGAAGCCGTCGATCAGATAGAAGACCGGGTTCCAATGCGTGATCGTGTGGGCAAAGCCCGGCAACTGCTCGACCGAATAGAAAGTGCCCGACAGGAAGGTGAGCGGCAGGACGATGAAATTCGTCACCGCCTGGAGATGATCGAACTTCTCCGACCAGATGCCGCCGATCATGCCGAGAAGCGAAAGCATCAGCGAGGCCCCCACCGCGAAGAAGACCACCGCCCATAGATGCGCCACCTGAAGCCCCACGAAAGGGAGCATGCTCGCCGCGGTGACGAGGCCGACGACCACGCCTCGCGTGACGCCTGCCATGGCGATCCCGAAATTGAGTTCGCCGGGCGAAAGAGGCGGCATGAGCAGATCGACGATATTGCCCTGCACCTTGGAAATCAGGATCGACGAAGACGTATTGGCGAAGGCGTTCTGGATCATCGTCATCATGATGAGGCCCGGCGCCAGAAACTCGATGAAGGGAACGCCATGAACGGCGGGGCGCAGATGCCCGACCGCGAGCGCGAAAATCGCAAGATAGAGAAGCGTCGTGATGACGGGCGCGACAATCGTCTGCACAAGGACTTTCCAGAAGCGCCGCACTTCCTTCACGTAGAGCGTCCAGGTGCCGAGCCAGTTGACCGCGCCGAAGCGGCGCGCGCCGCGCGTGGGGAAGCGCGGGATCGAAGGCTCGTCCGAAGCAGTGGTCATCGCGTTCTCCGTCTTCCTTTATCTCGTCGGGCTCTTTCCCGCCGGGCCGTGAGCTTTACGCCGTCGGCATGGCGGAGGCAATTGTCTGGAAAAGCCTGAATTCCTGTGGATAAGGGGTAGCACGCCCGCACGGCATGGTTGCGGAAATATGCCCTCATCTTGTATATTTACCTCCACGGCCTACGAAATCTAGTGCTGCAAAATGGCCTTTGCGACGTCCCGTCCTCACTCGCTTCCGGGCGTCGCCTTATCGGCCTCGATCGGCATCCCGCGAGTCACGCGGGCCGGCATGAGCATCGAGGCGAGGGGAAGGTGATTCAATGTGGACCGATGAACGCGTTGAAATGTTGAAGAAGCTCTGGGCGGACGGGCTGAGCGCAAGCCAGGTCGCCAAGCAGCTTGGCGGGGTGACGCGTAACGCCGTGATCGGCAAGGTGCACCGTCTGGGCCTTTCCGGCCGCGCGACGCCGAGCCGCCCGGCACGGCCCCGGACGCAGACCGCGCGGACCATGCCGCCCCTGCGCGGGCGCCCCGATCCGCTGGTCGCGGAGCGCAGGGTGGAAGATGTCCGCAGCGCGGCGCCGATCATCGAACGGGCCGAGATCGCCCGTGTCGAGGCAGAGGAAGTGATCGACCCGGCCAAGAGGGCGACCGTTCTGACGCTCACCGAGCACACCTGCAAGTGGCCGATCGGCGATCCGGGCCGGCCGGGCTTCCACTTCTGCGGGCGCGGCGCGGACTCCAATTCGCCCTATTGCGCGGAACACGCACGGCTCGCCTACCAGCCTGTGCAGCCGCGGCGCAATCGCGACCGTCTGCGCAAGGACAGCTACGCGATCTGACAATCGCGAGGGCCTGAACAAAAACCGGCAACCCGATTTTCGGGGAGGCCGGTTTTTTGTTGCTCGGGTGGCGGTTCGACTTTCGTGGTCCCGGCATTATTCTCGCCACCATACGCAATGACCTGCCGACGAGAGGATTGCCGATGAGCCATCTCTTCCAGCCCGTCAGCCTCGACGGGCTCACCCTCGAAAACCGCATCGTCATCGCGCCCATGTGCCAGTATTCGGCCGATGAGGGCGCGGCGACCGACTGGCACCTCATTCACCTCGGCAATCTGGCGCTTTCGGGCGCGGGCCTCCTCATCGTCGAGGCGACCGCTGTGGAGCCCGAGGGACGCATTTCACCGGCCGATCTCGGCCTCTGGTCCGACCGGACGGAAGAAGCCCTTGGCCGCGTCCTTCGCGCCGTCCGCAAATGGTCGCCCATTCCCGTCGCGATCCAGCTCGCCCATGCGGGCCGCAAGGCGTCGACCCGCGCGCCGTGGGAGGGCGGCAAGCAGATCGCTGCTGGCGATGGCGGCTGGCGGACAGTCGCGCCGAGCGCCCTTCCCTTCGCCGCCACGGACAACGCGCCCATGGCGCTCGACCGTGCGGGGCTTCAGCGGGTGAAGGAGGCTTTCGCGGCTTCGGCCGTCCGCGCGCACCGTCTCGGCTTTTGCGCGATCGAGCTTCATGCCGCCCATGGCTATCTGCTGCACGAGTTTCTCTCGCCGCTCTCCAACCGGCGCGACGACAGCTATGGTGGCTCGCTTGAAAACCGGATGCGCTTTCCGCTGGAAGTCTTCGAGGCGATACGCGCGGCCGTCCCGGCCGGAATGCCGGTCGGGATTCGCGTTTCGGCGACGGATTGGGCGGAGGGCGGATGGGACCTCGACCAGACCGCCGCCCTGGCCCACAAGCTCGAGGAACGGGGCGCGGCCTATATCCATGTGTCGAGCGGCGGCCTCACGCCCGCACAGAAGATCGCCGCCGGGCCCGGCTATCAGGTGCCGTTCGCCGAAAGGCTGAAGCGCGAAACGAAGCTCCCCGTCATCGCGGTCGGCCTCATCACCGAAGCCCGGCAGGCCGAGGAGATCGTCGCTTCGGGGAAAGCCGATCTCGTCGCGCTCGCCCGCGGTGTGCTCTACGATCCGCGCTGGCCGTGGCATGCGGCGGCGGAACTCGGCGCGCAGGCGCATGCGCCGAACCAGTATCTGCGTTCGCAGCCACCCACTCTCAAAGCACTGCTGAAGCCCTACGGGACCTGAGGCAGCCTCAGGCCGTGAACTGCTCGTCGAGTGAATAGCCGGCGGAGCGGACGGTGCGGATCGGGTCCCTCTCGCCCTTGTCGTTGAGCGCCTTGCGAAGGCGGCCGACATGCACGTCCACGGTGCGGGCCTCGACATAGACATCCGAGCCCCAGACGGCGTCGAGAAGCTGTTCGCGGCTGAAGACGCGGCCGGGATGCTGGATCAGGTGATCGAGCAGGCGGTATTCGGTGGGGCCGAGATGCACCTCGCGCGCGCCGCGCCGGACACGGTGGGCGGCGCGGTCGATCACGATGTCGCCGAAAGTGACGAGGTCCTCCGTGAGCGCCGGACGGATGCGGCGCATCACGGCGCGGATGCGCGCGAGAAGCTCGGTCATCGAAAAGGGTTTCGTCACATAATCGTCGGCGCCGGTATCGAGGCCGCGGATGCGATCGGCCTCCTCGCCCCGGGCCGTGATCATGATAATCGGAAGGTTGCGGGTTTCGGAGCGGCCGCGCAGGCGACGGCAAAGCTCGATGCCGGAAATGCCGGGCAGCATCCAGTCGAGAAGCACAAGGTCGGGGGTTTCCTCGCGGATCAGCATCGCGGCCTCATCGCCATCAGCGGCGGCAAGGACACGGTAGCCCTCCTTTTCGAGGTTGTACTGGAGGAGCGTCAGAAGAGCCTCCTCGTCCTCGACGATCATCACCGTCGGCTTCATGCGGCGCTCGAAGACCGCACCGGCCTGCTCGCGCCCTTCAGTCATCGCCATCCGAACCTCACACTCATCCTTCCATGTGCCGGCTTCTACGCGCCTACCGGCGTCGAACTCGTCTTGTCGCCCTTCGGCCTATCGTCGACGACACGTTCGCCAGTCACGAAATAGGTCACCGTCTCGGCGACGTTGGTCGCATGGTCGCCGATGCGTTCGATATTCTTGGCAATGAAGAGAAGATGCGTGCAGACGCCGATCATGCGCGGATCTTCCATCATGTAGGTCAGCAGCTCGCGGAAGACCGAGTTGTACATCTCGTCGATCTCCTCATCGCCGCGCCAGACCTCCATCGCCGCATGGGCATCGCGGTTCGAAGTGGCGTCGAGCACGAGCTTGAGCTGGTTCTGCGCGAGCCGGCCCATGCGGACGATGCCCTGAATGAGGCGGACGGGCGTGTCGAAATCGCCCTGAATGACGAGGGCGCGCTTCGCGATGTTCTTCGCAAGATCGCCGATACGCTCGAGATCGGTCGAAATCTTGATCGCCGAAATGGCTTCGCGCAGGTCGGACGCCATGGGCTGGCGCAGCGCGATGATGCGGATGGCGCGCGCCTCGATCTCGGCTTCGAGCGCGTCGATCCGGCGGTCCTCCTGGACCGTGCGCTCGGCAAGCTGGCTGTCGCGGCGCGACACGGCCTCGATCGCATTGGTGAGCTGGGCTTCGGTCATCCCGCCCATCTGGGCGATGCTCGCCGCAATGGAGTCGAGTTCTTCCTGGAAGGACTTAACTGTATGGTCGGTCACGCCTGGTCTCCTCTTGGCCTTGATTGAGCCTCTGCGGTGCCGCTGATCTCGGCGGCGCCCGCCAAGCCTCGCCATTCCGGGGCGTCGTCGGCCACTTCCGTAACACGCGCGGAAGCTAATGCCCGGGTGCGAATTGTTCGTGACGTTTTTGTGTCACTTTTCTGACAGTCGCCATAGTAACCCGGAAACCGGCAATCCGCTCAATCCCGAGGTGCGGTTATGGCCGGGCATGGCGAGGGCCCGCCTGCGCTCAGGCGATGGCGGGGAGCGTAACCGTGAAGACCGAGCCCACGCCAAGCTCGCTGTCGATGGCGAGCGTCCCTTCATGGCGGTTCACGATGTGCTTCACGATGGCAAGTCCGAGCCCGGTGCCTCCGCTGACGCGGCCCGCCGTCGCCTCGACGCGATAGAAACGCTCGGTCAGGCGCGGCAGGTCCTCGCGCGCGATGCCGGGGCCGAAATCGCGCACCGAGAGCCTGACGGCGGGCTTGCCGGCCCGGCTGTCCGCGGCCAGCGCGATTTCTATGCGCTTGCCGCTCCGGCCATAGCGGAGCGCATTGTCGACAAGGTTCTGGATCACCTGGACAAGCTCGTCGCGATCGCCCCTGACGCTCGGCAATTCCTCGGGCGCCGAGACGGTGATTTCCACGCCGCTCTTCTCGGCAAGGGGCGTCAGCCCGTCGACCACATCGTTCACCACGCCGTGCAGATCCACCACGTTGACCGGTCGCATATGCTCGCGCAGCTCGATGCGCGAGAGCGAAAGCAGGCCCTCGATCAGACGGCGCATCCGGCCAGCCTGATCGGCCATGATGTCGAGGAAGCGCGCCTGCGCCTCCGGGTCATCCTTGGCGTGGCCCTTCAGCGTCTCGATGAAGCCGGACAGCGAAGCGAGCGGCGTCTTCAATTCATGGCTGGCATTGGCGATGAAATCGACGCGCATCGCCTCCACGCGCCGCATTTCGGTGATGTCGCGCAGGAGCAGAAGCACGGGGCTGCCCTTGCGGCGGCGGAGGGGGTCGCCCGCAGGGCCCGTGCCGGGGGCCTCGATCTCGATCGGGCGGATGATCGCGTTGTAATGCCGCTCGACGGGAACGGGAACGCTGTATTCGACCGCGACGCCTTCCCCTCCCCTCGACACGCCCTGGAGCGCTGTCATGAGCGGGGCTATGCGCAGCACGGTGGCGACATGCTTGCCGAGCGCGGCCTCGCCGATGAGCGCGTTCGCCGCCCGGTTCGTCAGAATGACGCGGCCCGTGCCGTCGAGCACCACAACGGGGTCGGGCAACTGGTTGAGAATGGCCTGGCCCGCGCCAGCGCCGAGGATCGCCGCGGCGGAAACAGGCTCGGCCATCGGCGCACGGGCGACGACCTTCGTCTCGCCGGTCAGCGTGCCCCGCAGCACGGCGATGCCCGCAAGCGCGAGAAAGGCAAGGATGGCAGGCAGGGCGCCGATCGCGCCCGTGAACACCAGAACGAGAAAGACGAGGGCAGACGCGACAATGAAAGTTCGCGTCCCCGTCCAGCGATCGACGAGACCAAGGGCACGTTGCCTCATGAGACCGCTCCCTCCATCCGTCGCCGTCATTGTTCTGTCACCCTCCTCCGGGCGCGGGAGCAGTCCCCGCGCCGCAATCCGGTTCAGCCTAGACGCCAAAATCCCAGTTTGCGCCTTCGTGGTAGCATTTAAGTATGTTCTTCGCGATGACAATACGATGAACCTCGTCCGGTCCGTCGGCGATCCTGAGCGTGCGCGCGCCCATATACATGCCCGCAAGCGGCGTATCGCCGGAGACGCCGAGCGCGCCATGCACCTGGATCGCGCGATCGACGACGCGCTCGAAGGCCGCCGGCACGAAGACCTTGATCGCCGAAATATCGACGCGTGCGTCCTGGCCCTCTTCCATCTTGTGGGCGCAGTGAATGGTCATCAGCCGCGCCGACTGAATGTCCATGTAGCTGTCGGCGATGAAACCCTGCACGAACTGCTTTGTCTCGAGCTTGCCGCCATGCACCTCGCGCGTGATGGCGCGCCTGCACATGAGATCGAAGGCCCGCCACATCTGGCCGATCGAGTTCATGCAGTGGAAGACCCGGCCCTCGCCCAGCCGGTCCTGCGCTGCCTGATGGCCTGAGCCGGTGCGGCCGAGCTGGTTTTCGAGCGGCACACGGACATTCTCGTATCGGATCTCGCAGTGGTCGCCGCCCGTATGGCCCCAGACGGGCACCGAACGAATGATGTTCACGCCCGGTGTGTCCATGGGCACGATGATCTGGGTCATCTTGTCCTTGGTACCGCCCTTGCCGTCCGGGGCCTCGGTGCGGCACATGACGATGGCGAAATTGGCCGCGCGCGCATTCGACGTGAACCATTTGTGCCCGTTGATGACCCAATGGTCGCCATCCTGCACGGCGCGGGTCTGGATCGCATAGGGATCGGACCCGGGCTGGTTCGGCTCTGTCATCGAGAAGCAGCTTTCGATCTCGCCGCGAATGAGCGGCTCGAGCCATTTCCGCTTCTGGTCGGGCGTACCGTATTTGAGCAGGATCTTCTGATTGCCGGAATTGGGCGCGACGACGCCGAAAAGCCGCGCCGAAAAGGGCGACCAGGCGAGGATCTCGTTCATATAGGCATGCTTCAGAAAGCCGATGCCCATGCCGCCATATTCTTCCGGGAGATGCGGCGCCCAGAGCCCGTCCTCCTTCACAAGGGCGGCGATGCGGCGGCGCGTTTCCTTCGCCTCCTCGCCACCCCTGAAGAGCACCGGCTCGGCCGGAATGATCTCCTCCGACACGATCCTCGCGGTCCGAAGCCTGATCTCGTTGATATCCTCGCCAAGCCCCGGTATCGGCTGCACCTGCATTTCGTCCTCCTCCCTCATTTCCCTGTTCGCCAACTATCCCCGAGGCGGGAGCGCCGGGCCAGCCCCAAAGGTTTGCAAGCCTTGCGCCCCAAGGGGCGGTTGATGACTTTCCTCCGATTTGCCTTAGTTTATGCGGCCTGAGCCGGAGCCCGGCGGACCGGCGGCATGAGTGTTGGCAAAGGGTCGAACAATGACGGAAATCAGGGGCAAGACCGCGGTGATCACGGGGGCTGCAAGCGGCATCGGCCGGGCAACGGCGCTCGCGCTGGCGCGGGAAGGCGCTCGCGTCGCCGCCGTGGATGTCGACCGCGAGGGGCTTGCCGAGACGGCGGCGCAGATCGCCAGGGCGGGCGGACAGGTTTCGACCTATCTCGTCGATGTCGCCTCGCGCGATGCCGTCCATGCCTTCGCCCAGGAGATCGAAAGCGCCTTTGGCGGCGCCGACATCGTCATCAACAATGCCGGCGTGGCGCAGGTGGCCCGGGTCGAGGAACTCTCGTTCGAGGATTTCGAGTGGGTGATGAACATCGACTTCTGGGGCGTCGTCTACGGCACCAAGGCATTCCTGCCTCAGCTCCGCGCCAAGGGCGAAGGACACATCGTCAATGTGTCGAGCGTTTTCGGCCTTTTCGCCGTGCCGACGCAGGCTGCCTATAATTCCGCCAAATTCGCGGTACGCGGCTTCACCGAGGCGCTGCGCCACGAAATGCGCGGCTCCGGCATCGTCGTCTCCTGCGTCCATCCGGGCGGCATCAAGACCAACATCATGCGCAATGCGCGCTTCCTGCAGAGCGTGCAGAAGACGGTGCGCGAGGAAGCGGCGACGGGCTTCGACCGGCTCGCGCGGACCACGCCCGAGCGCGCGGCGGAGGTCATCATTTCCGGTATCAGGAAAAACAAGGGCCGCATTCTCATCGGCACCGATGCGAAGATCCTCGACATCATCCAGCGGCTGATGCCCGCCTCCTATGGCAGCATCCTCTTTCGCGGGCGGACCGGCATCGGCGCCCTCACGGAGAAGGAAGCGGCCGAGAAATAAATCCGGCCCGAAAAGCCCGCCGCGCACCCACCGGAAGATGGAGCCCGATCAAGCCCGGCATGAAGGCTCCCTTTCCATCACGGCCGGGATGACCGCCGACGATGCGGACGGATTTGGGCCCCGTAAAGCGATGCGTTAGTCTGGCGAACACAGCAACTCAAACCTGCCGGACCATATATGTCGCCATCAGACCCCCGCGCGATCGGGCCCTCGTCGCAATTCTACTTCTCGCAGCGCCTCAGGCTTCACTATGTCGATTGGGGCAATGAAGGCGCGCCGCCGCTGCTCCTCATCCATGGCGGGCGCGACCATTGCCGCAACTGGGACTGGGTCGCCTCCGAACTCAAGGACCGCTATCACGTCATCGCGCCCGACCTGCGCGGCCATGGCGACAGCGCATGGTCACTGGGCGGCACATACGACATCAACGATTTTCTCTACGACATCGCCCAGCTCATCCATCAGCGGGGCCTTGCGCCGCTCACCATCATCGCCCATTCCATGGGCGGCGCGATCGCGCTGCGCTATGCCGGGCTCTATCCGGAAACGGTGAAGAAGATCATCGCCATCGAAGGCCTCGGCCCGTCGCCCAAGATGATCGCCGAGCGGATGAAGGGCAGCGTCGAGGAGCGTCTGGACAAATGGGTTCAGGAAATGCGGGGCCTCGCCGCCCGCCAGCCGCGCCGCTATGCCTCGGTCGCGGAGGCGCTGAAGCGCATGCAGGAAGAAAACCCGCATCTCTCGCCCGAGCGGGCGCGCCATCTCACCGTCCACGGCATCAACCAGAACGAGGACGGCAGCTATAGCTGGAAGTTCGACAATTACGTCCGCGCCTTCTCGCCCGCAGGCTTCGACGAGAAGACGACGACGCATCTCTGGTCGCGCATCACCTGCCCGACGCTGCTCATTCGCGGCACGGAGAGCTGGGCGAGCGACCCCATCGCCGACGGGCGGGCCAGCCATTTCCGCAATGCGCGCGTCGTCGCGGTGGAAGGAGCCGGGCACTGGGTCCACCACGACAAGCTCGAGGAATTCATGGCTCTCACCAACGAATTCCTTGCCGCCTGAGAAGGCCGCACCCGGAGCGCCTCACCCCTCGCGACGGCTTTTCAGCGGTCATGGATTAATGTATACCATTAATCCATGACCGGCGAGCTGCGACCCCGCAGCCCATCGGGCCGCCATCGGGAAACGGGGGGAACCGTGAAGCTCAGAAATCTCGTCATCGGCATTGCCGCCGCGGCCGTCATCGTCGCGGCGGGCGCCTATGTCGCCATCAAGTCCAACCCGCTGCTGGTGGTTCGCGTCATCGCGACGCTGCGCGACTTCCGCCTCAAGCCGAACCAGCCCGTGGTCTGGCAGCAAGGCCCGGCGACGGCCGAGGTGGCGGCGAGCGAGCGCAAGCCGAACGTCATCGTCATTCTCGCCGACGATCTCGGCTTCAACGATCTCACCTTCAATGGCGGCGGCGTCGCGGGCGGCGCCGTGCCGACGCCCTATATCGACTCCATCGCTCATGACGGCGTGGTGCTGAGCCAGGGCTATGCGGGCAATGCGACCTGCGCGCCCTCGCGCGCGGCCATCATGACCGGGCGCTATGCGACGCGCTTCGGCTATGAGTTCACGCCTGCCCATCCCGCCTTCGAGAAGCTCGTCGGGACCTTCCGCTCGCCCGGCCAGCCGCGCGCGCCGATCTATCATGCCGAACTGGAGAAGGACGTGCCGCCGATCGACAGGATCGGCCTCCCCTCGAGCGAGATCACCGTCGCCAAGCTGCTGCAGGGACAGGGTTACCACACAACGATGCTCGGCAAATGGCATCTGGGCGAGACGCCGGGCAAGACGCCCAACGATGTCGGCTTTGACGAATGGCTCGGCTTCCTCATCGGCGCGCAGAAATATATCCGCGACGGCGATCCGAGCGTGGTGAACTCCAAGCAGGATTTCGATCCGATCGACATCTTCCTCTGGACGGCCCTGCCCTTCTCGGTGACCTACAATAACGGCCCGAGCTTCCGGCCCTCGCACTACATGACCGATTATCTCGGCGACGAAGCCGTGCGCGTCATCGACGCGAACAGGAACCGGCCGTTCTTCATGTATCTCTCCTTCAACGCGCCGCACACGCCGCTTCAGGCGCTGAAATCCGACTATGACGCGCTGCCGCAGATCAAGGATCACAGGCTGCGCGTCTATGCGGCGATGATCCGCTCGCTCGACCGCAATGTCGGCAAGGTACTGGAGGCGTTGAAGGCGAACGGCCTCGACGAGAACACACTCGTCATCTTCACCAGCGACAATGGCGGCGCGCATTACATCGGCCTGCCCGACATCAACAAGCCTTATCGCGGCTGGAAGGCGACCTTCTTCGAAGGCGGCATCCATGTGCCCTATTTCATCAAGTGGCCGGCCCGCCTGCCGCGCGGCGCGCGCTACGAGCAACCAGCAGCCCATGTCGACATCTTCTCGACCGTCGCGGCGGCCGCAGGCGCGGCGACGCCCACCGACCGCGTGCTCGATGGCGTCGATCTTCTCCCCTTCATAGAAGGCAAGACCGAAGGACGGCCGCACAAGACGCTCTTCTGGCGCTCCGGCGACTACAAGGTGCTGCTCGATGGCGACTGGAAACTCCAGGTCTCGGCGCGGCCGGACAAGATGTGGCTCTTCGACCTCAAGAGCGATCCGACCGAGCAGACCAATCTCGTGGAAAGCCAGCCCGAAAAAGTGGCGGAACTGAAGAAGGTTCTCGACGGCATCGACAGCGAGCAGGCAAAGCCCATCTGGCCCGCGCTTCTCGAAGGTCCGATCGCCATCGACCACCCGCTCGGCGTGCCCGCGAAGCCCGACGACGAATATATCTACTGGGCGAACTGATGCCGGGCGAAGCGGCAATGGGGACAAGCCTCGAATGACGCGGCGTCGTCTCATCATCGCCGCCGTGGCGGCGGTCTCGGCCGCCGCCGCTCTCGGCGCCATATGGAGCGTGGGCGGCAGGGAAGCGGCGCGGCTCGCCGAAGCCGCCCCGCGCGCCTGTCTCGATCCGTCCACGGATCGTGCCGGCCCCCATCCCGGCATGGTCTGGGTGCCGGGCGGAAGTTTCGAGATGGGCGACAATGTCTATCCCGAGGAGGGGCCAGCGCGCCATGCGGAAGTTTCCGGCTTCTGGATGGACCGACACGAAGTCACCAATGGCGAGTTCGCAGCCTTCGTCGCGGCGACGGGCTATGTCACGGCTGCCGAGCGGCCGGTCGATCCGGCGAAGCATCCCGGCCTGCCACCGGAAATGCGCGAGCCGGGCGCGGTCGTCTTCATCATGCCGAACGACATAGACGGCAAAGGCGATATCAGCCAGTGGTGGCGATATGTTCCGGGCGCGAACTGGCGCCATCCGGCGGGGCCTGGCAGCTCCATCGAGGCTTACGAAAACTTTCCCGTCGTCGCGCTCGCCTATGAAGACATCGAAGCCTATGCGCGCTGGAAGGGCCGCGGCATTCCGACCGAAGCGCAATGGGAATGGGCGGCGCGCGGCGGCAGGACGGGCACGCCCGATCACGAGCAGCCGAGACAGGCCAATACCTGGCAGGGGCTTTTCCCGATCATCAACACGGGCGATGACGGCTTTGTCGGCCTTGCGCCCGCCGGATGTTTCGAGCCCAATGCCTATGGGCTCTACGACATGATCGGCAATGTCTGGGAGTGGACGTCGGACCCCTACCGCGAGAATCATGCGAGCGAAAAAACCGACACAAGCCGCCGCGTCATCAAGGGCGGCTCCTATCTCTGCGCGCCCAATTACTGCATGCGCTACCGCAGCGGTTCACGCCAGGGCCAGGAAGCGGATCTGGCGACGAGCCATCTGGGCTTCAGGACGGTGCTCGCGGCACCGGGGCCCTGAGCCCGCCAGCTATTTCCGTTCGCGCTTGCGCGGCGTGTTCGCCATGCGCTTCAAGGCATCGAGCGTTTCGGGCGAGACGGGGGCGGTCAGGAAGCCGACGATCGAATCGAAGAGATTGGCAATGAAGAGGTCGCGCGCCGCCACCTCATGGGCCGCATCGTGATGCCGCGTCCAGATGGCAAGGGAACTCAGCGCCATTTCGACCATGAAGCGCTGACGCTGGATAGCGATCTCCGGCGCGAGATCGCCGAGGGCGGCGACGATGAGCGCGTTCGCGCGCGTAATTCCCGGAAACTCGCTGCGAAGTGCGACGGTCGGCAGGTCGAAATCGGACGAATGAAGGATTTCGGCCATGAAGCGGATGAAGCGCACGCCCTCCGCGCTGCCGAGCAGCTCGAGCAGCGGCATGAAGGTCGCGCGCAACAGGGCGCGCAGATCGGCTTCCTGCCCCGCCTTCACGAGTTCGTCGAGCATCTCCTGCCGGCGCAGATCGACGTCCGCCACGCGGTGACGCATGATGGCCTCGACCAACGCGCGCTTCGATCCGAAATGATAGTGAAGCGCGGATTCGTTCCGCTGCCCGGCCGCGGCGTTGATCTCCTTCAGGGTCACGCCGTGGATACCGCGCTCGCCGAAGAGCTTCTCGGCAGCGACGATGAGGCGCGTTCGCGTATCGCCGCGCCGGGTGGCCACATTGTCCTTTGTCGTCATGCAACGAACCTAATGAACGCCATTAAACCGGTCAAGAGAGCTTCGGCATATCCCCGAAGCACCTTATGATCTCCTTATGCTTCGTACGAACTTTTCCCGGCTCTTCCAACCGGGTTTTTCCCGTGCACAACGTCATCGGCTCGTGGAGGCCGCAGCGCGCTTCCAGCGCATCGCGAGCACGTTCGATGCGCGGGTGGACGCATCGCCTTTTGCGTCCTTGCGGGGCGCCGCCGCGCCGCTGAGCCTCGCCCTCCTCGCCGCGCTCGGCGTTGCCGCGGTGCCTTCGCATGCCGGTTCGCAACCCGTGGCTGCAAAGGGGCAGGCGGAGAAGCCTTCCGGCCAGCTCGAATTCACGACGCGGATCGAAGGCAGGAAAATTCCGGACGAGCTGCGCACGCTTCTCGAAGATGCCGTCACGCTCGGCAAGGGGAAGGCGCCGCCGCCGCCGACGCTCGGCCAGCTGCGGCGGCGCGCAACGGGCGATGCCGATCGCATGATCCAGGTTCTGCGATCCGAGGGCTATTACAACGGCACCGCCGAGCCCGTGATTCAGGAAGCGGCCGGCGGGCGCTTCGATGTCGTCTATCGCGTCGCGCTGGGCCCGCGCACCATGATCCGCAGCTTCGTCATCACCTATCCCGATCACCCGTCGGACGAGGCGTTGCTGCCGCATGACGGGGCGGCGCTCGGGCTGAAACCCGGCAGGGCCGCGCGCGCGCAACGTGTGATCGACCTCACCAATGCGGCGCTGACGCATCTGGAAAATCGCGGCCATCCGCGCCCGAAACTCGCGGAACGCAAGGTCGTGGTCGATCTCGCCGCGAACGAGGCCGATGTCACGCTCGCCATCGAGGCGGGGGAGCCGCGCCGCTTCGGCGAAATCGAGATCGAGAACAAGGGCCGGACGAAGCCGGACTATGTCCGCTCGCTCGCCAAATTCAAACCCGGCGACGCCTACGATCGCGGCAAGGCCGACGAGACGGTCGCGGCGCTGCGCAAGACCGGCCTTTTCGATCAGGTTTCGCTCGAATCCGAGGAAGCGGAAGGTGACACCGTGCCCCAGAAGCTCACGCTCAGCGAGCGCGCCCACCGCTCGGTCGGTGTCGGCGCGACCTGGTCGTCGAATGAGGGGCCGGGCGTGCGCAGTTTCTGGGAGCACCGGAACGTCCTCGGCGCGGGCGAGAAGCTGCATCTCGATCTCAACATCGCCGAGATCGAGCAGCTTGCAGGCGCGCATTTCAACAAGCCGCATTTCCTGCGCGACGATCAGAACCTTCTCGCCGATTTCGAGATCGCGCATGAGGACACCGACGCCTATCGCGAGAACAGGGTGAAAGCCGCCATCGGCCTTGCGCGCAAACTGTGCCCCAATCTCGATGCGAGCGCGGGCGTCTCCTTCGAGATCGAACGCACCGACGACAGTACCGGCTACCACGCCTACGAACTATTCGGCCTTCCGCTCACCATGCGATATGACGGCAGCAACAATCTTCTCGACCCGACCGAGGGAACGCGCCTCGCCCTTGCGCTGACGCCCTATGCCGGACGGAGCGGCACGCCCGTCACCTTCACCAAGATCGAGACGACGGGCACGGCCTATTGGAGCTTCGGCACGTGGCCCGATCTCACGCTCGCAGTCCGCGGGCGCTACGGCACCATGCTGGCGCAGAAGACGCTCGACGTGCCGGGATCGGTGCGCTTCTATGCAGGCGGCGGCGGCTCCATCCGCGGCTATGCCTACCAGCTCGTCGGCCCGCTCGACGCCAACAACAAGCCGCTCGGCGCAAGGTCCGTTTTCGAGGCGAGCACCGAGGCGCGCTATCGCATCACCCGCGATATCGGCGTCGTCGCCTTTCTCGATGGCGGCAATGCCTATTCGACACTGACGCCGAAGTTCAACCAGCAGCTTCAATGGGGCGCGGGACTAGGCCTGCGCTATTACACCCCGATCGGCCCCATCCGGGCCGATGTCGGCGTGCCGCTGAACCGGCGGCACGGCATCGACGACGCCTTTCAGGTCTATTTCTCGCTCGGGCAGGCTTTCTGATGGTGGAGCGCACATCACCCGATCTCCGCGAGACGACCGGCATTGCGCGCGCCGCGGGCGCCGTCTTCTTCGGCACGGGCGCGCTGGCGCTCATTCTCGTGGCGCTCGTTCTTTCCGCGCTCAACATCGCGCCGCTCCGCCACGCAGCACTCGAACGCGCACTGGCGGAGATCAATCGCGGCGGCACCACAATCTCGATCGGCGACATGGAAGGCCGCTGGCCGACCACGCTCGTCGTGAAGCGGCTCACGGTGAGCGACGCCGATGGGCAGTGGCTTTCGCTCGGCAGCGCGGAGCTTCGCTGGCGGCCGTCGGCGCTCCTTGCGGGCAAATTCAGGATCGAGCGGCTTGCCGTCAGCGGGCTCGATATTTCGCGCGCGCCCCGGAGCACGGAACCGGCGCCCGCGAGCGAGACGAACGGCTTCAGCCTGCCGGTGCTTCCCATCGCCATCGAGATCGACGAGGCGAAGTTCGAGAACCTCTCTCTCGGCAAGGCACTAGCCGACCCGCAGGCGCAAGGGACGCTCGCAAAGCTCGAAGCCGATGCACGGCTCCTCCTCACACCGAGCCGGATCGATCTGTCGCTAGCCGCCGCGAGAACGGACCGCACGCCCGGAAGGATCGACGCGCGGGTGTTCTTCGACCGGCGCAACAGCGGGCTCGATCTTCGTGTGCAGGGCGAGGACGGCGCGGCGGGAAAGCCCGGCCTCGTCGCAACGCTCGCGAAACTCGAAGGCGTCGAGCGCCTGAGCATCGATGCCGCCGCGCGGAACGAGAACGGCCATGTCGCGGGGAGTGCGCGCATCGATGGCGGCAAGGTCATTGCCATCGAGGCGCGCGCCGAAGGCCGCTGGGACAGCGCCCTCGATATCGACGCGAGCGCCAGGGCGGAGGGCGACATGGCGGCGCGGCTTCTTGCCGATCTCGGACGGCCGCGCATCATCGAAGCCGCCTCGAAGATCGGCTGGGGCCGCGACGACACGCTGAAGCTCGACAATATCGCCCTTGCCGCAGGCGAGCTTCGGCTCGAAGGATCGGCAGCCATTGCGAACGCCTCATCCGCCGTGCCGCATGACCTCAAAGCGCAAGGCACGCTCGCCGGTCTCGACCGGCTTCTCGATGCGCCGGGCAATGCCGCGCTTGCCTCTCTCGCATGGCGCATCGGCGCGAAGCTCGACATGCGCGCCAACATCGCCCGCATCGCCGAAGCCGCGATAAGCACGCCGGCGGGCGAGATCCGCCTCTCCGGCGAGGCCGCGCTCGATGGCAGCACCGCCAAAGGCAAGGCCGAGGCGGCAATCTCCGATCTCGCCCCCCTCGGCGCGCTTGCCGGGCAGAAGCTCGCAGGCGAAGCGAAGATCACGCTCTCTCCCTTCGCGCTCGATCCCGCAGGCGAATTCGCTGGCGACTTCACCATGGAGGGGCGCTCGCTCGACTTCGCCGACGAGGCGCTCAACCGGCTGGCGGGCAACGCGCTCAGCGCCGATGGTTCGATCATTCTGCCGAAGGATGGCGGGTTCGCCCTCCCCTCCTTCACGGTCACACCGGCCTCCGGCCATTTCCACCTCCGGGGCAATCTCGCCAGCGGGCCGACCGATCTGCTTTCAGGCGAGGCGCATTTTGAAACCGGCGACGCCACGAAGCTTCCCGGCGGCGACGAGATTTCCGGCGCGCTCACGGCCGATGCGACGATAGGCGGAACGCTGGTCGCGCCCTCATTCGCCCTCAAGGCCGAATTGTCGAAGGGCAGCATTGCGGGCTTCGATGCGAGGCTCGCCACGCTCGACGCGACGGCGACTATCGCCGGCTCGGGACCGCTCGCCTTTCGCCTCGACGGCGCGGACGGCAAGGCGGCGCTCGACGCAACGCTCGCGCTTCCTGCCGAGGGCGGAGCGCGGCTCGACGCGCTCAGGGCCGATCTCTTTGGTCTTCCGCTCGCGGGCGATGTCGCCATGACCGCGGACGGGCTCGTCACCGGCAAGCTCAAGGGTGAGAACGCACCTCTGGCGGCACTTTCCCGCTTCGCGGGCCTCGGCCTCGGAGGCACGGGCACGCTGGCGCTCGAGGCGGAGGCGAGCGGGGGACGGCAGAATATTGCGTTCAGCCTCGATACGCCGCGAATGACGATCGAGGAAGACATGCTGACGCTCGATCGCGTCAACCTGAATGCGACGGCGAACGACATAGGTGGCAAGGCGGAGATCGACGGCAAGCTTTCGGCCGCATCGGGACAGGCGGGGGTGACGCGGATCGCCTCCTTCGGCGCGACGGCTCAGGGGCCGCTCTCGGCGCTCGCACTCACGGCCAATGTTTCCGGTACGCGGGAGAGCTTCAAATCGGAAGCCGTGTCGCTCGAAGCGGCGGCGCTTTTCGCATCGGCCAGGGACCGGCTCACTGTCTCCACGCTCGCCTTCTCGATCGGTCAAAGCTCGATGGCACTGGCCGAGCCCGCCACACTCGATGTGAGCAAGGGACTTTCGATCAGCGGCGCGAGCTTCGACATGAAAGGCCCTGGCGGCGCGGGGCGCACTCGTGCCGATATCGTGCTCGGCGCGCGGGCCGTTCGGCTTCATCTTGATACGGAACATCTGCCGCTCGAACTGGTGACGCCGCTCTTCCTCTCGCAGGCCGCCCATGGCACGGCGGCCGGGAAAGTGGACCTCGACAGCGCCAAGGGCGCAGGCACAGTGAGCCTGCGCTTCGAGGGCGTGCGGCTTGCAAGCGCCGACGAACGCGAACAGCCCGCCTTCAACGCGACGCTCGACGGGAGCTGGGCGAAGGAGCGCCTCGACCTTGCCGCGCGTGCCGAAGGCGTTTCGACATCGCCCTTCGACCTCAAGGCGTCGCTGCCGCTCATTCGCGATCCCGAAGGCGCATGGCCCATGCTCGCGCAGAAAGGCCCTGTCTCGGCCAGCCTCGATTGGGAGGGCCCCCTCGCCTCGCTCGTCGCGCTTGCCGATGTGCAGGGCCAGCAACTGAGCGGCGACGCAAAGATCGCACTCAGCGCGGGCGGCGACATTTCGGCGCCGCGCGTCAGCGGCCGCGCCACCATCGCCAATGGCGTCTATGAGAATTTCGACAGCGGCACGATGCTCAGGAACCTTTCGGTCAATCTGGAAGGCCACGAGGACGAAAGCCTCCATTTCACGCTGGAAGCGAGCGACGGCGGCAAGGGCCGCGTTTCAGCCGCGGGCGATGTGCGCCTCGCCCGGAGCGCCTTCCCGGCCATTTCCATCAACGCCACATTCGCCAAGGCGCGGCTCGTGCAGACGGCGCAGGCCGACATCTCGTTCGACGGCAAGCTCGAACTCATGGGGCCCTCCTTTCCGCCAACGGAAGAGACGCCCCTCACGCTCAAAGGCGCGCTGACGACCACACAGGCGGAAATCCACATTCCCGACCGCCTGCCCGGCAGCGTCACCGAGATCGACGTCATCGAGATCAATGGCGCGCCCGCGCGGCGCGCAGCAGTCGAGAAATCGTCGCCGCTGCCGCTCATGCTCGATCTCGGCGTGAAGATCGGAAGCCCGGCGCGGGTCAGCGGCCGCAATCTCGACTCGCTCTGGACGGGCGATCTCACCATAAGCGGGCGCGCCGACAATCCCCGCATCGGCGGCACGCTCACGAGCCTGCGCGGCAGCTTCGACCTTGCGGGCAAGAGCTTCGCGCTCAAGAAGGGTGCCGTGCGGTTTCTCGACCGCACGCCCATCGATCCCGACATCGACGTGAACCTCGCCTATGCGCGCAGCGACCTCACGGCGATAATCGCCGTCAGCGGGCGAAGCTCGGCGCCGGAAATCGCGTTTACCTCGACGCCCGACCTGCCGCGCGACGAAATCCTCTCCCGAATTCTTTTCGACAAGGGGGCGGGCGAGCTGACGGCCATGGAGGCCGCGCAGCTTGCCAACACGCTCGCGCAGCTCTCGGGCAAAGGGGGGCTCGGCGGGGTGGGCGTGCTCGATGCGATCCAGAAATCGCTCGGCCTCGACGTGCTTCAGGTCGGCACGGCCCAGTCGGGCGCGACGACCGTCGCCGCAGGCAAATATATCCAGAAGGGGGTCTATGTCGGCGTCGAGCAGGGCACGCTCGCCAGCGATTCCTCGGTCAAGGTCGAGATCGAGATCACGCCGCAGATCAGCGTCGACACCCGTATCGGGCAGGACGCCTCCGGCGATGTCGGCGTCAACTGGAAGTGGGATTACTGAACGGCCTCAGCGCCTTTCCATGCGCCGAAGCCGCCCGGCCTGTCCATGCCGACCTTCGGCCTCAGAAGGGCGAGCGGGACGGATAGGTTTCGTCGCGGCCGCCGCTGGTGCCGTCGAGCCGGCCGCCACGGGGCTGAATCCGGTTCATGTTGTCCAGCAGCTTCTTCTGCCGAAGCGCCTCCTCGCGGCGCTTCTGCTCATACTGTTCCGCATACATCTCCGCATCGTGCTGCTGCGGCGTGGCGTAGCGCTTGTCCTCGTTCGAGCGGTAGTTGACGGGGGGCGAATCCGGCGCGTCGTGGATCTCATAGCTCTGATCGCCGCTCTGCTGCGGTGCGGCATTTTCCGGGGCCTGGCTCGACCCGCCGGCATCCGCCGCCATGGCCGCCGTGCCCATCGCAGCCGCCAGAAGCGCCGCCGCGCCGATGGCCATCAAGGGCCTCGTTACCCGATATGTCATGTGTCAGCGCCCTTTCCTGGCAACCTGTTGCCTTCAATATAGGAATGCCCGCCGCGCCCGTATAGTTGCATTTCGACCACTTTTCTGGCCATCCGGCCGCTCCCCGGAGGAGCCCTCCCGGCGCCAGCAACCTCCCGCGCCCCCATGGCTTCCCCGCCCTCGCGGCCGGAAGCGGGATCGCCCCCGATTGCTCCGTTTACGAATTAAAAAGGATGCCGGCGCGGGCGCGAGACGACCGCCCGACTGCGAATGAAATTCAATCCGAGCAGCGTCCGCGCATGTCGCGGACCATCTGTCGCACCCCGCCGAACCGCTTTGGACACCTTGCCGCAGAGGCAGGCTCTCCGGAATAGATACAGTTTTTTCATGGGTATCCGCCTCGCCGGGATCCGGTCAACCGGACAGAACGGTCGCGAAAAAGAGGCGGCAAGGAACGAGACGGGAAGACGGCGCCCCATGACGAAGATCAAGTATATCGAGTTCGACGGCACCGAACATTCGGTCGATGTACCGAACGGCCTTTCCGTGATGGAAGGCGCCGTGCGCTACACCATTCCGGGAATCGATGGCGATTGCGGCGGCGCCTGTGCCTGCGCCACATGCCATGTCTATGTCGAAGGCGAATGGGCCGGAAAAATTCCGCCCATGGAAGAACTCGAACGCGACATGCTCGATTTCGCCTTCGACGTGAAAGAGAACAGCCGCCTGTCCTGCCAGATCAAGGTGGACGACACGCTCGACGGCCTCGTCGTGCGCACGCCTGCCCGCCAGTACTGAGTTGCGCTCCGCGCGGACGCCCAGGCTCCGCGCATCCGAGAAGGCTTCACCGGCCGCGCGTCAACGAGCGGCCCCACAGCGGAGGAAAGGCAATGAACGCGAAGACAGAGAAGGTCGTCCGGAAGGGCGACTGGAAAGTCACGATGACGCCGGACGACATCTACCGCCACCCCATGGATATCGCCTGGCACTTCGACTACATCTTCGGCGAGGAGAAGGTCGCCGATCTCTACAAGCGCGCGAAGCAGAACCAGTGGGACGCGGACGATCTTCTGCCCTGGGACACGCCGGTTGATCCCTCGAAGCCCCTCATCAACAATGAGCAGGACATCTATCACAAGATGTCCTTCTTCAAGAAGCTGTCGAAGTCGCAGCAGGAAACCTTCACCGCGCATTCGACGGCGCAGCTCCTTTCGCAATTCCTGCATGGCGAGCAGGGCGCGCTGATGACGGCGGCCTGCGTCACCCATTCGGTGCCCGATGCTGGCGCGAAGCTCTATGCGGCGACGCAAACCATGGACGAGGCCCGCCACGTCGAGGTCTATTCCAAATATTGCGACAAGATCGCCATGGTCTATCCGATGTCGCCCTGGCTCAAGGCGCTGATCGACGCCACGCTGCAGTCGGATCGCTACGAGAAGGTGATGATCGGCATGAACATGGTCGTCGAGGGGCTTGCGCTCGGCGCCTTCAACAACATGTACCGCTCGACTACCTGCCCGCTTCTGAAGCAGCTCACCTTCAACGTGATGCGCGACGAGTCGCGGCACGTATCCTTCGGCCATGTGTTCCTCGGGCCAGTGATAAAGAACCTCCACAAGGACGATGTGGAGGACCTCGCGGAGTTCGCCTTCAACGCCGTCAACATTCTCGTTCAGGCACAGACGGCGGGCACGATCGCCAATCGCGTCGACCCCGGCTTCATGCAGGTGCTGGAGAATAGCGGCATCGACGCCAACGACTTCTTCAAGGGTCTGCAGGAAGCGGCCGACGAAGGCGTTGCCCAGACGCTCCCACCCGGACAGGTTCACGCGCTCAAGGATCTGATGATGCCGGCCATCGCGCGTGTCGGCCTGCTCACGCCGACCGTGCTCAAGAAATATGAGGAAGCGGGCATTCCCGTCTTCGACGATCCCCGCGTCCTCGTCGCCATGGAAGGCGGTCACCCGACCGGCGAGGCGGCCGCGGCCGAGTGACGGCACGGTTCCCGCCCCGGTGGGGCGCCGGGGCGGGAACTCCCTTCTGCCGGGCAGAAAGGCTCATGACCGATATGAACGATACCAGCATGGACGATACGCGGGGCGGCGCATTCTTCCGCGCCATCGTCGCGAATGTGCCGGAGGCGATCATCATCGCCACTCCCGAGGGCGAGATCACCTATTTCAATCCGGCGTCGGAGAAGCTTCTCGGCTATCGCGCGGACGAGGTCGTCGGCCGCTCCATCACCATGCTCGTGCCGCAGCAGCCCGGCCGCCGCGCCGATCCCGTGAAGTGGCTCGCGCGCTGGGCGGCAGAGCCCGACCATATGCAATCGCGCTTTCTCGACCTCATCGGCAAGACGAAGGCCGGCCATGAAATGCCCGTCGATGTGCGCGTGGCCGAGGCCGAAATAGGCGGCGAGCGCCGCTTTCTCATCACGTTCCGCGACAATACCGCCCGGCGGCAGGAACAGATCGCCTTCAAGGAAGCGCATCTCAAAGCCTCGCGCATCCTCATGATCGCCGAAGACGCGATTGTTTCCGTCGATGCGGAACAGAAGATCACCTTCTTCAACCTCAAGGCCGAGCAGACATTCGGCTACAAGGCCGAGGAAGTTCTGGACAAGCCCCTCGAAATGCTGCTGCCCGAGCGCTTTCGCCAGCGACACGCCGAGCAGGTCGAAACCTTCGGCGCTGGAAAGATCTCGTCGCGGCTGATGAACCAGCGCGGCGAAATCACGGGGCTTCGCAAGAGCGGCGAGGAATTTCCCCTCGAAGCCACGATCACCAAGGTCACGGTCGGCGGCAACATCACCTATACGGCGCATCTGCGCGACATCACGGAGCGCAAGAGGGCGCAGGAAAGGCTGCGGGAGAGCGAGCGGCGCTTCCGCGCGATCTTCGATCACGCCTTCGAGGCCATCGGCCTTCTCAGCCCCGACGGCACGGTCCTAGAAATCAATCGCGCGGGCCGCGCGCTCACGGAAGGCACGGCAAGGCTCGAGGGGCTGGCGCTCTGGGATCTGCCATGGGCGGGCGGCGAGTTCACGACCGACGACTTCGCCCGCCAGCGGCTCAAGGCGGCGATCGCCGCCTGCGCACGCGGCGAGACGGTGCGCTACACGACGGAGATCAGGACGGGCGGCGAAACGCACAAGATCGACCTCTCGCTCGTGCCGGTGAAGGATGCGAACGGAAAGGTCGTCTATATCGTGCCCGAGGGGCGCGACGTCACCGGCCAGGTCTTCTGATCAGGTGACGCCGCCGCCTCGTCAAAGGCTTGCCGGGTCGGCCACCCTGACGATGAGCTTGCCGATGTTCTCGCCGTCGAAAAGCTTGTTGACGGCGGTGGGCGCCGCTTCCAGGCCTTCGACAATGGTTTCGCGATGCCGGATCTTGCCTTCGGCGACCCATTGGGCGAGCTGCATCGCGCCTTCGGCGAATTTCTCCATGAAATCGATGACGATGAAGCCGCGAACGGTGATGCGCCGCATCAGGATCGGCGAGTAGTCGGCACGCATCGGCTGGTCGGTGTTGTAGCCGGAGATCATTCCGCAAAGCGGCATGCGGCTGAAAAGGTTCATCCGTGCCATGACGGCTTCCATGATCTCGCCGCCAACATTCTCGAAATTGACGTCGATGCCGTTGGGCGTCGCCTCGGCGAGCCGTTCCTTCCAGTCCGGCTGCTTGTAGTCGATCGCCGCATCGAAGCCCAGTTCCTCGGTGATGAAGCGGCACTTCTCCGGCCCGCCTGCGATGCCGACCGCGCGGCAGCCCTTGATCTTCGCGATCTGGCCGACGACCGAGCCGACCGCGCCCGCCGCCGCCGAGACGACGACCGTTTCGCCCGGCTTGGGCTTGCCAAGCTCGAGCAGGCCGAAATAGGCGGTGAGGCCCGTCATGCCGCAGGCGCCGAGCATCGCCGTCAGCGGCACGGGCAAGCCTTGCGGCAGAACGCTCATGGCGCGCGCGCCTTCATCCGCGATGCAGTAGTCCTGCCAGCCGGTGAGGCCCGACACATGATCGCCAGCCTTGTAGCGCGGCGAATTCGACTTCACGACGACGCCGATGCCGCCGCCGCGCATGACTTCGCCAAGCTCGACCGGCGGCATGTACTGATCCATGTCGCTCATCCAGATCCGGTTCGTCGGATCGAGGCTCAGATAGACGACCCGCACCAGCGCCTCGCCCGCCCCCGGCTCGGGCACCGGCTCGCGCACGAGATCGAAATCCGAAGTCTTGATCCTGCCTGAGGGACGGGACTTCAAGCGGAACTGGCGGTTCACATCGTTCTTCATGTTCGGTCTTTCCGTTACGGCATTACGATTTCAAACCAGAAGTCGAAGATGTCGAGCAACTCGACAAAATCGGCGAGCGCCGCCGCATCGCCATCGACGCTTGCGAGCTTGGCCGCGATCAGCGCATCGAGCTTCTTTTCGTGGAGCACGAGTTCGGCGAAAGCAGGCTTCGCGATGCTGAGGCTCGCATCGGGCTTCGCGCTTTTCTTGCCCCTGGCGTGATGGAGGACGGCGTTTTCGAGCGAGAGCAGATAAGTCTCGCCGGTATCGGTAAAGCTCACATTGAAGGTATAGCGCTTCGCCCCCGCCTTCGGCCCGTTGAGGCGGACGGAAAGCGAGTCGAGAAGCTGTTCGGCGGGCAGCGCGCGCACCTGCCCGCTTGCGCCCGGGCGCGGCGTCGGCGAGGGCGGACGCGGATTGCGAAGCTCCATCGCGGCCGTGAGATAGAAGCCGCGCCAGGGGCCCGATTCCGCCTGATAGCCAAGCTGTTCGAGCGCATCGGCCTGCAGATGCCGCGCCTCGGCATTGGCGGGATCTGCGAAGACGAGATGGTTCACGACTTCCGCGACCCAGCGATAGTCGCCCTTGTCGTAAGAGGCGCGCGCCTTGCCGAGAAGCGCATCGGCGCCACCCATGAACTCGACATAACGCTTCGCCGCCTCGACAGGCGGCAGGGGACGGAGATGGGCCGGGTTGCCATCGAACCATCCGAGATAGCGCTGATAGACGGCCTTGGCATTGTGGCTCAGCGTTCCGTAATAGTCGCGCGTGTACCACTCGCTCGCGAGCGTGGGCGGCAGAGCGATTTCCTCGGCGATCTCGAGCGGCGTCAGGCCGTGATTGGCGAGGCGCAGCGTCTGGTCGTGAATATATTTGTAAAGGTCGCGCTGTTTTTCGAGATAGGTGATGACGTCGCCTCGGCCCCAGCGCGGCCAGTGATGGCTGGCGAAGAGCACATCCGTGTCGCCGCCGAAAAGCTCGATCGCCTCGTTGATGTAGTAGCTCCAGCTTTTCGCATCGCGCACCTGCGCGCCGCGCGGCGTGTAGATGTTGTGGAGGTGGCAGGAGCAGTTCTCCGCCATGCAGAGCGCCTTCATGCCCGGAAAATAGAAATTCATTTCCGCCGGCGCTTCGGTGTCGGGCGTCATCTGGAAGACGATTTCGACGCCATCGACGACGAGCTTCTCGCCTGTGCGCCTGATGATCTCGTTCGGCGGCACGAGGCTCACCTGACCGAGAGAGACGGTCTTGCCGAGACCCGCATCGACATGCCCCTTCGGCCCGCGCGGCAGGAGCGCGCCATACATATAGGTCGCGCGGCGGCCCATCGCATTACCCGCGAGCACGTTCTCGCTCACCGCATGCTCGAGAAAGCCCTCCGGGGCGATGATGCGCACATCTCCTCGCGCAAGGTCATCGTCGGTGAGCACGCCCTTCACGCCGCCATAATGATCCACATGGGAATGCGTGTAGATGACGGCGGTGACGGGCCTCTCGCCCCTGTGCTTGCGATAGAGATCGAGACTCGAGCGCGCCGTCTCGGACGAGATCAGCGGGTCGATGACGATGATGCCCTTCTCGCCCTCGATGAAGGTGATGTTCGATAGATCGAAATTCCTGACCTGATAGATGCCGTCCGTCACCTTGAAAAGGCCGTGGATCGAATTGAGCTGCGCCTGTCGCCAAAGGCTCGGATTGACGGTATCGGGCGCTTCGCTTCCTTCCACCTCGAAGGCGAACTGCCCCATGTCCCACACCGGAAAGCCCGCCTCGTTGAGCGACTTCGCATCGGGAATGGTGTCGATGAAACCACGCCTCGAATTTTCGAAATCGGCGCCCGTGTCAACGGGCAGCGATGCGCGCACATGCGCATGCGCGCGACAGGTGGCTTCTGTGGCATCCTTGGGTGTCGGCATCGCCCCTCTCCAACGGTTTCTTCGCTCGGGTTCGTCCCTTTCGCGGCAGACTAGAGCATTATCGCAGCCCGCTGAATCGATAATGACGCGGAGCGTGCCGGAATGAAGATAGAAAAGGGCCGGCGCGAGAGGCCGGCCCTTGTCGATCGCCCGATGAGGCGGGATCAGCGGCGCGGATCCGGCGTCAGCCTGAGATAGGGCTTCAGCGCCTTCCAGCCTTTCGGAAATTTCGTCTTGGCCGCTTCATCTGTCACCGAGTTGACGATGATGACGTCATCGCCCGGTTTCCAGTTCACCGGCGTCGCAACCGCATAACCGTCCGTCATCTGCAGGCTGTCGATCACGCGGAGGATTTCATCGAAATTCCTTCCCGTCGTCTGCGGATAGGTGATGGTCAGGCGGATCTTCTTTGCCGGATCGATCACGAAGACGGTGCGGACAGTGTAAACCTCGTCATGCTTCGGATGCATCATGCCATAGAGCCCGGCGACCTTGCGGTCGGGGTCGGCGATGATGGGGAAGTTGAGCGCAGAGCCCTGCGTCTCGCGAATATCCTCCGACCACTTCTTGTGCGAGTCGACCGGATCGATGGAAAGACCGATCGCCTTCACGTTGCGCTTGTCGAATTCCGGCTTCAGCCGCGCCACATAGCCAAGCTCGGTCGTGCAGACCGGCGTGAAGTCACGCGGATGGGAAAACAGGATTGCCCATTTGTCGCCTATCCAGTCGTGAAATTTGATGTGGCCTTCGGTCGTGTCGGCCTCGAAATCGGGGGCGGTGTCACCCAGCTGAACGGACATGGAAGGTTCTCCTTCTGCTATTGCCGTCGAGGCCAACACGGTAATTCGCCGCCGGATTGACAGGAAGAAGAATATTTAACGGCATAGTGTCGCATGAATCTGTATTTACATTTTCATGCTGCATAACCGAGATCGCGTCGGCTTCAGTCCGAATAGCGCTCGATGCCCACGAAGCCGAGGCGCTCGACGCCCACCCTCTGCGCCGCGGCAAGCACCTTCGCGACGGGCTCGTATCTCGCGAGCGGGTCGGCCTTGATATGCAGTTCGGGCTGAGGCTCCCGGCGCGAGGCCGCGCGAAGAAGATCGTCGAGCGCGCTCTCTGTCGGCACGGCCGCACCGTTCCATGACACCGCACCATCGGCCGCGATGACGAGATCGACCACCATCGGCCTTTCCGGCGATGCCGCGGCTTGCGGCTCGGGCAGATCGAGCCTCACGGCATGGGTCTGAACGGGGATCGTGATGATGAGCATGATGAGAAGAACCAGCATGACGTCGATGAGCGGCGTCGTGTTGATCTCGACCATGAAGTCATCATCGTCGCGGCGGGGCAGGATCGCCATCAGCGCGCTTCCTCTCCGGCGCCCGCCTCGGGCTCGGTGATGAAGGCGACCTTGCCGATGCCCGCGCGCGCGCAGGCCGCCATGACGCGGCCCATGAACTCGAAGCGCGTGCCCCTGTCGCCACGGACATGGATCTCGGGTTGCGGCTTTCGAGCCGCAACTTCGTCAAGCCGCCGTAGAAGCGCGGCGCGGTCGGCCATCTTCTCGCTGTTCCAGAAGACGCTCCCGTCGCGATCGACGGCGAGAATGACGTTCTCCGGCTTCGTCTGCGTCACGACATTGGACGCTCTGGGCAGCCTCACCGGCACGGTTTCAATCGCGACAGGGATCGCAATCAGAAAGACGATGAGGAGCACAAGCATGACATCGACGAGCGGCGTCGTGTTGATCGCCGACATGAGTTCGTCTTCGTCCGCGCCTTCAGAACCGATCCCGAGCGCCATCAGCCGACCTCCGCTCCCGCTTCCCCGTCAATGCCCGATGAGAATGCGCGTCTGGATTTCAGCCGCAAAGCGGCGCAGTTCGTCGAGCGCGGCCTTGTTGCGGCGGATGAGCCAGTTATAGGCAAGCACCGCAGGCACGGCCACGGCAAGGCCGATCGCCGTCATGATGAGCGCCTCGCCGACGGGCCCCGCCACCTTGTCGATCGACGCCTGCCCCGCAATGCCGATCGCGATCAGTGCGTGGTAGATGCCCCATACCGTGCCGAAGAGGCCGACGAAAGGCGCGGTGGAACCGACGGTTGCGAGAAAGGCGAGCCCGCGCTGAAGCTCCGCCTGCACACTATCGACCGCGCGGCCGAGCGCGGAGCCGGTCCAGTCGATCAGGCTCACCTCGGCGGTGAGCCCGCGGGCGTGCTGCTCCGCGGCGGCAATGCCCGCCTGCGCAACCGCACGGAAGGCGCCGCCTTCAGGCAGCCCTTGCAACGTCTCTGTCATGTTGGCGGATTGCGCGAGGCGCTTCATGGCCTTGCGCGCCTCGGCGAGAAGGGCGCGCTGCTCTGCGAGCTTCACGAAAAGAATGTACCAGCTTCCGGCCGACATGATGGCGAGGATGAGAAGCGTCACCCGCGCGATGAGATCGCCCTGCTGCCACAGGGAGCGAAGTCCGTAAGGATTTTCGGCCGAGGGAGCGGCGGGTTCGTCGATCGCCGCGGCAGGAGCCGATGTGGCGAAGGCTGGCGGCGTTTCATCCGTGGCCGAAGCGCCGCTGCCCGCCATGATGAAGAAAGCCAAAGCAGCCATGAGGAACAGCGCTTGCGCCTTCACCATGGCGCGCCCCGTTCGGGCGCACGCCGCTTTCATCCGGCGCTTCAAGGCTCCGCTCGTCATCGCTCTTCCCCCGCTTCTCTTCACCACAGCTTCGGCGCACGCGAGACGAGCGCCCCTCATTCCTCATCCAGCCGGAAAGTTACCAGATAGCGGTGCCACACCGCGATTGGCGATCCGCCTTTCATCGCGGGCGTGAAGCGCCAGGACTTCGTCGCCTCGCTCGCCGCCGCCTTGTCGAGCCGCGCATAGCCGCTCGACTTCTCGATCCGCGCCTCATCGACATCGCCTGACGCCGTCACATGGAGGAGGAGGACGACCGTGCCCTCCTCGCCGAGGCGGCGCGACATGGCGGGATAAGGCGGCCTTCGGTTCGGCCGCATCGCATCGCCCTGGGGCGGCGTAATTTCGGGAACGGACATGGGAGCGGAGGGCGCGCTCGTCGCGGCCGCCTTCGCCGGAGGCGCAACCGTAGTTATCGTGGCGCGGGGCGCTTCCATCTTCGGCGCGCGGGCCACGGGGCGCGGCTTCTGCGCGACGGGCGGCACGGGCTTCGGCGGCGCGGTTTCGCGCGGCGCTGGCGCGGGGGGGACGATGCGCGGCGCCTCCGGCGCGGCGATAATCCTCACTTCCACGGGGTTTGATGCCATCTCGATGGGCGTTTCGGTGAGGCCGTTCGCGAATGCCCAGATGAATGCCGCATGGAGGAGCAGAACGGCGCCGAGCCCGGCTGCTCGCCGGGTGCTACGCGGCCCTCTCCAATCCCCACCCGGCATGGTCTCTGCTTTCAGCGCATTGCTCCGTCGTCAACCCGGCATCGATGGCGCCAAGCGGGCGCGCCCCTGTCAAGGAAATTCGGGCCGCGGCGTGAAACCGCGACGGCAGGCAGCGCCCGATGCCTCAGAGAGGCTTGTCGTCATCGTCGAGAAGAATGCGCTCGGCCGCGCCGTCGAGATCCTCATATTGCGAGGTCTTGAGCGACCAGAGAAAACCGGCAAGGCCCAGCGCGCCGAGCAGAAGCGCAGCCGGAATGAGATAGACGAGAACGCTCATAGGCGCACCTCCGCCTTCTGCCCCCGGTTCAGACGCAGCGAATTCAGCGTCACCGTGATCGAGGACGCCGACATCGCGATGGCCGCGATGAGCGGCGTCACGAAACCCGCAAAGGCGAGCGGGATCGCGACCGCATTATAGGCGAGCGAGAGCCCGAAATTCTCGAAAACGAGGCGGCGGGATTTCCGCGCCACCTCGATCGCCTCGACGACGGGGGCGAGCTTCGCGCCCTGGAAGATGAAATCGGCGGCGACCTGGCTCACATCGGCGGCGCTTGCAGGCGAGATCGAGACATGCGCGACGCGCAGCGCAGGCGCATCGTTGAGCCCGTCGCCCACCATCAGAACCTTGCGGCCCTGATCGGCGAGTTCCTTCAAGCGCGCGATCTTCGCATCAGGCCTGGCGCCCGCCCGCCAGACGGAAATGCCGAGCGCATCGGCGGCGCTGCGGGCCGCGGGCTCGCGATCGCCGGAAAGCAGCTCGATGGCGAAACCGCGCACCTTCAGCGCCGCAATGGTCTCGACCGCGTCGGAGCGGAGCGTGTCATTGAAGCGGAAGCAGACGGGCATGCCGTGCCCGCGCTTCAGCCATATCTCGGAGCCGCCATGCTCCTCGTCACCCGCCGCCGCGACGCCGACCCAATCGCGATTGCCGAGCCTGATCGTCCGGCCGTCGAGCGTGCCTTCGAGCCCCTGCCCCGGCTCCTCATGCACGTCGGAGAGCACGGGCAGCGGCACGGCGCCGACGCTTTCGGCAAGCGCGCGGGAAAGCGGATGACGGCTCGTCCGCGCAAGTGCTGCCGCCATGGAAAGGTCGGTGGCGCTGTGGCTCTCCGCGTTCACAAGTTCGGGCCGCCCCAGCGTCAGAGTGCCGGTCTTGTCGAAGACGATGGTGTCGATCTCCGCCAGACGCTCGAGCCCGTCGGCCGCTTTCACGAGCACGCCGCGCCGCAGGAGCCGTCCCGTCGCCACCACCTGCACCACGGGCACCGCAAGCCCCAGCGCGCAGGGGCAGGTGACGATCAGCACCGCGATCGCATTGGTGAGCGCGGTCGCATAGCCGGCGCCCATGGCAAGCCAGAATATGACCGTCGTCAGCGCGAGAACATGGACGCAGGGCGCATAGATGCGCGCGGCGCGGTCCGCGATGCGGACATAGGCGGAGCGCCCCTGCTCGGCCGTCTCCATGAGGCGGACGATCTCGGAGAGGAGCGAGTTTTCATCACGCGCCGTCACCGTGACGCTGAGCGGCGCCGTCATGTTGAGCGTGCCCGCGAAAACGGGCGTGCCCTGGCGGACCGCTTCCGGCACGCTCTCGCCCGTCACCAGGCTCGTATCGACGTCGCTCTTGCCGCTGGCAACGAGGCCATCGGCGGGGATGCGGGCGCCCGCGGCGACGGCGACGACCATGCCCGGCTCCAGCGTCTCGACCGCGACGGAGCGCTGCGTGCCGTCCGCCTCTATGACGGTCGCAGCGACCGCGCGAAGGCCCAGCAGGTTCTGCGCCACGGAGCAGGCGCGGTTGCGCGCCTGAATGTCGAGATAGCGGCCGATCAACAGGAAGAAGATGAGCGTGATGCTCGCGTCGAAATAGACGTGCTCCGAATTGACGATGGTCTGGACGAGGCTCATCGCTGTGGCGAGCGTGATCGCCAACGAGATCGGCACGTCCATGTTCATCTGCCGCTTCTTCAGGCTCGCCCAGGCGGAGCGGAAGAAGGGCTGGCCCGAATAGACGATAGCCGGCAGCGCGATCAGCGCGGACACCCAATGAAAGAAGGCCCGCATCTCCGGTTCCATGTCGGTGACGAGCCCCGACCAGACCGACACCGACAGGGTCATCACGTTCATCGAGGCGAAGGCCGCGACGCCGAGGGCGCGAAGAAGTCTCTTCGCCTCCGTCTCATCGAGCACGCCCATGAGCTTCGTATCGAAGGGAACCGCCTCGAAGCCGATGGAGGCGAGCTTGTCGACAATGGCGGAAGCCTTGAGCGCCGCCGCGTCCCAGCGCACCGAAACGCGCTTCGTCGAAAGATTGGCGCGCGCGAAGGTGACGCCTTCGAGTTCATTCAGCGCGCGCTCGATGCGGCCTATGCAGCCGGCGCAATGCATCGACTGCACCACGAGATCGAGCCGCGCCTCGCCGCCGTCCTCGGCGACGCGCACGAAGACACCGGGATCGACCCTCGGCGCCGTGACGGGTTGCTCGTGTCTCGCTGTGTCCGCCATGCCTCTTAACCTAACGGGCCTTGATGAAGACGCGCTTTTCCTCGACGAAGGTTTCGCCCTTGTCGTCGAGGGCGGCGATGCGGATCGCCCACACGCCGTCATAGGGGAGCAGGAATTGCGCCTCGTATCGGCCGGGCGCCGTTTCCGCGAGCGGCTTCGCCTGATCGGCGCCCGCCACGACCGGCCGCCAGAATGTCGCCCGCACCTTGAGCCCGTTGAGCGGCGCGCCAGCCCGATCGGCGAGTGTGAGCACAAGTTGCGTGCCCTGAGGCGCGCTGCCCGGCTTCACATCGAGCGAGGATTGCCAGCCGCGCGCCTTCTGCACCTCCATGGCCTCGATGACCTGATTATAGGCCCGGCCCTTCTGATAGGCGTCGTTGACCTCAAGACCGTCGAAAGTCGCCACCGCCTTGAAGATGAAGTAGCCATTGACCGCGAAGACGATGCCGAAGCTCGCAAGGCAGATCGCAAGAAAATGCCAGCCGGTGAACCGGCCGGGACCGGAGGAGGTTGCGTTGTTCGCCGTCATTGTTCAGGCCCTCTGAAGCTCGTCTCCACCTGCGCCGTCTTGCCGGTTTCGGGAATTGTGGCGACAAAGCGGATCAGCGCCTCGCCGTCCTGAAGCTGACCGAGCTGCTCCTTGGGAAGGCTCACGAAGAGCTTCACCGATTTCAGCGTGTCGGCGCCGACATCCACGCGCGAGGGATCGCCATTTTCGGCAGTGGTGATGAGATGAGCGCCATCGAGACCCTCGACGCTGACGCGCACGGTGTGCGGATAGGCTTCCTTGTTGATGATCTTGACGTTGTAGCCATTGCGGATGCTGCCATCCGACAGGGTCACGAAAAGCGGATTGCGGTCGCGCAGAACGCTGACCTCGAGCGTGTGGCGCGTCACCAGCGCGACGAGCATGACGGCGGCGACAGCGACCAGCGCCACCGAATAGACGATGGTGCGGGGGCGCACGAGGTTGAGCTTCGGCTCCAGGCCCGCCTTGCGGCGCTGCTCATTGCCGAGCGTGTCATAGGCGATGAGCCCTCTCGGGCGGCCGACGCGATCCATGACGTCGTTGCAGGCATCGATGCAGAGCGCGCACTGGATGCATTCGAGCTGCATGCCGTCGCGAATGTCGATGCCCATGGGGCACGCTGCCACGCATTGCGCGCAGTCGATGCAGTCGCCGCGGCCTTCCCAGCTCGTGCCTTTCTTGTGCGCGCCGCGCGGCTCGCCGCGATCGACCTTGTAGCTCACAAGGAAGGAGTGCTCGTCGAACATCGCGCCCTGGATGCGCGGCCAGGGGCACATATAGATGCAGACCTGCTCTCGCGCGATGCCGCCGAGCGTATAGGTCGTGAAGGTGAAGAGCGCGATGAAGACATAGGCGAGATAGGGCGCCTCGAATGTGAAGAGGCTCACCGCCAGCGCCGGCGCGTCGGCGAAATAGAAAATCCACGCGCCGCCCGTCGCCACCGCGATCGCCATCCAGAGCGTGTGCTTGACGCCCTTGCGCCAGAATTTGTTGAAGCTCCAGGGGCTCCGGTCGAGGCGGATGCGCGCCGAGCGATCGCCTTCGATCATGCGTTCGATCAGGATGAAGAGATCGGTCCAGACCGTCTGCGGACAGGTGTAGCCGCACCAGACACGTCCTGCGAGGCTCGTCACAAGGAAGAGCCCGATGGAGGCGAGGATCAGCAGGCCGGTGATGTAGTAGAATTCCTGCGGCCAGATCTCGAGGAAGAAGAAATAGAAGCGCCGGCCCGGAAAATCGAGCAGCACCGCCTGATCGGGGAGATGCGGTCCCCGATCCCAGCGCAGCCAGGGCGTGAGGTAATAGATCGACAGCGTCACCGCCATCACGATCCATTTGATGCGGCGGAACGTGCCCCGGACGAGTTTCGGCTGAACCTTGACCCGGCTTTCATAGAGCGGGATGACGTTCGGTGAATTCACCGCCTCGATGGGCTCCTCCCCCTCGCGGTGCTGCGCACCGGAGAGGGCGGGCCTCACTTCCGCCACCGCTTCATCGGCAAGAGCCTGAAGCTTCAACTTCTCCTGGGGCATTTTACGCTGCCTTACTTGCCTCCGCCGAGGGAGTGGACATAGAGAGCGAGTTCCTTGACCGTGCCGGTGCCGAGGCGAGCGCCCCAGGCCGGCATGACGCCGTTGCGGCCATGCGAGATCGTCGCCACGAGCGAGGCCTTGTCGCCGCCATAGAGCCAGATCGCATCGGTCAGGTTCGGCGCGCCAAGCTCCTGATTGCCCTTCGCGTCCGCGCCGTGGCACGACACGCAGTTCTGGGCATAGACTTCGGCGCCGCGCTTTGCCGCGTTCGCATCGGTCGCGGCATCGTTGAGCAAGAGCACGTATTCGGCGACGTCGTTCACCTGCTCGCGCTTGAGCATGCCGTCATCGAGGAAGCGCGGCATCTGGTTCTGGCGCGTGTTCTCGTCGGCTTCCCAGCGGATGCCATGGGCGATGGTCGTCTGAATGTCGGCAAGCGTGCCGCCCCAGAGCCAGTCGTCGTCGTTGAGATTGGGGAAGCCGTTGCCGCCCTGCGCGCCCGAGCCGTGGCAGCCCGCGCAATTGTCGCCGAAAGCGGCCTTGCCGCCCGCGAGCGCCACTTCCAGCAGGCTCTCGTTCTTCGCGATATCCTCGATGGGCGTCTCTTCGATCACCTTGAGCGTTTCGGCACGGCTCGCGGCGACGGCCTTGAGCTGAGCCGCGACTTCGCTGCGCTCGGTATAGCCGGCGACGCCCTTCGTGTAGGTCCAGCCCTCTCCCGTGAGATAAGGCCAGGCCGGATAGACGACCCAGTAGCCCACCGCCCACACGATGCACGCGAAGAAGAGATAGGCCCACCACTTCGGCAGAGGGTTGTTGAGTTCGCGAATACCGTCCCACTCATGGCCGGTCGTCGTCGTTCCCGACACCTCGTCCACATGCACCTTCTCACTCATGGCCGGGGGCCCCCTTCATCGTCGTTCAACGGCAAGCGTGCAAGATGTTCAAAAGTCCGCGCGTTGCTCGGCCAGAGCGCATAGCCGAGCGCCGCCACGAACAGGGTGATGAAGATCGCCAGGCCGGCCATGCCCGCCCATGCCGATGCGAATCCATGTGCCATCATGGTGTCACCTCACTGATTGAAGTCGGCATTCTCGTAGGCATTGAAGTCCACGAGGGTACCGAGCATCTGGAGGTAGGCGATCATCGCGTCGAGCTCCGTGATCTCCTTCGGATTGCCGTCGAAGTCGCGCGCGACGGCCTTTGGATAGCGCGCCATCAGCCCTTCGGTGTCGGCCTCGCTCGAAGCCTGCGCCTCGAGGTCGGCCTTGGCATTTGCGATGTCCTCATCCGTATAGGGAACGCCCGTGACGCGAAGCGCCTTCATGTCGTTCTCGATCTGCCTGTAATTGAGCGGCGTCCTGGCGAGGAACGGGTAGCCCGGCATGATCGATTCCGGCACGATCTTGCGCGGGCTCTCCATATGCAGGCGATGCCATTCGTCCGAATACTTCCCGCCGATACGGGCGAGATCCGGGCCGTTGCGCTTCGAGCCCCACTGGAAGGGGTGGTCGTACTTGCTCTCGGCCGCGAGTGAATAGTGGCCGTAGCGCTCAACCTCGGCCCGCAGCGAGCGGACCATCTGGCTGTGGCAGAGATAGCAACCCTCGCGGATATAGATGTTGCGACCCGCCAGTTCGAGCGGCGAGTAAGGCCGTACGCCCTTCACATCCTCGATCGTCGTCTTGATGAGGAAGGTGGGGACGATCTCGACGATGCCGCCGATCGACACCGCCATGAGCGAGAGCAGAAGCAGGAGGATCGAGTTCTTTTCGATCGTGGCGTGAGTGAATCTGGACATGCGATCCTCCTCACTCAGCCGGCTGCGCGGCGAGCTGCGGCGTTGCCACAGGCTCGGCGACAGGCTCGCTCTCGCGGATGTCGCCGCGGATCGTGCGCCAGCAATTATAGACCATGATCAGGGCTCCAGCGAGATAGAGGGCACCGCCCAATGCGCGGATGACGAAGAAGGGATGCATCGCCGCGACCGTCTCCACGAAGGAGTAGACGAGGAAGCCCTGCGCGTCATAGGCGCGCCACATCAGGCCCTGCAGGATGCCCGACACCCACATTGAGGTGATGTAGAGCACGATGCCGAGGGTCGCGATCCAGAAGTGCCAGTTCACGAGCGCAAGCGAGTAGAGACGCTGACGCTTCCAGAGCCAGGGCACGAGGCAGTAGACGGAGCCGAAGGTCACGAAGCCGACCCAGCCCATCGCGCCGGAATGCACGTGTCCGATCGTCCAGTCGGTGTAGTGCGAGAGTGAATTCACCGCCTTGATCGACATGACCGGACCTTCGAAGGTCGACATGCCGTAGAAGGCGACCGAGACGACGAGCATGCGGATCACGGGATCGGTCCTGAGCTTGTCCCATGCGCCCGAGAGCGTCATCAGGCCGTTGATCATGCCGCCCCAGCTCGGCATCCAGAGGATGATCGAGAAGGTCATGCCGAGGGTCTGCGCCCAGTCAGGCAGCGCCGTGTAGTGCAGATGGTGAGGGCCGGCCCAGATATAGGTGAAGATCAGCGCCCAGAAATGGACGATCGAAAGCCGGTAGGAATAGACGGGACGCTCGGCGCGCTTCGGCACGAAGTAGTACATCATGCCGAGGAAGCCCGCGGTCAGGAAGAAGCCCACCGCATTGTGGCCGTACCACCACTGGATCAGCGCATCCTGCACACCCGAGAAGAGGGCATGGCTCTTGCTGCCGAAGACGGTCGCCGGAATCGACAAGTTATTGCCGAGATGCAGCATCGCGATGGTGACGATGAAGGCGAGGTAGAACCAGTTCGCCACATAGATGTGCGGCTCCTTGCGCCGCATCACCGTGCCGAGGAAAACGAGCAGATAGGTGACCCAGACGATCGTCAGCCAGATGTCGGCGTACCACTCGGGCTCGGCATATTCGCGGCTCTCCGTCACGCCCATCAGATAGCCCGTGGCGGCGATGACGATGAAGAGGTTGTAGCCCCAGAAGACGAACCAGGGCGCAAGATTGCCGGCGAGCCGGGCGCGGCAGGTGCGCTGCACGACATAGAAGGACGTCGCAATGAGCGCGTTGCCGCCCATCGCGAAAATCACGCCGGACGTGTGGACAGGACGAAGCCTGCCGAAATTCAGATAGGCGAGGTCGAAGTTCAGCGCCGGAAAGGCCAGTTCGCTCGCGATATAGACGCCCGCGAGCATGCCCGCCACGCCCCAGAAGAGGGTCGCGATCACGCCAGCCTTGACGACGTTGTCGTTGTAGCCGACGCCGTCATCGGCATCCGGGCGACGCTCGAGCGCCCGGAAATGGCGCACGCCGATCGCCATGATGGCGGTTGCGAAAGAGAGAGTGAAAACCCAGGCGTGAATCGCCATCGGAATGTCGACGGCCTTCGCCGCGACGATCAAACCCATGACAGCCCCAGCCGCCAACAGCAGAATGGCGAGATAGGATGAGGTTGTCATTGTTCCGTAGAGACGCTGTGCCGCCCCGCCCGAAACCGCCATGTGACGATCTCCTTCAAGTTATCCGTGGCATTCACCATGCCGACCGGCTTTCTACGATAGAATCCGGTAATGTACGTAGGGCGGTTCGCCGCTGCGGGAGATTGACGCAGTCACGAGATATTCAGCGCAGGGGGCATGGAACTTGCTTCACGCGCCACGCACGAAACATCGGCAAGGCCAGCGAAAATATAAAGCGTCAGAGCTGAAGCTTCGCGCCGTTGTCCGACAGGGCCCGATCGATCGTGTTCATCAACTGATCCTCATCGACCGGCTTGTCGAGAAAGGCGAGCGCGCCAGACCTTTGCGCGCGTGCCCTGAGGCCCGCATCGCTGCGGCCGGTCATCATGATCGTCGGAATGTCGTTGTGCTTCTCGCGAAGCGTCTCGAGCAGTTCGAGGCCGCTCATTCCCGGCATGTGAAGATCGAGGAGGAGACAGCCTCCTTCCTCGCCATCGGCCGAGAGAAACGCGCCCGCGGAATCATACTCGCGGACGGTCAGGCCATGAGCCTCCAGCAAACTGCGCATGGAATCGCGCACCGCGTCGTCATCATCGACGACATGCACCATACGCTGCGAACCCATTCCTACCCATCCCTCAAAGGCGACCCCGCGTCTTATGGACAGATATAGGTGCGCGGCATCGTCCCGGATATACGGATTTCTCCCTAGGATCGGGCCATTTCACGCCAATCAACCGGCAAATTAAGGGGAATTCCGGCTCGCGACACGCCGACCGCCTTTGTCGATTCAGGCCGGCAGTACGCCGGCCGTCATGGCAATCCGAACGAGGTCGGACAGGCTGCGCGCCTGCATCTTCTCCATCAGATGCGCGCGGTGGATTTCGACGGTGCGCGGCGAAATGCCCAGCTCATGCGCGATGACCTTGTTGGGCTGACCGGCGACGAGATGGACGAGAACTTCCCGCTCGCGCGGCGTGAGCACGGCGATGCGCTCCCCCGCGAGCTGCGCGCTCGCAGCTTCGGCCCGCTGGTTGTCGCTCATCGCGCGGGCGCGGCCCACGCTCGCCAGCAATTGCTCGTCGTCATAGGGCTTTTCGATGAAATCTATGGCGCCGGCCTTCATCGCCCTCACAGCGAGCGGAACGTCGCCATGTCCCGTCACGATGATGACGGGCAATCCGATCTTGCGCCGGCCCAGCTCTTCCTGAAGCGCCAGACCGTCCATATCCGGCATGCGTATGTCGGCGACGAGACAGGCCCCGCGCCCCGGCGCCACGGCGGAGAGAAAGGAAGCGGCCGAGTCGTAATCCTCGACATCGTATTTCGCCGATTCGAGAAGCGCGCGCAGCGAATCGCGCACGTCGGCATCATCGTCGACAATGAAGATGGTCGGCTCAGTCTTCATCGCTCTCGTCCCCGGAAGCTCCGACCGGCAGGCGGAACGAAAATGTCACGCCCTGCGGCTCATGCGGCCCAGCCCAGATTTCCCCGCCATGCGCTTCGATGATCGAGCGGCATATGGAGAGGCCAATGCCCATGCCATGTTCCTTGGTCGTCGTGAAGGGCCTGAAGAGATTTTCCGCCACTTCGGGTGCAAGGCCGGGCCCCGTATCGGAAACGGAGACGGTCACGGTATCGGGCGTTTCCAGCCGGGTTTCGATCGCAAGCTCGCGGCGAGGAACGGCCTGCATGGCCTCGACGCTGTTGCGGATCAGGTTGAGAGTGACCTGCTGGATCTGAATCTTGTCCATGAGAACGAATGGAAGCGCGGGATCGAGCTTGACGCTCACGCGCACATTGGCCTCCGCAACGCCGACGAGGCCGAGCGCGATCGCCTCATCCATGACCTGATTCAGATTTTCGAAGGCGCGGTTCGTCTTGCCCTTTTCGATGAATTCGCGAAGGCGCCGGATGATCTGGCCTGCGCGCGCGGTCTGCGCGCCTGCCTTCTCGATCAGTTCGGCCGCGCGCTGTACCTGCGGATCGTCGAGATCGTCGATCGTGCGACGCGCCGCCTTCACATAGTTCATGATGGCCGAGAGCGGCTGGTTCAGCTCATGCGCAAGCGCGGAGGCCATCTGGCCCATGGCGCTCAACCGGGAGACGTGGAGAAGTTCGGACTGCAGGTCCTGAAGCCTGCGCTCGGTGCTGCGCCGCTCCGTGATGTCGTGCAGAAAGCCGGTGAAGAGACGGCGCTGGCCGACCACGATCTCGCCGACGGCAAGCTCCATCGGAAATGTGCTGCCGTCGCGGCGCAGCCCGACGACGATCCGGCCGATGCCGATGATGCGTTTTTCCCCGGTCCTGAGATAGCGCTCCAGATAGCCGTCATGCTGCTCGCGATAGGGCGAGGGCATGAGCATCTTCACATTCTTGCCGATGACCTCGGCGAAGGCGTAGCCGAACAGTCTCTCGGCGGCGGGGCTGAAGGATTCGATCAGCCCGCGCTCGTCGATGATGACGATCGCATCGGGCACCGTTTCCAGAATGGAACTGAGCCGCGCCTCGCGCTCCCTCAGCGCATGCTCCTGCACGCGGCGCGCCGTGATGTCGTGGATGATGCCGACGAACATGCTCTGGCCGCCGACGCTCCCCTCTCCGACCGAGAGATACATCGGGAAGGTCGTGCCGTCCTTGCGCCGGGCCACGACCTCGCGGCCGATGCCGATGATGCGCTTCTCGCGCGTCGTGCGGTAATGGGCGAGATACCCGTCGTGCTCCTCGCGGTATGGCGAAGGCATGAGCATCTTCACGTTGCGGCCGATCACCTCGTCGGCGTGATAGCCGAACAGCCGTTCGCAGGCCGCATTGAATATCTGCACGGTACCGACATCGTCGATGATGACGATGCCGTCGACAGCCGTCGCCAGCAATGCTTCGAGGCGCGCGCGGCTTTCGTCTTCATTGGCGCCGGCGACAGAAAAATCCGACATCGGTAACGGACACCTCCGGGCCTGAAACGCCCAAGTTCAATTTACCCAGACGGGCCGCGTTTGACTACCGCTTGCCCGCTACCCCCCATGCACAAAACCCTTCATTTTGTGGCACTATTCCGGGCCAGGCGGAGGCAGCTACCCGCTCGGGGAGCGGCTGCGCTGCCCCGGCCGAATTGAGACATGGGAGTTCGACTATGCACGCAATGGTGCTGGAGCAGGCGGGCCGACCGCTCGCCATGAAGGAGCTTCCCGACCCGCTTCCGGGGCCCGGCGAAATCCGCGTCCGCGTCGCGGCGTGCGGCGTCTGCAGGACCGATCTCCACGTCGTCGATGGCGATCTGCCCCACCCCTCGCTGCCGCTCATCCCCGGCCATGAAATCGTCGGCCATGTGGACATGATCGGGGCGGGCGTCACGGGCTTTCGCATGGGCGAGCGCGTGGGCATTCCCTGGCTGGGCCATACATGCGGCGCCTGCGACTATTGCCGGGCCGGGCGCGAGAACCTTTGCGACCATCCGCTTTTTACCGGCTATACGCGCAATGGCGGCTATGCGACCCATGCGGTCGCGGATGCGTCCTACGCCTTCCCGCTCGGCGGGCTCGGCGAGGACGGAGCCGTCGCTCCCCTGCTCTGCGCGGGACTGATCGGATGGCGCTCGCTCGTGCTTGCCGGCGAGGGGAAGGTGCTCGGCATTTACGGCTTCGGCGCGGCCGGGCACATCGTGCTCCAGGTCGCCCGCGCGCAGGGGCGCAAGGTCTTCACATTCAGCCGTCCGGGCGACGGGGAAGCGGAGGCCTTCGCGCGGCGGCTCGGCGCCGACTGGGCGGGCGGCTCCGACGAGATGCCGCCCGAAGCACTCGACGCCGCCATCATCTATGCGCCTGTCGGCAGCCTCGTTCCCGCCGCGCTCCGCGCCACGCGCAAGGGCGGCAGGGTCGTCTGCGCGGGCATCCATATGAGCGATATTCCGAGTTTCCCCTATCGCATCCTCTGGGAGGAGCGGCAGCTTCTCTCCGTCGCCAATCTGACGCGGCAGGACGCGAGGGACTTTCTGCGCGTCGCGGACGAGGCGGGCATCCGCGCGACGACGACGCTTTATCCGCTCGCGCGCGCGAACGAGGCTCTCGACGATTTGCGCGCGGGCAGGCTTCAGGGTGCTGCCGTCCTCATCCCCTGAGCGCATCGCCGGCTCGCTCGCGGCAGCCGCGCCCGCGCAACGCCTCGCCGCGCAGCGGCGCGGGCCATCCGATTTCTGACCTCAATCAAGGACCGGCGGGCAGGCGGACGCTAGAAGTAATGGCATCGTCCGGATAGATGCGAAGCGCGCGCGGCGGACGTCCGGGGATCAAGGACAGCGGTGGACTCAATGCTCAGATCGATTCTCGTCCCGACCATGGGCTTTTCTGGCGACCCGGCGGCCATGGAGACGGCGGCCCTCATCGCAAGGCATTTCGACGGGCATCTCGAATGTGTGCATGTGCGTCCCGATCCGCAGCAAATCCTCATTCAGGCCGCCGGTTACGACATGGGCCTCGGCATGGGCACGCAGATGGTCATCGGCGATCTCATCGACGTTCTGCAGAAGGAGGATGCGAAGCGGGCCGAGCAAAGCCGGAAGGTGTTTGAAGCCTTCTGCGCGCGCGAGAAACTGCCGGTCGCGCCGACACCTCCCGGCGCGCAGAAGGGCGTAACCGCCGGATGGCAGGAACTCACCGGCCGGGAAATCGACATTCTCGTCGATGTGGCGCGCGTTCACGACGTGGCGGTCGTCGGCCATGCGACGCCCTCGGGCGGCCTCGCCCGAGAGACGAGCGGAACGATGCTCGTGAAATCCGGGCGGCCGCTTCTCCTCTCTCCCTCACGGGCGCCGAAGGAGCTCGGCCGCAGGATCGCCATCGCCTGGAAGAACACGCCAGAAGCGGCGCGCGCCGTCGGCGCGGCGATGCCCTTCATCGACAAGGCCGAACGCATCACGGTCGTTTCCGTCGCCGAAAGGGAGGAAGAAACCATCACCTCCGCCGAGGCGCTCGCAAAGAGCCTGCGCTGGCACGGGGTCGATGTCGACATCTCCTATATGGCGCATCCGGCCGGCTCCATTCACGACACCATCATGCGGGCGGCGGAGGATGCGAAAGCGGATTTGCTGGTCATGGGCGGATATGGGCACGGCCGTCTCAGCGAATATATTTTCGGCGGCTTCACGCGGCATGTGCTCGCGGGCGTGCGCCTGCCCGTCTTTCTGGTGCATTGAACGGACGCAAGAAAAAGGCGCTTCCCGCCGAGGCCGGCCGGAAGCGCCCGTGAACGCCCGCGCGGAATCATGCCTCTCAGGCTTCGCCCTTGATCGCGATCTTCTTTGTCTGTGTTTTCGCTTCCGCGGGCTTCGGCACGGTGACGGTCAGCACGCCTTTCTTGAAGGATGCCTGCACCTTGTCCGGCTCGGCGTGGAAGGGGACGTCGATACGCCGCTCGAACGCGCCCCAGGAGCGCTCCCGGAGGTGATAATCCTTCTTCTTCTCCTCGCGTGCTTCCTGCTTTTCGCCCTTGATGGTCAGCATGTCGCCGGAGAGCGTCACATCGACGTTCTTCTCGTCCATGCCGGGAAGTTCGGCGGTGACGATGAGCGCATCGTCGGTCTCGGCGACATCGAGCCGCGCCGCCACGCCGAAGGGAGGGCTTATTTCCTGAAGCCCGGCGCCGGCCGAGAACTCCTCGAAGAGCCGGTCCATCTCCTGACGCAAGCTATGGAAGATGTCCATATCGCCACCGGCCTTGCGATACGGGAACTTTTGCAGAGCCCATGCCATTCTCAATCTCCCTGATTGTTTTCCGCAGGCGGCATCGCGCCTTGGAAGGCGCGTATTCTGCTCCCCACGCGGCAGAGTGACCTTGATTCCGATCAATGGAGACTGCCAAGCGAAACGGGAA